>Ga0209051_1000177_pt1 | contig 115462 bp, 103 predicted proteins | sample AraplaCvi_mMS_r2_2_FD_184286 | JGI IMG/M metagenome (GOLD analysis project Ga0209051, IMG submission 184286) | Arabidopsis root microbial communities from North Carolina, USA - plate scrape MF_Cvi_mMS_r2 (SPAdes) (version 2) | ecosystem: Host-associated > Plants > Roots > Endosphere | place...
AGCGAGGTCGACTTGGACAGCTGCGCGTAGACCATCGCCACCAAATGGCCCCAGCTGTCAAAGCTCTTGCAGTAACGGTCGGCGTCGTACCTCTTGACCGCCTTGTTGAAGGCTCCGCGCGGGAGCTCGTTCAGGAACTCATGGAAGCGGCTTATGCTGTGCATGTTGCGAGGGCTTGTTGATCGAGTTGGCGCTCTGGGATTTATCCCAAATCACCAACCCTCGCAACAACTTACCGCTCAGCGCTCAAACTTTCCCCGGACAGCAATGCGCGTTCGCCGGGATGACAACGTCGGCGTCACCCCGGCGAACGCCGGGGCCCACCGCCCTCGAAGCGCTACAGCACCTCGAGCGCCTGCTCGCAGTCCGCCACCAGGTCGTCCACCGCCTCGAACCCGATCGAGAAGCGCACCAGCGTGCCCTTCCACGTGGGGTGCGAGCGCATCGCGCCCAGCTGGTACGGCACCACGAGGCTCACCGGGCCGGCCCACGAGAAGCCGATCTTGAAGAGCCGCAGCGCGTCGACGAATTCGTGCACCCGGGCCTGCGAGTAGCGCTCGTCGAACACCACCGAGAACAGCCCGGCCGCCTTCGTCGACAGCCGCTGCCAGTGTTCGTGCCCCGGGCTGCCCGGCAGCGCCGGGTGCAGCACGTGGGTGACCTCGGGCCGGCCGGCCCACCATTCGGCCAGCCGGCGCCCGGCCCAGTCCTGCGCCTCGTAGCGCAGGGCCAGCGTGGGCAGCGAACGAAGCACGAACTCGACGTCGTTGACCCCCACGCCCCAGCCCATGCGCATGTGGCACAGCTTGAGCCGCAGGTGCAGCGCGTCGTCGCGGGTGGTGACGGAGCCCATCAGCACGTCGCCGCCGCCGGACGGGTACTTCGTCAGCGCCTGCACCGAGATGTCGACGGCCACCGAACCACCCTCGGACAGCGGCAGGTCGAACGCGTTGAACGCGAGGCCCGTGCCCCAGGTGTTGTCGAGCGCCGTCAGCACGCCGGCGTCGCGCGCGACCCGGGTGAGCTCGGCCAGGTCCGGGAATTCCATCGTGACCGAACCGGGCGCCTCGAGCCACACGAGCCGCGTGGACGGCCCGATCATGGCCTTCAGCGCGCCCGCATCCATCGGGTCGTAGAACCGGTGGCCGATGCCCCAGGCCGCGAGTTCGTTGCGCGCGAGTTCCTTGTTGGGCCCGTATGCGTTGTCGGGGATCAGCACCTCGTCGCCGCTGCGCAGCAGCGCCATGTCGACGAGCGACAGCGCCGCGAGGCCGCTCGGCACGAGCAGCGTGTGCACGCCACCCTCGAGCGTGGCGATGCGCTCCTCCAGCACGAACGTGGTGGGTGTGCCGTGCAGGCCGTACGTGTAGCCCGTCTTCTCCTTCCACGTGCGCGCCTGGAGCGCGGCCGTGTTGGCGAAGATGACCGTGGAGGCCTTGTGGACGCCCACCGCGGGGGCCTCGAAGCCCGCCGGCGGCACGTACGGGTGGTGGATCAGGCGGGTGCGCGGGTCCGTCGACATCGGCTCAGAACGGTTGGGCGATCAGGTCGTGGCCCTGGGCGCCGACGATGCGGGCCTTCGTGAACTCGCCCACCTTCAGCGTCTTGGACGCCTTCTCCGGCGGCAGCAGCTTCACGCTGCCGTCGATCTCGGGCGCATCGGCGTAGCTGCGGCCCAGGCCGCCCTTGCGGCCGAGGGCCGGCGCCGAGTCGACCAGCACCTGCATGGTGGCGCCCACGCGCGACTGCAGCTTCTCGGTGGACACCGCCTCGGCCACGGCCATGAACCGCGCCCGGCGTTCCTCGCGGACGTCGTCGGGCAGCGCGCCCTCGAGGTCGTTGGCGGTGGCGCCCTCGACCGGCGAGTAGGCGAACGCGCCCGCGCGGTCGATGCGCGCCTCGCGCACGAACTGCAGCAGGTGCTCGAACTGTTCCTCGGTCTCGCCGGGGAAGCCGGCGATGAAGGTGCTGCGCACCACCAGTTCCGGGCAGATCTCGCGCCAGCGCTGCAGGCGGTCGAGGTTCTTCTCGCCGCTGGCCGGGCGCTTCATGCGCTTGAGCACGTCGGGGTGCGAATGCTGGAACGGCACGTCCAGGTACGGCAGGATCAGGCCCTCGGCCATCAGCGGCAGGATCTCGTCGACGTGCGGGTACGGGTAGACGTAGTGCAGGCGCACCCAGGCGCCGTGTTTCGCGGCCAGTTCGCCGAGCTTCACGCACAGGTCGAACATGCGCGTCTTGACGGGCTTGCCGTCCCAGAAGCCGGTGCGGTACTTGACGTCCACGCCGTAGGCGCTGGTGTCCTGGCTGATGACCAGCAGTTCCTTCACGCCCGCCTCGAACAGGCGCTGCGCCTCGCCCAGCACGTCGCCGATGGGGCGCGAGACCAGGTCGCCGCGCATGCTCGGGATGATGCAGAAGCTGCAGCGGTGGTTGCAGCCCTCGCTGATCTTCAGGTACGCGTAGTGGCGCGGCGTGAGCTTGATGCCCTGCGCGGGCACCAGGTCGACGAACGGGTCGTGGGGCTTCGGCACGTGCGTGTGCACCGCGTCCATCACCTCCTGCGTGGCGTGGGGGCCGGTCACGGCCAGCACGCTCGGGTGCATCTGGCGCACGAGGTTCGAACCGCCCTCCCCGGCCTTCGCGCCGAGGCAGCCGGTGACGATCACCTTGCCGTTCTCGGCCAGGGCTTCACCGATGGTGTCGAGGCTTTCCTTGACCGCGTCGTCGATGAACCCGCAGGTGTTGACGATGACGAGGTCGGCGCCGGCGAAGTGCTTCGAGGTGTCGTACCCCTCGGCGCGCAGCTGCGTGAGGATCAGCTCGGAGTCGGTCAGGGCCTTGGGGCAGCCGAGCGATGCGAACGCGACCTTGGGAACCTTCGCTGCCGGTGTCGCAACCGCGTCGTAAGTATCTGATTTCATTGAATTTCGCGCTGCGGCCTTGCTGATGAGCTGGGCCGGCATTGTAAACCGCCGGCCCCTGCTCCGGGCCTCAGCTTTCGTGGCCGATCAGGCGCTGGCGCAAGCGGCGCGCGTCCGTCGCACGGCGCCACAACCGCACGAGGTGCCGGGCGGCGCGGGCCAGCGCCTGGTCCAGCGCGGTCCGCCAGTCTTGCGCCACCGAGGCGACCACCACCGACCCCGCGCCTTCCATCGTCAATTCCACCTGGCAGCGCTTGTCGATGCCGCCGCGGGGACCGTTCACATCGGACATCCGCACCTCGGCCCGCGGCACGAGCCACCGCAGGCGGCGAAGGACGAAGCGCACGCGACGTTCGGTGAGTTCGCGCAGATCGGTGGCCTGTGGGTGACGGGACTTGAAAAGCACTTGCATCGGAAGCTTCCTCGGGTTGGGGACGGGGACACTGTCACCCGGCCACCGGCCTCGAAAAAGCAGCCGGGATGGAAGACCCGGTTCGAAAAAACCTGAACGACACGGACGCTCGGGCGCGATCAGGCGCGCGAGGCGGCGATGACCTGCTGCACGAGGGGATGGTGGCGGCCCCGGCGCGAACAGATCGCATGGATTTCCTCCCGGACGTCGCCACACTCGCCCAACCGGACCAACCCGCGCATCAAGCCGTCGTCGCTCGCGCCGAGCAGGCTGACCGGGAACACGCCCAGCCCGCGCGAGGCGAACACGGCCAGCAGCGCGCTGTCCTCGAACTCACCGACGATGCGCGGCCGCAGTCCCTGCGCCTCGAACCAGCGGTCCAGGGACAGGCGAAGGGCCGAGTGGCCCGTGGGCAACAGCACCGGGAGGCGGTTCAACGACTGCGGGAACTGCGCCACGTCGGCCTTGCGCACGAGGGACGCGGCGCCGTACCAGGCCACCGGCGAGTCGACGAGGCGCTCGCTGGTCACGCGCAGGTCCGGCTTGCGCGGCGCGGGCTGGCCGGCGAGCACCAGGTCCAGGTGGTGCAGCGCGAGTTCCGAGAGCAGCTGCTCGAACTCGCCCTCGTGGCACACGAGCCGCAGCGACGGGGTGGCCAGCACGGGTTCCAGCAGCGCGTGCGCGGCCAGCTTGGAGATGCCGTCCGACAGCCCGACCGCCAGCCGGGCGACCTTGCCGCTGGCCGCCTCGTGCACTTCGTCCGGAATCAGCTGCCCGATGGGGAAGATCTCCTCGGCGCGGGCGAACGCCGCCTCGCCCGCGTCGGTCAGCGCCACGCCGCGGCCGGCGGGCTTGAGCAACTGGTGACCCAGCGACTTCTCGAGCTCGCGCACCTGCGCGCTGATGGTCTGCACCGCCATGTCCAGCCGCTCGGCCGCCCGCGCGAAGCCGCCCTCCTTGGTCACGACCCAGAAGTAGTACAGGTGGCGGTAGTTCAACATGGCAACACCTCGGAAAAACCGAAGTCTAGCGCTCCCTGGAACTGGTTTCTTCGAATGCCCCGCAGGGGAAGAATGTCGCCTTCATTTCATTCGAGGAAAAGAACATGCTTCACGCGGTGACCTGGTTCGTGGTGTCCGGCCTGCTGGCCATCTGGTCGCTCGGCGCCTGGGCCTTCCATGCGGCGGCCGCCTGGGCGGTGGCGAACGCGGGCGTGCTGGCGGGCGGCGCGTCCACCGGCTCGCTGCACGTGCCGGAATGGCTGGCGCCGTGGCTGCCGCCCGAGGCCGCGCAGGCGCTCGCGCCCCTGCTGTCGGCCTTCGCCTCGGCGTTGGAGGGGCTCGTGCAGTGGATGCCCGCCGTGGGCAGCGGGTTGTCCGTGGTCGTGTGGGTGGGGTGGGCCCTGGGAGCGGCCCTGCTCGTGGTGCTGGGCCTGGCGGTGAGCGGCACGATCGCGGTGGTGCGCCGGCGGACCGCCCGCCCCGTCCTCAACGCTTCGGCGGCGTGAACCCCGGGAACAGCGTCTCGGCCTGCTTGGCCATCTGCTCCTGCATCTGCTGGAACATCTGGCGGGACTGGTCGAGGTAGGCGGTCATCATGCCCTGCACCGCCGGGGCCTGGCCGTTCAGGAACTGGGACCAGAGCTCGGGGTTGATGGCCTTGCTCTGCTCGGCCACGCGGGCCTGGATGTCGCTGAAGGTCTGGAGGTTCTTCTCGAGGAACGACCCCATCATGCCCTGCGTGGCGCCGCCGTAGAACCGGATGATCTGGGCCAGCATGGGCGCGGAGAACATCGGCACCCCGCCCGTTTCCTCCTCCAGGATGATCTGCAGCAGGATGCTGCGGGTCAGGTCTTCGGACGTCTTGGCGTCGCGAACCACGAACGGCTGCGCCGCCAGCACCATCTTCTTGACGTCGGCCAAGGTGATGTAGCTGCTGGTGTAGGTGTCATAGAGGCGACGGTTCGGGTACTTCTTCAGGACGCGCGGGCTGCTCGCAGAGCCGGCGGCGTCGGGGTCGGTCGCATCGGGACGGGGTGGTGCCATGGGGGGCGAGCTCCTGGGGGAATCCTGTTGCGTTGCGGGAAGATTCTAGGAGGGTGCCACAAGTCGGCCCGAAGGGGTTTTCCCGCCTCGGTTTCCGACGGGCGGCGTGCGCCATTCGCCCATTTCCGCCGGGGCGCCGGTGCGGCATTCGGGGCAACGCGCGGTTGCCGACGCAGCAGCCGCGCGTGCGCCGTGTTGCGCCGGCAGCAGACCGCGCGCGCCGCCGCGCTGCTTCTCCCGGGACAGCCCCCGTGGCATGGTCGCTGCTATTCCGGGGCATGACCGACCCGCGCCCCGTGCCCCCGCCGAAGCTGCTCACGCTGCCGCAGGCGGACTCCCTGCCGCTGTCCATCCGGGCCAAGGCCCTCGTGTTCCACGACCCGCAGTCCGAACGGCTGCTCGCCCACGTCGAGCAGGTGGCCGCCAGCGACGCCACCGTGCTCGTGATCGGCGAGACCGGCACGGGCAAGGAACTCGTCGCCCGCCACATCCACGCGTGCAGCCGCCGGCCCGGGCCGTTCGTCGCGGTCAACTGCGGCGCGTTCGCCGAATCGCTGATCGACGCCGAGCTGTTCGGCCACGAGGCCGGCGCGTTCACCGGCGCTACCCACGCCAGGCCGGGCTGGTTCGAGGCCGCGAACGGCGGCACGCTGTTCCTCGACGAGATCGGCGACATGCCGCTCGCGCTGCAGGTCAAGCTGCTGCGCGTGCTGCAGGAGCACCAGGTGGTGCGCCTGGGCGCGCGCCAGCCCACGGCGGTGGACGTGCGCCTCGTCGCCGCCACCAACGTCGACCTCGCCCGCGCGGTGCAGGCCGGCCGGTTCCGCGCCGACCTGTTCTACCGGCTGCACGTGGCCACGATCCCGCTGCCACCGCTGCGCGAGCGTCCGGGCGACATCCTGCCGCTCGCCCGCCACTTCGCGGACACCTACCGGAGGAAGCTCGACGTGCCGTCGCTCGTGTTCTCGCCCCTCGTCGAGCGCACGCTGCTCGCGTACGACTGGCCGGGCAACATCCGCGAACTCGAGAACGTGGTCCACCACGCCGTCATCGTGTGCCGCCACGGCCGCATCGAGCGCGAGGACCTGCGCCTGCCGCACACCGCCGCCACCGCCGCCCTCGCCGAACCCGCGGCACCGCCGCCCGAGGACCCGCTGGGCCAGCTGCGCCACGCCGTGCTGCTGCTCCTCGCGCAGCAGCCGCCGCAACTCTTCGAGACCATCGAGCAGCTCGTCGTCACCACCGCCTTCGAACACTGCGGCGACAACCAGGTGCGCACGGCGCGCGAGCTCGGCATCTCGCGCAACGTGCTGCGCGCCCAGCTCAAGCGCTTCGGGCTGCTCGGCGAGCGCTTCCTCGTGCAGGTCGACTGACTTCCCCTCCTCGTTTCCTCCCGCCTCACCGATGACCTCCACTTCCCTGGACGCCGACGCGTTCCGCGACCTCTCCCGCCTCGGCCGCGTCGACCTGCGCGCGATCCCCCGCGTGCTCGGCCGCCTCACCCGGCTCGCGCTGCGCCACCCGTGGCGCGCCGGCGCCGCCGTGGCGTGCGCGCTCGGCGCCGCGGTGTTCAACCTCGTCACGCCGCTGCTGCTCGGCCGGGCCGTGGACCAGGCCCACCACCTGCTCGCCGGCCACGCCGACGCGGCGCGCCAGGCCCTCTGGTGGACCGCCGCGCTGCTCGTCGCGGCCTGCGCCGTGCGCGGCGTGCTGACCGGGCTCCAGGGCTACCTCGGCGAGGACCTGGCCCACCGGGTGGGCCGTGACCTGCGCCTCGCCTTCTACGAGAAGCTGCAGCGGCTGAGCTTCTCGTACCACGACAAGGTGCACTCGGGCGACCTGATCGCCCGCGGCATGCTCGACCTCGAAGGCGTGCGCGTGTACCTGGAGTCGGGCGTGCTGCGGATCGTCACGCTGGTGCTGCTGGTGGTGGCGGGCGCGTGGCGGCTGATGGGGGTCGACGTGGCGCTCGGCTGCATCGCGCTCAGCTTCGTGCCCTTCGTGGTGTGGCGCGCCGCCCGCATGGGGCTGCTGCTGCGCCTGAGCTGGGACCGGCTGCAGTCGATGATGTCCGACCTGACGCTGCGCATGGAGGAGAACCTGCAGGGCGTGCGTGTCGTGCGGGCCTTCGCGGCGAAGGGGTTCGAGCTGGCCCGCTTCGACGCCCTCTCGCGCACGGCGCTCGCGCTGTCGAACCGCCGCATCACCTACCGCATGCAGTCGGTGAGCCTGATGAACGTCGCGTACCACGCCGCGATGGGCGCCGTGCTCTGGTTCGGCGGCCGCCGCGTGACGCAGGGCAGCCTGACGGTGGGCCAGCTCACCGAGTTCCTGACCTTCATGACGCTGCTGCAGCTGCCGGTGCGGCAGGTGGGCATGATCGTGAATTCGAGCGCCCGGGCGGCTTCGTCCGGCGCCCGGCTCTTCGAGGTGCTCGACAGCGAACCCGCGATCCAGGACGCGCGGGGCGCCCGCGACCTCGTCGTCTCCCGCGGCGTGCTGCGGTTCGAGTCGGTGTCGTTCGCGTACCCCGGCCGCGAGTCGCAGCCGGCCCTGAGCGACATCTCGTTCGAGCTGCACCCGGGCCGCACGCTCGGCATCGTGGGCGCGCCGGGCAGCGGCAAGTCGACCCTCGCGCAGCTGATCCCGCGCTTCCACGACGTGGGCAGCGGCCGCATCACGATCGACGGCCAGGACATCCGCGGCGTCACCCTCGCCTCGCTGCGCCGCGCGGCCACCGTCGTGCAGCAGGAGAGCTTCCTGTTCGACACCTCGGTGTTCCACAACATCGCCTATGCCGACCCCGGCGCGGACGAGGCCCGCGTGACCGCCGCCGCCGCCACGGCCCGCATCCACGACCACGTGGACGCCCTGCCCGGCCGGTACGACACCCGCGTGGGCGAACGCGGCGTCGCGCTCTCGGGCGGGCAGCGGCAGCGCCTGTCGATCGCGCGGGGCCTCGTCGCCGACCCGGCCATCCTCGTGCTGGACGACGCCACGTCGGCCGTCGACACCGCCACCGAACGGCAGGTGCGCCAGGGTCTGCGGGAAGCGGCCGCGACGAAGGCCACGGTGATCGCGGCCCACCGCCTCGGGTCGCTGAAACACGCCGACGAGATCCTGGTGCTGGACCACGGCCGCATCGTCGAGCGGGGCACGCATGCGGACCTGCTGCGGCGGGGCGGGCACTACGCCGACCTGTGGGCCCTGCAGAACCCCGCGGCCGCGGTCGAGGAGCTCGCGGCATGAGCGCGGTGCTCGGGGAGGAACACGGCGAACAGATCTTCACGCGCTTCGACACCCGGGTGGTGTCGCGCCTGTGGTCCTTCGTGCGCCCGTACCGCGCCGTGCTGTGGGGCGCCGTGGCATCCGTGGTGGCGTACACCGCCGCCCAGGTGGCGATTCCCGTGACGGTGCGCCACGCGATCGACGGCATGCTCGGCGCGCCCGCGTCGCTTGACTTCATCGTCGCCGCCTTCGCCGCGCTCGTGGTGGTCAACGGCGTGCTGAACTTCCTGCAGGAATGGGTGGCGGCGCGACTCGCGCAGCGGGTCATCTTCGACCTGCGCCGGGCGATGTTCGCCCACCTGCAGGACGTGTCGCTGTCCACGCTCGACCAGACCCAGGTGGGCCGGTTGATGGCGCGCCTGGCCGGCGACGTCAACGCACTGCAGGAATTCCTCGAGACCTCGGTGTCGGCGGTGGGTGACCTGTTCCTGCTGGTGGGCATCGTGGTGGTGCTGCTGTGGATGGACCTGCGGCTGGGCCTGCTCACGCTGGCCGCCCTGCCCGCGCTGCTGCTCGTGCGCATCGTGTGGCTGCCGTGGGCGCGCGAGAAGTTCCGCCGCGCGCGCGAGGCGTCGTCCAGCGTGAACGCATCGCTCGCCGAGAACATCAACGGCATCCGCACGGTGCAGGAGAACCGGCGGCAGGAGGTCAACTACACGCGCTACGAGGTCAAGGCGCGCGAGAACCTCGACGCGCAGGTGGGCGCCTCGCGCGCCTCGCAGGTGATGGTGCCGCTCGTCGACACGCTGACCGGCATCGCGATGGCGGTGGTGGTGGTCGCCGGGGGCCAGGCGGTGCTGGGCGGGTCGCTCGGCGTGGGCGTGATGGTCGCCTTCATCTTCTACGTGCAGAAGTTCTTCGACCCGATCCGCACGCTGTCGATGCAGTACACCGTGATGCAGCGGGCGATGGCCGCGGGCCAGCGCATCTTCGAGGTGCTCGACGTGCCGCTGCAGATCGTCGACCGCCCCGGTGCCATCGACCTGCCGGCCACCTTCGAGCCCTCGGTGACGTTCCGCCACGTGCGCTTCGCCTACCGGCCCGGCCAGCCGGTGCTGCACGACGTCGACCTGTCCATCGCCCCCCACCAGACCGTCGCGCTCGTCGGGCCCACGGGGTCGGGCAAGACGACGGTGACGGCGCTGCTGCGCAGGTTCTACGAGGTAGGGTCGGGCGAGGTGCGCGTGGGCGGCCACGACGTGCGCGACCTGACGCTCGAGTCGCTCGGGCGGCAGATCGGCATGGTGCTGCAGGAGCCGTTCCTCTTCAGCGGCACGATCCTCGACAACATCCGCTTCGGCCTGCCGGGCGCGAGCCGCGAGGACGCCGTGGCCGCGGCGCGCGCCGTGCGGGCCGACACCTTCATCGAGCGCCTGCCGCTCGGCTACGACACCCCGCTCGGCCAGCGCGGGCGCAACCTGTCGATCGGCCAGCGGCAGCTGGTCAGCTTCGCGCGGGCGCTTCTCGCCGACCCGAAGATCCTGATCCTCGACGAGGCCACGGCCAACATCGACAGCTTCACCGAACAGGAGATCCAGCACGCACTGGCACTGCTGCGACAGGGGCGCACGACGATCGTCATCGCGCACCGGCTGGCCACGGTGCGCGACGCGGACCTGATCGTCGTGCTGGACCGGGGGCGCATCCTCGAGCAGGGGAACCACGAGGCGCTGGTCGCGCGTGGGGGGTTGTATGCGCGGCTGCAGGCGAGCAGCCGGGTGTCCTTCGACGAGGTGTAGCACCGCGCGTCATCCCGGCGAACGCCGGGATCCACCGGAGTCGACGCACGCGACGGGTTCGCCCGCCACCGGTGGGCACCGGCTTTCGCCGGTGTGACAGGCAGCGAGAGCCGCTCAAGCCCCCGCCGTCTTCCCGTTCACCTGGAACACCGGCCAGTAGTTCTCCAGCTTCGCCTCCTTCAGCGCCGCGGTCAGGTAGCGCGTGTCGATCCACGCGTCCACGTCGAACTTCGCGCGCGACAGCTTGAGCCGGTACGCGTTGTCCACCGCCTCGTGGTACCGCCCGCGCAGGAACGGGTCGAACGTGGGGTTCAGGCGAACGCGCAGCGGCTGGCCGTCCACGTCCTCCTTCCAGTGTTCGTACGACGTGCCGGCGCGCGCCCAAAGGCGCAGCACCTCCTCGCGGTTGGCCTCGTCGGACGACCAGCGCGCGGACTTCACGAGCGCCTTCACCACGCGGTGGGTGGCCTCCGGGTGGGCCTCGGCGAAGCGGTCGGTGACGAGCAGGTGGCTCTGGCGCGTGAAGATGGGCGAGTCGGTCTTGCTCGTGTAGAGCACGCGCACCTGGCCCTTGTCGCGCAGCCGCAGGATGTCCTGCGAGCCGATGGACGCGTCGATGTCGCGCGTGGCCAGCGCCGCGAGCGAACTCGCGGTGTCGAAGTTGACGATCTTCAGGTCGCGTTCGGTGAGGCCGTGGGCCTCGAGCAGGCGCACCGCGGGCAGGTGCATGTTCGTGCCCTTGAACAGCGCGACGCGCTTGCCGCGCAGGTCCTCGATGCGTTTCGCCGGCGAATCGGGCGGCACGCCGATGTAGATGGGCGTGCGCGCGCCGGTGGCCGCGACGAGGCGCGTCTTCAGCCCGGCGGAGCGACCGATGAGCGACGGCAGGTCGCCCTGCAGCGCGAAGTCGACCTGCTGGTTCGACACGGCCTCGTTGACCGCCGGTCCCGCGCCCTTGAAGAAGGACCAGTCGATGGTGATGCCGTCGCGCCTGAACTCGTCGTCGATCCAGCCCTTCGCGTGGGCGATGGAGGCGGAGCTGCCGGAGAAGCTCGGCGGCTGGCCGACGAGCGGCTGCGCGACCGCGATGCGGATCGTGGTCGGGTTGGCCGCGCGGGCGAGCAGCGGCACGCCGAGCGCGGCGCCCGCGAGGCCTTCGAGCAGGTGTCGTCGGGAGACGGTCATGGGAGTGTCAAACGAGTGGAGGTGCGGTTGTCTTTGCAGGGTGCATGCCCGGTGGAACGGCGTTTTGCTGCAAGGTTTGCAGCACCGCCGGCAGGCGCCTGGCCGCAACGCAGCATTCCCCTGCTGCGATGCCCGCAGGCGCGTCGTTTCCGCCGCTTCGCGGCGCTGGCCCGGAAGCTGCGATGCAGGACGGCTCTCCGCTCACCCGAAGGAATTCCATGCCACTCGACTACCTCAGCCTCGACACCGCCCGCGGCCCGCTGCCCTACCTGCACGGCGCGCCCACCCGCCCGTCGGCCCGCGCCCCGCTGCTCGTGTTCCTCCACGGCGGACGCGACCGCGGCGACGACCTCAACCTGCTGCTGCGCTGGTCGCCGCCCAAACAGGCGGCCGCATCGGCCGACCGCGGCTACCACTTCGTCGCGCCGCAACTGCCGGCCGATGCCGCGTGGACCGACCGGCCCGACGACGTTCTCGACCTGATCGACGAGGTGGTGGAGACCCACGGCATCGACGCGCGCCGCGTGGTGCTCGCCGGCTTCAGCCTCGGCGCCGCCGCGGCGTGGGAACTGGCCGCGAACCACCCGGAACGTTTCGCGGGCCTCGCCGTGGCCTCGGGCCGCGTGCCGCGCGGGTTGTCGCTCGAGGCGCTCGCGCGCACGCCCACGTGGGTGTTCCACGGCGGCCTCGACGACAAGCTGCCGCACGCCGACGTGGAGGCGCACGTCGCCGACCTGCGCGCCCGCGGCGGGCGTGTCGACTACACGCTGTACCCGCAGGGCAACCACTTCATCTCGGAGCAGGCCTTCGTCGACAGCGGCTTCGAGCCGTGGCTGCTCGAGCGCGTGCGCGACGCCGAGGAAGCGGTGGCCGCCTGATGAGAAAAAAAGCCCGCACCGGAGTGCGGGCTCCAAGGCGATGGCGGCCCGACGCCGCCGTCGCTCAACGCGGGTGAGCCAACGCGGCGTCGAGCCTGGCCTGCACCTGCGTGCCCTTGAAGAAGTCCGGGTCGGCCTCGGTGTAGAGCTTGTACGGGTTCGTGAACACGTAGTCCTTGAAGTTGGCTTCCGTGATCACGCCCTCCTCCACCAGCGCGTACGCCTCGGCCAGCGCATCGGTCAGGTCGGGCACGTCCCAGTGCCCCACGTCCGACGAATAGATCGCGTTGACCTTCGCGCCCAGCGGGTTGGCCTTGTCGTTGAAGGCGTGGGCGATGGTGCGGTCGTCCGACTCCGAGCCGAAGAAGAAGCTGTCGAGCCAGCGGGACTTGATGTCCTCCACGCGCTCGATGCCCGCCGCGCCGAAGTCCTCGAGTTCCGCGCCCTGCGGCTGGCGGCTGCCGTTCGTGTAGCGGGCGCCCAGCGTGTCCCGGATCAGGTCCTCGCCCTCGATGGAACGCCCCTGCGTCAGCCCCGCGCCGTATTCGGCGAACAGGCGCGTGAGTTCCGCGCGGTCGGTGGCCGCCGGGTCGTAGTGCTTCAGGCCTTCGAGGCTGCGCTTGTTCCAGCGGTCCACCAGGTGGATGTAGACCCGCGCGCCCCAGTCGGCGCCACCTTCGAGCAGCCCGAAGCGCAGCTTCGGGAAGCGCTTCGTCACACCACCGAAGAACAGCGCCTTCGCGAACGCCTCGGAGCCGTCGGCGAAGTGGCCGATGTGGTTGTTCATGTAGTTCGAGATCGAGCTGCGGCCCGTCCAGCCCTGGCTGCCGTAGTGCGTCAGCACCGGCACGCCCAGCTCCTGCACCTTCGCCCAGAACGGGTCGTAGTCGTGCGTGCTGTCGAGGCCGTAGAAGTCCTGGTACGAGATGTACTTGCGCAGCTCGGGGTGCTGGTCGAGCGGGTACTTCTCGGCCAGCGCGGGAATGGGCCGCGACACGCTGCCCGCGATGTTGATGACCTTCAGGCCCAGCACCTTCACCGCGTGCTCGAGCGCCTCGATGCCTTCCTGCGGCGTGTTGAGCGGAATGCCGGCCACCGGCGTGAGCCGGTCGGCGTACTTGCGCCACAGGTCGGCGTGGTAGTGGTTCAGCGCGCGCTGCAGCGCGCCGCGTTCGCCCGGGTCGCGCACGCTGAGCGGCGCGAGCACGTTGTTCGGGAAGAGCACCGAGTAGTCGGAGCCCTGCTCCGCCTGCCGCTCGTAGAACAGCTCGGGCAGGTGGTAGGTCGCGACGTCGAGCGTGTTCTTCGTGACACGCGCCCACCACGGCGAACGGATGGTGCGGTAGTGCTGGCGCTCCTCCGGCGTCTGCGCGTACCAGTCCTTGCCGTTGCCGATGCCGCCGCGCGTGGCGCGGTCCTCGGTGCCCTTGCGCAGGCGGTCGACCAGGTGCGGTCCGGCGTACTTCGCGACGTAGTCCTCGACGTCGGGGGTGTAGTCGTTGACGTGGATGTCGGTGTCGATGACGGGGAAGTCCAGCCGCGCCTTGACCGCCGCGGACGGCGATGCATGGGCTCGGTTCAGTCGGTCGTTCATGGAAGGCTCTCCGGTGGATGGAGCCCTTGCTACCGCATCATGCGTGCCATCGAAAACACGGCCCGATTGCTCGCCACGGGCCAGATCCGCGGGGCGTGCTGCTGGAAGCCCACCAGCACGCTGCACCGTCCGGGTCAGTAGCCGCGCGTGGTGTCGACCACGTTGCGCAGCGGCCGGCCTTCGCGGGCGCGCAGCAGGTTGTCGATCACGATGTCCACGAGGCGGTGCGCCGATCGCGGCGTCTGGCCCGACGTGTGCGACGTGACGACCACGCCCGGCGTGCGCCACAGCGGCGACGCGGGCGGGAGCGGCTCGGGGTCGGTCACGTCGAGCCCCGCGCCGGCGAGGTGCCCCGACACCAGCGCGGCGAGCAGCGCGTCGCTGTCGACGATGGCGCCGCGCGCGATGTTGTAGAGGTAGGCGCCGCGCCGGATGCGGGCGATGCGGTCCGCGTCGAAGAGCCCCCGCGTGGCCGGCGTGAGCGGCAGCGCGATGACGACGTGGTCGGCCATGGCGAGCACGTCGTTGAGCGCGTCGAGCCCCACGACCCGCTCGACACCCGCGGGGGACTCGCCCACCGGGTCGCGCCGCACGCCGGTCACGCGCAGGCCCAGCGCCGCGGCCTTGCGCGCGAGGGTGCCGCCGATGGCGCCCAGGCCCACCACCACGAGCGACTGCCCCTCGGCCTCGAACACGTCGGGCACGGGCCCCTCGCGCCACGCCTGGCGCTGCTGCGCGGCCGCCAGCACGGGCAGGTTGCGGGCGAAGCCGAGCAGCAGCGCGAGCACGTGTTCGGCGATGTTGACCGTGTGCACGCCGCTCGCGTTCGTCAGCACGACGGGGCTCGCGCGCAGCCGCGCGGTCAGGTGGCGGTCGACACCGGCGGACGCGGTCTGGATCCAGCGCAGGCCCGGACCGGCGCCGAGCAGGTCGTCCACGGTGACCCCGTGGTGGCCGAGCAGCACCGCGTCGGCCTGGGCCACGGCCCGGCCCCAGTCGGACGGATCGGCGCGCACGAGGCGCACCTCGGGCACGGCGTCGCGCAGCCGCTCGAACTCGGCATCGGGCAGCGGGTGCACCAGCGCGAGCTGGCGGATCGGGGCGAGGGTCTGGGTCATGGCGGGGACGGATGGGGGTCGGACTTCGCCTGCAGCAAGTCGCGTTCCCCGACCGGGCCGCGCAGTCCCTCGAGCCAGCGCTCGATCTCCTCGACACTCTTCTTGCCGAGGTTGCGCACGGTGCGCAGGCGACCGGTCACGAGCGCCTCGGCGACGGTGTCCACCGTCAGGTTCTGCTTGCGCACGTAGAGGAACTCGGCCTTGAGGCCATTGGCCGTGCGCACGCTCAGGCGCGCGAACGGGTCGGGGCTGCGCTCGCGCTGGCGTTCGGTGCGCGCGGTGGCCAGCAGCTGGCGCACCCGCTGGCGCGTGACGTGGAGTTCCTCGGCGATGTCGGCCACCGAATGGCCGTGGGCGCGGAGGTCTTCCGCGCGCGAACATTTTTCACTGGGCATGGTGATGATTCCCTGGCCTTCGACGTCCCGAATCGAGCAATCGGCGTACCACGCCGGCGTTGCGCGCGATGCAGCAGGCGCGCCGGCGCGGATGTGGCGAATCCAGCAGGCGCGTGCGCGAAATCCCCCCGCGGCCGCTGCGTTGCGGCCACTTCGGGGCGGCCCGATCCATGCTCTGCCACCGGCATGAAACACCTCCTCTCCCTCCTCCTCGCGGCCCTGCTCGCCTCGGCCGCCCACGCCGCCCCGCTCGTGATCCGCTTCGGGGTCGCCTCGCCCAGCTACGGCTCGCCACCCGGTTTCGCGGGCGGCTCGGCCGGCGTGGCGCACGCCAAGGGCTTCGTCGAGGAGGAGTTCAAGGGCCAGGACGTCAAGGTCGAGTGGATCTTCTTCAAGGGCGTGGGCCCGGCCGTCAACGAGGCGCTCAGCAACGGCCAGCTCGACTTCGCCTTCCACGGCGACCTGCCGTCCCTCGTCACCCGCGCGAACGGCGTGAAGACCCGCGCGGTGATGGGCGCGACGAGCCGCTCGACCATCTACTTCGCGGTGCCGCCGGCCTCGCCCGTGCGGTCGGTGCAGGACCTGCGCGGCAAGCGCATCGCGTTCACCAAGGGCACGTCGTCGCACCTGCCCATCGTGCGCATCCTCGACGCCCACGGCCTGAAGGAGCGCGACCTGAAGATCCTGAACCTCGACGCGGCCACCGCGCAGGCCGCCTTCCTCGCCGGCGACCTCGACGCGCTGATCGGCTCCACCATCGTGCTCAAGTTCCGCGACCTCGGCCAGGCCCGCCTGATCTACACCACGAAGACCGATCCGGCCTTCACGCCGCAGAGCCACATCACGGTGACCGACAGCTTCGCCACCGCCCACCCCGACGCCACGCGCCGCGTGGTGCGCGGCCTCGTGCGCGGCGCGCAGTGGACGGCCGCGCCCGAACACCGCGACGAAGTGCTGGCCCTGTGGGCGCGGGCCGGCGTGCCCGTCAAGCTGTGGCAGGAGGAACTGGCGGGCGAACCGCTGTCGCTGCGCACCTCGCCCCTCTACGACCCGTTCCTCACGGCGCGCCTGCGCGAATCGCTCGACGAGGCGCAGCGGCACCGCCTCGTGCGCGGCCGCTTCGACGTCGACCGCTGGATCGACCGCAGCTTCGTCGACGCGGCCCTGAAGGACCTGAAGCTCGAGGGCTTCTGGACCTCGTACGGCCCCGACGGCAAGCCCCTCGCCGGCGGCGCGCGCACCGCCACCGCGCGCTGAAAATCCCCAACTCCCGGGGGTTCGGACGAGGCGTCGTCCTACAGGCGACGCGCGTTCGATGGCGATACTGGACCCAGCGGGTCGACAACCGGCGCCCGCGGGAGAGTTGCCAGATGAACCATCGACCAGGGAAAAATCCGGAAGGCGGCAAAGTCCGCCCCGAGATCGCATCGCACAACGAACGCGTGCGGGCGCTGCACGACCGCTACCTCGGCGAGGTGGCCGCGGGTGTGCCGGCCGAGCCGCTGACGGACGCGGAACGGTATCGCTGGATCCGCGCGAACCGCGGCAGCACGCTGATCACCGACGCGCTGCTCAGCGCCGATTTCGACGAGGACTTCGACGCGCAGATCGACGCGGCCGTGCGCGCGCACCGCGCGGGGCGGCACCTGCCGCTGCCGGTGAAGCCGGAGCGGCCGATGTACGGCAGGCGCCGCACCGATTGATGCATGCAGGTGTCACCCCGGCGTTCGCCGGGGTCACTCGTGGCGGGCTCAGGCGTCGAACGCGAACCGCCCCTCCGCCACCAGCTCGGCCAGCGGCCGGCGCGGCGTGGGCGCCTCGCGTGCCTGCAGCGCTTCGGGCAGCACCGACTTGTCGCCCTGCTTGCCGATGGCCACCACCGCCTCCAGCGCGTAGTCGGCCGGCACCCCGAGGTTCGAACGCAGCAGGTCGCGGTCGAAACCGCCCACCCCGTGCACGTGCCAGCCCGCGAGCGTGGCCTGGAACGCGAGGCTGGCCCATGCGGCGCCCGCGTCGAACGAATGGGACACCACCGGCGCCAGCTCGGTCTTGCCGGGTGGCAGCCACACCGTGCGCGACAGCACCACCACCAGCGCCGAGGCGCGGGTCGCCCACGCCTGGTTGAACGGCAGCAGCGCATCGAAGATCGGCGACCACGCCGCCGTGTCGCGCCGGGCGAACACGAAGCGCCACGGCTGCGCGTTGAAGGCCGAGGGCGCCCAGCGGGCGGCCTCGAAGAAGCCGTGGAGCGTGGCCGGGTCGATGGCCTCGCCGGTGAAGGCGCGCGGCGACCAGCGGCGGGTGAAAAGCGGGTCGATCGGGTGGGTGGACTCGCGGGAGGAGGAGGAAGCAGTCATGGGTGCAGTGGAAGGATGGCGCCATTCGCGCGGGGAAGGCGGATGCGATTGTCGTGCCAGCCGGCACGCGCCACCCCCGGCTGGTTTTGCAGCAGCCCCGCTGCTGGCGATGCAGCAACCCGGCCATCGCCTGCTGACTCGACAGCACGCCTCGCGCGCCGTACGCTGGTACGCGGCTTGCGCCGCGGAGCCTCCCCCTTCCACCGAAACGCCATGACCCTCCGCCCGCTGCTCCACATCCTCCGCGTCGCCTGCCTCGCCGTGGCCACGTTGCCCGCCCTCGCCGCGCCCGACCTCGCCGCGGTCGTCGACGGCCCGCAACGCAGCGCCGCCAACCGCGCGCGCGACCCCGCCCGCCACCCGCTCGAGACCCTCGCGTTCTTCGGCCTCGCGCCGGGCCAGACCGTGATCGAGATCGCCCCGGGCGGCGGCTGGTACACCGAGATCCTCGCGCCGTACCTGCGCGAAACGGCCGGCTCTACGCGGCCCACTACCCCGCCGACGATCCGCGCCCCGAGGCCCGCGCCGCCCGCGCGCGTTTCGCCGACAAGCTCGCCGCCACCCCCGCGGTGTACGACCGCGTGGTGCTCGGCACGTTGCCCGTCGCGGCGTTCACCGACATCCGCCCGCGCGGCGGCGCCGACCTCGTGCTGACGTTCCGCAACGTGCACAACTGGATCGAGGCCGGCCACCTCGACGCCACGCTGAAGGCCTTCTTCGACGTGCTCAAGCCCGGGGGTGTGCTCGGGGTCGAGGAACACCGCGCGCCGCCCGGCACGCCGCTCGCGAAGGTCATCGCCACCGGCTACGTGCCCGAGGCGCTCGTGATCGCGCGGGCCGAGGCCGCGGGCTTCGTGTTCGAGGGCGGCAGCGAGGTCAACGCGAACCCGAAGGACACGAAGGACCACCCGAACGGCGTATGGTCGCTGCCCCCCACGCTGCGCGGCGGCACGGGCGACGGCAGCGCGGCGTTCGTCGCGATCGGCGAATCCGACCGCATGACGCTCCGCTTCCGGAAACCCCGCTGACGTCGCGGTTGACGACGCAACACCCGGCCCGCGGCCGGGTGTCGGCGAGTCAACACGCTCCGGGTCTCCGGTGCTGCCGGCGCAGCAACTTCCGCGTTTCGCGGGGTTGTTCCGATTGGCACACCGCTTGCGCTGTGAAGGTCGCACGAACCGCGACCCCTCCACCGAAAGAGACCCCACATGAGCGACAGAAAGTTGCGCCTCGGCGCGTTCATCATGGCCACGGGCCACCACATCGCCGCCTGGCGCCATCCCGGCTCGCAGATCGACTCGGGCGTGAACATCGACCACTACATCGAGGTCGCGAAACTCGCCGAGCGCGGGCTGTTCGACCAGGTCTTCGTGGCCGACAGCCCCGGTGTCGCCCACCGCGGCGACGACGAATCGTTCAGCCGCTACGGCCGGTCCTCGTACTTCGAGCCGGTCACGCTGTGGTCCGCGCTCGCCGCCGTCACGAAACACATCGGCTTCGTCGCCACGGCCTCCACCACCTACGAGGACCCCTTCCTGCTCGCGCGCAAGTTCGCGTCGCTCGACCACATCAGCAAGGGCCGCGCGGCGTGGAACGTGGTGACCACCGGCTCCGACCAGGTGTACGGCAACTTCGGCCTCGACGCCCACCCCGATCCCGAGCTGCGCTACGAGCGCGCCCACGAGTTCATCGACGTGGCCAAGGGCCTGTGGGACAGCTTCGAGGACGACGCCTTCATCCGCGACCCGAAGAGCGGCGTGTACCTCGACCCGTCGAAACTGCATGCGATCAACCACCACGGCAAGCACTTCAAGGTGTCCGGTCCGCTGAACCTCGAACGGCCGCCGCAGGGCTACCCGGTGATCGTGCAGGCCGGCTCGTCCGAGCCGGGCCGTGAACTCGCGGCCGCCACGGCCGAGGCCATCTTCACCGCGTGGACCAGCCTCGCCGAGGCGCAGGCCTTCTACCGCGACGTCAAGGGCCGGCTCGTGAAGTACGGCCGTCGGCCGGACCAGCTGCTGATCCTGCCCGGCATCTCGCCGGTGGTGGGCCGCACCGAGGAGGAGGCGCAGGCGAAGTGGGCCGAGCTGCAGAAGCTGATCCACCCGTCGGTGGGACTCGGCGCCATCGCGCACTTCTGGCCGGGCGAGGACCTCACCCGCTGGGACCTCGACGCCCCGCCGCCGTACTACCCCGAGAAGCCGGTCGGCCGCAACAGCCGCCACCACGTCGTGATCGACCTCGCGCGGCGCGAGCGCTTCACCGTGCGCCAGCTCTACGAATACCTCGCGGGCGCCCGCGGGCACTGGGTCGTGGTGGGCACACCGGAGAAGATCGCCGACGAGATCCAGTCGTGGTTCGAGAACGAGGCGGCCGACGGCTTCAACGTGATGCCGCCGGTGCTGCCCGCATCGCTGCACGACTTCGTGGACCTCGTGGTGCCCGAGCTGCAGCGCCGCGGACTGTTCCGCACGGAATACGAAGGCACGACGCTGCGCGAGAACCTGGGCCTCGACCGGCCGCAGAACCAGTTCACGCTGGCCCGCCAGTCCAAGGCGGCCTGACGCCGCCCCACCTGGAGATGCCCATGACCTCCTCCCGACACAGCGATTCCCTCCAGGCCGACGTGCTCGTGATCGGCGGCGGCCCCGCCGGCGCCTGGGCGGCGTGGCAGGCGGCGCGCGACGGCGCGTCCGTCGTGCTCGCCGACAAGGGCTACGTGGGCACCTCCGGGGCCACGGCGCCCTCGGGCACCGGCGTCTGGTACGTGCCGCCCGAGCCCGTCGCGCGCGAGAACGCCCTCGCGTCGCGCGAGGCCCTCGGCGGCCACCTCGCCGACCGCGACTGGGGGCGCCGGGTGCTCGACCAGACCTACGAGAACCTGCAGCGGGTCGCCGACTGGGGCTACCCGTTCCCGGTCGACGACCAGGGCGTGCAGCGGCGCACGTCGCTGCAGGGCCCCGAGTACATGAAGCTGATGCGCCGCGTGGTGCGCCAGGTCGGCGTGACGGTGCTGGACCACAGCCCGGCGCTCGAACTGCTGACCGACGGCGATGGCGCGGTGGTCGGCGCCCGCGGCATCCACCGCCAGGGCGAGGTGCGCGACTGGACCGTGCGCGCGAAGGCGGTGGTGATCGCCACCGGCGGCTGCGCGTTCCTGTCGAAGGCGCTCGGCTGCAACGTGCTCACCGGCGACGGCTACCTGCTGGCCGCCGAGACCGGCGCCGAACTCTCCGGCATGGAGTTCTCGAACGCCTACGGCCTGGGCCCCGCGCACTCGTCGGTGACCAAGTCGGCCTTCTACCGCTGGGCCACGTTCCGCTACGCCGACGGGTCGCTCATCGAGGGCGCGGGTTCGAAACACGGCCGCAGCGTGATCGCGCGCCACCTGCAGGCGGGCACGGCGGTCCATGCGCTGCTCGACCTCGCGAACGACCAGGAGCGCCGCGACGCGCGCAGCGCCCAGCCCAACTTCTTCCTGTCGTTCGACCGCATCGGCATCGACCCTTTCACGCAGCAGTTCCCGGTGACGCTGCGGCTCGAGGGCACGGTGCGCGGCACGGGCGGACTGCGCCTCGTCGACGAACGCTGCGCCACCACCGTGCCCGGCCTCTTCGCCGCGGGCGACGCGGCCACGCGCGAGCTCGTCTGCGGCGCGTTCACCGGCGGCGGCAGCCACAACGCCGCGTGGGCCACGTCGTCCGGCACGTGGGCCGGCGCCGGCGCGGCGGCCCATGCGAAGGCCGACGGCGCCGACGCCCACGGCCGCGCCGCCCGCAGCGAGGCGCGTGCCGCGTTGCAGGGCGGGCGCGCGCTCGACAGCCTCGGCCTGATCGAAGCCGTGCAACGCGAGGTGCTGCCGTACGACCGCAACCTGTTCCGCGACCCCGTCACGCTGCGCGATTCGCTCGTGCGGCTCGACGGCTACTGGGAACACCTGCAGCACGCCACCGCCGGCACACCCGCAGACCGGCTGCGCGCGCGTGAAGCGGCCGCGATGGTGGCCACCGCACGCTGGATGTACCGCAGCGCCCTCGCCCGCGACGAGAGCCGCGGCATGCACAAGCGTGTCGACCGCCCCGCATCCGACCCCGCGCAGCGCCACCACGTGCTGAGCGGCGGGCTCGATGCGGTGTGGACCCGCGCGCACCGCACGGCCGCGCATGCGCAACCCTTGCTCGCGGAGGCCGCATGATCGAACTCGTGAGCGAGGACCGCTGCACCGGCTGCGACCTGTGCGTGCAGGTGTGCCCCACCCATGTCTTCGATGCGGTGCCCGGCGGCATCCCGGTGATCGCGCGCAAGTCCGATTGCCAGACGTGTTTCATGTGCGAGGCCTGGTGCCCCGTCGACGCGCTCTACGTCGCGCCCTTCGCCGACGAGGAGACCGCGGTGGACGAGGCCGCGCTGGTCGACGGCGGCCTGATCGGCAGCTACCGCCGCACGATCGGCTGGGCGCCCGGCACGCGCGGCACGGCCATCGACCTCAGCTACCGGTTGCTGCGCGGCTGACGCCTATCCGACATGCTGCATCCGAACCAACACGCGAAACCGGCGCGCTTGTTCCACCCGCAGCAGGCGCGCCGCCGGATCGGCCGCGAACCCGCGAAAAACCTGGGTTTCCACGTGGCACGGGTCCTGCGAAACAGGACCTCGAATCCCACCACGAACCCAGGAGCGCATCCGGTGTCCCCCAGCAGAAAGACCGCCTTGACGGGCGCCGTGGTGCTCGCCCTCGCGAGCCCCGCGGCCCACGCCCAGACGAACAGGCAACTGAAGAAGGAGATCGACGAGCTGCGCAAGCAGGTGCAGTCCCTCATCGACTTGAACAGGGCGCAGGCCGAGGCCGCCAAGGCCGTGCCGGCGGCCGCCGCCGCACCGGTCGAGCCCGCGCCACCCGCCGTGGCCGCGGCGCCGGCCGCTGTCGAGCAGGACCAGGCCACCCGGGACGCCGCCACGCCCGCGTCGCTGGCCGACGTGCAGGGCATCCGCGCCGACCTCGAGAACTACAAGTACGACCAGTCGCGCACCGCCGAACGCAACCGCGCGAGCGTCACCCGCAACACGAAGATCGGCGGCACGGTGCAGGTCCGCGCCAGCTGGTTCAACCCCGGCGTGGCCGCGGGCCAGGGCACCGGCGCGACGGGTGGCAACACCACCGCGCAGGCGACCACCCGGCAGACGAGCTTCGACATCCCGGCCGCCACGCTGTCCTTCGCGGGCAACCTGTACCGCGACTACGCCGAGGGCAAGAACCTCACGTACCAGCTCGGCTTCACCACGGCGAGCAACTTCGGCGGCAACCCGAACTCCGCGACCAGCGCCACGCGCACGCTCGGCGCGGTGTCCGCCAACGGGTCGCAGTTCAACATGACGAACGCGAACCTCGCGTACAGCTTCGAGCCCACCAACGGCGGCGCCGAGGACCGCAAGGGCGCGCTGACCGTCGGCCAGCAGCAGGTGCCGTTCGGCCTCGAGGCGCAGACCACCGAGGAGATCCGCCCCGTCATCACGTCGGCGCAGTTCACGTCCGCGCTGAGCGGCATCAACACGCGGCAGATCGGCCTGATCTACCGCGGCGACGCCTTCGTCGACGTCGACTGGACCAACAACTACCGCACCGCGCTCGTCGAGTACGCCTTCGGCGTCGTCAACGGCTCGGGCCCCAACAAGTCGGACAACAACGGCAGGAAGGACTGGCTCGCCCGCCTCGCCTTCACGCTGCCGGCCGACTACAACAGCTGGTGGCGCGAGCTCAAGCTGGGCGTGTCGCTCTACCAGGGCTGGAACAACCTCGCCAACACCACCACGGGCGCCGTCGTGCGCTTCGGCAAGTCGCGCCGCACGGGCTTCGACATCAACTACACCCACCTGCCGATCTCCATCGCCTACGAGTACGCGCAGGGCGACGACGACACGCTCGAGCCGCCCGCCGCGAGCGCCACGTCCGGCACACCCACGTTCCGCAAGACCGCGCGCGGGCAGTACGTCAACGTGGGCTACACGTGGGGCGAGCAGTTCCTCGCGAGCGAGAAGACCCTCGCCAAATACGATGACTACTGGCCCAAGTCGTACCAGGCCTTCCTGCGCTACGACGTGTACGACAACGACACCCGCGCCTCGGTGACCGGCGACAAGACCCGCATCACCACCCTCGGCCTGAACGCCTTCTTCGCCGAAACCACGAAGCTGCAGGCGAACTACCTGCTGCAGCGGAACGACCAGGCCGCCAGCGGCCCGACGCCCGACCGCCCGTCGCGGCAGCACGGCCTGCAGCTCCAGTTCCAGTACGGCTTCTGAACCCCCACGCATCCCCTCCCATGAAACGACGCACCTTCTCCGCGGCGCTCGGCGCGCTCGCCCTCACCCCGCCCGCCGCCTTCGCGCAGGACAAGCCCCCGGTCATCCGCATCGGGTTCCCCAACGCCGGCACCGGTGGCCGCCCGCTCGGCGGCGGCTCCTACACCGCGAACGCCCACCACCTCCGGGCCATCGACGAGGAGTTCAAGGCCGACGGCATCCGTGTCGAATGGAAATTCTTCCCCGGCGCGGGCCCCGCGCTGAACGAGTCCCTCGCCAACGGCCTCGTCGATTTCGGCTTCGGCCACGGCGACCTGCCCGTGCTCGTGGGCCGCTCCACGGGCCTCAAGCACAAGGTCATCGCGTCGTCGGGCCGGGGTGGCGACAGCTACTTCGTCGTGCCCGCCGCGTCGTCCGCGAAGACCATCGCCGAGCTGAAGGGCAAGCGCATCGCCACCTTCAAGGGCACGGCGAGCCAGCTCACGCTGAACCGCTGGTTCGAGAAGTTCGGGCTGAACGACAAGGACTTCCGCGTCATCAGCCTCGACAGCGACTCGACCCTCGCCGCGCTGTCCACCGGCGACATCGACGGCACCGTGCGCGCGCCGTTCGACCTCGAGGCCCGCGGCGTGGCCCGCCGCATCCACGAGATCCTCGACGACCCGTACATCACGCGGCCGGGCACGGTGTGGGTGAGCGACGCGTTCGAGGCGCGTTTCCCGCAGATCGTGCAGCGCGTGGTGACGCGGCTCGTCAAGGTGGCGCACTGGAGCACGCTCGACGCGAACCGCGAGCGCCAGTACCAGCTGTGGGCCACGTCGGGCACGCCGTACGTCGACTACAAGGCCACATGGGACCGCGCGCGCGACCTGCGCGACCGCCTGAACCCGCTGCTCGACACCTACTACACCGCGAGCATCCAGCGCTCGATCGACGAGGTGAAGAAGTACAAGCTCGTGCGCCGCGACGTGTCCATCGACGGCTGGCTCGAACCGAAGTACCTGCAGAACGCGCTGAAGGAACTCAAGCTCGAGGACTGGTGGCCGCAGCAGGACGCCGACGGCAAGACGGTGGTCCCCGGCCGCAAGCTGGCCTGACGCGATGCAGGCCGCCACCTCCTCCTCCCACCCGATCGCTCCGGCCGCGGCCGCCGGCGGGCCCGCCGTCCGCGCGTGGATCGCCGTCGCCGGTCGCTGGGCCGCCGGCCTGGTGCTGCCGGCGCTGCTTTTCGGACTGTGGCTCGCCGCCGTCCGGGGTCAGTGGGCGCCCGAGCAGATCCTGCCGTCGCCCGCGCTCGTCTGGCAGTCGTTTACCGAGCTGTGGCAGTCGGGCGAGCTGCAGGACCACCTCGCGATCAGCGCGTCGCGCGTCGCGTGGGGCCTGCTGATCGGGGGTGGCGCGGGCCTGCTGCTCGGCTTCGCGATGGGGCTGTCCGCCACGGTCCGCGCGTACGTGCGCCCCACGTTCGACGTGGTCGCGCAGTTCCCGGTGCTCGGCTGGGTGCCGCTGCTGATCATCTTCGCGGGCATCGACGAGGCGCTGAAGGTCTCGGCCATCTCGATCGCGGTGGTGGTGCCGGTGGCGGTCAACACGCTCGCCGGCATCGCCAACATCCCGCACACGCAGGTGGAGGTGGCCCGCGTGTACCGCTTCAAGCTCGGCCAGGTGCTGCGGCACGTTGTGCTGCCCGCGAGCGCACCGAGCCTCTTCAACGGCCTGCGCCAGGCGACGATGCAGGCGTGGCTCACGCTCGTGTTCGTCGAGCTGCTCGCGTCGAGCGAGGGCATCGGCTACCTGATGGTGTGGGGCCGGCAGCTGGGGCAGCTCGACCTGGTGGTGGTGGGCATGCTGCTCATCGGCGCCGTGGGCGTGTCGCTCGACGTGCTGCTGCGCCGCGCCGAATCGGCGCTGCTCGGCTGGCGCCGGGTCGCGTTCTGAGAGGCGAGCGATGACCACCGCCTCCCGTTCCTTCGACTGGCGCGGCCTCGTGCTGCCGGGGCTGCTGCTGGCGGCCTGGGCCACGGTCACGGCCGCGCACTGGGTCGACACGCGGCTGATCGTGCCGCCGGCCGGCGTGCTGCGCACCGCCCTCCGGTCACTCGCCGATCCGTCGTTCCACCTCGGCGTGCTCTTCAGCGTCGCGCGCGACCTCTCGGGTTTCGCGCTCGGCGCGCTGGGCGGCGTGGCGCTGGGCACGCTGCTGGGTGTCTCGCGCCGGGCCGACCGCCTGATCGGCCCCACGTTCCACACCGTGCGGCAGATCGCGCTCTTCGCGTGGCTGCCGCTGCTGTCGAGCTGGCTCGGCTACGGCGAACTCAGCAAGCTCGTGTTCATCGCCTTGTCGGCGCTGTACCCCGTCGCGCTCGGCACCTTCGAGGGCGTGCGCCAGATCACCGCGTCGCAGGCGGAGGTGGCGCGGGTGTACGGCTTCGACCGCCGGCAGCTGCTGTTCCGCCTGATCCTGCCGGCGGCCTCGCCGCAGATCGCCACGGGGCTGTCGCTCGGGCTCGTGTACGCGTGGGTCGCCACCATCGGCAGCGAGTTCCTGCTCGCGAACTGGGGCCACGGCCTCGGCAACATCGTCATCAAGGGGCGCGCCGCGTTCGACGTCGAACTGATCGTGTTCGGCATGGTCGTGATCGGCCTCGTCGGCACGCTGCTGAACCGCGTCGCCGCGCGGCTCGAGGCCCGCGCCCTGCACTGGCGCCGCGTCGCCACCTGATGCCCCTTCCGGAGACCTCCATGGCCCCCCTCGTTTCCGCCGCCACCCTGCCGTCGCCCCCGGTCGCGCCCGTCGTGCCCGACACGAAGGTCCCCTCGCCCTGGCGCCGCCGCGGCGTCGACCTGCTGCTCTCGTGGCCCTTCCCGCTCTCCGTGCTGCTGCTGTGGCAGCTCGGCGCGCAGTTCGAATGGATCCCGGCGCAGATCCTGCCCGCGCCCCTCGTCGTCGCGCAGACCTTCGCCGACCTGTGGGCGACGGGAGAGCTGCAGGACCACCTGCTGATCAGCCTCGGCCGCGTGCTGTACGGGTTCTCGCTCGGCACCGGCCTCGGGCTGTTGCTCGGGGTGTCGATGGGCCTGTCGCCGCTGGTCAAGGACTACCTGTACCCGACCTTCCGCCTCTTCGCGCAGGTGCCCTCGCTCGGCTGGTTGCCGCTGCTGATGATGGTGGTGGGCATCGACGAGGCGCTGAAGATCATCCTGATCTCGAAGGCGGCCTTCGTGCCGGTGACGATGAACACCTACAACGGCCTTCGCAACGTGCCCACGAGCCTGATCGAGGTGTCGAAGGTGTTCCGCTTCACGCGCTGGCAGCTGCTGCGCAAGGTCGTGTTCCCCGCGGCCTTCCCGACGCTGTGGAACGGCATCCGCTACGGCCTCACGCACGCGTGGCTCGCGCTCGTGGCCGTCGAGCTGCTCGCGTCGAGCGAGGGGCTCGGCTACCTCATCGTCTACGGCCGCCAGCTGTTCCAGCTCGACGTGGTGCTGACCGCCGTCGTCGTCGTGGGGGCCGTCGGCTTCACGCTCGACAAGGTCCTCGCCGTCATCGAGTCCCGCCTGCTGCGCTGGCGCCGCGACGCCTTCTGAAGGATGCCCGCATGAACCCCACCCTCCGCACCGCGCTGCGCGGCGCCACCCTTCCCGCCCTGGTGCTCGGCGCCTGGTGGGCCGTCTTCCACTTCGGCTGGACCGACACGAAGCTCTTCGTGCCCCCGTCCGAGGTGTGGGACACCGCCGTCCGGCTCACCGCCAACGGCTACCTGTGGACGTCGCTGCAGGCGAGCCTCGGGCGTTTCCTCGCCGGCTTCGTGATCGGCGCCGTCACCGGCACGGCGGTGGGCACGGCCCTCGGGCTGTCGCGCCTGTTCGAGAAGGTGGTGGCGCCGTCGCTGCACACGGTGAAGCAGGTCTCGCTGCTCGCGTGGATCCCGCTGATCTCGGTGTGGTTCGGGCTCGGCGACCCCGCGAAGATCGCCTTCCTGTCGCTGGCGGCGTTCTTCCCCGTCGCGCTGAACACGTTCGAGGGCATCCGCAGCGTGCCGCGCGAGCTGATCGAGGTGGCGCGCGTGTTCGCCTTCTCGCGCACCCAGCTGCTGCGCCGCGTGGTGCTGCCCGCGGCGCTGCCGTCGATCTTCACCGGCATCTACCTGGGCCTGCTCTACGCCTGGCTCGCGACCCTCGGGGCCGAATACCTGCTCACGTCGGGCAGCGGCATCGGCAACCTGCTGACCGACGGGCGCGAGCACTTCTGGATGGACCAGGTGCTGCTGGGCGTCGTGATCGTCGGCCTCGTCGGGTTCGTCATCAACCTCGTCGCGACCCGCCTGGAAGCGCGGTCGCTCGCCTGGCGCGGCAAGTCCACCGCGCAGTTCTGAACCTCCCTCTTTCCCTCGCACAAGGAACGCTCCCATGGCCCACGCCGGCACCCTCGAGATCAGGAACCTCCACAAGCAGTACCAGGTCAAGGGCGAACCCCTGCCCGTGCTGCAGGACATCTCGCTGTCCATCCGCCCCGGCGAGTTCGTCAGCATCGTCGGCACGAGCGGTTGCGGCAAGTCGACGCTGCTGCGCCTCGTCATCGGCCTGGAGGCCGACTACAAGGGCGAGATCCTGCTCGACGGCAAGCGCATCGTCGGCACGAGCCTCGACCGCGGCATCGTGTTCCAGGAACACCGCCTGTTCCCGTGGCTCGACGTGCGCCACAACGTGGCCATCGGCCTGCTCAACGCCCCCGGCACGGAAGCGTCGAAGGCCAAGGCCGTGCAGGAGCACATCGACCTCGTGGGCCTGAAGGGGTTCGAGACGGCGTACCCGCACCAGCTGTCGGGCGGCATGTCGCAGCGCGTGGCCATCGCCCGCGCGCTGGTCAACCGCCCCGAGGTGCTGCTGCTCGACGAACCCTTCGGCGCCCTCGACGCCCTCACGCGCGGGCACCTGCAGGCCGAACTCGAACGCATCTGGCGCACGGAGGGCATCACGGCCATCCTCGTCACCCACGACGTCGAGGAGGCCGTGTACCTCGGCGACCGTGTCGTCGTCATGCAGCCGCGCCCCGGGCGCATCAAGCGCATCGTCGACGTGCCGCTGCCGCGCACGCGCGACCGGGGCACCGCCAAGTTCGCCGCCATCAAGGACGACGTGCTGGGCGAGTTCGGCGAAGCGCCGCGCCCGGCCCTCGTCTCTCTCCCTCCCGCGCCCCGCGCGCTCGCCGACTGGCACTTCGCCTGGTGACCCCATGACCGCACGAGAACACGACCCCGCGCCCCACCTGCTCGCCGCCCGCTACGGCACCTCCGCGCCCGAGCTGCCCGCCCCGGCGGGCGGGCTCAACGCGGTGCTGGAGACGCTGCTGTCGCACCGCACGGTGCGGGCGTTCGCGCCGGACCGGCCGCTGGCCGAAGGCACGCTCGAATGGCTCGTCGCGGCGGCGCAGTCGGCCGCCTCGTCGTCCAACCTGCAGACCTGGAGCGTGGTGGCGGTGGAGGACGCCGACCGTCGCGCGCGCCTCTCGGCCCTCGTCGGCAACCAGGCCTCGCTGCGCGAGGCGCCGCTCGTCCTGGTGTGGATCGCCGACCTCGCGCGGCTGCGGGCGCTCGCGACCGATCGGCAGGCCCCGCTCGACGGCGCGCCCTACCTCGACACCTTCCTGATGGCCGTGATCGACGCGACCCTCGCCGCGCAGAACGCCGCCGCGGCGGCCGAATCGCTCGGCCTCGGCACCTGCTACATCGGCGGCATCCGCAACCGCAGCGAGGCGGTGGCCGAGGAACTGGGCCTCGTGCCCGGCACCTTCGCCGTGTTCGGCCTCGTCGTGGGCCACCCCGACCCCGCGCGGCCGGCCGCCATCAAGCCGCGCCTGCCGCAGGCCGCGGTGCTGTCGCGCGAGCGGTTCGTGCCCACCGCGCCGGCGCCGCACGTCGCCGACTACGACCGCACGCTGGCCGCCTTCCAGGCCTCGCAGAACCTGCCGGCCGTGCCGTGGAGCGCCCAGGTGCTCGCCCGGCTGCGCGGCCCTGAAAGCCTGAACGGCCGCCACCGGCTCGTCGAGGCGCTGGCGAACCACGACGTGGGCCTGCGCTGAAGCGCCAGCCATGCAGCCCGACTTCCACTGGGTGCTGCCCACCGAGGGCGACACGCGCGGCCTCGATCCCGGCGACCCGACCGCACGACCGGCCCACTGGGTGGCCGTCGCGCGGGCCGCCGAACTCGCCGGCTTCCAGGGCCTGCAGGTGCCGAGCGGCGCCGGGCGGCCCGACGCGTGGGTGATCGCGTCGATGCTCGCGCGCCATGCCCGTCGCCTGAAGTTCCTGCTGGCGCTGCGGCCGGGTTTCGTGGCGCCCGCCGCGGCCGCCCAGGCGGTCGCGAGCCTGCAGCAGCTCACGGGCCAGCGGGTGCTGCTGACCCTGCTGGCCGGCGGCGACCTCGCGGAACACCGCGCCCACGGCGACCTCGTCAACCACGACGACCGCTTCGCCCGCGCCGCCGAGTTCCTCGCGGTGCTGAAGCAGGCGTGGCGCGGGCGGCCCGGCGGCATCGGGTTCCGGCACGAAGGCGCGCACTACCGGGTCCACCACGGCGGGCTCGTGCGGCCGCTGCGTTCGCCGCCGCCCATCCACCTGGGCGGGTCGTCGCCCGCGTCCCTCCGCGTGGCCGCGGAACACGCCGACGTCCACGTGCTGTGGGCCGACACCCCGGAGCGTTTCGGCGACCAGGTGCGCCGCGTCCAGGCGCTGGCCGCGGGCTTCGGCCGCACGCTGCGCGTCTCGTGCCGCGCCCACGTGGTCGCCGCGCCCACCGAGGCGCTGGCCTGGGCCGCGGCGCAGCGTCGGCTGGACCGCTTCGCGCCGGGCGCCCCTCCGGCCCGCGACGACGAGGTCTCGCCGAACGTGTGGCGCGGCCACGGGCGGGTGCGCCGGCCGGGCACGGGGCACGCCGGCGTGGCGATCGTGGGGTCGTACCGCCAGGTCGCCGCGCGCCTCGAGGCCTTCCGCCGCCTGGGCGCCGACCACTTCGTGCTGTCGGGCGACCGCGGCCTGGAAGACCTGCTGCGCCTCGGCGAGGACGTGCTGCCGCGGGTGCGCGAACGCGCGGTCGACGTGCCCGCCGAAGCCGACGAGGCCGCGGCATGAGCGAGTTCCTCTGGTTCATCCCGTCGGGTGGCGACGGCCGCGACCTCGTCAACTCCGGCGTGCGCAGCGTGCGGGGCGGCGCGAGCGGCGCGCGCGCGCCCGACATCGACTACCTCGCGCTCGTCGCCCACGTGGCCGAGCAGTCCGGCTTCGACGGCGCGATGCTGCCGTCGGGGGTCGCGAGCGAGGACCCCTGGCTCGTCGCCGCCGCGCTGGCCGCGGAGACACGCCACCTCGGGCTGCTGGTCTCGGCGCGCCCCGGGCACGAGGGGCCGGTGTCGCTCGCCCTCAAGGCCGCCACGCTGCAGTCGGTGTCGGACGGCCGCGTGCGCTTGCTGGTCGTCAACGGCAGCCACGCCGAGGAACAGCGCGGCCTGGGCGACTTCCTCGGGCACGACGAACGTTATGCCCGTTCGTCGGAGTTCCTCGCGGTGATGCGGGCGACGTGGACGGGCGCGCCGGTGCGCCACGCCGGCGAACACTACCTCGTCGACAGCCCCGGCCTGCCCGTCGCGCGCACCACGCCGCCGCCGGTGTGGATCGGCGGGGCGTCCGACGCGGCGCTGCGGGTGGCGGCCGCGCAGGCCGACGTGCATGCGCTGTGGGGCGAGACGCCGCCGATGGTGGCCGAGCGCATCGCCGCACTACGGACCCTGGCCCACGCGGCCGGGCGCGAGGTGGACTCGGCGTTGCGCATCCACGTGATCGCACGCGCCACCGAAGCCGAGGCGTGGGCCGAGGCCGGACGCTTGCTGTCGGCGGTGCCGCAGAGCCTCGTCGACGTGGCGCAGCGGCAGCTCGCGCGGTCGGAATCGGTGGGCCAGCAGCGCATGCGCGGCCTGCACCGCGGCCGCACCACGAGCCGCGTGCGGGACCTCGAGGTGTACCCGAACGTGTGGTCCGGGGTGGGCCTCGTGCGCGGTGGCGCGGGCACGGCCCTCGTCGGGTCGCACGCGCAGGTGGCGGAACGAATTCACGAGTACCACGCTCAGGGCGTGAATCGCTTTATCCTGTCCGGGTATCCCAACCTCGAAGAGGCCCGGGAGGTGGGCGAACAGGTGCTGCCGCGCGTGCGCGGATCGATGCGGCGCCATGTCGCCTGAGCCTCCGGGGCCCCCGCGCACGAAGGAGCACCCGCCGATGAATGTCCGACCGGAAGCCTCGCTCGCCCCGGCCCCCGTCCACCCGAGGGAGCCCGCCACCACACCCCTGCTGGGGGTGTTCCGCCGCTTCGCCGCCGAACTGAAGGCGTTCGGCCGCCCGTTCCCCCGCGTGCTCGACCTCGGCTCCGGCCGGGGCGCGCTCGCGTCCCACGTTCTCCACGAGGTGCCCGGCCTGCGCCTGGTCGCGCTCGACTTCTCCGACACGCCCGAGCCCCCGACCCGCACCCGGCTGGCCCGCAAGCAGGGCCGCCTCACCCACGTCACCCGCCACCTCGCCAACCCCGCCTGGGCCGACGGCCTCGGCCGCTTCGACATCGTGATCTCGCACGACGCCGTGCACACCCTGCTGCGCGCCCACCGCCCCGCCGCGCTCTACGCGCAGGTGCGGTCGCTGCTGCTGCCGCGCGCCCTGTTCCTGCTGGCCGACCGCGCCGCGAACGACGACGACGGCGCCTCGCGCTACCTCACGCTCGACGAACAGCGCGAGGCGTTCGAGGCGTCCGGCTGGTCATCGACCGACACGCTCGACCACGATCCCCACACCCTGTTCCTGAAAGCCCATCCATGACCGCCGCGCCCCCGTTCACCTCCGCCGTGCCCACCGTCGAGTCCACCGTCGTCACCACCCCGGCCGACGGCCTGGTGCACGGCGCCACCACCGTGCGCACCACCACCGGTGAACTCCCGATCTACCACGCGTCGCCCGAGGGCTCGGGGCCGTTCCCCGTCGTGCTCGTGATCCAGGAGATCTTCGGCGTGCATGAACACATCCGCGACGTCGTGCGGCGCTTCGCGAAGGCCGGCTACCTCGCGGTCGCGCCCGAGCTGTACTTCCGGCTGGGCGACCCGTCGAAGGCCGCGTCCATCGACGAGATCCGGGCGAACTTCGTCGCGAAGGCGCCCGACGCCCTGGTGCTGTCCGACCTCGACGACACACTGGCCTGGGCCACGGCCAACGGCGGCGATGGCGCGCGGGTCGGCGTCACCGGCTTCTGCTGGGGCGGGCGCATCACGTGGCTGTACGCCGCGCACCAGCCCAAGGTCAAGGCGGGCGTGGCCTGGTACGGCCGCCTCGCGGGCCCGGCCACGCCCAACAGCCCGCGGCATCCGGTCGACGTGGCGGGGGAGCTGAAGGCGCCGGTGCTGGGCCTGTACGGCGGCGAGGACACGGGCATCCCCCTCGCCGACGTGGACCGCCTGCGCGCCGCGCTGGACGCGGCCGGCAACGGGTCGACCGTGGTGGTCTACCCCACCGCCCCGCACGCCTTCTTCGCCGACTACCGCCCGAGCTACCGCGAGGCCGACGCCCGCGACGGCTGGTCGCGCGCGCTCGACTGGTTCGCCCGGCACGGCGTCTAACCTAAGTCGGAATCGTTCGTTGGCCGGCGACGGCCTGTTGTCTATCGTGCTTCCTGAGCACTTCGAGCCGGTTGCTCCAGAACCAACACCGGCCCCGTACCCAGGAAAGCACACACATGACGATCAGCGCCATCAACGTCCGCAACCAGTTCCGCGGCAAGGTCAAGGAAATCATCGAGGGTCCCGTGGTGTCGGAGGTGGACGTGGAGACCGCGTCCGGCCTCATCGTCACCTCGGTGATCACGACCCGCTCCGTCAAGGAACTCGACCTGCGCGTGGGCCGCGAGGTGGTGGCCCTGGTCAAGTCGACCGAGGTCTCGATCGCCACCCTGTGACCCGGCGCCGGCGATCATGACCCTGCACGCCTTCAACCCCGTCGCCGCCGAACCCGTGCTGACGCTGCCGCCCTCCGAGGGCGGCGTGCTGTCGATCCGGGCGAAGGCCCTGCTGTTCCACGATCCCCGCTCGGTGGCCCTGCTCGAACACGTCGAGCGCATCGCGCGCAGCGAGGCGTCGGTGCTCATCATCGGCGACACCGGCACCGGCAAGGAACTGATCGCCCGCCACCTGCACACCCGCAGCGGACGGCGCGGCCCCTTCGTCGCCGTCAACTGCGGCGCGTTCAGCGAGAACCTGATCGACGCCGAACTCTTCGGCCACGAGACGGGCGCCTTCACCGGCGCGTCGCAGTCGCGGGCCGGCTGGTTCGAGGCGGCCAACGGCGGCACGCTGTTCCTCGACGAGATCGGCGACCTGCCGCTGTCGCTGCAGGTCAAGCTGCTGCGCGTGCTGCAGGAGCGCCAGGTGGTGCGCCTCGGCTCGCGCAAGTCGATCTCCCTCGACGTGCGCCTCGTGGCCGCCACCAACGTCGACCTGCGCCAGGCCGTCGAGGCCCAGCGCTTCCGGGCCGACCTGTACTACCGGCTCAACGTCGCCCCGGTCACGCTGCCGCCGCTGCGCGAGCGCACGGGCGACATCCTGCCGCTGGCGCGGCATTTCATGGGCGTGTACGCGCCGCGGCTCGGGCTGACGCACGTGACGCTCGCGCCCGAGACCGAGGCCGCACTCGTCGAGTACCCATGGCCGGGCAACATCCGCGAGCTCGAGAACGTGGTGCACTTCGCGCTCGTGATCTGCCGCGACGGCGTCGTGCGCCCCGGCGACCTCCGGCTCGTGGCGACCGTGATGCCGGCCCCGGTGCGGGACGTGGCGGTGACGACGCCCGAGGCTCCCGTTCCGGCGCCGGCCGCCGCCCCCGAGCGGTCGCCCTACGCCGACCTGGAGGACCACGTGCTGCGCCTCATCGCGGGCGGCGACCGCAACCTCTTCCACGCGGTGACGGAAACCGTCGTGCGCACCGCGTTCCAGCAGTCCAACGAGAACCAGGTGCGCGCGGCCCGGGTGCTCGGCATCACGCGGAACACCTTGCGCACGTTCCTCAAGCGGTACGGGATGCTGGCGGTGTCGCACCGGGGTGGCGACGGCGACGAGGCCGACGACGGCCACGACCCCGGCGTCACCGCGCCGGGCGAGCTGTACGACGACCTCGAACGCCTGCAGGCCTGAACACGCCCGCCCGATCATCCCGGCGTCCGCCGGGATGGCGGCCTGCGCTCAGCGACGCCGGCGACGGGCGCCCACGCCCACCAGCCCGGCGCCCGCGAGCAGCATCGCCCACGTCTCGGGCTCGGGGATGGGCGTCGCCATCGGGTCGGCGGCACCGTCGATCCGGGCCCACACGTACGTGCTCATGCCGGAAACCTGCCCATCGACGACGTCCATCGTGACCGACAGCGTCCCGTTGCGGCCGCCGAAGGTCGACTGGGGACCGAAATCGAGCTGCTGCGCGTCGTAGAACGAGCCGAGGGAGCTCATGCCCAGGTACGCCTGCACCATGCCGAGCGTCTCGAAGAAGTCGACGCCACCGATGGCATAGTCCACCTCGGCGGTGAAGCGGCCCGCGCCGGAGAACGTGAAGTGCTCGAGGTTGTTGACCGTCACGCCCCACAGCTCGGTGCGCACCACCCCTTCGGCTTCGGCGTGCAACCCGGCCGGGCCCGCGTTCCCGGACACGATCAGGCCGTTCTCCTGCTGGGTCATCGAGATGGGCTGGAGAGGGTCCATCGAGCCGGCGGTGCACCCGAGAACGCCCGGGTCGAGGCAGGCGTTGACGCTGCGGCCGGTGAACGAGCTGGAGAAGCTGGCCGTGATGCCGTCGTTCGCGTCGGTGTCGACGAGGGAGAAGCGCATCGTGGTCAGGTCGATGTCGCCCCACAGCGTGGGCAGCGCCCAGGCCGGTGAGACGCAGGTGGTGCCGAACAGCACCGCGCAGAGCGCGCTGGTCTTGAGTTTCATGAGGTTCCCTGTGGATGGAGTTCACCTGCCAGCCGCGGCGCGGCTCATGACATGCAGGGCGTTTCCCCGGAGCACGGCGAAACGCGTCACGACGTGCTCTTCGACACGCCGTGACCGAATCCACATCGTAGGAGATGGCGCCATCCGTTCTGACACCCTGATCGAGGGGGTGCCGGACGGCACATGACGCTCACCGGCTGTCGTCCCCTTCCTACGCCCTGGAGCGACGACCGCCGGTGGCATGGGGGACGGCCCTTGGGTACGGTGATCGCTGACCTTCCGAGGAGCCACCCGTGTCCGTCACTCCCTCCCCCTGGCCCCAGACCCTGTGGATCGTGCGCCACGGCCAGAGCGCCGGCAACGTCGCCCGCGACGCCGCCGAGGCCCAGGGCCTCTCGGTGATCGACATCGCGTTCCGCGACATCGACACGCCGCTGTCCGACCTCGGCGTGCAGCAGTCCATCGCGCTCGGCGAGTGGTTCGGCCGCATCGACCCGGCCGAACGGCCCGAGGTGCTGCTGTGTTCGCCGTACGTGCGCGCGATGGACACCGCGAGACTCGTGGCGGAACGCTCGGGCGTGCCCGACCTGAAGCTGCGCTGCGACGAGCGCCTGCGCGAGAAGGAGTTCGGCATCCTCGACCGGCTCACCAAACACGGCATCACCGTGCAGCACCCGGACCTCGCCGCGCAGCGCGCCCACGTGGGCAAGTTCTACTTCCGCCCCCCCGGCGGCGAAAGCTGGTGCGACGTGATCCTGCGGCTGCGCAGCCTGGTCGAGATGGTGACGCGCGAGTACGCGCAGAAGCGCGTGCTGGTCGTCGCCCACCAGGTCATCGTCAACTGCCTGCGCTACCTGCTGGAACAGATGGACGAGCGGCGCATCCTCGAGATCGACCGCCAGGGCGACGTGCCCAACTGCGCGGTGACGTCGTACCGGTCGGTGCGCGCGCCCGACGGCGAACCCGCGCTCGAGCTGCAGCTGGTGAACTTCCTCGCCCCGCTCAAGGACGCCGACATGCCCGTCACGTCGGCCCCCGACGAACCGGCCGCGCCCAAGCCGTGACCCATGCCCTCACCGATGCCGCGCTGCGCGAGCGCGGCCTGCCGCAGCCCGACGTCGAGAGCGACAAGGAGGGGCGCGGCAACGTGCTCGTGGTGGCCGGCAGCCGCGAGATCCCCGGCGCGGCGCTGCTGACGGCCACCGCCGCGCTGCGCGCGGGCGCCGGGCGCCTGACCATCGCCACGCCCGGCTGTGTGTCGATGGCGCTCGGGCTCGCCGTGCCCGAGGCCCGCGTGATCGCGCTGCCCGAGACGGCGGCCGGTGGCCCCGCGCCGGGCGGCATCGAACGGCTCGTGCCGCTGGCCGGCCGCATCGACGCGCTCGTGGTCGGCCCGGGCCTGATGGACGAGGACGCCACCGTGGCCTTCACCCGCGCGCTGCTCGACCGGTTCGCCACGACGGTGGTGCTGGACGCCTACGCGATGGGTGCCGTGACCAGCGACACGCCCGGGCGGGGCAACATCGTGCTGACGCCGCATGCCGGCGAAATGGCCCACCTCACGGGCCAGCCGAAGGAGACCATCGTGGCCGATGCCGCCACCCATGCGCGCGCGGCGTGCGACGCATGGCGGTCCGGCGTCGTGCTCAAGGGTGCCACGACGTGGATCGCGTTCCCCGGCGAACCCGACTGGGTCCACCGCGACGGCGACGTGGGCCTGGCCACCTCGGGCTCCGGCGACACGCTCGCCGGCCTGGTGGGCGGACTCGCCGCGCGCGGCGCTCTGCCGCTCGACGCGGCGCTGTGGGCCGTGCGGCTGCACGCGCTGGCCGGCGAGCGGCTCGCGGCGCGCCACGGCCGGCTGGGCTACCTCGCCCGCGAGCTGGGCGACGAGGTGCCGGCCGCGATGCACGCGCTGTGTAGCGGCGCGCCGGCCGGTCAGCCGGGCGCCCGGTCGGGGGCGTCTCCGGTCGCCGCCGCCTCGTCCTCCTCGGCGTAGGCCTTCAGCCGGTTGTAGAGCGTCTTCAGGCTGACCCCGAGCGCGGCGGCCGCGCGTTCCTTGTGGTTGTCGAAGTGGGCCATGGTCGCGAGGATGAGCTTGCGCTCGGCCTCGGCCATCGACGTCCCGAGCTTCACCGAGATCTCGGCCTCCGCGTCGTCGTTCTCGTCGGGGGCGTCGCGCGGCAGCCATTCGTCGGTGATGGTGGGACCCGACGTCATCACGTAGACCCGCTGCACGACGTTGCGCAGCTCGCGCACGTTGCCGGGCCACCGGTACGCGGCCAGCTGCTGCAGCGCCTCGGGCGAGAAGCGCTTGACCTCGCCCTCGCGGCGCGCCACCTCGTGCAGGAAGTGCTGCGCGAGCAGCGGCACGTCGGGGCCCCGCTCGCGCAGCGGCGGCAGTTCGATCGGGAACACGTTGAGGCGGTACAGCAGGTCCTCGCGCAGCCGGCCGCTGGCCACGGCCTCGAGCGGGGCGCGGTTGGTGGCCGCGATGATGCGCACGTCGGCCTGCAGCACCTCGGTGGAACCCACGCGCGCGAAACTGCCGCTCTCGAGCACGCGGAGCAGCTTCACCTGCAGCTCCTGCGGCATCTCGGTGATCTCGTCGAGGAACAGCGTGCCGCCGTGGGCGCGCTCGAAAAAGCCCTGGTGCTGCCGCTCGGCGCCCGTGAAGCTCCCGCGCTCGTGGCCGAAGATCTCGCTTTCCATCAGCTGCGGCGACACCGCACCGCAGTTCACCGCGAGGAACGGGCAGCGGCGGCGGCGGCTCAAGTCGTGCACCGTCTGCGCCACCACCTCCTTGCCGGTGCCGCTCTCGCCCGTGATGAACACGGTGGCCGCGGTGCCCGACACCCGCGCCACCTGGTCGTAGATGCGGCGCATCGCGTCCGAGCGGCCCCACAGGCCGCCGAAGTGGCCCTCGCGCTCCAGCGCGTCGGTCATCGCCGCCAGCTCGGCCTGCAGCTCGTCGGGTTTCATCAGCCGCGACAGGATGCCCTCCAGCTGCGCCGCGCTGACCGGCTTGATGAGGTAGTCGGCCGCGCCGAGGCGCAGCGCCTGGATCGACGTGTCGAGGCTCGCGTGGCCGGTGATGAGCACCACCTGCGCCTTCGCGGTGAGGTCGGTGTTCTCGAAGAGGACCATGCCGCTGCCGTCGGGCAGGCGCAGGTCGAGCAGCACGAGGTCGGGCCGCTGCAGCTCGATCTGGCGGCGCGCGTCGTGCAGGGTGCCGGCGGTGGCCACCGTGTAGGGACCCATCGTGCCGATGAGCGCGGCCATCATGCGGGCCGAGTCGGTGTCATCCTCGACGATCAGGACATGGTTCATGGTGTGCAGGAAAAGGTTGGAGAAGAAAGAAGGGGTTCAGGGCGCCAGCAGCAGCTGCTTGAGCTGCGCCGGCACGACGGGTTTGACGAGGTGGGCGTCGAAGCCGGCCACGAGCGCGCGCCGCACGTCGCCGCCCTGCCCGTACCCGGACAGCGCGATCAGCCGGCCCGGGTACCCGGCCGCCCGCGCCCGCGTGGCCACGCCGTAGCCGTCGAGCAGCGGCAGGCCGATGTCGACCACCGCGGCGTCGGGCCGCTGCGCGAGCAGCGCCGCGAGGCCCGACTCGCCGTCGACGGCCCCCGACACGCGGTGGCCGTCGAGTTCGAGCATCGACTGCAGCAGCGTGAGCGCATCGGTGTTGTCGTCGACCACCAGCACGCGCAGCGGGCGGAACGCCGCGGGCCGTTCGGGCTCGGGGGCCACGGCGGGCGCCGCGATGCGCGGCAGCCGCACCTCGAACGTGGAGCCGGACGGCGAACTGCGCGCGCCCACGGTGCCGCCATGGAGTTCGACGATGCGGCGCACGAGCGTGAGCCCGATGCCGAGGCCGCCGGCGCGGCGGTCGAGGGTGCGCTCGCCCTGCACGAACAGCTCGAAGACCTTCGGCAGCAGCGACGGCGGGATGCCGAGTCCGTTGTCGCTCACGCGCAGCACCGCCTCGTCGTCCGTCGCCTCCGCCACCACGCTGATGGTGCCGCCCGGCGGCGTGTACTTGATCGCGTTGGTCAGCAGGTTGTTCACCACCTGCTCGAGCCGCGTGGGGTCGGCGTCGACCCACACGTCGACGGGGGCGAACGTCACCGTGTGCCGCTGGCCGTCGCCGGTCACGCGCAGGGTGTCGGACACCCGCTGCAGCAGCGGGCCGAGGTTCATCGTGTGGCGCGACAGCAGCACCTTGCCCGAGATGACGCGGGCCACGTCGAGCAGGTCGTCCATCATCCGCGCGAGGTGCGCGGTCTGACGCGAGATGACGGTGCGGGCCGTGGCCGCGAGTTCGGCGTCGGGCGCCACACGCTCCAGCACGTCGACCGCCGACGCCATCGCGCTCAGCGGGTTGCGCAGTTCGTGGCCCAGCATCGCGAGGAACTCGTCCTTCGCGCGGTTGGCGGCCTCGGCCTCGAGGCGGGCCGACTGCTCGAGGGTCATCAGCGCCGCGCGCGACTGCTCGGCCTGCTTGCGCGCGCTGATGTCCACCATCGCGCCGATGGCGCCCCGCGGCGCGCCCGACGGCGTGCGCAGCGGCGCCGCGTTGGCGATCACGAAGACGGAGGTCTGGCCGGGTGCGTGCAGCTCGAGTTCCATCGGCCCCACGGACTGCCCCGACGCCGCAGCGCGCTGCAGCGGCTGGCGTTCCAGCGGCAGCGGCTCGCCGCGGTGGCACACGGTGCGCTCGACGGTGCCGGAGGAGTCGCTTCGGCCGAGCAGCTCGAGCATGACGGGGTTGTGGACCACCTGCGCGCCGTCGCGGTCCTGCGCGAACGCGAGGCCGATCGGGCTGTTGTTGAAGAGCGTCTCGAACTCGTCGGCCTTGCGCTGCAGGCCCTCGCGCGCGGCCTGGTCCTGCGCGCGGGCGGTCTGCAGCGCGTCGCGCAGGCCCGAGATCTCGCGCACGTGGATGCGCGACGTGGGCGGCTCCACGCCCGGCGTCGCCAGCGCGTGCAGCGGGCCGGTGACCCGCCGCGCGATCGACATCGCGAGCACCATCCCGAGCAGCAGGCAGCCGACGGCCGTGGCGAGCGCGGCCGCCATCGCCTCGCGCTGCGCGACCCGCACGGGTTCGGCCGGGATGCCCACGGCCACGCCCCAGTCGATGCTCGGGATGTGCTGCCACGCGGTGAACGTGGAGCCGCCGCCCAGCAGGTCGGTGAGCTGCGAGCCTTCGGCCGTGCGCCGCGTCAGCGCGACGGCCTGGGGCGCGAGCGATTCGCCGACGAAACGCTCGGGCAGCAGCGTGCGGGCGATGACGACGTTGCGGCTGTCGAAGACCGTGTTGAAGCCGTCGACCGGCGGGCCGGCCTGCTGGATCAGGTCCTGCCACACCGACACCGGGATCCACACGCCCAGCACGTAGCGGAACTCCGACCCCACGAAGACCGGCACCGACACCACGGTGGCGTAGCGCGAATGCTGCCCGTCGACCACGAGGTTCGACACGAAGGGGCGCTGCATCGCGAGCATCTGCCGCACCTCGTCGGCCCCCGGCCCGCGCGCGGTGGACACCCGCAGCCGCGACGTGTTGAACACCACGCGGCCGCGGTCGCCGACGTCGAGCAGGAACGCGCTGCTCCAGCTCGTGCGCAGCACGGGGCTGCGGTTGAGGAACACCTCGAACTGGACCACGTCGCCCCGCTGCAGCGAATCACTCTGCGCGAGGATGGCCAACGCGTCCATCGACGACGCGAGCTCGCGCTCCACCGTCTGCGCGAGCGAGTTCGCGTTGCGGCGCAGCTCCTCCTTCATGCGCGACTCCTGCGCCGTCACATTGCCCACGATCTGATAGCACATCAGCACCGCGCTGGGCACGGTGGCGATGAGCAGCAGCAGCACGAGGTACGTGCGCAGCGAGGCCGTGGGCCAGGACGGTCGCCATCGTCGGAACAGGGGTCGAGCCGCGAGCATGGGATTTCCTCGGGTAGGTCCCGGATCGGTAATTCGAACGCTTTTGCCGCAAGAAGTCGTGCCCGATCCGGCATGAACTGCCGCTTTCGACGCGGCGCGCGGGCCGCGCCCCTGGAAAGCAGCATCCGGGCCTGATCGGCACGCGCATTGCAACCGGTCGGCCCGCCCGACACCATCCCCACCTCCCACGCCACCATGCCCGCCCTGTCCCAACGGATCGAAATGCACCAGGCCCAGAAGCTGTCGCCGCGGCTGCAGCAGGCGGTGCGACTGCTTCAGCTGTCGTCGCTCGACTTCATGCAGGAGGTCCACGCGATGATCGATGCGAACCCGTTCCTCGAAGGCGCCGAGGTCGAGCCGACCCACGAGTCCCACGATGCCGAACGCGAGCCGTGGATGGCCGACGGCCGCGGCGCGGGCGCGCCCCGCGTGGCCGTCGACGGCGACCTCGAGGCGCTGGGCGGCGTGGCGGCGCCGGTCACGCTCGTCGAACACCTGCACCGCCAGCTCAACATGCTCAAGCTGCCGCTGCGCGACAGCGTGCTCGCGAAGACCCTCGTGGGATCGCTCGACGACGACGGCTACCTGCGCACCCCGCTCGACGAGATCGCGGCGATGGCGGCCGACCTCTCGCCCCCCGCCTCGCACGAGGAGATGCGCATCGCGCTGCGCCGCGTGCAGTCGCTCGAGCCCGCGGGGGTGGCCGCGCGCGACGTCGAGGAATGCCTGCTGCTGCAGGCCGCCGAGGTCGACGAGGCCCGGCTGCGGTCGCTCGCGATGCGCATCGTGGCGGAGCACCTCGACGCGCTGGCCGCGTCACGCGACCCGGCGCCGCTCGCGCGGCTGCTGCGCGAGCCGGTCGAGGACGTGCGCCGCGCGTGCGACCGCATCCGCCGCTTCGACCCGCACCCGGGGTCGTCCTTCGGGTCGCCGCAGGTGCAGTACATCACGCCCGACGTGCTCGTGAAGAAGGTGCGTGGCGCGTGGACGGCCTCGCTCAATCCCGCCGTGTTCCCGCGCGTGCGGCTGAACCAGCACTACGCCGACCTGTTCCACCGCCACCGCGGCCCGGGCGCGAGCGAACTCGCCGGGCACCTGCGCGAGGCCCGCTGGGCCGTGACCAACGTGCAGCAGCGCTTCAGCACCATCCTCGAGGTGGCCCGGGCCATCGTCGAGCGCCAGACGCCCTTTCTCGAGTACGGCGCGATGGCGATGAAGCCGCTGTCGCTGCGCGAGATCGCCGAGGTGGTGGGGGTGCACGAGTCCACCGTCTCGCGCGTCACCAGCAACAAGTACATGGCCACGCGCCACGGCGTGGTCGAGCTGAAGTTCTTCTTCTCGCGCGCCATGACCGCGCGCAGCGGCGCGGCGTTCTCGGGCACCGCCGTGCGGGGCCTCGTGGGCGAGATCATCGCGGCCGAGGCGCCGGGCGCGCCGCTGTCGGACGCCGACATCGCCCGGCTGCTCGCGCAGCAGGGCCTCACCGTGGCACGGCGCACGGTGACGAAGTACCGCCAGCAGCTGAAGCTGGAGCCGGTGGAGAAGCGGCGGCACGCCGCCGCCTGACGGGCGGGCCCGTCAGCTCCGCCGGGACAGGTGGTGCGCGAGCAGGCCGATCACGAGCCCCGCGCCCACCGCCACGGCGGCCGTGGGCACGGCGCTGCGCGCGGCCTTGTGGCGGTAGCCACCGTCGATGCCCGCGCCCACCGACGGCGCGAACAGGTTGCCGTCGGAACGCGGCGCGGAGTCGGCCCCGCTCAGGCCGCGCTCCACCGCCTGCGCGCCGAACCACGCAGACAGCGAGGGCGACAGCCAGTGCGCGAAGCGCATCGCCATGGCGGCGCCACCCACGCTGACCGACGCGCGCGGCTCGCGGGCGAGGGCCACCACGGCCGCCGCCGCGAGGCGGGGGTCGTAGAGCGGAGGCGCCGGGCGCAGCTTGCGGCCCGTGTAGTTGGCCGCGTGGGACACGCCGGGCGTGTCCATGAACGCGGGGTACACGTCGCACACGTGGATGTCGCGCCACGCGTGCAGTTCGCCGCGCAGCGCCTCGCTGAAGCCGCGCAGCCCGAACTTGCTGGCCGAGTAGGCCGACGCATAGGGCGCGGCGGCCCAGGCGCCCACCGAGATCATGTTGATGAGCACCCCGGACTTGCGCGCGATGAAGTGCGGCAGCACCGCGTGCGCGCCGTTGATGTGGCCGAGCAGGTTCGCCTCGATCACGCGGTGGTGCGACCTGAGCGGTGTCTGCACGAAGCTGCCCACCGCGCCGACGCCGACGTTGTTCACCCACACGTCGATGCCGCCGAAGCGGGCCACCGCCGCGCTCGCGAGCGCGCGCACGGCGCGTTCGTCGGTCACGTCGGTGGGCACCACGAGCACCTGGGCGCCGAGCGCCTGGCACTGCGCGGCGACTTCGTCGAGCACGTTCTGCCGGCGCGCCGCCAGCACCAGGTCGACCCCGGCGCGGGCGAACTGCACGGCGGTGGCGCGGCCGATGCCGCTCGTCGCGCCGGTCAGGACGACACACTGGCCCACGAGGTTGCGCGCCTTCATCGGACGCGCGCTCAGCTCGCGCTGCCCGATGCGGGAACGCTCGCGGGATCGACCGGCGGCGGGGCCATGGTGCCCGCGGGGTCCGACGCGCCGGAGGCCTCGGGCAGCGGGGGCGGCGGCACCACGGCGGGCGCGGGGGCCTCGGCGGGCGGCGGGGGCGGCGTGGCGGGAGTTTCTTCGCGCTTGCTGCAGGCGGCGCTCAGCACGGTGGCCGAGAACAGCACCGCGAGGGAAAGGACCTTGGACGATTGCATGGGACGGGTCTCCTCGGGTTGGTCAAGACGGCACATGCCGCCCTGCCCTCCCGTGGGCAAACCACGTGCCCGGGTATCAGCTTTTCGCCGCGGCGGGCTCGCGCGTGACGAGCCAGATGCCCCCGCACACGAGCACCAGCGCCAGGAGGTTCTTCCACTCGAAGATGCTCTCGTTCAGGAAGATGGCCGAGAGGCCCGCGCCGAAGATGGGCACCAGGAAGTTGAACGCCGCCACGGTGCTGACGCGGTTCGCGCGCAGCAGCAGGCTCCACAGCGTGAACGCGGCCGACGACAGCAGCACCATGTAGCCGAGCAGCGCGACCGATCCGGCCGTGAAGCCCGTCAGCGTGCCGCCGAAGGCGAAGCCGGCGAGCAGCAGCGCGGCGCCGCCGATGGCCAGCTGGTAGCCGGTCATCACGACCGAGTCCAGCTTCTGCGACACGCGCTTGCCGTAGATGGACGCGGCCGACAGCACGAAGGCCGCGATCACGACGAACCCTTCGCCCAGCAGCGTGAAGTGGAAGTCGAGCAGGTCCGGCGTGAAGTTCACGACCATCACGCCCGCGAAGCCGATCAGGCAGCCCCAGACCTTGTTGTGGCTCAGTCGGTCGTTGTGATAGATGAAGTGGGCCAGCAGCACGCTGAAGAACGTGCCGGTGGCGTTCATGATCGAGCCCTTCACGCCCGTGGTGTACGCGAGGCCCACGTAGAAGAAGATGTACTGCAGCAGCGTCTGCGTGAGGCCCAGCACCGTGACCTGGCCGAGGGTGCGCGCGTCGAGGCGCATGGCCGAGGACCGGCCGGTCGCGGCCGCGAACACGAGCAGCAGGAGGCCCGCGAACAGGAAGCGGTAGCCCGCGAAGACGAGCTTGCCCGGCACGTCGTTCGCGGCGATGTGGAACATCTCGTAGCCGATCTTGATCGCCGGATAGGCGCTCCCCCACAGCAGGCAGCAGAACGTGGCGACGATGAAGAGGACCTTGCGGTCCGCGAAGAAGGAGCGATTCACGACGGGTTCCTGGGACCGCGCCAACGGCGCGCAAAACCCGCGATTATGGCGGGGTTAACGATATCGCACCGTTTTGGGGCTTTCCTTTTCACACGTCGTCCCGGCGAACGCCGGGACCCACCGGTGCAGGAGCGCTCGGGCCGCAGCGGGCCCCGATTTTCATCGGGGTGACGGGCGGCTCAGGAACTCCCGCGCACCACCAGCTCGTACCCCACGTCCACGTTGTGCGGCACGTCCGCCTCCCCTCGCATCAACCCCAGCAGCATCGTCGCCGCCTGCGCGCCGATCTGCGCGCGGGGGGTGCGCACCGTGGTCAGCGGCGGCAGCATCTGGTCGCTGCCCTCCAGATCGTTGAAACCGGTGACCGCGATGCGTTCGGGCACCGGGACGCCCAGCCGCAGCGCCGCCAGCAGGCCGCCCTGCCCCAGGTCGTCGTTGCAGAAGAAGACGGCGTCGACGTCCGGGTGCCGGGCCAGCAGCGCCTCGAACATCTCGGCGCCGAGGGCGATGGACGAGCGCCGCGGATCCAGCCATTCGAGCGACGCGTCGTGCCGGCCTGCGTCGCGCAGGCAGCGGCGGTAGCCCTCGAGGCGCTGCATCACGCGGGCGTCGAGCTGGGCGCCCACGAAGGCGATGCGCCGGCGCCCCCGTTCGACGAGGTGTTTCGTCACCGCGTGGCCGGCGTCCTCCTGCGAGAAGCCCACGCAGAAGACGTCGGGCTGCGCGCTCGTTTCCATCACGTGAACGCACGGCAGCCGGCTCGATGCCACCAGCCGGCTGCCCGCCTCGCTGCGGTCGAAGCCGGTGACGATGAGGCCCGCCGGGCGGTGCGCCATGTAGCTGCGCAGCAGCAGCTCCTCCTCGTGGGCGTCGTAGTGGGTCACGCCGATCAGGCTCTGGTAGCCGGCCGGCAGCAGCACGCTCTGCACGGCCTCGAGCAGGTCGACGAACAGCCGGTTCGTCAGCAGCGGCACGAGCACGGCGACGTGCGTGCTGCGGCTGGAGGCCAGCGCCCGCGCGGCGGGGTCCGGCACGTAGCCCAGCGTGTCGGCGGCGGCCTGGACCTTGGCCACCAGCGCCTCGGCCACGCCCCGGTCGCGCCGCAGCGCGCGGGACGCGGTGATGGGGCTCACCCCGGCGGCCTTGGCCACGTCGGCGAGCGTCACGCGACCGGAGGAACGCCGGCGTTTTTCCACGGGTGGGGCGTCGGGCGGCGGCGCGGAGGGCTCGGATGGCACGGGTTATCCCTAGGGTGTTTTGTTCGATGTCGAGGAATAGGATAGCGCTATCCAACCGGGAAGTGCAAGCCAGAAGCGAGCGACGTCCCGGGTCCGGAAACTGGGCGCGTGTCACCACGCGCCTTTTTTGGCCCCGTCGGGATAGCGCTGTCCTGTTCCGACCCACCCTCCGCTCCACACGATGAATTCGCTGGTTTTCATGGGCGTCGCCGGTTGCGGCAAATCCTCCCTCGGCTCCGCCGTGGCGTCTGCCCTCGGGCTGCCGCTGGTCGAGGGCGACGACTTCCATTCCGACAAGAGCAAGCAGTTGATGCGCAGCGGCATTCCGTTGACGGACGAACTGCGCGCCGGCTGGCTCGAGACGCTGGGTGGTGAACTCGCCGCCCGTCCGCAGGGGGCCGTGCTCACCTGCTCGTCGCTCAAGCGCGCGTACCGCGAGGTGCTGCGCCGCCATGCGCCGGGGCTGCGCTTCGTCTTCCTCGACATCACCCGCGACGAAGCCATGCGCCGCGTGGCTTCGCGCGCCGGCGCCCACCTTTTCCCCACCACCCTGGTCGACAGCCAGTTCGCCACGCTCGAGTCGCCCGTCGGCGAAGCCGGCGTGCTGCGCGTCGACGCCACCGCCCCCCTACCCGACCTCGTCGCCCAGGTGACGGCCTGGTTCCCGAAGGAACGCCCATGAGCCCCGACACCCTTCCACCCCGCCCGCTCTGGCAGCGCGCGGCCGAGACCGCGATGGGCCTGTGCCTCGCGGTGATGGCCGTCGCGGTGTTCGTCAACGTCGTGCTGCGCTACGGCTTCGGCGACGGCGTGCCCGCGAGCGAGGAGCTCTCGCGCCTGCTGTTCGTCTGGATGGTGTTCATCGGCGCCACCGCCGCGTACCCGCTCGGCGAACACATGGCCTTCACCGCGCTGCTGCGCCCGTTCGAGCACCGCAGCCCCGGCGTGCTGTCGGTGATGACCCGCGTGATCCACGCCCTGGTCGTGTTCACCTGCGTGCTGATCGCATGGGGTTCTTGGCAGCAGGTGATCGTCGGCCTGGACAGCACGAGTGTCGTGATGGGCTACCCGATGGCGCTGCTGCCGCTGCCCGCCTTCCTGTGCTCGGTGGCCATCGGCGTGATGGCCCTCGTCGACTTCGTGCGCAACAAGCCCATCGATTTCGGACACGAGTCCGAGGTCGAGTGACCGGCCTCCAAGGAACCTTCTCATGAACCAAGGTCTCGTGGCCGTCATCTTCCTGGTCGGCATGCTGTTCTTCATGGGCATCGGCGTGCCGCTCGCGTTCGCGCTCGTGCTCACCGGCGCCTCGATGGCGTACGCGCTCGGGTTCTGGGACACCCAGCTCTTCGCGCAGAACCTCGTGGCCGGCGTCGACAGCTTCCCGCTGCTCGCGATCCCGTTCTTCATCCTGGCCGGCGAGCTGATGAACGCCGGCGGCATCTCGAGCCGCATCATCGCGATGGCGCAGGCGTGGGTGGGCCACATCAAGGGCGGGCTCGGTTTCGTCGTGATCGGCGCGGCCATCCTGATGGCCAGCATGAGCGGCTCGGCGCTGGCCGACACCGCGTCGCTCGCCACCATCCTGCTGCCGATGATGCGCCAGGCGGGCTACCCGCTCGACAAGTCGGCCGGCCTGATCGCGTCGGGCGGCATCATCGCGCCGATCATCCCGCCGTCGATGCCGTTCGTGGTGTACGGCGTGACCACCAACACGTCGATCTCGGCGCTGTTCCTGTCGGGCATCGTGCCGGGCCTGATCATGGGCGTGGGCCTGATCATCGCGTGGAAGCTGGTGCTGCGGAAGACCGACCTGCCCGAAGGCGTCCCGATGCCGATGGCCGACCGGCTGAAGGCGACGCTGAAGGCCTTCTGGGCCCTGCTGATGCCGATCATCATCATCGGCGGCATGAAGACCGGCGTGTTCACGCCCACCGAGGCCGCGGTGGTGGCCACGGTGTACGCGCTCATCGTCGCGCTCTTCGTGCACCGCGAGATGAACGTGTCGCAGCTCCACGGCGTGCTGGTACGCGCAGCCAAGACCACCGCCATCGTGATGTTCCTCGTGGCCGGCGCCCAGGTGGCCAGCTACATGGTCACGCTGGCCGACCTGCCCGCCACGCTGACCGAGTGGCTCGGCCCGCTGGTCGACCACCCGCGCCTGCTGATGGCGCTGATGATGTTCGCCCTCGTCGTGATCGGCACCGCGCTCGACCTCACGCCGACCATCCTGATCATGGCCCCGGTGATGCTGCCCATCGCGACCAAGGCCGGCATCGACCCGGTGTACTTCGGCCTGATGTTCGTGCTGAACGGCGCCATCGGCCTGATCACGCCGCCGGTGGGCACCGTGCTCAACGTGGTCGCGGGCGTGGGCCGCATGCGCCTGGAACAGGTGGTGCGCGGCGTGAACCCGTACCTGTTCACCTACCTGCTGATCCTCGCCCTCTTCGTCGTGTTTCCCCAGATCGTGACCGCGCCGGTGGCGTGGATGCGCTGACCCTCGCTTTTTCAAGAAGGAGTTCCCCATGAAGTTCATTCGTCGCACGCTGATCGCCGGCCTCGTGCTGGCCGCCGTGGCCCCCGCCTTCGCGCAGGACATCAAGCCCCGCCTGATCCGCTTCGGCTACGGCCTGAACGAGCAGTCGAACCAGGGCCGCGCGGTGAAGGTCTTCCAGCAGGAAGTCGAGAAGCTCTCGGGCGGCAAGATGAAGGTGCGCGCCTTCGGCGCCGCGAGCCTCGGCCCGGACGTCCAGATGCAGCAGGCCCTGATCGGCGGCGCGCAGGAGATGATGGTGGGCTCCACCGCCACGCTAGTCGGCATCACGAAGGAGATGGCGCTGTGGGACACGCCGTTCCTCTTCAACAACGTCAAGGAAGCCGACACGGTGCTCGACGGCCCCGTCGGCGAGAAGGTCAAGGCCAAGCTGGCCGAGAAGGGCCTCGTGGGCCTCGTCTACTGGGAGAACGGCTTCCGCAACCTGACCAACAGCAAGCGTTCGGTCACGAAGCTGGAAGACCTGAACGGCGTGAAGCTGCGCGTGATGCAGAACGCGGTGTTCCTCGACAGCTTCAAGGCGCTGGGCGCGAACGTCGTGCCGCTGCCCTTCCCCGAGTTGTTCCCGGCGCTGGAGACCGGCGCGGTGGACGGTCAGGAGAACCCGTACAACACCATCCTGTCGAGCAAGTTCTACGAGGTGCAGAAGTACCTGAGCGTCACGAACCACGTCTACAGCCCGTGGATCGTCACCGTCAGCAAGAAGTTCTGGGACGGCCTGAGCAAGGACGAGCAGAAGGTGCTGTCGGACGCCGCGAAGAAGAGCCGCGACTTCGAGCGCAAGGACACGCGTGACGAGGCCGCGAAGGCGCTGGCCGAGCTGAAGCAGAAGGGCATGGTCGTCAACGAGCTGACCCCGGCCGAGACCGCCCGCATGCGCGACAAGCTGACCCGCGTGAACGCGACCGTGGCCAGCAGCGTGGGCATGGACCTGTGGAAGGAAACGCAGGACGAACTGGCGAAGCTGCGCAAATGAACGGCAGCGCCTCCCGCGTCGCGTGGGTGACGGGTGGCGGCACCGGCATCGGCCTGGCCGGCGCGCAGGCGCTCGCGGCCGAAGGCTGGACGGTGGTGGTGTCGGGCCGCCGCGAGGACACCCTCGCGGAAGCCCGCGCCTCGATCGAGGCCCGGGCCGGGCGCGCCGAGGCGCTCGCGGTGGACGTGGCCGATGCCGAGGCGACCGCGGCCGCGGCGGCGTCCATCGCCGAGCGGCACGGTCGCATCGACCTGCTCGTCAACGCCGCCGGCATCAATGTGCCGAACCGGCGCTGGTCCGACTGCAGCGCGGCCGACTGGGACCGTGTCATCGACATCAACCTGAAGGGCGTGGTCAACGCGATGCGTGGCGTGCTCCCGACGATGCGCGCGGCCCATGGCGGCGCCATCATCAACGTGGCCTCGTGGGCCGGCCGCTTCGTCTCGACGATGCCCGGCGCGGCGTACACCGCCAGCAAGACCGCGGTGGCCGCGCTGACGCACGAGTTCAACATCGAGGAATTCCGCAACGGCCTGCGGGCGTGCTGCCTGCTGCCGGCGGAGGTCGCCACGCCGATCATGGCGCAGCGGCCCGTGCCGCCCTCGGCGGACGACCTCGCGCGCATGCTGCAGCCGGAGGACCTGGGCCGCACCATCGCGTTCGTGGCGGGCATGCCGCCGCACGTGTGCGTGAACGAGATCCTGATCAGCCCGACGTGGAACCGGACGTTCCTCTAGCAGAGCGGTCACCCCGGCGAACGCCGGGGCCCACGGCGGCCGGAGCGAGACGCGGGGCTGCGGCACACGGTGGGCACCGGCGTTCGCCGGTGTGACGCCAACGGGGAGGGTCACGCCGCCGTCATCCCCGACCGGTAGCGTGCGGGGGTTCGTCGTCGAGAACCCACTCCACAGGACCGCCCATGACCCCCTTCCTCCGCCCGCTGCCGCTCGTGGCCGCCCTCGCCTTCGCCGCCTCGGCCCACGCCGCCCCCACGCTCGTCGGTTTCGCGAAACTCGACGCGAACACCTTCTCCGACGGCCCACGTCCGGCCAGTTCGTCGCCCCCGCCAACGGCATCACGCCGCCGTTCGTGCGCAAGCAGCCGGTGCAGGGCTTCTCGGCCGTGCTCGACGGCCCGCGCCACGGCACCTACTACGTGATGCCCGACAACGGCTTCGGCACCAAGCCGAACTCGCCTGACGCGCTGCTGCGCATGTACGCGGTGGAGCCGCAGTTCCGCACGCGCCGCGGCGGCCGCGGCACGGTGGAACCGGTGTCGTTCGACAAGGGTTTCGACACGCGCTCGTTCCACGCCGCCTCGCGCATCACGCTGCGCGACCCGGACCGCAAGCTCGGCTTCCCGATCGTGGCCGACGGCGTGTACTACCCGTACGGCGGCACCGGCCCGGGCAGCGCCACGATCCCCGTGGACCCGGCCATCCGCGCCGGCCGCCTGCTCACGGGCTACGACTTCGACATCGAGTCCGTCCGCGAGGACCGCTACGGCAACCTGTGGTTCGGCGAGGAGTTCGGCCCGTTCCTGGTCAAGACCGACCGCACCGGCAAGGTCCTCGCCCGCGAGTTCCCGCTGGCCGGCGTGCAGTCGCCGCAGAACCCGTACCTCGGCAGCGCCACGCCCTCGCTGCGCGGCTCCAACGGCTTCGAGGGCATGGGCATGAACTCGGCCGGCACGAAGCTGTACCCGCTGCTGGAAGGCCCGCTCGTCGCCGACACCAACCAGAAGCGCCTGGTCATCAGCGAGTTCGACATCAAGGCCGAGGCCTACACCGGCCGCAAGTGGGCCTACCGCCTCGACGCGCTGGGCACCAACATCGGCGACATGACGGCGGTGAACGACAACGAGTTCCTCGTGATCGAGCGCAACGGCACGGCGGGCGACCCGAACCGTCCGGAGACCTTCCCGACGCCCGCCAATTTCAAGAAGATCTACAAGATCGACCTGACCAAGGTGGACGCCGACGGCTTCGTCGAGAAGAAGGAGATCGTCGACCTGCTGAACGTGGCCGACCCCGACGACCTCGACCGCGACGGCTTCAAGCGCTTCACGTTCCCGTTCGTCACGATCGAGGACGTGCTGATCGTCGACGACCGCACGCTGCTGGTCATCAACGACAACAACTACCCGGGCAACGGCGGCCGCACGCTGACGGCGCCGGACGGCACCGAGTTCATCCTCATCCGGCTGGACGAGGCGCTCGACACGCCGATCGAGGCCGACAACGGCGACGGCCGCGAGGGCCATCGCCGCCACCGCCCCTTCCCCTTCCGGGACTGAACCCGCGGGCTCAGTGGTAGTGCATCGGCGACGCGGGGACGATCGGCTGGTTCTGCACGGCCTCGGACTCGACGTCGTCCGGTGACGCCGCGGGGGCGACCGGCTGGGCCTGTGCCGCCTTCAGGTGGTCCCAGGCCTGCTTCACGATCATGGCGGTGACCGCCAGGGAAACGAGCTTTCGCAACATGGTGGGCTCCTCGTGGACGACAGGGAGCCTCCAGCGTAGGCCGTGGAACGCGCCGCGCGCATCGGGCACCGGCGCGGCTGCCCGTAGGCACATCCCTACGGCTGTCGGGCGGTGGCCCGGGCGGCGGCGGCCGGCGCGGCGGCCGACAGGCGCGGCGTGAGGTACTCGGCGAGACGCACGTTCTGGCACGTCACCGCGTTGAAGCGGATGTGCGGGTCGTCCTTCGCGCCGCCGGCGAGGAAGTTCGAGCCCGGGGCCAGCACGATCTGCTGGCCGTAGGCCTCCTTCACGAGCGCCTGCACGTCCACCCCGTCGGGCACGCGGCCCCACAGGAAGATGCCGGCGTCGCCGATCGCGTCGAGCTGGATGCCGGCGCCGCGCAGCGCCTTCACCGCCGCCACGCGGGCGGCACCCAGCCGCTGCTGCATGCGTTCGGCGTGCTTGCGGAAGCGCCCCGTCGACAGCAGTTCGAGCAGCACCAGTTCGTTGAGCGTGGGCGTGGTCAGCACGGACGAGATCTTCTGGCGCAGCAGCGGCTTGAGCAGCGCGGGCGACGCCGCGATGTGGCCCATGCGCAGCGCGGGGCTCAGCACCTTGCAGAAGCTCGAGAAGTAGATCACCCCCTCGAGGCCCGACAGTTGCGCGAGGCGCGTGGGCTGCCCCGGCTGGAAGTGCCCGTGCACGTCGTCCTCGGCGATCAGCACGCCGTGGTGTTCGGCGATGCGCAGCACGCGGTGCAGGTTGGCCGGCGTGCTGCTCCAGCCCGTGGGGTTGTGCAGCACCGGCTGCAGGAACATCAGCCGCGGCTGGTGCGCGACACAGGCGGCTTCCAGCTCGGCCAGGTCGACGCCGTCGGCGCGGCGCGTGACCGGCACCGCCCGCACGCCCGCCTGGCGCAGGCGTTCGAACAGCAGGAAGTAGCCAGGGTCCTCGACGACCACGGCGTCACCGGGTTTGAGGAACGTGCGCACGATCAGGTCGATCGCGTGGGTGCTGCCGTAGGTGGTCAGGATGCGGCTGGCGTCGACGCCGATGCCCTGGGCGCGCATCGACATCGCGAGCCGCTCGCGCAGCGCGCCCATGCCCTGCGGCGGACAGCGCGACGCCATGCCGAGGCCGCTGTGGCTCAGCGCGCGTTGCACGAGGGACGTCGGGATGGCGTCCTCCAGCCAGGCCATGGGCAGCGCACCGCCGCTCGCCTGCAGCACGCCGGGGCGCAGGTCGTTCGCCTGCTGCGCGAGCCACACCGGCTCGTGCGCCTCGCCGGCCTCCAGCGGCGCGGCGTCGATCACCGCGCCGGCCGCCTCGGCCACGAAGTAGCCCGTGGTGCCGCGCGAGAAGACGAGGCCGTCGGCCACGAGCCGGTCGTAGGCCAGCACGACGGTGTTCGGGCTGACCTGCAGCTGCGTGGCGAGCTGGCGGATCGACGTCAGCTTCACGCCGGGCAGCAGCTGCCGCTCGGAGATCATCGCGCGCAGGCGGATGTCGATCTGCTCGGAGAGCGGGACGGTGGAGTCGCGGTCGAGCGGGAACATGGGCCGGATTGTGACGGATCAGCGCACGGGCCAGCGAGGGTCGTGCAGGCCGTCGCGTTCCAGCGCGCGCAGCCGCTGTTCCAGGTCGCCGAGGTCCCGCGCTTGCGCGAGCCAGCGTCCTTCGTCGGTCAGGCCGAGGGTGGAGAAGAGCCCCGCCAGCCGGTGCAGCGCGGGGCGCCACGGGATCGACGGCAACGGAGCGGCGGGAGCGAGGGGGGTCTTGAGCGTGTCCATGGCCATGACGATAGGCGCGCCCGTGCCGTCCACCAAGGCACAAGCCCGGCCGGTACAGCCATGACCTGTATCAGTGCAGTGACACACACAGGGCGATATCCTCGCTGGCACACGGGCGCCCGTGCCCGTGTCCACCGAGGGCCACACCATGAACCTGCGGGGCATCCTCGTGCTGCTGGGCGACGACGCACCGTCCGCCGCCCGCGAGCACCTCGCGTCGCGGCTGGCCGTGGCCCACCAGGCGCACCTCACCGGCATCGCGCCCACCGGGCGGCCCGAGATCGAGGGCACCGCGTCGGCCTCGCACGCCATCGAGGTGGCCGACCATGTCCGCGACGACGCCTGGACCCACGCCGGCGCCCTCGCCCGGCGGTTCCAGGAAGCGGCGCGGGCCGAGGGCGTGGTGTCGGTCGACGCCGAGGCCGCGGAGGGTCCGGCGCTGCCGCTGCTGATGCACCACGCCGCGTGCCACGACCTCGTCGTCGTCAGCCCGCCACCAGCCGCGAGCCCCGGCTGGCGCAGCGGCGTGCACTTCGTCGAGCAGGTGCTGGCCCACAGCCCCCGGCCCACCCTGGTCGTGCCCGGCACCGGCCGCTTCGACCACACCGGCCGCCACATCGTGATCGCCTGGGACGACAGCCCGGCCGCCGTGCGCGCCACCACCGACGCGTTGCCGATGCTGCGGCAGGCCGAACGGGTGCTGCTGTGCGTGTGGCGCCGCGCGAGCGAAGCCGCCGACCACGGCATCGCGATGCGCCTGGCCGAGGTGTGCCGGTGGCTGCAGCGCCACGGCGTGGTGGCGGACACGCGCATCTCGCGCGCGGCCGGCGCCATCGGCGACACCATGCTGTCCGACGCGGCGAAGCTCGGCGCCGACCTGATCGTGATGGGCACCTACGGCCACGCGCGGTGGATCGAGCGCGTGACGGGCGGCGTCACCCGCACGGCGCTGCTGCACGCGCCGGTACCGTTGTGGATGTCGCGCTGATCAGGCGGGCTTGATCGGGTCCCGCACCAGCAGCACGGGCACCGGGCTCTCGCGCAGCACCAGTTCGGCATCGCTGCCGAGCGTCAGGCGCCGCAGGCCCTGGCGGCCGTGCGTGCCCATCACGATCAGGTCCGCGCGGCGTTCGGCCGCCTCCTTGACGATCACGTCGCACACCCGCAGGCCGGGTTCGCAGCGCACCGCCACCTCGACCGTCACGCCCTTCGCGCGCGCCGCCTCCGACGCCTTCGCGACAAGCCGTTCGCCCTGCAGCTGCCAGCTGTCGAGCACGTCCTTCGGCGGCACCGCCATCTCGGCTTCGGCGATCAGCAGGCGGGCGTCGACGACGTTCAGGACGCACAACGACGAGCCGAGCTTCGCCGCGAGGGCGAGCGCCTCGTCGAGGCCGCGTTGCGCGGTGGTGCTGCCGTCGATCGGGACCAGGATGCGGGGATACATGGAAGGGCTCCGGAGGTGGGACACCGCCCCAGCGTACGCGCGGTGCGGAGGCCCCACGTTGCGCCCGGTCAAACCGTCCGACGTGCAAGTGGTGCGGCAATCCTTGCCGCCGTCCGGCGTGCCCGGGCGTGCACCGGGCGCCGTCCCCGGGCAAAACGGCGTCGGCACGAAGCCTGCTATCGCGGTCGCATCAGCAGTACACGGCCCCCGCCCGAATCCCATGCACACGTCGACCGCTTCGTTGCCCGCCCCCCTGGCCCCGACCGCCCCGCGACACAAGGTGCTCATCGTCGACGACCAGGCCGACGCCGCCGACTCGCTCGGCCTGCTGCTCGCCCAGCTGGGCTACGACACCTCGATCGCGTACGGCGCGCTCGAGGGCGTGCGCCTCGCCACCACGTTCCTGCCCCACGTCGTGATGCTCGACGTGCACATGCCGAGCATCGACGGCCTCGACGCCGCCCGGGCCATCCGCTCGTGCCGGCTGCCGTCGCACCCGGTGCTGGTGGCGCTCACCGCCGACACCCGCCCGGGCGCGAAGGAGGCCACGCTGGCCGCCGGCTTCGACTTCCACCTCACGAAGCCGCTGCCCGCCGGCGACATCGCCGCGTTGATGCGGGACGTGCTGCCGGCCCCTTGATCCCGGGGTCGCGGCGCCGCCGCGCCAACGAACGGTCGTGCGAAAATCGACGACCATGTTGAAGCGCATCTTCCGCCACCTCGCCAGCGATCGCACCGCTCCGCCGTCCGGACCGGACCTGCTGGTGAACGCATACGCGACGGTGGCGTCGCTGCCGCCGCTCGACTTCCCGCACACACCGCGTGCCGCCCGCAGCGCGCCCGACGCCGGCCTCGCCGACCACCTCCAGGGCTTCTCCGAATTCGTGATGCGCGACGGCAGCACGATGACGCAGGCGCGCTACCACCTGCTCATGCACCTGAAGCGCGTGCGGCACCACACCAGCGTGGTGGTGCCCGAGTCGGCAATGGACGGCTTCGGCGCGTGGGCGTCGCGCGCGAACGCCATCATGTTCTTCCCCGACGCCAGCATCCGCGACCCGGCGGGCCACGTCCTGCTCGGCGGCGACGGCTCGTCGAGCGACTTCGAGGCCCGCGTGCCGCACCCGTCGGACGCCTGGGCGCGCAAGGCGCGCTCGGAAGCGAGGCTCGTTGAACACGGACTGAAGAGCACCGCGGCGCTGCCGCCGCGCGACGGCGAATCCGAGGCGCGCCTGCGCCCCGCCGCCGACGTGTGGGCGCGGGCCTGCGCGCTGACCATCGTGGCCGTGCGGGCCGAGTCGATCCGCCGCGGCAACCCGGTGCCGGTCGAGTCCCTGACGGAACGGCTGCCCGACGGCCACGCGCACCTGAGCCCCGACGAACACACCTTCCTGCGCCTCGCGTCACCCGACCCCGACGACCTCGTCCGCTTCGGCGGGCGCTTCGAGGCGGCCCGCGCGCTCGCGTGGGCCCTGTCCGTCGACGACGACCTGCCCTTCCCGACCGGCCCCAGCGACGGGTCCGCCGTCGCGCGCGGCGTCATCGAATCCACCGGGTACGCCCTGCGCCCCACCGCCGTCCTGCTGGACGCGCTCGACTTCAACCACCGCCTGCACTGGGTCGTTCGGCAGGCCTACATCAACGGGCGCAATGCCGTGGCCGGGGTCGACGGCACGGTGGCCGCGGAGCGCGCCCGCGCCTTCAACTGGCTCGTGCAGTTCAAGGACGCGGCCTGGGACGAGGTCGACACGCCTACCTGACGCGCGTCGGACAACGCCGGTGCCGCCACGCGGTGGCCTCCGGCAGCCCTGGTGTCCACATCGGTCCACGATGTCGGACCGAATCACCAGGAGCACCGCATGGCCGATGCCGTCACGGTACCCGCGTCCAACCAGGACACGCTGGACATCGACACCCCCGACGCCGTCGCCGGCGGCTGGGGCTCGCTCAAGGCCGTCGGCAACGCGTTGCGCCGGGAGTCCATCCCGATCGTCGGGGTCGAGGCGCTGGCGAAGCAGAACAAGCCCGGAGGCTTCGCGTGCGTCAGCTGCGCCTGGGCCAAGCCGTCGAAGCCGCACACCGCGGAATTCTGCGAGAACGGCGCCAAGGCCACCGCGTGGGAACTCACGTCGAAGCGCGCGGGCCCGGCGTTTTTCGCGCGGCACACGCTCACGGAACTCGAGGCCTGGAGCGACCACGACCTGGAAGCCGCGGGCCGCCTCACGGTGCCACTGCGCTGGGACGCCGCCACCGACCGCTACGTCGAGTGCGGGTGGGACGAGGCGTTCGCGGCCATCGGCGCCGCGCTGCGCCGGCTGCGCGACGACGACCCGACCACCACCGTGTTCTACGCTTCGGGCCGGGCGTCGCTGGAGACGAGCTACCTGTACCAGCTGTTCGCCCGCCTGTACGGCAACAACAACCTGCCCGACAGTTCGAACATGTGCCACGAGACGACCTCGGTGGCGCTGCCGAAGACGATCGGGTCGCCCGTGGGCACGGTCACGCTCGACGACTTCGAACACGCCGACGCGATCTTCTTCTTCGGCCAGAACGTGGGCGTCAGCAGTCCGCGCATGCTGCACCAGCTGCAGGACGCGCGCCGCGAACGCGACATCCCCATCGTCACCTTCAATCCGTTGAAGGAACCCGGCCTCGTCGGCTTCGTGAACCCGCAGTCGCCGATCGAGATGCTGACACCGGCACGCACCGTCATCAGCACGCAGTACCACCAGGTGCGTGTCGGCGGCGACATCGCCGCCCTGACCGGGCTCTGCAAGGCGCTGCTGGAGGCTGACGACGCCGCCCGGTCGCGCGGCGAACCGCGCCGCATCGACGTCGCGTTCATCGAGGCGCACACGCACGGCTTCCCCGAGTTCGAGGCGCACCTTCGCGGCAGCGCCTGGACCGACATCGAACACGAGAGCGGACTGACACGGGCCGCCTTGACCGACGCCGCCGGCGTGTTCGCCCGCGCCCGGGCGGTGATCGGCGTCTACGGCATGGGCCTGACCCAGCACCGCCACGGCGTGCTCAACGTGCAGATGGTCTCCAACCTGCTGCTGATGGGGGGACACGTGGGGCGCCCGGGCGCGGGCATCTGTCCCGTGCGAGGCCACTCGAACGTACAGGGCCAGCGCACCGTGGGCATCACCGAGAAACCCGAGCTGGCGCCGCTCGACCGGCTCGAATCCCTGTACGGCTTCAACGCGCCCCGGGAGAAGGGGCTCAACACCGTCGACACCTGCGAGGGCATCTGCCGAGGCGACGTCAAGGCGTTCATCGGCCTCGGCGGCAACTTCCTCCGCGCCGTGCCCGAGACGGCCCGCATGGAAGCGGCGTGGCGCGAGCTCCCGCTGACGGTGCACGTGGCGACGAAACTCAACCGCAGCCACGTGGTGCACGGCCGCGCCGCCTGGCTGCTGCCGTGCCTGGGCCGCATCGAGCGCGACGAACAGGCCAGCGGGCCGCAGACCGTGTCGGTGGAGGACTCCACGGGCTTCATGCACGCCTCCGACGGCATGGCCGACCCCGCGGCGCCCACGCTGAAGTCGGAGGCCGCGATCGTGGCGGGCCTGGCCCGGGCCACGCTGCCCGACAACCCGAAGGTGCTATGGGAGCGCTGGGTGGGCGACTACGCGCTCGTGCGCGACGCCATCGAGGCGACCTGGCCGGACGTCTTCCGCGACTTCAACGCCCGCTTCCGCACGCCCGGTGGTTTCCACCGGCCGATCCCCGCGCGCCGACGCGAATGGAAGACCGACAACGGCAAGGCGAACTTCATCACGCCGCACACGCTGCAGGCCGACCCGGACGCGCCGGAGAACCATCCCGACGCGCTGCGACTGACGACGATCCGCAGCGACGACCAGTTCAACACGACCGTCTACAGCCTCGACGACCGATTCCGCGGGATCTTCGGCTCGCGGCGAGTGCTGCTGATGAACCGGGCCGACATCGAACGCCTCGGCCTGGCCGAAGGCGTTGCCGTCACGGCGTGGACCTCGGTCGATGACGGCCGGGTGCGCGAAGTGCACGGTCTGCGCCTGGTGCCGTACGACATCCCCGTCGGTTGCGTGGCCGGCTACTACCCCGAATGCAACCCGCTCGTCCCCCTCTGGCACCACGCCGAGGGCAGCCAGGTGCCTGCGTCGAAGTCGATTCCCATCCGGCTGCGCGTCGATTGATCCCTTGGAGCCCCCCAATGTCCGATGCCTTCCCCGTTCCCCTGAGGTTCCAGCCCCACTTCGAGCAACCCGAGGACGACGAGGCCGAGACCGGCCGCGAGCTCGTCGAGACCATGCGGAAGATCAGCGAGAAGGTCCACGCCGACGAAGGCCACGCCTACCGCAGCGTGCACGCCAAGAGCCACGGCCTGCTGGAGGGCACGCTCACGGTGCTCGACGGACTGCCGGAGGCGCTCGCCCAGGGCGTGTTCGCCAGGCCCGGCCGCTTCCCCGTCGTGATGCGCCTGTCGACGGTTCCGGGCGACCTGCTCGACGACAGCGTCTCCACGCCGCGCGGAGTCGCGCTGAAGGTCATCGGCGTCGACGGCGAACGCGCGGTGGCCGGCGACACCGCCACCACCCAGGACTTCCTGATGGTCAACGGACCCGTGTTCGCCGCGCCCACCGCGAAACGCTTCCTCGCGAACCTGAAGCTGCCGGCCGCGACGACCGACAAGGCGCCGGGGCTGAAGAGGGTGCTGTCGGCCACGCTGCGCGGCGTGGAGTCGCTGGTCGAGAAGGCGGGCGGGCACAGCGCCACGCTGGTCGCCCTGGGCGGGCAGCCGCCGGTGCACATCCTCGGCGAAACCTTCTTCACGCAGGTTCCGATGCGGCATGGCCCGTACATCGCCAAGCTGTCGCTCGCACCGGTCTCGCCGGGTCTGGTCGCGCTCACCGGCGCGAAGATCGACCTCGGCGAGCAGCCGAACGCGCTGCGCGAGGCCGTGCGCCGGCATTTCGCGTCGGAGGGCGGCGAGTGGGAATTGCGCGTGCAGCTGTGCACCGACCTCGAGCGGATGCCCATCGAGGACGCGTCCGTCGAATGGCCCGAGGCCCTCAGCCCGCACCAGCCGGTGGCCCGCATCACCGTGCCGCCGCAGGAAGCCTGGAGCGAGGCCCGTTCACTCGCCGTGGACGACGGCATGGCCTTCAGTCCTTGGCACGCGCTCGCGGCGCACCGCCCGCTCGGCTCCATCATGCGGGTGCGGCGCGCGGCCTACGAGATGGCCGCGCGCTTCCGGTCCGAGCGCAACGCCCGGAAGGTCGCGGAACCGCAGCGGGCCGCGCCCTGAGGCGGCCCGCGCCGGTCCGCCGCGCCCTCAGAAGTCGGCGCCGGGGCCGAAGCCGCCCGCGCCCGGGCTGGCTGCAGCGGCCGCCTTCGGCTCGACCACCTCGGCCACGATCGCCTCCGTCGTGAGGATGAGGCTCGCCACCGACGCGGCGTTCTGCAACGCCGTGCGGGTGACCTTCGCCGGGTCCAGCACGCCCTGCTCGACGAGGTCGCCGTACGTGCCGTTGGCCGCGTTGTAGCCGTGGTTGCCCCGGCCCTGCAGCACCTTGTCGACGACCACGGAAGACTCCTCGCCGGCGTTGGCGACGATCTGCCGCAACGGCTCCTCGATCGCGCGCAGCACGAGCTTGATGCCCGCGTCCTGGTCGGCGTTGTCGCCCTGCAGCGCGCCGATGGCCTGGCGCGCGCGAAGCAGCGCCACGCCGCCGCCGGGCACCACGCCTTCCTCGACGGCCGCGCGCGTCGCGTGCAACGCATCCTCCACGCGGGCCTTCTTCTCCTTGAGCTCCACCTCGGTGGCGGCGCCCACCTTGATCACCGCGACGCCACCCGCGAGCTTGGCGACCCGTTCCTGCAGCTTCTCGCGGTCGTAGTCGGACGAGGCCTCCTCGATCTGCGCGCGGATCTGCTTCACGCGGGCCTGGATCTGTTCGGCCGCCCCGGAGCCGTCGATCAGCGTGGTGTGCTCCTTGCCCACCTCGACGCGCTTGGCCTGGCCGAGGTCGGTGATCTGCACCTTCTCGAGCGTGAGGCCCACCTCCTCGCTGATGACCTTGCCGCCGGTCAGCACGGCGATGTCCTCGAGGATGGCCTTGCGACGGTCGCCGAAGCCCGGCGCCTTCACGGCGACGACCTTGAGGATGCCGCGGATGGAATTCACGACGAGCGTGGCGAGCGCCTCGCCGTCGACCTCCTCCGCGATCACCAGCAGCGGGCGGCCCGACTTGGCCACCTGTTCCAGCGCCGGCAGCAGGTCGCGGATGTTGCTGATCTTCTTGTCGACCAGCAGCACGAACGGGCTGTCGTGCAGCGCCACCTGGCGGTCCGGGTTGTTGATGAAGTACGGGCTCAGGTAGCCGCGGTCGAACTGCAGGCCCTCGACCACCGACAGCTCGTTCTCGAGGCTCTTGCCGTCCTCGACCGTGATCACGCCTTCCTTGCCCACCTTGTCGATGGCGTCGGCGATGATCTGGCCGATCGCCCAGTCGGAGTTGGCCGAGATGGCGCCGACCTGCGCCACTTCCTTGCTCGTGGTGGTGGGCTTGGCCAGCAGGCGCACCTGCTCGACGAGCGCGACCACCGCCTTGTCGATGCCCCGCTTGAGGTCGGCCGGGTTCAGGCCGGCGGCCACGTACTTGAAGCCCTCGCGCACGATGGCCTGGGCCAGCACGGTGGCCGTGGTGGTGCCGTCGCCGGCGTTGTCGCTCGTGCGCGAGGCCACTTCCTTGACGAGCTGCGCGCCGATGTTCTCGTACTTGTCGGCGAGCTCGATCTCCTTCGCCACCGAGACGCCGTCCTTCGTGACGGTGGGCGCGCCGAAGCTGCGCTCCAGCACGACGTTGCGGCCCTTCGGGCCGAGCGTGACCTTGACCGCGTCGGCGAGGACGTTGACCCCGCGGACGATCTTGTGGCGGGCGTCGTCGCCGAAGACCACCTGTTTGGCTGCCATGGGTGAACTCCTTATTTCTCGATGATGGCGAACAGGTCTTCCTCGCGCACGACGAGCAGTTCGTCGCCGTCGAGCTTGACCGTCTGGCCGCTGTACTTGCCGAAGATGACCTTGTCCCCGGGCTTCACGGTGGGCGCCACGAAGTCGCCCTTGTCGTTGCGCTTGCCGGGGCCCACGGCCACCACCTCGCCCTGCTCGGGCTTCTCGCCGGCGGAGTCGGGGATGACGATGCCGCTGGCGGTCTTGAGTTCGGGATCGCTGCGCTTGACGATGATGCGATCGTTCAACGGGCGAAGGGCCATGCTGTCGTTCTCCTGGAATCGGGTAGGCGCCAGCGCGTCGATCGCGCTGACAGGCGCATGTCCTTGCAAACCCGGGGCCACCGGAATCCGCGGCGGTTTGCTGCCTATCCAGCACGACGCGACCGTTTCGCGGTTGTGTTGCGAACACCGGTCGAAGGCGGTGACGGAGAAGCAGCAGCGCGGTGCGCACCGTCTTTCCCGCCACTTGCCAACCCGCTCCGGGCCACCCACAGTACGGCCCATGAAAGCCATGGTCTGCGAACTGCTCGACGACGACGACGATGCGTTCGACGCCGCCTGGGAGCGACTCGTGCGGCGCCTCGCCGACGAACCGGTGGACGTGCTGGTGCTGCCCGAGCTCGCGGGCGTCGACAGCTTCTGGCGCCTGCCGGCGTTCGACGCCGGACGATGGCAGCGGGTGGTCGGGCGGCAGGTGCGGTTCACGGCCCGGCTGCCCCGGCTCGCCGCGCGACGCGTGATCGGCACCGTGGCGGAAGACCACGGCGGCCGCCGGCTGAACCGGACGTTCACGTGGACCCCGGAAGGCGGGCTGGTGCGTGGCCGCGCGAAGGCCTGGCTTCCCGAGGAGGACGGCGGCTGGGAAGCCACGTGGTTCGACCGCGGCGAACCCGAGGTGCCCGTGCGGGACATCGACGGGCTGCGCGTCGCCACGCTCGTGTGCACGGAGGTCGTCACGAGCGGCACGCCGCGCGCCCTCGGCGCCGCGGGCGTGCAGCTCATCGCCGTGCCCCGCGCCACCGGCGGCCACCACCGCTGGGAGGTGGCCACGCGCATGGCCGCCCTGTCCGCCGGCGCGTACGTGCTGACCTCCAACCGCCGCGGCGAACACTTCGCGGGCGCGGGATGGATCGTCGGGCCCGACGCGGACGAACTGGCCCGCACCACCGAAGCCGAACCGTTCGCCGTCGTCGACATCGACCTGTCCCTGGCCGATGCCGCGAAATCCACCTATCCCCGCAACGTGGCGGAGCCCGCGGGCTGACACGAGCCCGCGACGCACGGCGGCGCGAACCGTGGGTGAGGGTCAGGGCATCACCACGACGACCTTGCCGAAGGCCCCCGCCCGCACCCTCTCCAGCGCCTCGGCCTGCCGCTCAAGACGCGGGTGGTGGTGGACGCGCTGGTGACGGGGTTGCCGCCGCGGCTCGAACCGGCCTGAGCGCGCGCTACGCCGCGCGAGCCGCCCGGCGGGGTCGCACCGGCCTCACCTGCCGCGCCCGCTCGGCCTCCTCGATGAGCCGCCCCAGCTCGGCCACGGCCGGGCTGCGGTCCCCGGACGGCCCTTCGCCGTACGCGAGCGTGAAATCGAGCGACGGCAAGGCCGGCAGCCCGTCGCGCGCGTCGAGCACCACCATCCCCGGACGCACGTTGTCCCGCGTGAACGTGGCCACGCCCAGGCCGCTCAACGCCGCCATGCGCAGGTCGGCGAGGCTGTGCGAACTGAAGGCGCCGTGCCACGGGATGCCCGCCGCGTCGAGCGCGTCGATGCTGACCTGGCGGCACACGCACGGCGGCGGCGAGTAGGCGAGCGGCAGCGAGTCCCGTCGCTCGAAACCCTCGGCCGCGGCCCACACCATCGGCAGGCGGCGCAGCAGCGTGCCCTTCGTCGTGCCGGACACCGACACCACCACGGCCAGGTCGAGCTCGCGCTCGCGCACCATGGTCGCGAGGTCGAGCGTCAGGCCCACGCTCACCTCCAGCCGCACGTTCGGGCACCGGTTCGAGAACTGCTGCAGCAACTGCGGCAGGCCCTCGCTCATGAAACTCTCGGGCACGCCGAAGCGCACCGTGCCCTCGATGGGCGAGCGGCGGAAGTGCCGCGCGAGCGCCTCCTGCGCGCCGAGGATGCGTTCGGCGTGGCGCAGGAAATCCTCGCCGTCGGTGGTGAGGTTCAGGCGCCGCGTGGTGCGGTGGAACAGGGGTCGGCCCACGATCTCCTCCAGCCGCCGGATCTGGTGGCTCACCGCCGATTGCGTGAGGTGCAGCTGCTCGGCCGCGCGCGTGAAGCCGTTGGCCCGGTGCACGGCGATGAAGGCCTGCAGGAGGTCGGTGTCGATGCTCATGCCCGGGAGATTAATGAATCCGCCTGCTGAATCCAAGGAAAATCCATCATTTGCGTCATCAAACGGCGATCCCGAGAATCGCCCGATGCCCTCCTCCCCACACCCCTCGCTGGCGCTGACCGCGGTCTGCCTCGCCGCCCTCCTCTTCGGCCTCGAGATCTCGAGCGTCCCCGTCATCCTGCCGGTGCTGGAGTCCCGCCTGGGCGCCGTTTTCCAGGACCTGCAATGGATCATGAACGCGTACACCATCGCCTGCACCACGGTGCTGATGGCCACCGGCACGCTGGCCGACCGCTACGGGCGGCGGCGGGTGTTCGCGTGCACCGTGGCCGCCTTCGGCATCGCCTCGCTGCTGTGTGGCCTGGCGCCTGACACCCTCACGCTGATCGCCGCGCGTTTCCTGCAAGGGCTCGCGGGCGGGGCGATGTTCATCTGCTCGATCGCGATCCTGTCGCACCAGTTCCCGGACGGGCCGGCGCGAAGCCGGGCGTTCGCCGTCTGGGGCGTGGTGGCCGGCATCGGCCTCGGCTTCGGTCCGGTGATCGGGAGCGCCATCGTCGCGTTGGCCGGCTGGCCGTGGGTGTTCCTCGTGCATGCGCCGCTCGCGCTGCTGGGGCTCGTGCTGATCCGTCTCGGCGTGGCGGAGTCGCGCGACCCCGACGCCCACCGCCAGCGGCTGGACCTCGCGGGCATCGGCACGCTCTCCGTCGCGGTCCTCGCCCTCACCTCGCTGATCACGCAGGGCGCGGGCCTCGGCTGGACGAGCCCGGCCGCGCTGGCACTCGCGGCCATGGCCGTGCTGGGCCTCGCTGCCTTCGTGCGCGTGGAGCACGTGCATCCCCACCCGATGTTCGACTTCTCGGTGTTCCGCATCCGCGACTTCTCCGGCGCCATCCTCGGCTGCATCGGCATGAACTGCAGCTACTGGCCGTTCATGGTCTACCTGCCGCTGTATTTCTCGGCGGGCCTCGGGCTCGACACCACCACGGTCGGCCTGATGCTGCTCGTCTACACCGTGCCGTTCCTCGTGATGCCACCCGTCGCGCAATGGTCGCTGCAACGGTGGCAGGCGCGGGTCGTGATCCCCGCCGGCCTGGGCCTCATCGGCCTCGGCTTCCTCGCGATGAAGTTCGGCACGGGGTTCGCGCACCAGGGCGGCTGGACGGTGCTGCCCGGCGCCCTGCTGGCCGGCATCGGGCTCGGGCTCACCACCACGCCGGCGACGAACATGACCACCGCGTCGGTGCCCGCCAACCGCGCCGGCATGGCCTCGGGCATGGACGTCAGCGCGCGGCTGATCACGCTCGCGATCAACATCGCGGTGATGGGCCTGGTGCTGGTCGCGGGCATCCTGACGGCATTGCGTGCGCCGTTCGGGACGGCGCTGGACGACACGCGCCTGCGCGCCGTTGCCGAGCAGCTGGCCAGCGGCGACGTCGCGCGCGCCCGGAACGTGCTGGACGTTCCGGGCGCCCTGCTGCAGGCGGCCGTGGTCCAGGGCTTCGGCTGGGTGCTGCTCTACGGCGGACTCAGCGCCCTGCTGACGGCCGCGCTGAGCCTGGCCGTGCTCAGCCCTCGCCCCGCGCCTTCACCCGACCCGCGGCGCGTGCACCCAGACCCGCGGCCACCGCGCCGATGAGCACCAGCCCGGCCAGCGGCACCACCGGCATCCCGGTGGACGTGGCGGGTGGACTGAACCGCGGCTGTGCCGCGAAGTCCGCCTCGCCGAACGGCACGTCGTCGAAGAGGTACGGGTAGAAGAAGCCGCGCAGCCGCGCGTGGTAGCCGGCCACCGCGTCCTGGTAGGCCAGCTGCGCGGTGAGGTCGGTGCCCGCCTGTCGGTGCAACGCGGCCTGCACGCCCACGCCGGGCAGCACCCACCCCAGCCGTTCGGTCCAGCGCTGTCGGGTCTCCAGGCCGGCGCGGTACGCCGCGACCCGGTCGGCCACGTGTTCGTCGCCGAGCTGCTGGAACGCGAAGTACCACTTCCAGTGGAAGCCCGCCGGCAGCGGCGCGGTGTCGCGCCACTCGGGATGGGTGCGGAAGAACCGGGCCATCGTCTCGTCCGGCGGCACGTCCCACGCGCCGTGCACGGCCTGCCGCTGCGCGAGCATCAGCTCGACGCCCTGCCGCACCGGCACCGCGCGCGACAGCGCGGCGTTCGCGAGGGTCGGCAGCAGCAGGGTCAGCACCGCCCACGCGCCCATCAGCGCGGTGGCGTGGGCCGCGGCGCTCCCCCGGCCCGAACCGATCGCGAGCGCCAGCCCGGCCCAGAACACCACGAAGGCCGCCGTGGCGCACAGCACCGTGGCCACCGCGGCCACCGGCATGCCGCTGACCACGGCACCACCCAGCACCGGCAGCACGAGCGCGGCGAACACCAGCGCCGCGCGCAGGCCGGCGCGCCGCAGCCACAACCGTGCGCCGCCGCCGGGCAAGGCCATCAGCGTGACCAGGCGGCCGGCCCGGCGTTCGCCGGAGACGACGTCGTGCAGCAGCGCGATCAGGAACAGCGGCGCCAGGTACACGAGCACGAACGCCCAGTCGAACCGCCCGGCCAGCACGAGCTCGGGGTTGAAGGTCTCGCCCTCGTGCAGCTGCGCCTGCAGCGCCAGGGCCCGCACGCGCAGCACGCCGGGGGCCGCGTCGCGCAGACCGAGCGCGAGGAACGCGGTGGCCGACGGCGGGTCCCAGGTGGCCTGGGCGGTGTAGTACGCGACCGTCCCGGCATCGCGTTTCGCGAGGCGGCTTCGGGCCTGCGCGGCGAGATCCTGTTCCTGCAGCACGGCGAGCCGTGCGAGCGTGTCGTGCTGGGCCGCCACCTCGCGCAGCCCCAGCACCACGGCCAGCGACGACAGCGCGAACAGCAGCATGAGGGCCACCACCGACACCGGCGACCGCCACAGCAGACGGGCTTCGTGGACCACCGTATTCATCGGGTTTCCTTTCCGAGACGGCGGGTGGCCGGGACCAGCACGGCCGACCACACCAGGAGCCACAGCGCCAGCGCGCCGGCCGCCGGCGCCGCACCGCGCCACGAGGTGTCGGGATCGAAGTGGAAATCGGCCGCGCCGTGCCAGTGCGAGCTGGCGATGCGGCTGTCGCGGCTGGACTTGTCGTCGCGGAACGCGAGCTGCTCCGCCTGCAGGCGGTTCAGGTGCTGCACCAGCGTGTAGCGGTGGCGTTCGGCCTGTTCGACGAACCGGCGGTACTGCCGCAGGTCCGTCCCGGCCACGGCCATCGACAGGCGCCGCAGCGCCACCGTCGGGCTCAGCCACGCGAAGCCGTCGACCGCGGCCAGCTGCCGTTCCTGACGCTCGAAACCCTCGGTCGCGTAACGCGCGAACAGTTCGCTCGTGAGCCGTTCGCCCTCCATGCCCACGAGCCCCTTGTAGTTGACGGGCAGGTCCTCGATGCGGGTGACGCCATACTTCGCGAGCACCTGCTTGCGGAAGCCGGAGAAGTACGGGTCGTCCGGGTTGTGGCTGTCGCCGATGGCGGAGAGGTCGCGCGCGATCGCGATGTCCGTCTCGAAGCGCGTGGGCAGCGCGGTACGCGCGAGCGCCAGTTCCGGCGCGAGGCGGGGCACGACCACGACGAACGCGGTCCATGCGGCCAGCAGCACGAGCAGCGCGTCACGACCGCGCCGCAACCACGCGGACGCGGCCACGATGCCCGCGACCCAGATCGCGAGCCACACGGTGTAGCCGAGCGCCAGCATCGCGGCCGCCCCGCCCTGCCCCGGGGTCGACGCACCGATGGCGGCGAGCGCCACCAGCGCCGGCAGCAGCACGATCCCGGCCACGCCGGCGAGCGCGAGCGCCTTGCCCGCCACGAGCTGCGCGGGCCGCACGCCCTGCGCCAGCAGCACGCGCAGCGTCCCCGACTCGCGCTCGCGCGCCACCACGGCATGGCCGATGAACACGAGCAGCAGCGGCGCCAGCACCTGCAGCACGAAGGCCGGCGTCAGCTGCCCGAACCGCAGCAGCAGCGACGACTGCCGCACGTCGCCGAAGTTCGCGCTGTTCTGCCGGTGCCCCTCGAGGAACAGCGTGTGGCCGGTGAAGGCGTCCACACCCGGGTCGAACGCCGCGAGCGGGCCCGGCGCGCGGAACACGAAGTGGCCGTAGTGCACCATGCGGTGCGGGTGGCGGTCGGGCTGGGTGTCGAAGTCCTGGTCCACCTGCGACTGGTGGTGCGACCGTTCGGCCTCCGCGGACCGGCGCTGGTCCCAGGCCGTGAAGGCCGCGGTGACGGTCAGCAGCACGAGCAGCACGAGGCCGGCCACGGCCACGCGGTCGCGCCGCATCAGTCGCCATTCCTCGATGGCGATGCGGTGGACGATGTTCATCGGGCCGCCTCCGTCTCGGCGTACCGGCGGTGCAGCGCGCGCACGTCGAAGCGCTCGTCGCCTTCGGCCGCCACCGCCTCCACGAGGCGCCCGCCCGCGATGAAGCCGATGCGGTCGGCCACGTCGGCCGCGCCGAGCAGGTCGTGCGTGACCATCAGCACCGCGATGCCCTTCCCGCGCAGCACCCCGAGCAGCCGGTTGAACTCGGCGGTGGCCTGCGGGTCGAGGCCCGACGTGGGTTCGTCGAGCAGCAGCGCCGGCACGTTGCGGGCGAGCGCCAGCGCGATCGACACCTTCTGCCGCATGCCCTTCGAGAAGCCCGAGACCCGGCGACCGTGCGCGGCCGCGTCGAGCCCGGCCGTCGACAGCGCGGCGTCGATGTCGGCCGTGGTGGCCGGCTGTCCGGCCAGGTCGAGCAGGTATGCCACGTTCTCGCGGGCGCTCAGGTGCTCGTACAGCGCGACGTTCTCCGGGATGTAGGCGAGGCGGCGTCGGGCCTCGGCGGGCGACGCGACGGGGTCGACGCCCTGCACCCGCACGCGGCCTCGCGTGGGGGTCAGGAACCCGAGGAAGAGGCTCAGCGTGGTCGTCTTCCCGGCGCCGTTGGCGCCGAGCAGCGCGCAGATCTCGCCGGCGCGCACCGCGAGGTCCAGGCCGTGGAGGATCGTGTGGGCGCCGTAGCCGGCGATGACGTCGGCGGCCTCCAGAACGGGGGCGTTGGATGTGAAGAAAGACATGGTCAGAAGCGGGTTTGGAGGCCGAGGGAGATCTTTCGCGGCGCACCGGGCATTACCCACAGGCGGCTGTACGAACTGGCGGCGTAGGTCGTGTCGAACAGGTTGTCGACGTCGGCGACGAGGCGCGTGGACGGCGTGACGGACCAGCGCGCGGACAGCCGCGCGGTGGTGTACGCCGGCAGTTCGAACTTCGGGTCGCCACCGTCGGCCTGGGCCTGCGTGTGAACCTCACCCAGGCGCTTGCCCACGTGGGTGACGCCGGCGCCCAGGCTCCAGTCCTGCCCGTTCGGCAGCGTGTCCTCGTAGACCACCATCGCGCTGCCCGTCACGCGCGGCACGTTGCGCAGCGGGCTGCCCACGGCCAGAGAGCGGTCCTCGGTGACCGCGACGTCGGTGTACGCGAGGTTCGCGCTCAGGCGCCAGTGCACGTCGAGCTGGCCGGCCACGTCGAACTCGAGGCCGCGACTGCGCACCTCGCCCGCCGCGATCGAGCGCGCCGAGTCGCCCGGGTCCGGCGTCAGCACGTTGCGCTTGCGGATCTCGAAGACCGCGAGGTTCGCGGCGACGGAGCGGGCCGTGTTCTCCCACTTCGCACCCGCCTCGATGGCCGAGCCCTTTTCCGGGTCGAACGTCCTGCCGGTCGAGTCCGCCGTGTTCGGGCGGAAGCTGCGGCCGGCGTTCGCGTACACGGTCCAGCTCGCGTCCGGCAGCCAGCTGAGCCCGAGGCGTGGCGACGTCGACGTGGGCGATTGATCCGTCGTGGTCCCTCGGCGTCGGTCGTCCAGGCGCTGGTCGAAGCGGTCGAAGCGCAGCCCCGCCACCAGGCGCCATGCGGGCGCGAGCCTGATCGCGTCCTGCACGTAGAGCGCGAGGTTGCGCTGGTGTTCGAGCGTGCTGCCGTTGACGGCGATCGCCGGGCGCGGCTGGCCGTACACCGGGTCGACCACGTCGATCGGGGCGGCCGCGCCGCGTTGCGCGATCGAGTCCATGCGGTAGCGGAACGTCTCGACGCCGAGCAGCAGTTCGTGCTCGACCGCGCCGGTGGCGACCGTGCCCTGCAGCTCGCCCTGAAGCGAGATGTCTTCCGAGTTGTAGTCGCGGAACGTGAACTGGCGGGCCTGGCTGCCGGTGGTCGTGACCGGGGCGACGGCCTGCATCCCGTACCCGTGCAGCGAGGTCTCGAGGTACGACAGCCCGAAGCGGCTGCGCCACGCCGGCGTCCATTCCTGCGACAGCATCAGCTGGTGGCGTTCGTTGGTCAGCGTGATGTCGCCGTCGCCGGGCTCGCCGAGGAAACGCTCGCGCGGGAGCGCGTCGACCCGGTTGCCCACCGCGACGACACCGCGGTCGAGCGGCACCGCCATGTGGACGAACTCGCCGCGGTAGTCGAGCACGGTGTCGGGCCCCAGCTTCCACGTGAACGCCGGCGCCACCAGGTGGCGGCGCGTGCCGACGTGGTCGCGGAAGCCGTCGCGTTCCTCGTACGCCAGGTTCAGCCGGTAGGACAGTCGGTCGTCCACCGGCCCGGTGCTGTCGAACGTCCCGCGACGCAGGCCGAAGCTGCCGGCCTTCACCTCGAGGTCGTTCACGGCCGTGCGGCGCGGGCGCTTCGAGACGACATTCAACGTGCCACCGGGTTCGCTGCTGCCGTACAGCGCGGCCGCCGTGCCCTTGAGGAACTCGATCGACTCGACCGAGGCGAGGTCGCGCGGCGCGTTGTAGCCGCGGTTCGCCGGGAAGCCGTTGAACAGCGTCGCCATGCCGGTGTTGTCGTGGCCCGGCATGCCGCGGATCGCGAGGTTGTCCCACAGGCCGCCGAAGTTGTTCTGGCGGGAGACCCCGCTGACCTGGTCGAGCACGTCGTCGAGCCGCGTGGCCCCGACGTCCTCGAGGGCCTGCGGCGTCAGCACCCGGATCGATTGCGGCAGCTCGCGCACGGGCAGGTCGGTCTTCGCACCCGTCGCCTCGTCGGCCACGACACCCTGCGGCGAGGTGCGGTCGGTCACGAGGACCGGGGCGAGTTGCGGGGCGACGTCGGCGGCGGTCTGCGCCTGGGCGAGCGGCGAGAACAGGGCCGACAAGGCCAGGGCGTGCGACAGCGGCGCGCGGCGGCGCACGGAAGGAATGTGTTTCATGAAGAGGACGAGGAACGGCGCTGCGCGCGGACCTCGGCCGCGCACAGCGAATGAACAGGGGCAGCCCGGGTTCAGGACGAACCGGGCCGTGGCTTCAGACGGGGGAAGCGCGCCGCGGACGCGGCGGCGGCATCAGGCGCGAGGAGGATCGCGCGATGCGAACGCCCAGGGTCGGGCGGAACGGACGACGGCGTCCGAGGCGGGGGCCGCGAACCGGTCGGTCTCGAGGGTGAACGACAACGCCGAGTGCGGCGCACCGGCCGGCGCGAACGCCTGCGCATGCGCGTGGCACCACTCGCACAACTCGTGCAGGGCTTCGTCCGGCGCCTCGCCGTCGCTGTCCTCGGCCTGCCAGCCCGCCACCAGCCCACCGGTGTCCGGCAGGTGTTTCGCTTCGTGCGCGGGCAGGCCGATGGCCGTGTTGAAGAACACGGACAGCAGCAGCAGGCGGAGAAGAAGGCGGGTCATGGGAGGGTGCGGATCATAGCGGAGACATCCGGAGTGCGATGTCCCGATGAGACATGCTGCAGAATGCGCCCGGGCGCGCGGAGACGCCCGATCAGAACTCGAACACCCGGGAGACGTGAATGCGCAACGTGAGTTTCAAGCGGGTGGGCGCGGCATGCCTCCTGATCCTGGTGCTGGACCTCGTGCTGATGCTCGGCCTGCTGACTTGGCATGCCGTCCAGCTGCCCACCGACCTCACGGACGAAGCGTTCCACGCCGAGCTGCTGGCCTTCGGCATGTCCTCCGAAGTGCACATCGCCTCGCTGTTGATCGGCTCGTTCACCTGCGCGGTGGGCGCCTGGTGGACCGCACGGAAGTCCGCGCCGGGCGCCATCAAGGCGAACGCGGTGGCCCTGGCGGTCGTCGGGCTGCTCGTCAGCGTCGTCGTCGCCCTCCTGACATGGGATGACGCCCATCCGGCATGGTTCAGCCCGCTGGCATACGCCAGCGTGCCGATCGCGACCTGGCTGGGCACGCTGCTCAACGTCCGACGCGCCCGGGCCTGACCAGGCGCTCCCCTGCCGGCCGGACGGCCGTCACTTCAAGGGAATGCCGTCCTTCGCGACCAGCAGGATCATGAGCGGCAACAGCAGCAGGGCCACCGGCAGCTTCCACCCGTCCCAGGTCGGCTCCTTGACCGCATCCTTCTCACCTATCACGAGGATGCGGTAGGCCGCGTTCGGCGGACGCGCGCCCACGAAACGGGCCGAGTCGCCGAGCTTCGGGACGCGCTGCAAGGTGAGCGCCTGGTCGACCAACACGCGCCGGCCGGGCGCCCGGGGCGCGACGACCTTGAACTGCTCGCGTTGCTCGGGGCTCAACCGGTCTTCCGCGACCGTGAGCCGGAGGGTCAGCGCCACGGAGTTGTCGCGATGCAGACGCGCGGATCCGAACTCCGCGGCGAGGTCCGGTCGCAGCGCCCCCTGCAGCAGGGCCACCAGGCGCTCGTCCGGCGTCAGCAGGTAGTCGTACATCTCGCCGAACACGACGATCTGGCGCCAGTCCTGCGTCGTGGCGATCGACTGGATGGTCTCCTGATAGAACGTGTACGTCGACGTGGTGTCCTTCGTGGCGCAGCCCGTGCCGAGCGCGAGCACGGCGCCGCCGACCAGCAGTGATCGTCGTTGCAAGATGTCCCTCTCCCTGTCGTTTCTGGTTGTCGCCACGACACCGCACCGGGGCGTGGCCTGCGCGGATCTTCACCGCAGCGGCCCCTCCAGCGATAGCACCCCGTTGGAGGGAAGTGCGGCGCGCCGTCCACAACGTGGAGGATTGCGCCCCCCGCGAGGCTCCGGGGAGACTGGGCCCATTCCCCCTGGAGCCCCCGATGCCCACCTCGTCGAACCCCTTCGCCCTCTGGTCCGGCCCCGACGTCTGGCGCAACTGGCTGCCCCAGTCCGGCACGGGACCCAGCGGCACCTTCGTGCAGCCCATCCTGCCGTGGACCCTCAACATCAACAGCGTCAATTCCCGCGCCCCGGAGACCGAGGCCGCGGTGGTTGCCAAGCACAGCTACGGGCGGCAGATCGGGCGCATCTCCGATGTGCTACACCTGCTCCTCGAGAAGGCGCACCCGGCCCTGCGCGATCAGGAATGCGTGACCGAATTCATGGCCATGTGGGAGGAGATCAAGGCGGTGAAGGAAAGCAGCGCTGCCGACCGAGTGCGGCAGCTCGCGGCCGACCTGGCTGCCCTCAAGGCCAATGATCCGGCCGAATACGCGAAGCTTCGGGCGTTGCTGAAGGGGCTGTAGCCCGAGAACTCGGCGCCCCAATGCAAAAAGCCCGGGAGACTTCCGTCTACCGGGCTTTTTTCCTACCGTGTGGTAGGCGCGATTGGACTCGAACCAACGACCCCCACCATGTCAAGGTGGTGCTCTAACCAGCTGAGCTACGCGCCTGCAAGACCACGACTATAGCACCCTTTTTGGGTCACCGTCTACGGGCAGATCGCACTCCTTCGATTTTCGCGACGAGACCCAACACATGGTTCAGTCGGGCGGAGTCGGAAACCTCGACCGTGAAGCTCATGCGCGCGGTGCTGCCGCGCAGGTCGCGGGCCGATTGGGTGTTGACGTTGGTGACGTTCATGCGCTCCTTCGTGAACACCTCGGAGATGTCCCGCAGCAGGCCCTGGCGGTCGGCCGCCTCGACCTGCACGTCGACGGGGTACACCACGGCCTTGTCGCTGCGCGGCACGCCCCACTCGACGGCGATCACGCGCTCGGGCACGCGCTGGCCCATCTCGCGGAAGTTGGTGCAGTCGGCGCGGTGGATGGCCACGCCGCGGCCGCGCGTGACGTAGCCGCCGATGGCATCGGGTGGCGCGGGGCGGCAGCAGCGCGCGAGGTTGGTGAGCAGCGATTCGAGGCCCACCACCAGCACCCCGCCCTTCGGCGCCTCGCCGTCGGGGCGCGAGCGGCGCTGGGCGATGACCTCGTCGGGATCGGGCAAGGCCTCGGGCGGGCGCAGCAGCGTCTCGATGTTGCGCAGCGAGTACTCGTCCTTGCCGATGACCTCGAACAGCGCGTCGGCCTGGCGGAAGCCCAGCTGCGTGGCGATGTCGTCGAGCTTGACCGCGGTCTTGCCTTCGCGCTGCAGCAGCTTCTCCACCGCCTCGCGGCCGCGGGCGATGGTGTGCTGCTGGGCCAGCGCGTTGAACCACGCCCGCACCTTCGCCCGCGAGCGGTGGCTCTGGAGGTAGTTCAGCTCGGGGTTCAGCCAGTCCATCGACGGGCCGCCCTCCTTCACCGAGATGATCTCGACCGTCTGTCCGCTCTGCAGCGGCGTGTTGAGCGGCACCATGGAACCGTCGACCTTCGCGCCGCGGCAGCGGTGGCCGAGGTCGGTGTGCACCGAGTAGGCGAAGTCGATGGGCGTGGCGTCCACCGGCAGCTCGACCACGGAGGCCTGCGGCGTGAACACGTAGATGCGGTCGTCGAAGACGGTGTCGGCGGTGGGCACGTCGCCGCCACCCGCGAAGTCGCGCTCCCAGGCGAGCAGTTGGCGCAGCACGGTCTTGCGCGCCTCGGCGATCTGCGCGTCGAAGTCGCCCGCGGCGCTGACGCCGGCATAGCCCTTCGTGCCCGCCTCCTTGTAGGCCCAGTGCGCGGCCACGCCGTGTTCGGCGTGGTCGTGCATGGCCTGCGTGCGGATCTGCACCTCGACCGCGCGGTGCTGGTCGTCGTACACGACGGTGTGCAGCGACTGGTAGCCGTTGGGCTTCGGGCGCGCGATGTAGTCGTCGTACTCGCCCGGCACCGGCGTCCACAGCGCGTGCACGTGGCTCAGCACGGCGTAGCAGTCGGGGATGTCCGGGACGATGACCCGCATCGCGCGCACGTCGAATACCCGCTCGAAGTCGAGCCCCTTGCCGCGCATCTTCTTCCAGATGCTGTAGAGGTGTTTCGGGCGGCCCTGCACCTCGGCGTGGATCTGGTGCTGCCGCAGCACCTCTTCCAGCCGGCAGCGGAACGCCTCGATGCCCTGCTCGCGCTCCAGGCGCTTCTCGTCGAGCAGGCGCGCGACGTTCTTGTACTGGTCGGGCTCGAGGAAGCGGAACGACAGGTCCTCGATCTCCCACTTGATCTGCCAGATGCCCAGGCGGTTGGCGAGCGGCGCGAACACCTGCATCGACTCGCGCGCGAGCGCCACGGGACACGCCGTCTTCGTGCTGGCGAAGTGCCGCAGCGTCTGCAGGCGCGACGCGAGGCGCAGCAGCACCACGCGCAGGTCGCGCGAGAACGCGAGCAGCATCTTGCGCACGCGTTCGGTCTGCTCGGCGCGCTTCTCCTCGTGCACCTGGGCCTCGCGCGCCGCGCGCTGGATCTGCACCAGCTTGCGCGTGTGCATCACGAGCCCCGCGTAAGACGGGCCGAAGGCCTTGCTCACGACCTCCTCGGGCTTGTTCAGGAAGTCGCCGGCGTAGACGAGGTAGGCGGCGGCGCGCATCGAGGGCGCGGCGCCGATGCCCTCGAGGATCGCGGCGACACCATCGGCGTGCACCAGCGCGTCCTCGCCCGTGTCGAGCAACTGCCCGTCGAGCAGCGGTTCGGCGAACGCACGCGCCCGCGCGAGCTGAGAGTGTTCGGCGGACGTGGCCTCGCCATGCCCCTCGTCGGTCAGCTGGACGATGGGGGCGGCGGTCTGGTGGCGGTCCAGCAGTCCGGTCTTCATGCCGACAGGAGGAAGGTGCGCACGGCCCCGATCTGTTCGTCGTTGGTCAGCATGGGCGCATGGCCGACGCCGGCGAATTCACGCAGCGCGGCGCGGGGACCGCGTTCGCCCATCGCGCGCGCGGACGCGGGCGACAGCAGGTCGGAGTCGGCGCCGCGCAGCACGAGCGTGGGCGCGGTGATCTGGTCGTACATGGCCCACATCACCGCCTCGCCGGCCTTCGCGTTGGCCGGGGTCAGGTTCTTGAAAGCGACGGCGATGCTCGGGTCGTAGTGCAGCTTGAAGCCCATGCCATCGGGGCGCAGCATGGGGCGGGACAGCGCGAGCCACTGCTCGGTCGTGTGCGGGCCGAACCCCTTCGAGATGGCCCACAGCGCGTCGGCGGCCTGCTGCTCGGTGTCCCAGTGCGCCGGCTGGCCCAGGTAGGTGCCGATGCGGGTGACGGCATCGGCCTCGATGGCCGGCCCCACGTCGTTCAGCACCAGGCGGGTGATGGGCGAGTTCCCGAGCGCGGCCACCACCATGCCGATGATGCCGCCCATGGACGTGCCCACCCAGTGCACCTCGGGCACGTTCAGCCGGGCGATCAGGGCGATCATGTCGGCGGCGTACGCCGGCACCTGGTAGCCGTTGGGGTCGGGCAGCCAGTCGGAGTGGCCGCGGCCGAACACGTCGGGGGCCACCACGCGGTACTGGTCCGCCATGGCGGCGGCGAACACGTCGAAGTCGCGCCCCTGCCGGGACAGGCCGTGCACGCAGACGAGCACGCGGGGGTTGGCGGGGTCGCCCCACTCCCAGTACGCCATCCGTTGGACCGCACGCCCGCGGAGGACGGGGACGTGGTGAAGGCGCGGTTCGTGCATGCTGATTCCTGTCTCGTTCCGAAGACCGTCGTGTTCACGAAGTTCACGATGGACCGACATAATGTTCCGCACTGTATCAACCCCCAGGAGAATCTTCATGCTGAAAGGGAAAACCGCCCTCGTCACGGGCTCCACCAGCGGCATCGGCCTCGGCATCGCGCTGACGCTCGCGAAACAGGGCGCCGACGTGGTGCTCAACGGTTTCGGGGCCTTCGAGGCGGCGCGCGACGAGGTGGCGGCCACCGGCGTGAAGGTGGGGTACCACGGCGCGGACATGAGCAAGCCCGACGAGATCGCCGAGATGATCGAGTACGCGAAGAAGGACTTCGGCGGCGTCGACATCCTCGTCAACAACGCCGGCATCCAGCACGTGGCCAACGTGGAGGACTTCCCCGTCGAGAAGTGGGACGCGATCATCGCGATCAACCTCACGTCGGCCTTCCACACCACCCGGCTGGCCCTGCCCGGCATGAAGGCGCGCAACTGGGGGCGTGTCATCAACGTGGCGTCGGCGCACGGGCTCGTGGCCTCGGCGCAGAAGTCGGCCTACGTGGCGTCGAAACACGGCATCGTGGGCTTCACGAAGGCCGTGGCGCTCGAGACGGCCACCACCGGCATCACGGTGAACGCCATCTGCCCGGGCTGGGTGCTGACCCCGCTGGTGCAGAAGCAGATCGACGACCGCGCCGCGCGCGAGAGCATCCCCGTCGAGCAGGCGAACCGCGAGCTGCTCCAGGAGAAGCAGCCCTCGCTGCAGTTCGTGACGCCCGAGCAGCTGGGCGAGCTGGCGGTGTTCCTGAGCTCGCCGGCCGCCGACCAGATCCGCGGCGTGGCCTGGAACGTGGACGGCGGCTGGGTCGCTCAGTAACTCACTTCGTCATCTGCACGGTGCCGTTCACGTTGACGGTCACCGTGCCCTTGCCCAGCTCCACGGGCAGGGCCTCGTCGGCCGCCATGGCCGACTTGGCGCGCATCATCGGCGCGGCGGCGAAGCCCACCGGCTCGTTCGAACCCACGTTCACCTCGCGGATCACGTAGCCCGTGTAGCCGAAGTGCTTGGCGTACTCGGCGGCCTTCGCGCGGTAGGCCGCGATGGCCTGGGCGGTGAGGTCGCTCTCGACCTTCTCGCGCTGCTCGCGCGAGAGGTTCGTGCCCACGCGGCCGATGGTCAGCGTGGTGATGCGACCGGTCAGCTTGGCGATGCCGGGGATGTCGCGGCCCTCGATCAACAGCTCGGCGGTGCCCTGCCAGCCGTTGATCACGCCCTTGTTGGTGTAGCGCGGGAACAGCGAGAAGTTGCCGGTCTGCACGTCGATCTGGCCCGGCTTCGCGGCCTTCTTGGCCTCGGCCAGCGCGGCGTCCAGCGCCTGCTTGAGCTGCGCCTGAACCTGGGCGGCCTCGGTGCCTTCGCGGGTGGTGGTGAGGGCCACGCTCAGCAGGTCCTTCGTGACCTCGGCGGTGGCGCTGGCCTGCAGGCCCACCACGCCCACGGGCTGGGACGACACGGGGTCGGCGGCCCAGGCGGTGGCGGTGGCCGTCAGGGCCACGGCGAGCGCGGCGGCGCGGGTGGACAGCTTCTTCATCGTTTTCGTTGTTGTCATTCGGATCTCCGGCAAGGGTCGAACGGGAAAGGCGCGCGGGTCACGCGCGCAGGAACGGCAGCGGATCGAAGCGGCCCCGGATCACCTTCTCCGGAGGCACGCCCCACCACTGCCGGGCAATCGTCGCATACACCTGACGGAAGTCAGACGTGTGCACCAGGTTCTGTGTCGCGTCGAGGCGTTCGAGTTCCGGCATCGTGCCCACGAGCCCGCCCTTCACCGCCCCGCCCAGCGCGAAGTGGGACGCGGCCGTGCCGTGGTCGGTGCCCCGGCTCTGGTTCTCGCGGGCGCGGCGGCCGAACTCGGAATAGGTCAGCACGAGGGTGCGGTCCCACGCACCGGCTTCGACCAGCCCGGACCTCAGCGCCACGAGCCCTTCGGCGAGCTGCTTCAGCAGCGACGCATGCGTGCCGGCCTGCGACTGGTGCGTGTCGAAGCTGCCGAGGCTCAGGTGGAACACCGGCACGCCGCCCTGCCCCGCCTGGCCGGCGACGATGCGGCACGTGGCGCGCACCGCCTGGCCGAAGGCGCCCGACGGGAACTCGGTGGCGAGCGGCGTGGCCGGCTGCGCGCGCAGGCCTTCGGCCGCCTGCAGCACGTCGGCCTCCACGCGCAACACGTGCGCGAGGGCCGGCGAGCCGACACCCTCCGCGGATCGCACCAGGCGCGACTGCGCGATGAAGGCCTCGACGTTGCCGATCGACACCGCCCGCGCCCCCCGCAGCGCGCCGGGGCCGGCGCTGCCGAGCGCCACGCCCTCGGTGGTGAAGCGGGCGCGGTCGCGCAGGCCGGCGGCCATCGCACGCGCCACCCAGCCGTCGTCGAGGTACTCGTCGGACGCGGAGGCGCTGTCCCAGATCTCGATCGAGCGGAAGTGCGACAGGTTCGGCGACGGATAGCCGAGGCCCTGCAGCACCGCGACCTCGCCCCGGTCCCAGAGGGGCATCAACGGCGCGAGCGAAGGATGCAGGCCCACCCGTTCGTCGAGGCGCGCCAGATCGTCGGGCTTGAGCGCGAGCGTGGGCCGCAGCACGGCATAGGCCGGGTCGGCGTACGGCACGACGGTGTTGAGGCCGTCGTTGCCGCCCTTCAGTTCGACGAGCACGAGCACGCGGTCGGCGACGGACGCGGGGCGCGACGCCGTGGCGGCCGCGGCCCAGCCCGGCAGTCCGGTGCCGGCGGCGAGCGACAGAAGGTGGCGGCGGTGGATCATGGTCTTCACGTCACTTCAGCTGGAAGGCCGGGTCGAGTGTCATCGCCCGCAGGTACGGCAACCCCACGGTGCCGGCCGGCACGGGGTTCACGGGGGCGACGGCGAGCACGGCCGACTGCAGGCGGGACGCCGCCGCCGCGTCCGGCTCGCGGTCGGGCCACGCGCCCAGCGGCCGCAGCCAGCCGCCGGCGTCGAACGTCACCTGGGCCGGTCCGAGCTTGCCCCGGCGCGCGCCGTCGGCCATCGCGCCGGACCCGTTCTCGAGCGCGCGGAACACCCGCTCGGTGAAACGCTTGCGTTCGAGCAGCGTCGCGCCGTCGATCCATGCGGTGTAGCCGGCCCAGCCCTTCACGTTGGGTGGCTGGAAGAGGTCCTGGCCGAGCCGCCCGGTCACGTTCTCGACCGGCGTGAAGTCGTCGAGCGCGAGGTCGAACTGGCGCAGCGTGCCCACGGCCAGCTCCACCGGCGACTTGACCAGCACGCCGCGCGTGGCCGGCGCCCAGAAGGTGTCGCTCAGCAGCAGCACGCGCAACGCGGCCGACGTCCGCCAGCCGCTGGCGCGGAACTCGGCGGCGGCGCGGCCGGTGGTGCGCAGGTCGGGCGTGGGCGACACGAACTCGCGCCACAACTTGTCGACGATGAAACGCGCGGACGCGGGCTGCGCGAGGATCTGGTCGAGCGCGCCGCCCATGTCGTAGGGCGCGGTGACGCCGAAGAGCGTCTTCGGTCCCGCGTCGAACTGCCTCGGCTGGAACGTCGCCTGCCAGTCCACGCGGCGCACCGACCACCCCGAGAACGCCCGCGCGGCCTCGCGCACGTCGGCCTCGCCGTAGTGGCCCTCGCCCAGCGCGAACAACTCCATCACCTCGCGCGCGAAGTTCTCGTTCGGCGCCTTCGCGCGGTTGCTGTTGCCGTCGAGCCAGACCAGCATCGCCGGGTCGCGCGCCACCGCGTGCAGCAGGTCCCGGAACGAGCCCAGCGCGTACCGGCGGAACAGCAGGTGCTGCACGTACATGCCCTGGGGCTGGCGCACCTTCTGCTCGGAGGTGGCGAAGTGGTTGTGCCAGAAGAGCGTCATGCGCTCCGCGAGCGGCGTGGGCGACTCGCGCATCTCCATGAGCCACCAACTGGAGAGCGCGCGGAGGTCGGCCCGGTCACGCGCCCTCGCCTCGCGGCGCGCCGCCTCGTCGGGCAACTGCCCGTACGGCACGTGCACCGGTTCGGCCGTGAACGCCGGCGCCGGATGCCGCGGCGTGGCCGCCTCCGCTTGCGCAAGCAACCGGTCGACCGCCGCGGCCGGGGTCATGCCCACCCACGGCGCGACCTCCGCCGGCGACGCCGCGAACCCGGTGCGCCCGAGCAGATGGCGCACATCGGCTTCCGACAAGCGCTCAGGCACCTGCGCCCCCGCCGCCTGGAACAAGACCAGCAGCAATCCCCCCACGAAGGCTTTGAACCATTGCATGAACGACTAACGCCACAAAAAAGGAAATGGCCGACACGACCGCCCCGCGAAGCCACCTCCCACCGGAGCAAAGATGGCGCCCGGAGCCACCCAATGACCCCAGACAACCCCCGCAGTCACCGGGTCAAACCAGTTTGTAACAAGTGGTCAAGGGTGCTAAAACTGCGTGTGAACTTGCGCACAATCGGCGCTGTTACAAATGACCCAGGGAGTACACCCGATGAACACCACGACCAACCAGCGCCCCGACCGCATCGTCGTCGTGGATGATGACGCCCGCATCCGCGACCTGCTCCGCCGCTACCTGACCCAGGAAGGCTTCGAGGTCCTGCTGGCCGAGGACTCCAAGGCGCTGAACCGGGTGTTGACGCGCGAGACGGTCGACATGATCGTGCTCGACCTGATGCTGCCCGGCGAGGACGGCCTGTCGATCTGCCGCCGCCTGCGCGCCGCGAACGACCTGACCCCCATCATCATGCTCACGGCCAAGGTGGAGGACGTCGACCGCATCGTCGGCCTCGAGGTCGGCGCCGACGACTACCTGCCGAAGCCGTTCAACCCGCGCGAACTGCTGGCCCGCATCCATGCCGTGCTGCGCCGCCGCCCCGCCCTCGAGGCGCCGGGCGCGCCGGCCAAGGACGCCCTCACGGTCACCTTCGGTCCGTTCGAGTTCGACCTGGCGCTGCGCCGCCTGTCGAAGGACGGCGAGCAGATCGCGCTGACCACCGGCGAGTTCTCGATGCTCAAGGCCCTCGTGCGCCACCCGCGCCAGCCGCTGTCGCGCGACAAGCTCGCCCAGCTGGCCCGCGGCCGCGAGTTCGAGCCGTTCGACCGCAGCCTCGACGTGCAGATCTCGCGCCTGCGCAAGATGATCGAACCCGATCCGGCCCAGCCGCGCTACATCCAGACGGTGTGGGGTGTCGGCTACGTCTTCGTCCCCGATGGCGCTGCTTAAACGCAAGTCCCGCCGCAAGGGGCCCCAGAAGGGCCCTTTTTTTGCACCCACGGTGCAGATGAACGGCAACGCGATGCTCGAATCGCCCGCGGCCCGCGGCACGGTGGCGCTGAGCCTCTTCTGGCGCACCTTCTTCCTGCTGGCGGTGCTGCTGATGGGGGGCGTGTTCGCCTGGGTGCAGACCTTCCGCGCGCTCGAATTCGAGCCGCGCGCGGTGCAGTCGGCGCAGCAGATCGCGAGCCTCGTGAACCTGAGCCGCGCGGCGCTGAAGAACGTCGACGGCATCGACCGCGTCACGCTCGTCAAGAGCATCTCGTCCGCCGAAGCGGTGAAGGTGCTGCCGCGCGAGCCGGGCGACAAGTGGGAGCCCTTCGAGCAAGACCGCTTCTCGCGCGCCATCGGCGCCGAGCTGCGCTCGAAGCTGGGCCCCGACACGCTGGTGGCCAGCGGCGTCAACGGCGTCGGCGGCCTGTGGGTGGGCTTTTCGATCGACCGCGATCCCTACTGGCTGCAGGCCGACCCCACGCGGGTGCAGCCCATGGCCGGCAGCAGCGTGGTGCTGTGGGTCACCATCGCGCTGCTGGCCACCGTGCTCGGTTCGGCCGGCATCGCCCGCCTGATCAACCAGCCGCTGCGCGACCTGTCGTTCGCGGCCAGCCGCATCCGCGACGGCGAGTACGAATCCCAGCTGGACGAGAACACGCTGACCAGCGAGATCCGCCAGGTCAACATGGGCTTCAACCGCATGGCGCGTGAACTCGCGAAGGTGGAGGAAGACCGCGCCGTGATGCTCGCCGGCATCTCGCACGACCTGCGCACGCCGCTCGCGCGCCTGCGGCTCGAGGCCGAGATGAGCGTGTACGACGAGGAAGCCAAGCGCAACATGGCGCTCGACATCGACCAGCTCGACGCCATCATCGACAAGTTCATGGACTACGCCCGCCCGGGCGAGGTCAAGCTCGTGCCGGTGCACGTCAGCAGCCTCGTCGAGCGCGAGATGGCCGGCTTCCGCGACCCCACCCAGATCCGCATCAGCTCGCGCGTGGCCATCGACACCAAGGTGATGGCCGACGAGACCGAACTGGGCCGTGTCTTCCAGAACCTGTTCGAGAACGCGCGCCGCTACGGCCGCACCACCGAGACGGGCGTGGCCCGCGTGCAGGTGACGTACGCGCGCACCGGGCCGTGGGTGATCCTGAGCGTGCGCGACTTCGGGCCCGGCGTGGCGCCGGAGAAGCTCAAGCAGCTGACCACGCCGTTCTTCCGCGGGGACGCCGCGCGCACGGCGGCCACGGGCGCCGGCCTCGGCCTCGCCATCGTGGAGAAGGCGGTGCAGCGGATGGGGGGGCACTTCGAGCTGGCGAATGCGCTCGATGGGGGCCTGGTCGCCCACGTGCGGCTGAAAAAGGCGCCATAGCCTCTACCCCACAGCGGTGTCATCCCGGCGAACGCCGGGATCCACTGCGGCCGACGCGCGCGGACGGTGCAGCGGGCCCCGGCGTTCGCCGGGTTGACGTTCAGCCGGTCAGGGCTTCAGCAACATGCAGATCGCCCGCGTCTCGATCGACTCGAGCCTTCCCACCGGCCCCATCTTCTCCGCCGTCTTCGCCTTCACGTTGACCTGGTCCAGCGAGACCAGCATCGCCGTGCACAGCCGTTGGCGCATCGCCTGGATGTGCGGCGCCATCTTCGGCGCCTGGGCCACGATGGTGCTGTCGACGTTGCCGATCTGCCAGCCGGCGGCGCGTACGCGGCGTGCCGCCTCGGTCAGCAGCGCGATGGAATCGGCGCCGTGGAACTGCGGGTCGGTGTCGGGGAAATGGCGGCCGATGTCGCCGAGCGCGGCGGCGCCCAGCAGCGCGTCGGTGATGGCGTGGCACAGCGCGTCGGCGTCGGAATGGCCCATCAGGCCGTGCGTGTGCGGGATCTCGATGCCGCCGAGGATGAGCTTGCGCCCCTCCACCAGGGCGTGGGTGTCCCAGCCCTCGCCCACGCGGAATTTCGGAACGGGGCCTTTGATCATGGTCGGGTCCTCAGCAGGCGTTCGGCCAGCGCGAAGTCGGCCGGCCAGGTGATCTTGAAGTTCTCGAGCGAGCCGGGCACGAGCAGCGGGCGCTGGCCCGTCGCCTCGATGGCGCTCGCCTCGTCGGTGATGTTGCCGGTGGCCGAGGCCAGCGCGGACAGCAGCGGGCCCAGGCGGAACATCTGCGGCGTCTGGGCCTGCCACATGCCGGCGCGGTCCACGGTCTCGCCCACGCGGCCGTTCGCCTCGCGCTTGAGCGTGTCGGGCACCGGCAGCGCGAGCAGCCCGCCCACCGGGTCGGGCAGGCACGCGTCGATCAGCGTGTCGATCCACTCGGGACGCACGAGGCAGCGCGCCGCGTCGTGCACCAGCACCCAGTCGTGAGGCCGCGCGCCACGCACGAGCAGGTCGCGCAGGCCCTGGGCCACGGTGTCGGCGCGGGTGGCGCCCCCGCCGTGCGACACCCAGCCGGCGAAGCCCGGCGCATGGGTGGCGAACGCGGTGTCGTCGGGGCTCAGCACCACCAGCACGTTCTTCAGGCGGGTCACCGCGGCCAGTGCGTCGAGCGTGTGGGCCACGAGGCTGCGGCCCGCCACGTCGGCGTACTGCTTCGGGCCGCCGGCGCCGGCGCGCTGGCCCACGCCCGCGCAGGGCACCACGGCATACAGGTCAGGAGGGATGTGTTCGGTCATCGGGTCGTCGGAAGCAGGCGAATTCTATAATCCGGCGTTCATCGCCCCGGGCCTGTCGAAGGCTTTCCGGGGCGTTCTGGTTTGGTTCGTCGACTCGCATGCAACTGCCCACCCTCGCCCCTGGAAAACGGTTCACGCTGCCCCGCTCGGTCGGTTCCTCCGACGCCCTGCTGCTCGCGCGCTTCGCGCAGGCGCAGAAGGCGGCCGGCCGCCTCACCGCCCTCTTCACCGCGGAGCCCGCCGACACGCAGCGGCTGGAGGACGAACTCGCGTTTTTCGCGCCCGAACTGCGCATCGCAGTGTTCCCCGACTGGGAGACGCTGCCCTACGACACGTTCTCGCCCCACCAGGACCTGATCTCAGAACGCCTGGCCACGCTGTGGCGCATCCAGCAGCGCGAGGTCGACGTGGTGCTGATGCCCGCGTCCACCGCGCTCGTGCGCCTCGCGCCGCCCAGTTTCCTCGCCGCGTACACCTTCCACTTCAAGCAGAAGGAGAAGCTCGACGAGGCCGCGCTGAAGTCGCAGCTCACGCTGGCCGGCTACACGCACGTGAGCCAGGTGGTGTCCCCCGGCGAGTACGCCGTGCGCGGCGGCCTGATCGACCTGTTCCCGATGGGTTCGCTGGTGCCGTACCGCGTGGACCTGTTCGGCGACGAGATCGACAGCATCCGCACCTTCGACCCCGACAGTCAGCGCAGCCTGTACCCCGTGCCCGAGGTGCGGCTGCTGCCCGGCCGCGAGTTCCCGATGGACGACGACGCCCGCACCGCGTTCCGCGCCCGATGGCGCGAGCGCATGGAGGGCGACCCGACCAAGGTGCGGCTCTACAAGGACATCGGCACCGGCATCGCCACCGCGGGCATCGAGTACTACCTGCCCCTGTTCTTCGACCAGACCGCCACCCTCTTCGAGTTCCTCGGCGCGGACGCGGCCGTGGTGCTGCACGGCGAGGTCGACGAAGCGCTCAAGCGCTTCTGGACCGACACCCGCGAGCGGCACCGCTTCCTGCAGCACGACCGCGAGCGCCCCATCCTCCCGCCGGAAGACCTGTTCCTGCGCGCGGAAGATTTCTTCACGCTCGCCAACGCGCACGCCACGCTGGCGGTGCGCGGCAAGGAGCCCGTCGACTGGGCCCGCCCGCTCACCGACCTCAGCATCGACCGCGGCGCGCCCGAGCCGCTCAAGCGCCTGCAGCAGCACCTGGCCGGCACGGCCCACCGCGTGCTGATCGTCGCCGAGAGCGCCGGCCGCCGCGAGAGCCTGCTGGAACTGCTGCGCGACAGCAAGATCGACCCGCCGAGCGTCGAGGGCCTCACGTCGTTCGAGAGCAGCGACGAGAAGTTCGCCATCGCGGTCGCGCCACTCGCCGAGGGGTTCTTCTGGACCGAGCCCGGCATCCAGTTCGTCACCGAGACGGAACTGTTCGCCACCACGCCAACGACCCGCCGCCGCCGCAAGCAGGAACAGGTCAGCGACGTCAACGCGCTGATCAAGGACCTCTCCGAGCTGAAGGTGGGCGACCCGGTCGTGCACTCGAACCACGGCATCGGCCGCTACGTCGGGCTGATGAACATCGACCTGGGCGACGGCCCCAGCGAATTCCTGCACCTCGAGTACGCCGACAAGGCGACGCTGTACGTGCCCGTGGCCCAGCTGCACCTGATCAGCCGCTACACCGGCGTGAGCGCCGAAGAGGCGCCGCTGCACAAGCTGGGCTCGGGCCAGTGGGACAAGGCCCGCCGCAAGGCCGCCGAGCAGGTGCGCGACACCGCCGCCGAACTGCTGAACCTGTACGCCCGCCGCGCCGCGCGCGAGGGCTACGCGTTCCGCTTCACGCCGCACGACTACGAGGCCTTCGCGTCCAGCTTCGGCTTCGAGGAGACGCCCGACCAGAAGGCGGCCATCCACGCGGTGATCCAGGACATGATCTCGCCGAAGCCGATGGACCGCCTCGTGTGCGGCGACGTGGGTTTCGGCAAGACCGAGGTGGCGCTGCGCGCCGCGTTCGTGGCGGTGAACGCCGGCAAGCAGGTGGCCATCCTCGCGCCCACCACGCTGCTGGCCGAGCAGCATTTCCAGAACATCTCCGACCGCTTCGGCAAGTGGCCCGTGAAGGTGGCCGAACTCTCGCGCTTCCGCTCCGCGAAGGAGATCAAGGTGGCGATGGAGGGCATCGAGGACGGCACGATCGACATCGTGGTCGGCACGCACAAGCTGATCAGCCAGAGCGTGAAGTTCAAGCGCCTGGGCCTGCTGATCATCGACGAGGAGCACCGTTTCGGCGTGCGCCACAAGGAGGCCGTGAAGGCGATGCGCGCCGAGGTCGACGTGCTGACGCTCACCGCCACCCCGATCCCCCGCACGCTGGGCATGGCGCTCGAGGGCCTGCGCGACCTGAGCGTGATCGCCACCGCGCCGCAGCGGCGCCTGGCCATCAAGACCTTCGTGCGCAGCGAGAGCAGCGGCACCATCCGCGAGGCCGTGCTGCGCGAGTTGAAGCGCGGCGGCCAGGTCTACTTCCTGCACAACGAGGTGGAGACCATCGGCAACCGCCTGCAGAAGCTGCAGGAGCTGCTGCCCGAGGCGCGCATCGCCATCGCCCACGGCCAGATGCCCGAGCGCGAGCTGGAACACGTGATGCGCGACTTCGTGGCCCAGCGCCACAACGTGCTGCTGTGCTCCACCATCATCGAGACCGGCATCGACGTGCCGAGCGCGAACACCATCGTGATCAGCCGCGCCGACAAGTTCGGCCTCGCGCAGCTGCACCAGCTGCGCGGGCGCGTCGGTCGCTCGCACCACCAGGCCTACGCCTACCTGCTGGTGCCCGACATCGAGGGCCTCACGAAACAGGCCTCGCAGCGCCTGGAGGCCATCCAGAACATGGAGGAGCTGGGTTCGGGCTTCTACCTCGCGATGCACGACCTGGAGATCCGCGGCGCCGGCGAGGTGCTGGGCGACAACCAGAGCGGCAACATGATGGAGGTGGGCTTCCAGCTCTACAACGAGATGCTGTCGGAAGCCGTGCGTTCGCTGAAGGCGGGGAAGGAACCCGACCTGCTGTCGCCGCTGTCGGTCACCACCGAGATCAACCTGCACGCCCCCGCGCTGCTGCCCAACGACTACTGCGGCGACGTGCACACGCGCCTGAGCCTCTACAAGCGCCTGGCCTCCGCCGAGAAGGCCGACCAGATCGACGCGATGCTCGAGGAGATCACCGACCGCTTCGGCAAGCTGCCGCCGCAGGGCCAGACGCTCTTCGACGTGCACCGCCTGCGCGTGCTCGCCAAGCCCTACGGCGTGGTGAAGATCGACGCGGCGCCGGCGCTGATGGTGCTGAACTTCAAGCCGAACCCGCCCATCGACGCCATCCGCATCATCGAACTCGTGCAGAAGAACCGCCACATCAAGCTCGCCGGCAACGACAAGCTGCGCATCGAACGCGAGACCAAGGACCCGAAGGACCGCGCCCAGCTCATCCGCGACGTGCTCCGCCAACTCGGCCAACCCAAGGCCGAGGCCTGAGAACTTTCCAGAACACCATGACCACCGACTTCCAACCCGGCCTCGTGATCCAGGGCTTCACCGCCCCCCTGTCCCTGTCCCGCTTCAAGGTCATCGCGTTCGACATGGACTCGACGCTGATCAACATCGAGTGCATCGACGAGATCGCCGACGCCGCCGGCAAGAAGGCCGAGGTGTCGGCCATCACCGAGGCCGCGATGCGCGGCGAGATCACCGACTTCAAGGACAGCCTGCGCCGCCGCGTCGCGCTGCTCAAGGGCGTGCCGGCCACGTTCCTCGAGCAGGTCTACACCGAACGCCTGCGCCTGAACCCGGGCGCCGAGGTGCTGCTGGCCGCGGTGCATGCCGCGGGCCTGAAGAGCCTGCTGGTGTCGGGCGGCTTCACCTTCTTCGCGGACCGCGTGCGCGACCGCCTGAAGATCCACCGCGCCCAGTCGAACGTGCTGGGCATCGACGACGCCGGCCTGCTGACCGGCGAGGTCATCGGCGACATCGTCGACGGCGCCGAGAAGAAGCGTCAGCTGCTGCTGGCCTGCGAGCAGGCGGGCTGCGCCGCCGCCGACGCCATCGCCGTGGGCGACGGCGCCAACGACCTGCCGATGATGGGCGCGGCCGGCCTGTCGGTCGCCTTCCACGCGAAGCCGAAGGTGCGCGAGCAGGCGATGGTCGCCATCAACGACGGCGGCCTGGACCGCCTGCTCGAGGTGCTGCGCTGAGCGAACTCAGGCCAGCTTGAACGACCCGATGGCGCCGGCCAGGCGCTTCGCCTGGTGCTCCAGGCTGCCGGCCGCGGCGGCGCTCTCCTCCACCAGCGCCGCGTTCTGCTGCGTCACCTGGTCCATCTGCGAGACGGCCTGGTTGATCTGCTCGATGCCGCGGTGCTGCTCCTGCGTCGCGCCGGAGATCTCGTTCACGAGGTCGCTCACCCGGGCGATCTGGTCGACGATCTCGCGCATCGTGCCCTCGGCCTCGGCCACCTCGCGCCCCCCGGACTCGACGGACGTCTCCGACGCCGCGATCAGCGACTTGACCTCGCGCGCCGCCGTCGCGCTGCGTTGCGCGAGCGACCGAACCTCCCCCGCGACCACCGCGAAGCCCCGCCCGTGTTCACCAGCCCGCGCGGCTTCGACCGCCGCGTTCAACGCGAGGATGTTGGTCTGGAACGCGATGCCGTCGATCACGCCGATGATGTCGCCGATGCGCCGGCTGCTGCCCGTGATGGACGCCATCGTCGCGGTGACCCGCCCGATCACGTCGCCACCGCGCTGCGCGGCGGACGAGGCGTCGGCGGCGAGCGTGGTGGCCTGCCGCGCGTTGTCGGCGGCCTGGCGCACCGTGCCGGCGATCTGCTCCATGGCGCTCGCCGTCTGCTGCAGGCTGCTCGCCTGTTCCTCGGTGCGGCTCGACAGGTCGAGGTTGCCGGCGGCGATCTGGGTGGATGCCGTGGTGACCGAATCGACCCCGGTGCGCACGTCGTGCACGAGGCCGCGCAGGCCGTCGACCATGCGCGCCAGGCTCTGCTGCAGCTCGCCGAGTTCGTCCCGGCGGTCCACCGTCACCTTCGCCGCGAGGTCGCCGGCCGCCACGGCTTCCATCGCCCGGCGCACGTCCGCGAGCGGCCGGGTCACCGACCGCGTCGCCATCACGCCGGACACGGTGCCCGCCAGCACACCCCCGCCCACCGCGATCCACAGCAGCGCGACGGTGAACCGCACCGCTTCGCGCGCCTTGGCGCCGGACTCGGCCATGAGCGCTTCCTGCTGCTCGACGAGTTCGGTCAGGGCCGCCACGTAGGCGAGCTGCGCGGGCCGCAGCCGGCTCGCCAGCGCGGCCTTCGCGCCGGCCGCGTCGTCCGCCGAAAGCCGTTCGAAAAACGCCTCGAGCGCCTGCCCGTAGCGCGTCCGGACGGCCTGGGTGTTCGCCAGCAGTTCCTTCGAACGGGGGTCCTGCGCCTTGGGCGCCAGCTGGTCGTAGGAGACGATGGCCCGCTGGCGCGACTCGCGGATGGAGGCCACCTCGGCGGCCCGTTGGGCGGGGGATTCGGCCAGCAGCGCGTCACTGGCGTTGCGCGCCTGGAGGTTCAGTTCGTCGAAGATCCGGCCCACCGCGCGCACGGTGACGTGGCGGTCGTCGAGCACGTCGTTCAGGCGATCGCCCACGCCCACCAGCCCGCCGTGCGAGACCCCGGCCATCAGCAGCATGAGGGCGACCAGAAGGCCGAACGCGAGGGCCAGACGCGACCCGATCCTGAGAGAGAAGACTGCCGACATGCCGATTCCTGAGATGTGTTCCCGGGGCTATCGGCAGGGGTGGCCGGATCTGCAGGACGACGGCGTCGTCCGTTGATCCAGATCAATCGCGGCAAAAAAGACACCGGCGGGACGCCCGGAAGCGCCCCGCCGGAAGATCATGGCGACAACCCGGTCACTTCAGCGGGTCGACCGCCTTCAGCTTCTCGAGCTTGGCCTGGGCGGCGTCCAGCTTGCCTTGCGCCTTCTTCGTCTTGGCGGCCTTGCCACCCGCGGTGGCCTTGTCCAGCTCGGCCTGGCGTTTCGCCACGGTGGCCTCCTGCTTCTTCACCGCGGCGTCGTGCTGCGCGGTGAGCTTCGCATCGGTGCACTGCGAATCGATGGCGGCCAGCGATTTCTGCAGGCTGGACTGCTCCTCGGAATTGCCGGTCTCCTTCGCCTTCGCGATCTTCGCCGCGACGTTGTCGTGCTTGGCCTGGCAGGCGGGGCTGAGCGTCGCGGCGTGACCGGACATGCTGGTGACGAGCAGGAGGGCGGCGAGCGCCGCGGAACGGGCAAGGTAGGTCATTGTCGGAAGTCCTCAAGTGTTTTTTGGAGGCAGTCTGCGCGGCGCCGTCTGATACTTCCGCGTCGCCGCGACAGTATGTTGGAACCGCATCCATTCGACAACAATGCGGGTTATTGCGCGTCCACCCTCGGTTCATCAAAGGAATCCCTCCAATGGAATACCGCCGCCTCGGAGGCTCAGGCCTCCAGATCCCCGCCCTCGTCCTCGGCACCGCCACGTTCGGCGGCGGCACGGAGTTCTTCCGCAAGTGGGGAGACACCGATGCCGCCGAGGCCACGTCCCTCGTGAGCGTGGCCCTCGAACACGGCTGCAACATGTTCGACACGGCCGATGCCTACTCGCTCGGCCAGTCCGAGGAGATCCTGGGCGCGGCCATCCGCGGCCGCCGCGACAAAGTCCTGATTGCGACGAAAACCGGCATGGCGATGGGCGACGGCCCGAACGACATCGGCACCTCGCGCGAAAAGATCATCCGGTCCTGCGAGGCCAGCCTGAAGCGCCTGGGCACCGACGTCATCGACCTGTACCAGCTGCACGCCTTCGACGCGTTGACACCGGTCGACGAGATGCTGCACGCGCTCGACGTGCTCGTGCGGTCGGGCAAGGTGCGTTACGTGGGCGTGTCGAACTACTCCGGCTGGCACCTGATGAAGATGCTGGCCCTGGCCGACCGGCACGGGCTGCCTCGGCCGGTCACGCACCAGGTCTACTACTCGCTCGTGGGCCGCGACTTCGAGTGGGAGCTGATGCCGCTCGGCCTCGACCAGGACGTGGGCACGCTCGTGTGGAGCCCGCTCGCCGGCGCGAAGCTCAGCGGCAAGATCGGGCGCAACCGGCCGGCGCCGGCCGGCAGCCGCCTGGCCACCGACGCCACGTGGGAGGTGCCGGAGGACCGGCTGTTCAAGGTGACCGACGTGCTGGAGGCCCTGTCGGCCGAGACGGGCCGCTCGGTGCCGCAGGTGGCGCTGGCGTGGCTGCTGTCGCGCCCCACGGTGTCCGGCATCGTCATCGGCGCGCGCAACGCGGCCCAGCTCGCCGACAACCTGGGCGCGTCGGACTTCCAGCTCGATGCGGCCCAGATCGCCCGGCTCGACGCGGCCAGCGCGGTGACGCCGGCCTACCCGTACTGGCACCAGCGGCGCACGTTCTCGAAACGCAACCCGCCGCCGGTGGGCTGAACGTCAGGCGCGGGCGAAGCCGTACGCCGTGTGGAAGGCGCAGAAGGCCGGTTCCAGGTCGAGCGGCACCCGCGCCAGACCGCGCACGTCGTCGAGGTCCGGTTTCCCGTCGCCCAGCGCGCCACCCTGGGCCTTGCCGAAGCTCCACACCGCGCCCGCGGCGTCCACCGCGAACCCGAACTGGCCGCCGAGCACGAAGCGGTCGAACCGGTCGAGGTCCGGGCGGCGCACGAGGCCGCGGGGCACCGGGTCGGCGGGGTACAGCAGGTCGGTGCCGATGCCCGCCGTGAAGGTGTCGCCCGCGGCCGTGCGGTAGATCGCCACCACGCCGCCGCCGAGCCAGAGGTGCCCGACCGCGTCGATCCCTTCGACACGCACCGGGGTCATCACGCGCAGCGTCCTCGCGGTGGGCGGGACGAAACCGATCCCCGACTCGGCGTGGCCCCAGCCGTGGACACTGCCGTCGGCCAGCAGGGCGAGGCACTGGCCGGACCCCGCGGCGATCGCACGGACCGGCGCGGGCAGTTCGACGCGGCCCGGGGCGAGGTCGGCCCGGCGCTTGCCGCGGCCGAGCTCGCCCTCCCAGCCCCCGCCCCAGGACCAGAGGCCGCCCTCGGCATCCCGCGCGAAGACCGTGGCGGCCTGCGGGTCGGTGGCCAGCCCGACCACCGGCGGAAGGCCCTCCACCGGCTGCGGGCCGTCGTCGCTCGGGCGCTGCTGGTGGTGCGGGCTGCCCCAGGACCACACCCGGCCGGCACGGTCCCGCACCCAGGCGTTGTCGGCGTGCATCGTCACCTCGACGATGCCGGCCAGGCCGTCGATGCGCGCCGGCGGGTACACGGCCAGTTCGGGTTCGGTGACGGGACCGCCTTCGAGGCTGCACCCCTCGGCCGTCGCGGCCCGCCGGCCCGGCAGGCCGTGCATGCCGAGGCCCCAGCCCCACACCTGCCCGTCGGCGTCCAGCGCGAGCGCCGAAGTGCCGTTCCCGGTGACCGCGACGACGGGGGGCAGGCCGGGCACCGGCACGGGCAGGAGTTCGTCGGGACCGGGCCGGCCCGTGACCTGTCCCGTGCGGTTGGCGCCCCAGGCGAGCAGCGTGGCGGGGGTGGAACGAAGCGATGCGACCATGGCAGCGCCCTCCCCGGCGCCCTCGACCTGCGATGGCCCGGACTCTGCCACAACCCGCCCGCTCAGCGCCGGTTCGCCGACAGCCGTTTCACCACGGCGACGAGGCGGTCCACCTCCTCGCACGTGTTGTAGAAGGCGAGCGACGGCCGCACCGTGGTCTCCAGGCCGAAGCGGCGCAGGATCGGCTGCGCGCAGTGGTGGCCCGTGCGCACCGCGATGCCCTCCTCGTTCAGCGCCTGCCCCACCTGCTCGGTGGTGTAGCCGTCGAGCACGAAGGAGAGCACGCTCGCCTTGTCGGCCGCCGTGCCCACGAGGCGAACGCCCGGGATCGGCTTCACATGGTGCGTCGCGTACTCGAGAAGCTGGTGTTCGTACCGGCCGATGTTCTCGATGCCGATGCGCTCCACATACTCGAGCGCCGCGCCGAGGCCCACCGCGTCGGCGATGTTGCCGGTGCCCGCCTCGAACCGCGTGGGCGGCGCGTGGTACACGGTGCGCTCGAAGGTGACGTCGGCGATCATGTTGCCGCCGCCCTGCCACGGGGGCATGTCCTCCAGCACGTCGCGCTTGCCGTAGACCACGCCGATGCCCGTCGGGCCGAAGATCTTGTGGCCCGAGAACACGAAGAAGTCGGCGCCGATCGCCTGCACGTCCACCCGCATGTGCGAGACCGACTGGGCACCGTCCACCAGCGCGCGGGCGCCGGCGCGATGCGCCAGGTCCACGATCTCCTTCACCGGCACCACGGTGCCGAGCGCGTTGGAGACCTGCGTGACGGAGACGATCTTCGTGCGGTCGTTCAGCAGCTTCTGGTACTCGCCCAGCAGCACCTGGCCGGAGTCGTCCACCGGGATCACGCGGATCTTCGCGCCCTTCTCGGCCGCGAGCTGCTGCCACGGCACGATGTTGGCGTGGTGCTCCAGGTGCGAGACGATGATCTCGTCGCCCGGCCCGATGTTCTTGGCGCCCCAGCTCTTGGCGACGAGGTTGATGGCCTCGGTGGTGCCGCGCACGAAGATGATCTCCTCCGTCGACGACGCCCCGATGAACCGACGCGCCGTCTCGCGGGCCTTCTCGTACGCATCGGTGGCCCGGGCCGCCAGCGCGTGGGCCGCGCGGTGGATGTTCGAGTTCTCGTGCGCGTAGAAGTACGCGATGCGGTCGATCACCGACTGCGGCTTGTGCGTGGTGGCGGCGTTGTCGAACCACACGAGCTGGCGGCCGTTCACGCGCTCCTGCAGGATCGGAAAGTCGCGGCGCACGGCGTTCACGTCGAACGGCGGATGGGCCGACGCGGGCGCCCGCGGGATCTCGCGGCCGGTGTGCGTGCGCGCGCTCGTGGTGTCCACGAAGTAGAAGCCGCCCGGCGCGGCGGGCGCCGGAGCCCCCGGAATGCCGGTGTCGCCGAGGAAGTAGTACGGGGTCGACGCCACGGGCCCGCGCGGCACGTCCAGCGGCGGCAGGCCGGTCGCGTGGCTGCCCACGCGGCCGTCGTAGGCCGGCGCGGCGCCGAGCACGTCGTCGGGCACGTGGTTGGGCGCCTGCGCGTGCGGCACCAGCGACGGCGCCGAGGCCACCACGTTCGCGGGCGACTGCGGCGACGTGGGCACGAGGTTCGCGCCCGGCGGCAACGCGCCGAACGGCACCACGGACGGCGTCGCCGGCCCGGTGGCGCCCGGCGGCAGCGACAGGCCCGGCGGCTGCGGGTTGGAAGGCACCGCGACACCGCCTGCGGCGCTTCGGCCCGGCAGCGCCGCGAACAGTTCGCCGGCCAGCCGCGCGATGGCGGACGGGTCCGGCACGCCCGGAGGCAAACCCGGGCTCGGCACGTCGACGTTCGACATGGGACCGGTCACTTGTAGGTGTCCGGGTACTCGTGGTACTTGCCGATCTCGACGTCCTCGAGCACGGCGAGCGCGTCCGGCGTCTGCACGGCCAGCGAGCAGTACAGCGAGATCAGGTACGACGAGATCGCGTTGCGGTTGATGCCCATGAAACGCACCGACAGGCCCGGGCTCTGTTCACCGGCGAGGCCCGGCTGGTACAGGCCCACGACCCCCTGGCGCTTGTCGCCGACGCGCAGCAGCAGCACCTTGGTCTTGCCGTCGGCCACGGGCACCTTGTCGGACGGGATCAGCGGGATGCCGCGCCACGTCAGGAACTGCGAGCCGAACAGGCTCACGGTGGGCGGCGGCACGCCGCGGCGCGTGCACTCGCGGCCGAACGCGGCGATGGCGAGCGGGTGGGTCAGGAAAAAGGCCGGCTCTTTCCACACCTTCGTCAGCAGCTCGTCGAAGTCGTCGGGTGTCGGGGCGCCGGTGAGCGGGTAGACGATCTGGTCGGGGTGGACGCTCGCGAGCAGGCCGTAGTCGGCGTTGTTGATCAGCTCGCTCTCCTGGCGCTCCTTGATCGTCTCGATGGTGAGGCGCAGCTGTTCCTTGATCTGGTCGTGCGGGCTGCTGTAGAGGTCCGACACGCGGGTGTGCACGTCGAGCACCGTGCTCACCGAGTTCAGGAAGTACTCGCGCGGCTGCTCCTCGTAGTCGACGAAGGTGCTCGGCAGCTCGGCCTCGTCGCGCTTGGCGCACAGCACCTGCACGTCCTGCGGGTTGCGCACGGTGTTCAGGCGGTAGATGCCCGCCTCCACCGGCAGCCATTGCAGCAGGTGCGTGAGCCGGCGCGGGCTGATGGTCGACAGGACCGGCGCGGTCTTGGTCGCGTTGGCCAGCTGGCGTGCGGCGTTGTCGCCGAGGGCGCGCTGGGCGCTCGCGGTCTGAAGGTCCGACATGGAATCTCCATGGAAGAAAAACGAGGATCGATCTTTGGAAAACGACTGACGGCAGTGTCGAGCGACGGCGGCGTGGCCTCAACCGGCTATCGCCACCACGCGCGGACAAATCGCCGTCAGGCCGCGGCCGGGTCCTCGCAGTGCGCGATCAGGTGCGACAGCGGCACCTGCAGCGCCTGTGCGAGCTTCGCGGCGGTGGCGAGCGACGGCATCGCCGTGGCCCGCTCGATCTCGCCCATGTACGAGCGGTTCAGCGCCGCCTCGGCGGCCAGGTGCTCCTGCGACCAGCCCTTCGCCTCGCGCAGCCGGCGCACCGCCGCCCCGAAGCGTTCCCCCATGTTCTTGTCGTTCGACATGCCGTTCCCCTACAGCAGCGTGCGCCCGGTGTCCGGGTCGCCTTCCCTCGACTGGGCCTGCGTGATGCGGCTGCCCGGCGGCACGCTGCGCGTGAGCCACACGTTGCCGCCGATGGCCGAGCCGCGGCCGATGGTGACGCGCCCGAGGATCGTGGCCCCGGCGTAGATCACCACCTCGTCCTCGACGATCGGGTGGCGTGCGCCGCCCTTCTGCAGGTGGCCGTCGTCGTCCGTGACGAAGCGCTTGGCGCCCAGCGTGACGGCTTGGTAGAGCCGCACGTCGCGGCCGATCTCCGCGGTCTCGCCGATCACGACGCCCGTGCCGTGGTCGATGAAGAAGCCCGGTCCGATGCGGGCGCCGGGGTGGATGTCGATGCCCGTCTCGCCGTGCGACAGCTCGGCGACGATGCGCGCGAGCAGCGGCACGCCCAGCACGTGGAGCTGGTGCGCGATGCGGTGGTGGATCATCGCGTGGATGCCCGGGTAGCACAGCAGCACCTCGTCGACGCTGTGGGCCGCCGGGTCGCCGCGGTAGGCGGCGAGCACGTCGCTGTCGAGCAGCTCGCGGATGGACGGCAGCGCGGCGCCGAACTCGCGCACCACGTCGAGCGCGCGGGCCTCGGTGGCCGCGGCGTCCTCGGCGCCGGCACGCGCCTGGTAGCGCAGCTCCAGCTGGATCTGGCCGTGCAGCGCGCCGAGCGCGGTGTCGAGCGTGTGGCCGACGTAGAAGTCCTCGTGGTCCTGGCGCAGGTCGGGCGGGCCGAGCCGCATCGGGAACAGCGCGCCGCGCAGGCCGGCGACGATGGCCGACAGCGCCTCGCGCGACGGCAGCTCACGGCCGCCCACCTCGCGCACACGGTGCTGGCCGTCGCGCCAGCGCTCGCGGGCGCGGCGCAGCTGGGCGACGATGTCGGCCAGCGCCGGAGACACCCCGGCGCTCACTCCTGCACCCACGGGAGACCGCGGAAACGCCAGCCGTCGGCCGTGCCGCGGTGGTTGGCGCCGTCGAGTTCACCCTCGAAGCCTTCGAGCACGTTGAACGCGGCCGCGAAGCCCGCCTTCGCCGCGGCCTCGGCCGCCAGCGCCGAACGTTTGCCGCTGCGGCACAGCAGCGGCACGACCTGTTCGTGCTTCACCTTCGCCTCCAGCTCGCGCACGAAACGCGGGTTGCGCGTCAGGGCCGTGCCGCTGGCCCAGGCGACGTGCACCGTGCCGGGCACCTGGCCCACGAACTTGCGCTCCTCCGCGGAGCGCACGTCGACGAACACGGCGTCGCCGGACTGCGCGAGGTCCCACGCCTCGTTCGGCGTCACCCCGCCGGCGTACGGCAATCCGATGGCCCGGGCCGCTTCGCGGGCCCGTTCGAGCACGGGGTGGAGGGCGATGTCTTCTGCGGTGATGGTCATGGTGCGCCGGCCTTCTCTCGGTACTGAACAAGGGAGAGAGCGTAGGCATTCGGCTCGGTCGCAGGAACGAACGGATGTGCCGCTCGATATGAGGAAAACCTCGTTGGTCACCCCGGCGAACGCCGGGGCCCACTGTCTGCCGGCGCGCTGCGGAGCGGTGGGTCCCGGCGTTCGCCGGGATGACGGATCAACGGGGCGAGCGCGTCAGGCCAGCACGTCCAGCAACCCGCTGAACCGCTCCGTCCGTTCCGCCAGCGCCTCCGCGAACGCCCGTTCACGCCCGCTCACCAGCGTGAAGCGCTTGCGCGCCCGCGTGATGCCGGTGTAGACGAGCTCGCGCGTCAGCACCCGGCTGGGCGCCTCGGGCAGCACGAGCACGGTGTGCTCGAACTCGGAGCCCTGCGACTTGTGCACCGTCATCGCGAACGCGGTCTCGACGTCGGCGAGGCGGCTCACGCCGACCGAGCGCACGGTGTCGCCTTCCAGGAAGTGCACACGCAGCGCCCCGCCCGGCACGCGCAGCGCGATGCCGATGTCGCCGTTGAACACGCCACTGCCGGCGAGGTTGCGGGTGACCATCACGGGCCGCCCCTCGAACCACTCGCCCGAGGGCTTGAGCAGCCCTTCGTCGGCCAGCGCCCGCTGCACCGCCGCGTTGAGGTCCACCACGCCCCACGCGCCCTCGCGCACCGCGCAGAGCAGGCGGAAGCGGTCGAACGCGGTCAGCACGGCGATCGGGTCGGCGCCGTCGCGCACCGCCTCGAAGCAGGCGCGGTAGCCGGCCACCGCGAGCTTCACGGCGACGCTGGCGGACGGGTCCGCGGGCCAGCCGAGTTCGGCGGCGTGGGTGCGATCGCGCAACAACGCCGTGGCACGGGCCGCGTCGCCGTCGTTCACCGCGAGCGCGAGCTGGCCGATGGCGCCGTCGAAGCGGCGGCTGCGGCGCAGCATCACGGTCTGCTGCGCGAGCGGCGGGCCGCCGGTGGCGAAGGCCGGCGGCACGGCCTGGCCGGTGACGGCCTCGGCGTAGCGCAGCGTCTCGCCGTCGTAGCGGCCCTGCTCGGCGCCACGGCACAGGTCGCCCAGCACCGCGCCGGCCTCCACGGAGGCCAGCTGGTCCTTGTCGCCCAGCAGCACGATGCGCGCATGCGGCGGCAGCGCGTCGAGCAGCGAGGCCATCATCTCCAGGTGCACCATCGACGCCTCGTCGACGAGCAGCACGTCCACGTCGAGCGGATGGGCCGCGTCGTGCTGCAGCCGGCGCGTGCCGGGGCGCGCGCCCAGCAGCGAGTGCAGCGTGCGGGCCGATTCGAGGTGTCCGACCCAGTCGGACAGCGCGAGCGAGTCGCCCACCCTGCCCTGCAGTTCGATGAGCGCGCTGGAGATCGACTGCTTCAGCCGCGCCGCCGCCTTGCCCGTGGGCGCGGCCAGCGCGATGCGCAGCCGTTCGGGCGCCGGGTCTACCGCCCACAGCAGCGCGAGCAGGCGCGCGGCGGTGTAGGTCTTGCCGGTGCCGGGGCCGCCGGTGATCACCGACAGGCGCGAGCGCAGCGCGACGGCACACGCGAACTTCTGCCAGTCGAAGGTGTCGTCGGGCGGGAACAGCGCGTCGAGCCAGCGGCGGGCCACCGCCTCGTCGACCGGCGCGTGGTGCGCGACGCGGCGCGACACCTGCGTGGCCACGCGCTGTTCGTCGACCCAGTAGCGGCGCAGGTAGAGCCGTCCAGCCGACAGCACCAGGGGTTCGCTGCCGTCCGGACCGTCGCCCACCACGGGACTGTGGCGCAGCGCGTCGAGCCAGTCGGCCGCCGTGTGCGGCAGGCGTGGCGCGACGGCCTCCCACGCCTCGGCCGGCGTGCCGGTCCAGCCCAGCAGGTCGCCCGCCTTCGCGATGCCGTCGTCGATGACCAGGCAGGTGTGCCCGCGGCCCTCCATGTGCACGAGCAGCGCCGCGGCCATCAGCACCGGGGCGGGATCGTGCGGCGAGAGCTCGGCGACGAAACGCGCGAACATGTGGTCGAGGTGGCGGATCCAGCCCGCGTCGGCCCACGTGCGCAGTTCGTCGAGCGCCTCGGCGCCCGACAGCGGCGGCCGGCGCTCCGGCGGCAGCAGGTCGTCGAAGGCGTCCATCTGGATGCCGGGGGTCATCGGGGGCTCCCGAAGGCGGTGTCGAGTGCGTCCAGGAACACCGGGTCGGCCGGCACGTGGCAGCAGCCGCCGGCCGGCCCGTGCACGCCGCGCAGGTACAGGTACACCGCGCCGCCGAGGTGCTGCGCCGGGTCGTACGACGCGCCGATCCGCACCGCCAGCAGCCGGTGCAGCGCGAGCATGTACAGCGCCGCCTGCACGTCGTAGCGGTGCTCGGCCATCGAGGCCTCGAGCGCCGCCGCGGTGTAGTCGCCGTCGCGGGTGCCGAGCGCGTTCGACTTGTAGTCGAGCACCCAGTACTTCCCGCCATGGAAGAACACGAGGTCGGCGAACCCCATCAGCAGGCCGCGCAGCTCGCGCTCGGGCAGCGGCGGGCGCGGCGCGCCGTTGAGCAGGTGCAACTGGCACAGCCGGTCGACCTCGGCCGTGGGCAACGCGTCGCTCGGGAACCAGAACTCCATCTCGGGCAGGCGCTGTTCGATGCCGTCCAGCGCCACGCCCAGCGGCGGCAGCGGTTGCGAGACGACGTCGCCCAGCCACTCCAGCACGTCGTCCGCGCGGTGCCCCCAGCCCTGCCGCTCGCAGCGCTTGCGCAGCCGCTCTCGCAACACCTCCGACCGCGCGAGGCCGAACTGCTCGTCGGCGAGCCATTCGAGCTGGTCGTGCAGGAAGTTGCCGGGCATCGCGCCCCGCGGGAAGGTGTGCCAGGGCCGCGTGGCGGCGGCCGGCAGCGGTGCGTCGTCGTCGTCGCGCAGGGCCAGCACCTCGTCTTCCCGCACCACCCCGGCCAGCGCCGGCAGCGGCACGGCGCCGATGTGGCGCACGAGCGCCGAGAAGCTGGACACCGACCAGCGGCGCTCGAACTTGCCCGCATACGCGGGCGCGTCGCGCAGCGGCGGCGGTTCGTCGTGGCGGCGCAGCCGCGTGCGTCCGGCCTCGGGGTCCAGGCGCTCGGCGACGATCTCGCCGTGCCCGGCCACCACGTGCTCGACCGCTCGCACCACGCCGTCCTCGGTGACGGCCGTGGGCCCCACCAGCACGTGGCCCAGCGCGCTGCGGTGCACGACGCAGGCCTTGCCCGACTTCGGCGCGGCCACGCCCACCCACAGCGCATGGCGCGCGCGCGTGAGCGCCACGTACAGCAGGCGCAGGTCCTCCTGCAGCCGTTCGCGGTCGGCGAGGTCCAGCACCTCGGCCGACGGGTCGAGGTGCAGCTCTCGGCCCTGCGCGCCCATCACCGACACCACCGCGTGCCCGCGCGACGACGGCAGGCGCGCGAGCGTCGCGAACGGCAGCAGCACCACCGGGTACTCGAGGCCCTTGGACTTGTGCACGGTGACGACCTTGACGAGGTCGGCATCGCTTTCCAGCCGCACGATCTGCTCTTCCGCGCCCTCCGCGTCGTCGGCGATGCGGTCGGCGAGCCAGCGCACCAGCGCGTGCTCGTTGTCGAGGTGGCTGCTGGCCGACTGCAGCAGCTCGGCGAGGTGCAGATAGTTCGTCAGCCGGCGTTCGCCGTCGGGCGCCGCGAGCCAGCGCGCCGGCAGCGACAGCACGTGCAGCGTCTGCCGCAGCATCGTCAGCACGCCCTGCCCCAGCCACGTGCGCTGCAGCGCCCGCATGGACTCGGTGCGGTCGTCGAACACCGCATCGTCGTCGGCCAGCTCGGCCAGTTCGGCGAGCGTGCGGGCCATGGTGTCGCTCGCGAGCGCGGCGCGAACGAGGCGTGCGTCCAGCGGCGACACCACCGCGCGCAGCCAGCGCAGCAGGTCGCGGGCCTCGGGGCTCGCGAACACCGAGTCGCGGTCGGACAGGAACACCGACGCCACGTTGCGCCGCCGCAGCTCGCGCCGCACCGCGTCGGCCTCGTCGCCCTTGCGCACCAGCACCGCGATGTCGGCCGGCCGCAGGCGCTGGAAACCCTTCCCGCCGCCGTCGAACCCGGCCTCGGGGTCGTTGAGCCAGGTGACGATGCGCTCGGCGCACGCCGCGGCGAAGCGGCGCTGGATCGACTTGCCGTCGAGCAGTTCGCCGTCAACGCACAGCGTGACCGCCGGCACTTCGCCGCCGGCCGTGCGCAGGTGTTCCGCGCGGCCCCGGGCCTTCACCGACAGGAACGGCAGCGGGTCGTCGCCGCCCGCGCGCAGCAGGAAGGCGCCGGCGCCCGGCCGCTGCTCGGCGAGGTCGAAGAGGTGGTTCACGGCCGACACCAGCGCGCCCGTCGAACGGTGGTTCGTGTCGAGCACGTAGTGCCGCCCCTCCGTGGCGCGCCGCGCGGCCAGGTAGCTGTGGATGTCGGCGCCGCGGAAGCCGTAGATGGACTGCTTCGGGTCGCCGATCAGCAGCAGCGCGGTGCCCGGGTCGTTCGCGGCGGTGCGGTACAGGCGGTCGAAGATGCGGTACTGCACCGGCGACGTGTCCTGGAACTCGTCGATCAGCGCGACGGGGTACTGCGCGACGATGCGCTCGCGCAGGCGCTCGCCGTTGGGGCCGGCCAGCGCGGCGTCGAGCCGGTCCAGCATGTCCTGGAACCCGAAGCGGCCGGACTGGCGCTTGAGGTCCTGCAAGCGCGCGGCCACGTGCGACGCGGCGTGCAGGCGCAGCGGCGCGGCCCAGTCCGGCAGCGCCATCAGTTCGGCGAAGGTGTCGAAGCCGGGCGGCAGGTCGAGCGGCGCGGGGCCGATCCACACCTCGGCGAGGAACGTGGGCGTCAGGCGTTCGCAGCCCTTGTCGCCCAGCGCCTTGCGCAACGCGGCGGGGCTGCCCGCGCCGGCGGCGAGCGTGTCGAGGTTGGGGTTGAACCAGCGCGGCTGGAACTTGCTCTTCACGAAACAGCCGGCGGCGTACTGCGCCTCGAGCCACTCGCGCATCGCGCCGACGTTGGCCTGCACGGCGGCCAGCACCTCGCGGAAGCGGCCTGCCTCGCGGTCGACGACCACCCCCAGCGGCTCGCCGGGCACCGCGCGCGGCGCCTGCGGCAGCAGCGCGCGCATGTCGGCGCGCAGCGCGTCCACGTCCTTCCACACCGACAGCGCCACGTCGAGCTGCGCGGGCGCGAGCCGGTAGAAGTGCTGCCGCCAGTAGTCGCGCACGGCCTCGTCGCGCAACACGCCGTCGTCGGGCACCAGTTCCTCGTCGAACAGGCTGCCGCTGTCGAACGCGTGCTCGCGCAGCATGCGCTGGCACCACGCGTCGATGGTGAACACGGCCGCGTCGTCCATGCTTTCGGCCGCGGCGGCGAGGCGCCAGGCGGCGGCCGAGCGCGCGGTGCCTTCGTGCGCCGCCAGCAGCTGCACGAGCAGCGGGTCGGTGGTCTCGACGTCGCCCCGGAACACACGGGCCGCCTCCAGCAGCCGGGCGCGGATGCGGTCGGACAGCTCGCGCGTGGCGGCGCGGGTGAAGGTCAGCACCAGGATCTCGGAGGGCACGAGCGCGCGCGCATGGGCCTCGCCCTCGTCGCCGTGCCCCAGCACCAGGCGCAGGTACAGCGCCGCGATGGTCCACGTCTTGCCGGTGCCCGCGCTGGCCTCGATCAGGCGGCTGCCCCACAGCGGCAGCGAGAGCGCGTCGAGCGGCTCACTCATCGCCGTCCTCCTCGCCGTCGTCGCGACCGTGTGGCGTGACCTTCACGGCGCTCTCGATCCAGCGCGCCACCGGGCCGTACAGCTGCGCGGCCAGCGCCTCGAAGCGCCCGTCGGCCACCAGGGCCTCGAACTCGGGCCACAGGCGGGCGAGGCAGTCTTCCGACCCTTCGCCCGGCAGGCGCCCGCCGTCGTACACCGCGGCCGCACGCGCGGGATCGGCCACGAAGGCCAGCGCCGTCTTCGCGGCCACCGGCAGCGGCTGCGCCATGCCCTCGCGCCACACGTCGATGAGTTCGTCGAGCAGCGCCCGCGCCTCGTCGGGCGGGACGGGTTCGACGACCACGGTGGCGTCACGCGCCACCAGCACGCCACCCACCGGCACGCGCGAGGCGCCGGCCACGAGCGCGCGCACCCAGGCCGACAGCAGCCGCTCGGCGCGAATGCCCTTGCGGCTCAGCACGCGGCCCGGCGACAGCTCGAGCCACACGGTGCGGTCGCCGTCGGTGACGAGGCCGTCGAGCCAGTCTTCCAGCACGACGCCGCGGTGTTCGTGGTGCACCGGCACCTTCGGCGCCGGCCGGGGGTAGGCGGCACGCACCTCGGCCCAGCGTTCGAGCATGGGCGCCACGTTCGACACCAGTTCGGCCTGCCGGCGCGCGCCCAGGGCGCCGATGGGCAGGCGGCCGGCGCGCTGCAGCGCCTCGGCGCGGGTCGCCAGCGTGGCCGCCACGTCGCCCGCGCCCGGGTCGGCGATGAGTTCGTCGACGAGCTGGTACTCCTGCAGCGCGTCGAGCGAGAAGGTCTCCTCGTCCTCGGGCACGGCGTCGCCGTCGGTGAACACCACCTGCAGCCGCCGGCGGAAGAACTCCTTCACCGGCTGGCGCAGGAACCCCACGAGGTTGGCGACCGCCAGCGGCGTGTCGGTGTCGATGTCCACCGGCGTGAACACCTCGGCCGCCTCGCCGCCGTCGTGCGCGGCCCGCCATTCGCGGGCGTGCGTGAACAGCGCGCCGCCCTCGAAGTAGCGGCGGCTGAACGGCTGCAGCGGGTGTTCGGTGGTGCGCGCGTGCAACACGTCGCCCGTCCAGCCCGCCGCGAGGTAGTCGCGGAACTGCGAGACGAGCACCGACGGCGGCCGTTCGCTGTTGTCGCGCACGTTGCGGCCCGTCCAGCTGACGTACAGCAGGCGCCGCGCGCTGAGCACGGCCTCGAGCATCAGCTGGCGGTCGTCGTCGCGCCGCGAGCGGTCGCCGGGGCGCGACTGGCCCGGCAGGCCCATCAGGTCGAAGTCGCTGCGGGACGTTGAACGCGGGTAGTCGCCGTCGTTCATGCCCAACAGGCACACCACCTCGAACGGGATGGAGCGCATGGGCATCAGCGTGCAGAAGGTGACCCCGCCGCCGAGGAAACGCCGGCCCAGGCCCGGTTCGTCGACCCCCGAGAGCCAGGCCTCGCGCACCGCAGCCAGCGGCACGCGTTCCTCGAAGGTGGCGGTGTCGCAGGCCTCGAGCCAGCGGCGCAGCGCGTCGTCCAGCGTGGCGAGCGTGACGCGGTCGCGTTCGTCGGCCGGTTTCACGAGCGCCAGCACCAGCGCACGCACGCGTTCGGCCCACTCGGCCGGCGGCACCGGCACCACGGCCTGCTGCCACCAGTGGGTGAGCGCGTCCACCATGGCCGCGAGCGACCCGGCAAGCGATGCGTCGAGCCCGCCCACCTCGGGGTACGGCTCGATGCCGTCGAACGCCGCGCCGGCCACCATGCCGCTCGCGTAGCCGAGCAGCATGCGGCGCAGGCCGAAGAGCCAGGTGTTCTGCTCGCCGCAGGCCTCGAGGCCCAGGTCGGCGCGCTGTGCTTCGTTCAGGCCCCAGCGCACACCGGCGCCGGCGATCCAGGCGGTGAGCTGCGGCAGGTCGGTGTCCTGGATGCCGAAGCGGTTCGCGATGGCGGGCACGTCGAGCAGGTCGCGCACGTCGTTGAGTCGGCAGCGTTCCTGCGGCAGCCGCATCAGCCAGTCGACCGCCACCACGAGCGGGTTCGTGCCACGGTCGTTGACGTCGGCGATGTCGAACGGGATGTAGCGTGCGTCGGACCGGGCGTACTGGCCGAACACGGCGCGGATGGCGGGCGCGAGCGTTTCCACGTCGGGCACCATCACGACGATGTCGCGCGGGTGCAGCGCAGCGTCACCGGGCGCGGCGAGCAGCGCCAGCAGCTGGTCGTGCAGCACCTCCACCTCGCGCTGGCCGCTGTGGGTGACGTGGAAGACGATGGACCGGTCGTCCGGCCGCGCCTCGACCGGCGGGTGTTCGGCGAGGGGCACGAGGTCGCGGATGCGGGCCTGCACCTGGGCCAGCAGCGTGTCGCCGTCGGCCTCGTCGAACAGGTCGATGCGCGGGATGGCGAAGCGGGCGCGGGCCGCGGCGTCGTCGAAGGCGTCGAGCTGGCGGATGAAGTCGCCGCCCTGCCGGCCCCACGCGGCCAGCAGCGGGTGGCCGTGCAGGTGCATGTCCTCCAGCGGGATGGCGGCGAGGTCGCGGCCCTCGCGCAGCGGGTGGCGGCCGCGCGACGGGCGCAGCGCGTCGCGGCCCTGGAGGATGTCGGCCCAGTGGAAGCGGCACGGGTTCGGCACCGCGAGCAGCACCTGCGCGTGCGCCGACAGCGCCGCCAGCGCCTCCATGGTCTGCAGCGGCACGTGCGACATGCCGAACAGCACCACGCGGCGCGCGACGGGCGACACGGGCGAACCGCCCTGCCCCATCGCGGCGACGAAGCGTCGGTGCAGCTGCGGGCGCGTGCCCTGGCGCTCGGCCGGGCTCAGCAGGCCCAGCACCTCGCGCCACAGCAGCGGCTGCCAGCGCTGGTCGTCGGGCACCGGCCGGTCGGGCGCGCCCGGGTTCGGCAGCACGTCGCGGCCGGCGGCCCACGCGTCGAGCCAGTCGCTGCGGTAGACCTGGTACTGGTCGAAGAGGTCGGCGAGGCGCTGGCACAGTTGCAGGCGCCGCACGACGTCGTCGCCGTGCAGGAACCGTTCGAGGGGCTCGTACCCGGGCTGGCTCAACAGCGTGGGCACGTGGGCCATCAGCCGCCAGGTGAGCGCGGCCTTGTCGAGGGGAGAAACCGGCGGCACCGCGTCGCGTCCCAGGGCCTGCCGGAAGGTGCGCCACATGAACCGCGCGGGCAGCTCCACCCGCGTGGCCGCGCACACGCCCAGCCGCTCGGCGAGCGCCATCTTCAGCCACTCGGCCACGCCGTTGCTCTGGACGAGGAACACCTCTTCCTCGAGCGGGCCCAGCGGCTGGCGCTGGATCCACTCGAACAGGGCGTCGCGCAGCAACTCGGAGCGGTTGCCGTGGAGCACCAGCAGGCCGGGCTGGACGTCGGAAGTCATGCCCGCATTCTGGCGTGCGCCAGGCTCGCCAGGTGAGCCAGCACCGGTTGTCAGGTGAGCGCCTGGGCCGAGACGACGATGCCGTCCTCGTCCGCGTAGAGCCAGTCACCCGGGCGCACCCACACGCCCTGGACCTTCACGGGCACGTCGCGCTGGCCTTCGTTGCGCCGCTCGGTGGGCAGCGGCATCAGCGCGAGCGCGCGGATGCCCACGTCGCACACCGACAGCTCGGCGCTGTCGCGCACGCAACCGTCGACCACCACGCCCGACCAGCCGTTCTTCGCGGCGGCCGCGCCGATGTTGCCGCCGACCAGCGCCCGGCGCAGCGAACCGCCGCCGTCCACGACCAGCACGCGGCCGTTCCCGGGGGACTCGAGCAGCGCCTTGACGTGGGTGTTGTCCTCGAAACACTTGACCGTGACGACCTCGCCGTGGAACTTGCGGCGCTGGCCGTAGTCGTGGAACACCGGGGGCAGGACGCGGAAGGTGTCGTCGGTGCTGCCCTTGTGTGTGTCGCAGAAGTCGCAGGTCGCGAAGGTCGTGGTCATGCGAGGGAGACTTTCCTGATGATCGTTCGGGGATCATCCCGCGGCACGGGCAGCATGGGCTGGTGCTCGCGCACCGGGTGCAGGATGACGGCGGTGGACACTTCGGTCAGCTGGCCGAACTTCGAGATCACGGCATCGAGGTGGGCCACGTCCATCACCGCGATCTCGAGCAGCCAGTTGTCCTGCCCGGCGACATTGTAGGCATTGACCACCTCGGGCGTCTGCTGCACCACCTTCGTCACCCGCGACGATTCCGCCCGGCCGAGCCGCAGCAGCGCGCGGATGCCGTAACCGAGCTTGCCCAGGTCCACCTTGGCCGTGTAGCCCGTGATGACCCCCGCCGATTCGAGCTTGCGCACCCGCTCGGTGACCCCGGGCTGGCTCAACTGCACCCGGCGGCCGAGTTCGGCCATCGACAGGCGGGCGTCGCGCTGCAGCTCGGCGAGGATGCGTGTGTCGTGATCGTCGAGATGGGGAATCAAGGCGGCGCCTCCACGGAGATCCATGGGACATACCCACGGTTCTATTTTCTGAACCCGGAGCCTTGTCTTCGCCCCTCCGGAAGATCATACCGTGGGCTCTAAAATTACCAAACCCCCGTTCATTTCCCCTGGCGTGCCTCGGCGGCCCGGCGCATCGCCGTGAGCGTGCTGCGGCTCGTGCTGACGTCCGCGTCCAGGCGCAGGTGCAGCAGCGTCGGCTTCCCGCTGGCCAGCGCGGCCGCGAAGGCCGGCTCGAACGCCGCGGTGGTGGACAGCGTTTCCGCGCGCCAGCCATAGGCGCGCGCGAGCGCCGCGAAGTCGGGGTTGAACAGGTCGCTCCCGCTGACCCGCCCCGGGTACTCGCGCTCCTGGTGCATGCGGATCGTGCCGTAGGTGCCGTTGTCCACCACGATGCTGATCAGGCGCGTGGCGCCGTAGCCCGTCGCGGTGGCGAGCTCCTGCCCCGTCATCAGGAAGTCGCCGTCGCCCGCGATGTTGACCGCGGTGCGGTCGGGGTACAGCAGCGACGCCGCCACGGCGGCCGGCACGCCGTAGCCCATCGCACCCGCCGTGGGCGCGAGCTGCGTGCGGCCGTGGTGCTGCAGGCCGGGGTACTTCACGAAGCGGTGCAGCCAGCCCGAGTAGTTGCCGGCGCCGTTGGTGTAGACCGTGTCTTCCGGCGCGAGGCGCTGCACCGTCTTCATCACGACGGCCATGTCGAGCGGCTCGACCGCATGGGTCTCGTGGTTCGCGGCGTAGTCGGCCTGGGCGGCGGCGGTCCAGTCCGACCACGGCAGCGTCACCGGGGCCGTCAGTGACTCGAGCGCCTTCGCGGCGTTCTGCATCGAGGCGTTCAGCATCAGGTCGGCCGCGTACACCCGGCCCAGCTCCTCCGCGCCCGCATGCACGTGGATCAGCTTCTGCGCCGGACGCGGCGCCTGCAGCAGCGTGTAGCCGCCGGTGGTCATCTCGCCCAGGCGCGGCCCCACGGCCAGGATCAGGTCGGCCGACCGGATGCGTTCCGCGAGCTTCGGGTTGATGCCGATGCCCACGTCCCCCGCGTAGTTCGGGTGGCGGTTGTCGAAGAGGTCCTGGAAGCGGAACGCACAGCCCACCGGCAACTGCCAGTTCTCGGCGAAACGCTGCAGCGCCTGGCAGGCCTGGGCGTCCCAGCCGGCCCCGCCGGCGATCACGAACGGGCGCTCGGAGGCGAGCAGCATGGAACGCACGTCGCGCAGCGCGCCCGGCGCGGGCCAGGCGGTGGCCGGCTCCACGCGCGGCAGCACGGGCGCGGCGGTCATCCGCGTCAGCATGTCCTCCGGCAGCACCAGCACCACTGGACCCGGGCGGCCCTGCATCGCGGTGTGGAACGCGCGGGAGACGTACTCGGGCAGGCGGTCGGCGTCCTGCACCTCGCCCACCCACTTGGCGAAGCCGAGTGTGCCGGGGCCGAACACCTGGCGGTAGTCGAGCTCCTGGAAGGCCTCGCGGTCGCGCTGGTCGCTGGCGACCTGGCCGATGAACAGCACCATCGGCGTGCTGTCCTGGAAGGCGGTGTGCAGCCCGATGCTGGCGTTGGTGGCGCCGGGCCCGCGGGTCACGAAGCAGATGCCCGGCCGCCCGGTGAGCTTGCCCTGGGCCTCGGCCATGAAGGCCGCCCCACCCTCCTGCCGGCAGCCGATGAAGCGGATGCGGTCGCGGTGTTCGTGGAAGCCGTCGAGCACGGCCAGGAAACTTTCACCGGGGACACCGAACACGGTGTCGACACCCTGGGCGACCAGGGCTTCGACGAGGGCGTGGCCGGCCAGGCGGGGGGAAGGCGTGGGCTGGGTCATGCGGCGACTTTAAGCCGCTTTCATGCCGCCTTCAGCACGCCGCGCTGACGCGCCACGCCCGCACCGACCATCGATGCCGACAGCACGCCCATCGCGAGCGCCAGCGCCGAGCCGTAGAACACCCCGTTGGCCTGCCCGTGGTCGAGCAGCGCGCCGAAGATCGGGGACGCCAGCGCGAAGCCGAGGTCGAGGCCCGAGTACACCGTGCCGTACACCCGGCCGGTGGCGCCCGGGGGCGCGGCCTGCTTGATCAGCATGTCGCGGGACGGGCCGGCGAGGCCCGTGCCGAAGCCGGCGATGGCGGCGATGGCCGCGGCCACCATGCCGGGCAGGAACCCGGTGCCCACGGCCGCCAGCAGCACGGCCGAGGCCAGCAGGCAGGCGCCGATGATCTTCTCGAGCCGGGCGGCGCCCGCCGCCAGGAAACCGCCGACGACCATGCCGGCCGCGCCGAACAGCATGTAGCCGGTCACGACGAAGGCGGTGGCGGTGAGCGGCAGGCCGTACATGCCCTCGAGCGCGGGGCTCGCGAAGCTCTGGATCGCGCTCAGCGCCGCGGTGGAGAAGAAGAAGAACGAGAAGCACAGCCACACCGACGGGAGCTTCAGGAACGCCATCGGGTGTTCGGTCGCCACGGCCGCCGGCCCCTTGGCTGTCTCGTGCGCCCAGGCGCCCGCCTTGTCGTCGATGGCGTCGCGGTTGAACCACAGGATGAGAATCACGAGCACCGCGTAGCCGGCCATGCTGGCCGAGGCGATGCGCCACGAGCCCGTCAGGTTGGTCAGCCCCAGCAGGAACACCGGCGCGGCGGCCCAGCCGAGGTTGCCGCTGATGCCATGCACCGAGAACGCGTGGCCCAGGCGCGGCTGCGACACCCGCTTGTTCAGGATGGTGAAGTCGACCGGGTGGAACGGCGCGTTGCCGAGCCCGGCGAGGCACGCCCCGATGAACAGGCCGCCGTAGCCGTCCGCACTGGCCGTGGCCAGCGCCCCCATCGCGAAGCAGCTCAGCGCGGCGAACAGGATCGGCCGGGCGCCGATGCGATCGACGAGGAAGCCCGACAGCGCCTGCCCCACCCCGGAGATCACGAAGAACGTCGAGACCAGCAGGCCCAGTTCCGCGTAGCTCAACCCGAAATCGCGGATGAACAGCGGGAACAGCGGCGGAAGCATCAGGTGGAAGAAGTGCGACGAGCCGTGCGCCAGGCCGATCAGGCCAATGGTGCGGGCGTCCTGGCGCAGGGGGACGGCATTGGGGGCAGCGGACATGCGGAAAAAGGGAACCGAGGTTGGGAAGTGAACTCTAGGCGCGCGCGCGGCGTCCGGGTTACGATAACTCGTCAAGTTCTGTCGAGATCGCGCCATGAGCCTCCCCACCGATCGCCTGCGCGCCAGCGTTCCCCCGGTCGATCCCTACCAGTTCGCCCCCACGCCGGAGCATCCCGTTCGGGCGAAACACCGGCGCCTGAGCGCCGAGACGCACATCCACCCGCACCAGCACCCCTGGGCCCAGCTGGCCTTCTCGATCACCGGCGTGATCCGCCTCACCGCCGACCACGGCACGTACATCGTCCCGCCGTCCCGCGCGGTGTGGATCCCGCCCGGCGTCGAACACGCGGTGAGCGTGCTCGAGGATGCCGAGCTGCGCACCATCTACATCCACCAGGACGAACACCACTGCGGCCCCGACGACGGCCCGGCCGCCCCCGACTCGCCATGGCGCACCTGCCGCGTGCTGGAGGTGTCGAGCCTGATGCGCGAGCTGGTGATGCAGCTCACCGTGGAACCCGGCGAGCTGGCCCCGTCCGACCGCGAATACCACCTGAGCGCGCTGGTGCTCGACGAACTGCGCCGCGCCAAGCCCGTGCCGCTGGGTGTCGCGCTGCCCCGGGACAAGCGGCTGCTGTCCCTCTGCGAGGCGGTGATCGAGGACCCGGGCCGCTGGGCCACGCTGGACGACTGCGCCCGCGGCACCGGCGCCAGCCCGCGCACGGTGGCCCGCCTGTTCCGCAGCGAACTGGGCACCACCTTCCTGCAGTGGCGCCAGCAGGTGCTGCTCGCCAAGGCCCTGGCCCTGGCGGCCCGGCGCGTGCCCATGGCGGTGATCTCCGCCGAACTCGGCTACGCGAGCCCGAGCGCCTTCACGGCCATGGTGCGCCGTTCGGTGGGGGCGCCGCCCAGCCGCTTTTTCAACTGAACGTCGATCGAGCCGCCGTCGTTCTTCCAGGTCGACCTGTATCCGGCCTGAACCATTGGTTGCACGTACCGCGGGCGGGCGGGACTAGACTGGCGTGACAAATTGCGCACTTCGTGGCACCGCGCAGAAGGACACACCATGCTCTCTTCCCTCTTCGGCGACCTCCGCTCGATCCGCGGCAACCCGGTCGGAGGCTCCGACGGCGAAGACGGCGGTTTCGCCGCCACCGCCCTGATGGAAAGCACCGCCACCGAGGTCAACGACCAGGGGCAGATGGTCGACAACCACCAGCAGGACCTGGTGGTCGTCGGTTCCCCGGCGCAGGCCATCCGCGACCAGTTCGCCAGCACCCGCGCCGACCTGGAAACCGCCACCCGCCAGATCACGCTGCTCGACCCCACCGGGGTGTGGGCCACGTCGGTCATCAAGGCCCTGTCCGACGCCACCGGCCGCCCCATCGACCGCCTGCACCTGCGCGAGCAGGGCACGCTGCGCACGCTGGCCGTCATCGAACGCACCACGCTCGACCGCCGCAACGAAGACACGCTGCGCATCTACCACGCCGACGTGCGGGCCCCGGGCGGCGACAACGCCGCGATCCCCATGGCCCTCATGGAACGCAGCCACATGACCGCGGTGATCGTGGGCGCCATGTCCCCGAGCGGCATCGACGACATGCTCGAGACGCTGCAGCGCGCCGTCGCCGAACCCAACTGGCGCTGCCCCACCCTGCTCTTCATGCTGCCGCCGAACGCGGTCTGGATCGCCAACAAGATCGCCATGTACACCTGGCCGGCCGCGCTGCGGGTGCAGGTGCTCAACGAGGCGCTGACCAGCGCGTCGTCGGTCTGGAACTCGCTGCTGAGCATCTGGAACCGCGTGAAGACCGTGCCCACGTGGCAGCCGCCCCAGGCGCCCGACGAACACGGCCTCGACGGGTTCCCCATCAAGGTCGCCGACCTCCCGTCGCCCGACGCGGCCCCGGTCGTCGTGGCCGCCATGCCGAAGCGTCACCACCTCGCCCCCCAGGCGGCCGACCGCGCGGTGGCCGCCATGCTGGGCATCGAGGGCCTGCTCGGCTGCGCCGTGGTCGACGCCGCCACCGGCTTCACCCTCGCCCGCCAGAGCCGCGAAGACCAGCCCGTGCACCTCGAACTGGCCGCGGCCGGCAGCGCCCAGGTGCTTCGCGCCCACCAGCAGTCGGCCCGCAGCATGGGCCTCGACGACGAGATCGAGGAAATCATGACCAGCGCCGGCGGCCGCCACCATGTGCTGCGCATGGTGTCGCACCACAAGGGTCTGTTCCTGTTCGCGCTGCTCGACAAGCAGCGGGCGAACCTGGCGCTGGCCCGCTACAAGCTGATGGAAGCGGAACAGGGGCTCTGAGCGAAGGCGTCATCCCGGCGAACGCCCATTGCTGTCCGGGGAATTTGTATCAAGCAAACCGCAAGTCCATTTGCCCGGCTTTGAAGGTACGGAGTTCGGCTCTTCGTCGTCGGTTCTTTGCGGTTTGTTCGCCCAGGTCGACCCGGTCG
>Ga0209051_1000178_pt1 | contig 115109 bp, 102 predicted proteins | sample AraplaCvi_mMS_r2_2_FD_184286 | JGI IMG/M metagenome (GOLD analysis project Ga0209051, IMG submission 184286) | Arabidopsis root microbial communities from North Carolina, USA - plate scrape MF_Cvi_mMS_r2 (SPAdes) (version 2) | ecosystem: Host-associated > Plants > Roots > Endosphere | place...
CGGTGTTCTTGTCGCCGCAGTCCCAGTGGATCTCGTCGGTCATCTGGAAGAACCACTCGACGCGGTCGTTGCCGTGGATGATCGGCAGGATGTGCTCCTCGGTCGTCGGGCACATGTAGCTGTGCTTGACCACCGAGGTGAAGCTCGGGTTCCACGTGACCTGCGAACGGCTCAGGAAGCCGAAGAGGTTGAAGGCATGCACCTCGTTCTCGAAGCCGGGCTCGGGGTGCAGCTCGGGCTGGCCCTGCGGCACGTCGGCGAAGGCGCGGTTGACCGGCGCGCCACGCTCGTCGCTGCGCAGGTCGAGGTCGCCCTTCAGGCCCACGCAGCGCTTGGCCAGTTCGCGCGCCCGGGTGATCCTGGCGGTGTTGCTTCCGCTCTTGCGGCCGTAGGGCGAGCCGGTTTCCTGCGGCGCGGCGAAGGGGTCGAAGCTCTCGTTGGTCCAGTCGTCGAGCATGGCCTCGAAGGTGGCGCGGATCTGCGCCGTGGGGAAGTTCTCCAGCAGGTCGATGCCCGCGTCCTTCATCGTGCCGTTGAAGCTGCCGGCATACAGGTCGACCGAGTCGTAGTGGTTGATGGTGCCGAACACGTCGTCGAAGTTGACCCAGCCGTAGAAGAAGCCCCAGGCCACGTCGCGCATCAGCGCGCGCAGGTAGCTGCCGGCGTCCATGGTGTGGCTCATGGGACGGCCGTCGCGGGTCTTCCAGGTGATGTGGGCGAAGTACTCGTCGCGGCGGAAGCCGAAGCTGCCGAGCGAGAAGTCCTTGTAGCCGAGCGTGGCGTCGGGCTGCGAGGCGAGGACCTTGGCGAGTTCTGCGGGTGCGTTCATGGTGTGGCTCCTGGATGCGTTCATTGCGTCTGGCAGATGTCGGCCCACTTCTCCACGGAGAGGTCGCCCTTGCAGGTCTGCAGCACGATCACGCCCGGGTCGCCGGCGACGCGAAACTGGTAGGCCGCGTTCTTCGGCAGCAGGCCCTGGTGGCCGCGCGAGAGCTTCATCCAGCCCATCTTCCTGCCCTTGGGCTCGCCCTCCACGAGCACGGCGCCGTTCTTGTCCTTGTCGGCGACGGCCTGGGCGGCATCGAGCTGCACGAGGTGCACTTCCACCTCGCCATCCATCACCAGCGCGAACTCGTCGTGCGCGCTGGTGTACCAGGGCGAGGTGCCTTCGGCGCGCAGCGTTTCCAGCACGTAGATCTGGTTCTGGCCGAACACGACCTTCTCGTACGGGCGGCTGATGCTGGCGATCTCGAAGCAGTTGGAGAACGCGTAGTGGCGCACGTCGTCGTCGATCGGCTCGACGTGCCCCTTCTCGAAGTGCTTGAGCGACCCGAAGCGGGTCTGGTAGGCAACGGTCATGGATGTCTCCTGAGGTGCTGGGCGATGCAGCGTGGCGCTGCGATGTATGCACTGTAGGAAACGCGCCGCACGGGCGGTAGGCCCGAAACGCGGTCCGCATTGTTCGGCAATTCCGTCCAATGCGCAGGGTTTACCCGCGAACGGCCCGCGTCCGCCTCAAGCGTCCCAGATCAGGCCCGGCGGCAGCAGGCCCCGTTCGATCATGGCCGCATCCCATGGCGGCATCTTCGAGAAGGCCTGGGTCAGGTGCTCGATGAAGAGCCGCAGCTTGAACGCATTGCGCGAGGTCCCCGCATAGACCGCGCTCAGCGAGAACGACGACAGCTGGTGCGACGGCAGCACCACTTCCAGCTCGCCGCGCAGGATCGCCTCGCCGGCCACCAGCGTCGGCAGGCAGACGATGCCGGCATGTTCCATCGCGTATTCGCGCAGCAGGTGGACGCTGTTGGTGAGCAGTGCGGCGCTCATGTACATCGTCACCTGCTCGCCGCCGTGGTGGAAGGTCCAGCGGTCGCGCGTCGGATAGCCCGAGTACAGGCCGAGCGTGTGCTTGTGCAGCTCGCGCGGGCTCGCGGGCCGGCCGTGCGCGCGCAGGTATTCGGGCGTGGCGCAGAACACCCGCCGCACCGGAAACAGCGAGCGCGACACCAGCTCGGTCGACGCCGCCGGAAAGATCTGCAGCGCGCAGTCCACGCCCGCCTTCACCGGATCGACCACCGCATCGCTCACGATGAGTTCGAGATGGATGTCGGGAAAGCTCGACTGGAAGGCCCGCAGCAGCGTGGCGAAATGCCCGAGCACGAAGCCGGTGAGCGCATGCACGCGCAAGGTGCCGGTGGGCCCGTCCCTGGCGTCGCGCATCTGGTCCATGATGTCGTTGGCCCGACCGACCAGCTCGACGCAGTCGCGCAGGAAGGCCTGCCCCACGTCGCTGAGGCGCACCACGCGCGTGCTGCGGTGGAACAGCGGCGCGCCGACATGGTCTTCGAGCTGCTTCACGCGGCTGGTCACCACGGACTTGGAGACCCGCAGCTGGCGTGCGGCCTCCGCGAAGCTCTGGGTCTGCGCGACCCGTACGAAGGTCTCAATGTTTTCGAGGCGGTCCATGGCGCATGCAATGTAGCGCTTCTGCAGCGCCCGCGGGCCCCATGCCGCTTCAGTAGCCCAGGATGGAATCCCAGATGCCCAGCTGCGCGAGCTTCGGCACCGCGCCGATGCTGAAGCCCGCCGCATCGCCGGCTGCGCCCAGCGATACGGCGCTGGTGGCGAGGTCGGCCAGGCCCGGCCAGGCCGCGCCGGCACCGAGCTGCGCGTTGCCGCCGCGCGCGAACGACACCACCGCGTTCATGAGCATGTCCGCGAGCTGCGCTTCGGCCGGTCCGGCCCCGACCTTGTCGCGGTAGTGGTCGAGCCCGTAGCTGCCGAACAGCATCGGAAGCTCCGCGCAGTGCGGCACGCCGCGGCCCGGTGCCACGATCTCGTGGGCATAGGTGGCGTAGCGGACGTTGCCGCCGGCCTGGGCGACCCGGGCGGCGTACCTGACGCCGAAGTTGCGCAGCACCCGGTCGCCGTAGATCTCGATCCAGAGGTCGCCCGGCGTGGACGAGCGGTTGTCGCTCGCCGCGGCTGACGCGTAGGCGTCGATCACGGCATCGGCATTCGCCTGGGAGCCGCCCGCCTGGGGCGTGACGAGCGCGAGCAGCTCCGAGCGGCTTGCCGGCAGCGGCGGCGTCAACATGGCCTGGGTGGCCGGGTCGTACGCATCGAGGAAGAACGAGCCCTCGGTCAGCGTGTTGGTCAGCATCAGCGGCATGTCGGCCGGCCATGCCGTGCGCGTCCAGTCGCCAAGGCAGGTCCTCCCGTCGATGACGGGTGCGGCGCGCAAGCCCCGGCCCGAGGTGATGCCGGCAGGCAGCGGCAACGCATTGAGTGCCAGCTCGGCGTTGTGCAGGGTCTGCGCCGGGATGTTGCGCAGGCCCGCGGGGGTGGTGTCCAGGCGCGCCGCCAGCGCTTGGGCATAGGTGGCCGCGTCGGCCAGCGTGAAGGCGGTGGGCGGCGGGACGCCTGCCGGGCTCATCAGGAGGGCCTTGTGGAAGCACGCCCGGGCCACGGGGTTCTGCGCCAGGATGGCGCCGCTCGTGCCGCCGGCCGACTGTCCGATCAGCGTGACGTTGCCAGGATCGCCGCCGAAGGCTTGCGCATTCTCCCGGACCCATTGCAGCACGGCGATCTGGTCCTGCAGCTGCCAGTTGGCCTGCATGCCGGTGTCGGGATCGGCGAGATCGGGGTGCGAGAGGGTGCCGAGGACGCCCAGCCTGAAGTTGGCCGTGACCACCACCACGCCCTTGCGGGCCAATGCCTCGCCATGCATCAGCGGCATGCTCGTCGCGCCGGTGCGCCATGCGCCGCCGTGCAGCCACACCACCACGGGCAGCCGGCCGTCCTGGCTGGGTGCCCAGACGTTCAGGCTCAGGCAGTCCTCGTCCTGGCGGTCCGGCCGCGGATAGATCCATGTGACATAGGGAGGCAGCGTCTGGAGGGCCGCGGCCCCGAAGGCCGTGGCCTCGAAAGTGCCGGCCGCCGCCCGGTAGGCCTGCGGCGATCGGAAGCGCAGTGCGCCGACGGGAGGCTGCGCATACGGCACCCCGAGGAAGGACACGATGCTGCCGTCGGCGCTGCGCTGCCCCCGGAGGGTTCCGGAGCTCGTGTCCGCCACGGGCCGCGTGTCGGGCGCCGCGGCCGGTGCGGGTGCCGGTGCAGGGGGCGGCACCGCGACCGCGGGGAAGCCGCCGCTGCCGCCACCACCACCGCCGCATCCTGCCAGCGGCAGCGCCGCCAGCGCGCCGGCTGCCAGGACGAAGCGGCGCCGGTCGGCCGCCAGGGGTTCGCGTGAAGCGCTCGGGTTCATGGCCGCATCCTCTGATCGCCGGGCCTGAAGAGGCCCGAAACGCAGGCGAGTCTATGAACGATGGCCCGCGGACGACAGCGCCATCCGTGCAACGCAGCTTTCTATGAATGCGAGGCTTGCGGCGGCGCCGGCGGGCCTGCGATGCCGGCCGCGGCCTTGCAGAGTTCGTCCAGGAACATGCGCCCCGCGATGGTCAGGTCGCGCCGCGAGGGGTACAGCGCATAGAGCGACATCAACGGCGGCGCCCATCCCGGTGCAACGGCGACCAGGCGGTGCGCCTCGAGGTCCGCGACACACATCATCGCCGGCAGTTGCGCCACGCCGAGGCCGGCGATGGCGGCCTCCTTGATCTGCATCAGGCTGTCGCTGGTGAACTGCACGCGCACATCGATCTCCAGTTCGCCGTCGCGCGCATGACGCAGCAGCCAGGCGGCGGGCCGCGGCTTGAAGGTCCAGCCGATCGCGGGGCACCCGCGCAGGCCGGCGGCCGTCGCGGCATCGGGCAAGGCGTCGCGGACCCGGGGCGATGCGGCCAGCATGTAGGGGACGTCCATCAGCTTGCGCATCACCCAGCTCGAATCCCGCAGCGACTGGTCGCTGGGGCGGATCCACAGGTCCACGGGCTCGCTGAACACCGACGCCCGGCCATCGGTCGCGTCGAGCGTGATCGCCACGGCGGGATGGCGCGCACTGAAACCGATGGCGAGAGGGCCGACGAGAAATGCGCTCAGTGCCATGGGGCAGGAGATGCGCAGCGGCCCCGATGGCTCGCCGAGGCTGTCATGCGCCGCAGACACCGCGCGCTGGGTCGCGGCCCGGATGCTTACGCCATGCTCGTACATGCGCTGGCCGATGTCCGTCACCTTGAAGCTGCGCGAGCTGCGCGCGATCAGGCGGACGTTCAGCCGCTTCTCGAGCGCAGCAATGCGGCGACTCAGGCGCGACACGGGGATACCCACCCGCTGGCTCGCCGCACTGAAACCGCCCGCCTCGATCACCGCGACGAGCAGCATCAAGTCTTCCGCGACACCACCTTCTTCGTCCATCGCTTTCTCCTGGAACAGCCCGCATTCTCCGCGTGCACCGTTCCGCTCGAATGCGGCCCCCCTGGGGCCCGGCGTTCGTGGGATCGAAGCAGGGCCTAACGAGGAATCAGGTCCAGGCATTGGCGGCGGCGCCACACGGCGCTGCGCACGGCCTGGCTGTCGTCGAACACGACCTTGTACTGGCACACGAGGTAGTTGGCCGACTGGGGCATCTGGAACTTGAAGTGGTAGTCCCACTCGGTGCCGAGCGCACCGCGCTGCTCCTTCAGGGCCTGGCCGAGCACGGCGAGCACCTGGGCCTGGCTGATGCCGGGCTTGATCTCGCGAAAACGCTCGGGCCGCGACACCACGCCGTCGCGCAGAAAGGGTTCCTTGAAGTCCGGGCGGCGCGCCTCGACGTCACGATAGCTCAGCTTGTCGGGGTTGCTCACGGGGTCCACGGGGTTGTCGCGGGCTGCCACCGTGGTGGCGACGCCGAGCAGCGCGGCGACAAGCACGAAGGTGGCAGCGGCGGGTGATGCATGCAGGGTCTGGTTCATGGCTAGCGTCCTCTTTGGTCAGATGGGTTTCTTGGGGAATGAGCGCGCGGTTCAACGCTCGCGCATGGCTTCGCGCGCCTTGTTCAGCGGCTTGGTCAAGTAGTCCCACACGGTCTTGCGGCCGGTGCGGATGTCAGCGGTGGTCACCATGCCGGGCACGATGGGCATGCGGCGGCCGGCCTTGTCGGTAAGTGCGTCGGACTCGGTGCGCACGAGCACGGGGTAGTACACGATCTCGGGCTTGACCTCGTCGCGCTGGGTGTCGGGTGCGATGGTCACCACGCGGCCCTTGAGGCCGCCGTACACGGCGTAGTCGTACGCGGTGATCTTGATCTGCGCCTCCTGCCCAGGCCGCATGAAGGCGATGTCGCGCGGCGAGATGCGCGCCTCGACCAGCAGCTGGTCGTCCAGGGGCACGAGGGTCAGGAGCGAGCCGTTGGGCGGCACGACGCCGCCGATGGTGGTGACCTGCAAGCTCTTGACGATGCCGCGCACGGGCGAGTTCAGCGTGAGCCGCTCGAGCGAGTCGGTGCGCCCGCGCACCACCGACGACAAGGACTTCACCTCGGCATCGGCCTTGGCGAGTTCTTCGCGGCTGCGCACCATGTAGTTGGAGCGCGCATCGGCTATCTTCAACTCCAGGTCGGCGGCCTGGCGCTGCAGGCGGATGAGTTCGACGTTGCTGGCAGCGCCGCTCACCTGCAGCGAGCGCGTGATGTCGAGCTCCTTGCGCACGAGCGCAAGCGCCTGGCCCAGGCCGGACACCGTGTCGCGCAGGCTGCCCTGCCGCGAACGGAAGAGCGCGCTTTCGGAATCGACGAGTTGCGCGTGCGCCTGCAGTTCGGCGGGGAACTGCAGGGTGCTTCGCCCTTCCACCTCGGCGCGCAGCCGCGCGCTGCTGGCCAGTGCGGCGCGGTAGCGCGCGGCGGTTTCCTCGACGTTCGATTCGCCGCGCGTGGGGTCGAGCTGCGCGAGCACCTGGCCCTTCTCGACGATCTGGCCTTCGTGCACGCGCAGCTCGGCGAGGATGCCGCCTTCGAGCGACTGGATGCGCTGCTCGCGCGAGCTGGGAATCACCTTGCCCATGCCGCTGGACACTTCGTCGATCTCGAAGCACCAGGCCCATACGAAGAACGCGAGCAGAAAGAGCGCGATGAACCACACCACGCGGGCGGAACCGCTGGCACGTGCCTCGTCGAAGTCGTCGGCGCCGCCCGGTCCCCACACGGTGGCGGTGGATGCGGCCGGTGCCTGCACTTGTGTCCCGGTCCGTGTCACGGCGTTCATGCCTGCCCCTCCTTGCCACGGCCTGCGGAAGCCGCCGTCTCGCGCGATGCCGCCGCGCCTTGACGCAGCCGCGCCATCACCTGTTCGCGTGGCCCGTCGAGCACGACGGCGCCGCCGTCCACCACGAGGATGCGGTCCACCGCTTCGAGCACGGCCGGGCGGTGCGTGGCCAGCACCAGCGTACGGCCTGCAGGCAGCGCGCGCAGTTGTTCGATCACTTCTCGCTCGGCCACTTCGTCGAGCGAGGCGGTGGGCTCGTCGAGCAGCAGCACGCCGGGGCGGCGCAGCATGAGCCGCGCGAGCAGCAGGCTCTGGCGCTGTCCGCCCGAGAGGCCGCGCCCGCCTTCCAGCAGCGGGTGGTCCAGCCCCGAGGGCAGGCCGCGCACGAAGGCCCAGGCGCCGGTCGCTTGCAGGGCCGCGATCAGTTCGGTGTCGGTGGCGTGGGGCGTGCCCATCTGCAGGTTCTCGCGCAGGGTGCCATGGAACAGGCGCGCGTCCTGCGCGAGCAGACCGACGTCGCGGCGCACGTCGGCGGGGTCGATGTGGGCCATCGAGACGCCGTCGAGCAGCACGCTGCCCGCCCGCGGCTCGAGGAGGCCCGACAACGCCTGCAGCAGCGTCGACTTGCCCGCGCCGTTGCGCCCGAGCACGGCAATGCGCTCGCCGGCGCCGATGTGCAGCGCCTTCACCTGCAGCGCGGTGGTCCGGCCGTCGTGGCTGAAGACGGCGTCGCGCAGCGTGTAGTCGCCCTGCACGGCGGACCGGTGCACGCGCGTCTCGTGGGGCGGATGGTCGACCGGGAGCTTCATGAGCTGGTCCAGCGACTCGCCGGCCACCTTGGCCTGCTGCCAGCGGTTGAGCACCTGCGTCACGCCGGCCAGCGGCGCGAGCATGCGGGTCGACAGGATCGATGCGGCCACCAGCACGCCGGTGCTCATGTGGCCGTCCATCACCAGCGGCGCACCGAAGAACACGACGAAGGCGAAGGCGCCGCCCTGCACGGTCTGCGTCCAGTTGCTCAGGGTGTTGAGCAGCGCGCGCAGTTGCAGGCCGGAGTCGGCGTTGACGGCGTTGTAGTGGTTCCACTGGTTCTGGAAGCGCGGCTCGGCCTGCAGCACCTTGATGTCGTCGATGCCCTGCACAGTCTCGACCAGCATGGCATTGCGCAGCGACGACTCGCGCATGCCCGCCTGGGCCAGCGCCCGCAGGCGCGGCTGCGCCACCAGGCTGGGCACGAGCAGCAGCACGCATGCGGCCAGCGGCACCAGCACCAGCCATCCGGCAATGAACCAGAAGAGCACGCAGAACACGAAGAAGAACGGCAGGTCGGCCACGGCCGCCACGGTGGTCGACGTGAGCATCTCGCGCACGGGCTCCAGCTCGCGCAACTGCGAGATGAAGGTGCCGGTGGCGCGCGGGCGCGCCGAGCCGCGCACGCGCAGCGCGTGGCCGAACACGCGGTCGGAAATGCGCAGGTCGGCGCGCTTGCCCACCACGTCGGTGATGCGCATGCGCGCGCCGCGCATGACCCAGCTGAACGCGATCGACAGCAGCACGCCGCCGAACAGCACATGCAGCGTGGGCAGCGACTGCGCAGGCACGACGCGGTCGTACACCTGCATCGAGAACAGCGTGCCGGCCAGCGCCATCAGGTTGTAGGCCAGCGACGCGACGAGGATGTGGGCGTAGGGCCGCCAGTCGGCCAGCACGATCTGGCGCAGCCAATGCGGCTCCACCGGCCGGATGTAGGCGTCCACGCGCGAGTCGGGCGCCGATTGCGCAGGCCGCAGCACAGCCATGGCTTCGAGCGCGGGTTGCAGCTCGTCGGCCGTGCGCACGGTTTCCGCGCCCTGGTCGCCGCCGAGCATCAGGCGCAGGCCCTGCGCCGAGATGGCGGTGACCACGGCCACCTGCCCGTCGCGCAGTTGCAGCACCACGGGCAGGCGCCAGGGGCTCAGGGTGTCCAGGCGCGGCGCGACCTGGCGCACGGTGAGCCCGGCCTGCCGGGCCATCTGGCGCACGCGCTCGCCGATGTCTTCGTGGTCGCTCCATGCGGCAGCGCCGCGGATGCGCTCGCGCGAGGTGTCGAGGTGGTAGTGGGCGGCCACGGCCAGCACGGCGTCGACCCAGCTGCCGAGCAGCACGGGGCCGCGCGCGGCGGACAGCTCGGGCACGGTGGTGGCGGTCATGGCTGGCCTCCTGCGACCAGCTCGCCCGCATCGACCAGCCCAAAGGCCTCGCGCAGCCGGCCCGACTGGTACAGGCACTCGACCGCCAGCCGCTGCACTTCGTGCGCGCTTTCGGCCTGCTCGAAGCGCGCGCCGTGGAACTCCTGCTCGGCATTGAGCAGGTCGAGCAACGAGCGCGTGCCCAGTTGCAGGTACTGCTCCCGGTACAGGTCGCGCGTGCGCTGCGTGCTGTGAACGCGCGCGGCGAGCACGGGCAGGCGCTGCGCGTGGCCTTGCGATTGCACGCGCGCGTCTTCGAGGCGCTGCCGCACGCTGAGTTGCGCATAGCCCAGCGCGGCCTCGGCCGCCTCGACGGCGTGCGCGGCGGCGCGCTGGCGGGCCTGGCTGCGCCCGCCTTCGTACAGCGGTGCGGTGAAGCTCACGGTGAGCGTGCTTTCGGTGCCGGACTGGCCGGCGAGCCGCGCGCCCGATTCGAGCCCCCGGTTCACGCCGGCGTTCAGCGACAGCGTGGGCAGCAGCTGGGCATCGGCACCGCGCAGCGCGGCCTGCGCCATGTCGCGCTCGGCCTGCGCCACCTGCACGGCCGGCGCGGGCAGGGCCGCCTGCGGCTGCACGGCGCAGGCGCTCGCGAGCGGCGGCGACGCTTCGCCGGCAATATCGGCCGGCATGCGGCCCTGGGTCAGATGCATGAGGTTGAGGCGCCAGCGCTCGGCCTGCGACGCGGTGTTGAGTTGCTGGGCGCGCGCGGCTTCCAGGCGCGACTGCGCCTGCGCCACGTCGGACTGGCTGGTGGCGCCCTTGGCCTGGCGTTCGCCCACCAGGCCGGCCAGCGACTGCACGCCCTTCACCTGGGCCTGCGCGATTTCGCCGAGCGCCTGCTGGCGATGCACTTCGATCCATGCCTGCGCGGTGTCGCGCACCACATCGTCGACCGCCATGAGCAGCTTGGCGCGCGCGGCCGTGGCCGAGGCTTCGGCTTCGTTCACGGCGCTCGAGACCTTGCCGAAGTCGTACAGCAGCTGGGTCACCGACAGCGAGGCCTCGTGCGCCTGGCGGCGGCCGTCGGTCTGGAGCTGGCGGTTGCCCGTGCGCGCGCTGAGGCCGGCGCTGACCTGCGGGTAGTAGCCCGAGCGCGCCGCCGCAATGCCCTCGCCCGCCTGCAGCGCCTGGCCGACGGCATTGCGCACGGTCGGGTGCGAGGTGGCGGCCAGGCGCACCGCCTCGGCCATGCCCAGCGGGGGGGCGGCGCTCGATTGTGCGAGTGCCGCCGTGCTCGCGAGCAGGATGAGAAGGCCCGCGGCGGCGAGCGGAAGATGACGAGGAGAAAGCATGCGTGAAGACGTGCGGACAAGGTGCCGGCACCGCAATCGGCACCGGCGCCCCGGTCGGTCAGTGGTGAAGCGCGAGGCCCATGTGAAGCTCGTCGTCGAGCGAAGGGACCACGGGCGGCGCGTAGGCCGCGAGCGAATCGGCAGACGACGCCAGGGCCAGCACCGAGGGCGATGGCTGCGTGCCCGCGAAGGCCGGCGGAAACGCGGCCTGCAGCAGCGCATGCAGCGACTCGGCAGCGCTGTAGGCCTGCAGCATGTCGGACAGCTGCATGCCCTCCCCCGCCGCGCTGTCGCCGAAGGCGAGATGCCGCGCCTCGTGCGGCTGCTGCTCGAGCGACACCGTCACCTCGTCGACACCGGCCAGGCCCAGCGAGTCGGCCGAGCTGTACATCGCCGCCGCACCAGCCGCACCAGCCGCAGGCGTGTAGTTGACGTGCAGCGTCTGCGTGGCCGCGTTGCTTGCATCGCCGTCGCGGTCGACCACCTGGTAGCCGATGGTCTCCTCGTAGTTTTGCGAGGCAGCGGTCTTCGGTGCCACCTGGTAGCTGAACTCGCCCGAGTCGAAGTCCACGACCAGCTTGCCGCCCTGCGCCGTGGCAATGGTGACCTGGTGCGTCGCCGCGTCGTAGCTGTAGTCGCTGCCGGTGGCGGGGCCGGTCTTTGTCATCAGGCCCGTGCTGCTGTCGAAGGCGTAGGTGGTGCCGTCGATGCTCAGCTCGGCCACATGGCCGCCGTCGGCGCCGAAGCCCGACGAGCCACCGAGGCCGCCGGTCAGCAGGTTGCTGACCGTTGGGGGCACGCCGATCGTGCCCTGCAGCACGTCGTTCAGCTGGCTCGTGTCGGTGATGATCTGGCCGTTGGTGTTCGTGCCGGTGTTGCCGTTGTAGGCGATAGGGTCGATGAAAGCCTGCGCCGCCGCGTTCAGGCTCGAGCCCAGGCCCAGTGCAAACGAGTTGATCTGGTGGGTGCTGAGGAAGTCCTTCCAGATCGTTTCCTCCGCGGCCTGGATGCCCCTGTCGGCCGTATTGCTGTTGCTGCCATTCGTCAGCTGCTCTGTGTTGCCGTCGCCCAGGGTCGGCTCGCCGTCCGTGAGGAAGTAGGACACGTTCTGGGCGCCGTCCAGCTTGCCGCTGGCCGAGAAGCCGTTCATCGCTGCAGCCAGGGCAGCGTCGTAGTTGGTGCTGCCACTGGCCTGCAGGTTCTGCACCAGCGCCTTGGCCTCGGCCGCCGTCATCCAGGCCTGCTGCGACGCCCCGGTCGTGCTGAAGGTGACGAGCTGCACCCGCACCTCGCCGTACAGGTCGTAGCCGTCGATCAGGTTCTGAACGGCCTCTTTCGCTCGGCTGAGGCGTGTCGGGGTTTCCTGCCCCATGCTCCCGGAGAGGTCGAGGACCACCATCAGGTTCGTGTTGATCGGCGCCACGTCGACGGCCTGCTCGCCATTCACGAGCACCGGCGCGTCGTCCTTGACAGGCACGTCGAAGCCCACCGGCGCGGCGCTGGCCTGGCCGTCGGTCACATGCGCCTCGAAGTGCAGGTTCGACACGCCCTCGCCGTTGCCCGCGGGGTGGTCGATCGGCGCCTTCAGCGTGACGGTGTAGCCCGCCTCGAACAATCCCGCGCCGTCGGCGGTGACGTTGCCTACCGCCACGGTCATCACCTCGGTGGTGACACCGCCGACGTTGACGCTGCCCGTGAGCGTGTGCGTGCCCGCGTCCCAGGTCCACGACACCGGCTGGCCGCCGGAGGTGACGCCTGCCGGGCCGCTGAGCGACACCGACAGGTCGCCGGCCAGGCTGTCCGGGTCCGCGATCGATATCTTGCCGGTCGATTGCACCGGCGGCTCTCCCGCGCCCGCGATGCCGCCGGGCAGGCTGCCTTCGGACACGGGGTCGGCATTGGTCACCGTGGCCGATGGCGCGTCGTTCACCGGATTGACGGTCACGTTCACCGTGCTGGTGGTCGTGCCGCCATGGCCGTCGCTCACCGTGACGGTGAAGCTGTCGGTGCCATTGAAGTCGGGGCCGGGAACGTAGGTGTAGGTGCCGTCGGCGTTCACCGTGACCGTGCCGTGCGATGGGTTGCTGCCCTTGGCGTAGGTCAGCGTGTCGCCGTCGTCGTCGTTGCCGACGACCTGGCCGCTGACGGGCGTGTCTTCGCTCGTGACCTCGTTGTAGTCGGGCACCGCGGGTGCCTCGTTGAGGTTCTGCTCGTTGAGCGTGACGGGGATGCTCGTCGTGACCGTGCCGTCGTTCGCACCGACCACCAGCGCATGTGCGTTGGCGCCCGCTTCGTAGTCGTTGACGAACGCCGCAGCGCCCGAGGCCGTGAGGCTGATCTCGCCCGTGGCCGGATCGATGCTGAAGTAGCCGTTGTCGTTGCCCGAGAGGATGCTGTAGGTGACGGTTGCGCTGTCGATGTCGGTGGCGCGGACGGTGCCGAGCACGGTGCCTGCGGGGCGGTTCTCCTCATAGCCGAAGACGTAGCCGGTGCTTGTGTCCACCGGCGTGCCGCCGGCGTCGACGAACACCGGGGCGTCGTTGACCGGGTCGATGGTCACGGTCACCGTGCTGGTGGTCGTACCGCCGTGGCCGTCGCTGACCGTCACCGTGAAGCTGTCGGTGCCGTTGAATTTTGCGCCGGGGACGTAGGTGTAGGTGCCGTCGGCGTTGACCGTGACGGTGCCGTGCGCCGGGTCGCTGCCCTTCGCGTAGGTCAGCGCGTCGCCATCGACGTCGCTGCCGATGACCTGGCCGCTGACGGGCGTGTCTTCGTCTGTCGTCTCGTTGTAGTTGGGCACCGTCGGTGCGTCGTTGACGGGGTCGATGGTCACCGTCACGGTGCTCGTCGTCGTGCCGCCGTGGCCGTCGCTGACCGTCACGGTGAAGCTGTCGGTGCCGTGGAAGTTGGCCCCGGGGACGTAGGTGTAGGTGCCGTCGGCGTTGACCGTGACGGTGCCGTGCGCCGGGTCGCTGCCCTTCGCGTAGGTCAGCGCGTCGCCATCGACGTCGCTGCCGACGACCTGGCCACTGACGGGTGTGTCTTCGTCTGTCGTCTCGTTGTAGTTGGGCACCGTCGGTGCGTCGTTCACGGGGTCGATGGTCACCGTCACGGTGCTCGTCGTCGTGCCGCCGTGGCCGTCGCTGACCGTCACGGTGAAGCTGTCGGTGCCGTGGAAGTTGGCCGCGGGTGTGTAGGTGTACGTGCCGTCCGCATTGACAGTCACCGTGCCGTGCGCGGGGTCGCTGCCCTTCGCATAGGTCAGTGCGTCACCGTCCAGGTCAGTGCCCGTCACCTGGCCGCTGACGGGTGTGTCTTCGTTCGTGGTTTTGGTGTAGTCGGGTGCAGTCGGTGCATCGTTCACCGGGTCGATGGTCACCGTCACGGTGCTCGTCGTCGTGCCGCCGTGGCCGTCGCTGACCGTCACCGTGAAGCTGTCCGTGCCGTTGAAGTTGGGGTTCGGCGTGTAGACGTACGTGCCGTCTGCATTGACCGTGACCGTGCCGTTCGCCGGATCGCTGCCTTTCACGTACGTCAGCGCATCGCCATCCACGTCGGTGCCGACGATCTGGCCGCTGATGGGCGTGTCTTCGTCTGTCGTCTCGTTGTAGTTGGGTGCCGTCGGTGCGTCGTTCGCCGGGTCGATGGTCACTGTCACGGTGCTCGTCGTCGTGCCGCCGTGGCCGTCGCTGACCGTCACCGTGAAGCTGTCCGTGCCGTTGAAGTTGGGGTTCGGCGTGTAGACGTACGTGCCATCGGCATTGACCGTGACCGTGCCGTGCGACGGATCGCTGCCCTTCACGTACGTCAGCGCGTCACCCTCCACGTCGGTGCCGACCACGCTCCCGCTGACCGGCGTGTCTTCGTTGGTGGTCTCGGTGTAGTCGGGTGCCGTCGGTGCATCGTTCACCGGGTCGACGGTCACCGTCACGGTGCTCGTCGTCGTGCCGCCGTGGCCGTCGCTGACCGTCACGGTGAAGCTGTCGGTGCCGTGGAAGTCCGGGTCTGGCGTGTACGTGTAGGTGCCATCCGGGTTGACCGTCACCGAGCCGTGCGACGGATCGGTGCCCTTGATGTAGGTCAGCGTGTCGCTGCTGTCGAGGTCGCTGCCGGTCACGCGGCCGCTGACGGGCGTGTCTTCGTTCGTGGTCTCGGTGTAGTCGGGCGCCGTGGGCGCGTCGTTGACGGGCGAGACGGTCACGGGCACCGTGACGGTGGTGGTGCCGCCCCTGCCGTCGCTGACGATCACTTCGAAGCTGTCGGGGCCTTCGTAGCCAGGCTGGGGGGTGTAGACGAAGTGGCCCGTGGACGGATCGACGGTGACGGTGCCGTGCTCGGGGGCCTTGGTGACGGTGTAGTTCAACGCGTCGCGATCGGCGTCGGTGGCGTTCACCTGGCCCTGCACGGGCTTGTCCTGCGCGGTCACGACGGGCTCGGCCTTGCCTTCGGGGCCACGGTTCTGCGGCGGGAGCAACGGCGGGATGAAGGCCGAGCCACCACCTCCACCGCCGCCGCCGCCACCGCTCGCGGCCGCACCGACGCCCAGCACGCCGAGCGCACCCAGCAGCCAGCCCGGCACACCGTCGGGCAGCAGCGCGCCGCCGGCGTCGTTCCACTCGATTTCGGTGAAGTGGAAGTCTTTCCAGGGTGCGGTGTACTGGCCCCACCACTGCACGCCGGCGCCGTCTTCGAGCACGAGGTCGTTGCGGCCGCCGTCGGGGTACTCGGCGAAGAAGCCGCGCACGGCGATTTCCTGGCCGTCGCGCAGCACGAGCACGAGGTCGCCGCCGCGGCGCTCGAACTTGAGCACGCTCTCGGGCGCAACCTTCAGCGAGACGATCGACGGGCGATCCAGAACCAGAGGGGCTTCAGCCGCCGCTTTGCGGGAGGCGCCACCAGACTTGTAAACAGCTTCCATGATTTGTCCTTGCTCCTTGACTTCGAACCTCGGGCGAGCCTTCGTCTTGGACGAACAGCCCGGGTCGCACATTGGGAAATCTCGAGTGCAGCTTGCGTCTCTCGAGGACTCGCCAGCGAGGCCCGGTGCGTGGGCCACGCCGGCTTGCGCTTGCATGGGGCGGGATTCTTGGTGCGAGGTGTCGGCCAGACTTTTGCTGGAAAGGCTGTGGCTTTTTCCGCAGCGGACAGTTGTTTACAAACGTGTGTAAACGTCGAATACTTCACAAAAATGGCAAAAGAAACCAAACAATTTGTGCATTAAGGAAAGCGGATGCAGATGGCCTGCGGCTTCTGGGCTTTGTAAGAGCGCCTGTTTCTTTTGCTGGACGGCATTGGCCGGGCCCTTTGCTGGAATACCGGCAATGCTGGATTCGCCCTCCTCCCACGCCCCGTTTCCCCTCTGGCAGAGGCGGTTTCGGAGACCCGCGCGCGGCATCCCGTTTTTGAACCCTCGGTGCGAATGGCAGGTCACCCAATAAGGACTGAATAGCAGTCATTGGATGAAATGGCATTTCTTGTGACAATGATTACTAATTAATATTTTGGTTACATTGTTTCGGTCACCGGGCGTGCAAACGCCGTGTCCGCGCCCTTCCTGCCCATGTCCTATTGGTCCGCGCCGGAGCCCCGGAGAGCTCATCTTCTCGTTGTCGACGACAACGTTGACGAGCTCAAGCTCTTGCTGGAAACGCTGCGGGGTACCGGTTACCGCATCACGCTCGCTTTCGACGCGATGGAGGGCTACCGACGCGCGACGACGCTGCAGATGGACCTGGTGCTGCTGGACGTGCGCCTGGGGCGCACCGACGGTTTCAGCGTCTGCCGCCTGCTGAAGGCCAACCCGACCACGGCGGATATCCCGGTCATTTTTGTCAGCTCGTCGGCCAGCCTGGAAGAACGCCTGACGGGCCTGCGGGCCGGCGCGGTCGACTACATCGTGAAGCCCTTCGACCCCGCCGAGGTGATGGCCCGCATCGAAATCCACCTGGCGCTCGCGGAATCCCGCAGGGCGCGCACCGCCGCTGGGACACGACCTGCGCCGCCGCCCGACCGCCCCGCGGCGAACGACGGCGGTGCGGCGGGCGCGGGCATGGACCACGCGCTCCTCCAGGCAGCCGAGCGCCTGATCCTGGCCGACCTGAGCCGCGTGCCGCCGCTGCGCGAGCTGGCTGCGCGCGTGGGCACGCACGAGAAGCGCCTGTCGCGCGTGTTCAAGGAGCTTGCGGACCGCACAGTCTTCGAGTTCGTGCGCGAAGCACGGCTGCATGAGGCGCAGCGCCTGCTGCTCGAATCGGCGATGCGCATCGAGGAGATCGCCGCGGCGGTCGGGTTCTCCAGCGCCGCGAATTTCGCGACGGCATTTCGCGAGTACTTCGATTGCACGCCCTCCGCCTGCCGCCAGGCCGGCGCCGGCCGGTCGGGCACCTGAGGCGCGATGCAGCCGGCGCGCCTGTCCCGATGGACGAGCTGCCTGCTGCTCGGCCTGGCCTTGTGGCTGTGCGTCTTCGCGGCCCGTGCGGCGGAAGCGATCAAGGTCAGCGCGCTGGCCCGGGACGACATCGCCGTCGCGCAGACCGTGGAGGTGCTGGAAGACCCGACGGCCCGCCTGTCGGCGAGCGAGGTGCTCGCGCTGCCGAGCAGTGGCGCGAACGGCTTCGTGCCCGCCACGCCCGACCAGTTGGTGCGCGGGTTTTCGTCATCGGCCGTCTGGCTGCGCCTGTCGCTGGTCAATGACACGCCGGACCTCCGCACGGCACGGCTGGGGCTCGACGCGACGTGGCTGCGGCATGTCGACTTCCACCTGCTGCGCATGCGCAACGGGCAGCCCGCGTGGACACACGCGCAGGCCGGCGTGTCCGACCCGATGGATGCGACGCACCGCCACGACCGCATTCCGCAACTGCGGATCGACCTGCAGCCGGGAGAGTCGGTGCGGGTGCAGGTGCGGATCATGAGCACGGACCAGATCCAGCTGGTGCCGGAACTGCACACCGAGGAGGCCTGGCATCACCTCGAACGCAACCACGCGCTGCTGAGCGGCCTGCTGATCGGCGGGCTGCTGGCCTTCGCGGTGTATTCGGCCGCGCTATGGTGGATTTCGCGCGCGCCGATGCCCGCGTTCCAGGCGGGAAGCTTTGCGCTGCTGGCGCTGTACGAGGCCACCTACCGCGGCTATGCGCGCATTGCGCTGTGGCCGGACAGCACCGGCTGGAGCTATCGCAGCCACGGCGTGTTGCTGGCGGCCACGGCGCTGTGCCTGCTGCTGTACTTTCACGAGCACAGCCGCCGGAGCCCGGTGCGCGTGCCCGGGCGCCCGCTGCTGTATCTGCTGGCGGGTGTCGAAATCGCCGTGCTGCTGGGCACCCTGTTCGGCCCTTACGCGAGCTTCGCGGCCATTGGCATCGTGAACGCGCTGCTGATCGTGCTCGCACTCACGGCCTGCATCTTCATCTACCAGCGGCGCGTTGGCCCGGGCGGTCGGCTCTCTTTGCTCGTGATGCTGTTGATCTGCGTGGGCATGCTGGTGCACATGTCGGCGATGATGTTCGCGGAGCACCCGATGTCCGGCTTCGACCACGATGCGCTGTCATTCCCGGGCATGCTGGCCGCCGCCTTCGCGATCACGGCCTGGTCGTTCCGGGAGACGCGCCAGCGCAACGCGGCGCAGCAGACGCTGCTGCTGTGGCAGGCCCAGGAGCAGCAGCGGCTCGACGAAGAAGTGGCGCGCAAGACCCGCGCCCTGAGCGAGGCGCTGGGCCAGGCCGAGCAGCGCACACGCGAGCAGAAGGAACTGCTGGCCTACATCAGCCACGACCTGCGCGCGCCGGTGGCCACCATCCTCGGGAGCCTCAAGCTGATGCAGGACGCCGGCGGCACGCCCGCGCCCGCGCAGCTCGCCACCATCGAACGCAGCGCGGCCTACCAGCTGGAGCTCATCGACGACCTGGTCGACTATGCCAAGGGCGAGCTGGCGCCGCTGGCCGTCGAGGCGCAGCCAGTGCAGCTGCGCACGCTGGTCGACGATATCGCGCGGTACGCGGACGCGCTCGCGCAGCGGCAGCACAACAGCTTCGAACTGACGATCGACGGCGAGCTCCCGACCCTGGTCCGGCTGGACGGCAAGCGGCTGCAGCAGGTGGTGCTGAACCTGCTGTCGAACGCGGCCAGGTTCACGCGCAACGGCGCCATCGGACTGCGGCTGCGAGCCCAACCTTTCGGCGAGGCCTGGCAACTGCACTTCGAGGTGACCGACAGCGGCGCGGGCATCGACCCCGACACGCTCGACCGCATAAGCCGCCTGCTGGCCGGCAACGCACCGAGCTTGGCGGGCGGCGGCCTCGGGCTGTTGATTGCGCAGCGCATCGTGCAGCGCATGGGCGGACAACTCGCGATCCACAGCGGCATGGGCACGGGAACGCGGATCGCCTTCTCGCTGTCGACCGGGCCTGCGCCCTCATCGGATGCGCCACCCGCACCGCCGCCGCACCCAGTCTCCACGCCGATCCCGCGCGCAACGCCGAGGGCGCGTGGCCGGTCGCTGCCGGCATTGACACCGCTGTCGCCGGCGCAGAAGGAGGAACTCGAGGCGCTGGCCCGCGATGGGCGATGGAGCGATCTGCACGAATGGGTGAACCGGCTGGCCGCGGACGCACACAGCCAGCCGCTGGCGCAGACGCTTCGCCAGGCGCTCGATCGGCTGGATTTCGAGCAGATCCGCGTGATTGCGCGCACGGCGCCCCTGCACCAGACGCGCACCATTTAGAAAAAGTATCCGGAGATAGACAGCAAGGAGAAGAATCCAATGCTGACAGACACTTTTGTGAGGCAAGTGAAGCACAAGGGCACCGAGATCGGCGAGCGCTACGCGGACGGCGGCGGCATGTACCTGCGCGTCAAGGCGGCAGGCAAGTACTGACGCATGGACTACCGGTTCAACGGCAAGGCGAAGACGCTGGCCTTGGGCGTCTACCCCGCGGTCTCGCTCGCGAAGGCCCGGCAACGGCGCGACAAGGCCCGCGAACTGCTTGCCGACAACATCGATCCCGGCCTCGCGAAGCGCGCAGAGCAGCATCCGTGCGATGGGATGGGCCTGGATCGATCTCGAAAAGGCAATGCTCACCATCCCGGCGCAGGACATGAAGCGAAGGCTCCATGAAAAGCTCAACGGCCGTCCCCACTTCGTGCCGCTGGCGAGGCAGGCGGTGCAGGCACTTGAAGATATTCAGCCATTGACCGGGCACGGCCGGTATGTCTTTCCGAGTATCCGCACTGGCGAGCGCCCCATGAGCGAGAACACCATGAACGCGGCGTTGCGAAGGCTCGGCTACACCAACGACGAAATGGCCGCCCACGGATTTCGCGCGATGGCACGCACGGTCATGGCAGAACAGATGCACGGCATTTCGCCCGATGTCATCGAGGCACAACTTGCCCATGGCAAGAGCGGGCCGATGGGTGCAGCCTACGCTCGTGCGCAATTCATGGACATGCGCAAGGACATGATGCAGCGCTGGGCGGACTATCTGTATCAACTTGCCGGAAACGCGCAAGTCCCAACGCTCCGGGTGACCTAGCGGTGATTCCGCAAGACCTTCATCTCTGCGCAACGCCGCGGCCGACGGTGGACGAGCGGCGCACAACTGGAAGGAGGCGATGAATCAATTCTCCAATACACGTCCGACGAGGTGGCGCCGTCTCGGTCAGCGTGTCGTTGCCTGCGCCGTCGACATACGTGTCATCCCGCCGAGGCCACTGACGGTGGCGTTGCCGGCGCCACCATCCAGCGCGTCGTTGCGCCCCCAGGCTGCGGATCACCCACCTCCCATTGCAGGCGCCCGCCCTTGGGCATGTGGACGCCGCACGCCGGCGATACCAAGGCGTGTGCCGCCCAACTCGGCCAGCAGGCGGTTCAGTTTTCCGGCATTTTGATCACCCATGGCATTCAAAATACAGCCTTTATGAACTCTTGCGTGCATATGGCAACATCGGGCCGACAACTTGAGGAACGTCGCACTCGAGCGATGCCGAAAACGCAGCAGGGCCCCTTGGCAGTCACGGGAAGAACATGGCGAAAAGCGCGGTCAACAGGAAACACGACGAGCTCATCAGCCTCGAGCAAATCAAGAAACTGGCCGTCACGGCCATGTTCTCTGACGACGAGCTCATGGACCAGTTGGTGCTCAAGGGCGGCAACGCGATGGCCCTCATCCACCAGCTGACGTCGCGCGAATCTGTCGACCTCGACTTCTCGATGCGCCATGACTTTCCGGACGGAACCGAAGCCGTGCAAGTCCGCATCGAACTTGCGTTGCAACGCACATTTCGACTCGCGGGCTACGAGCCCTTTGATTTCAGGATGGAGGAAAAGCCTGCCGAGGTCAGCCCGGATCTCGCCGGCTTCTGGGGCGGCTACGGCATTGACTTCAAGTTGGTGCCGAGGGGGGTGCGGATAAAAACCTGGACTGGTTCTATGTCGTAAGTCCAGGGCTCTCTCGGTATTCGATGGGCCTCGGACAGCCCAGGAAGATCTTGATCCGCTGTTCGGTGTACCAATGGATGTCGGAGTCCGCGGCCTGTATGAACTGCGCGATGGTCGTCCGTGGCCTTGGTGCAGAGGTGATCCAGCTGGAACACCCTGGGCGCATCTGGCATCGCGGCTACGGACGGGCCTTGGATCCGGACCGGCGTCTGCAGGACCTGAAGCGGGGAGGACCACCCCGAAGAAGGGTTCAGCTGCCAAGACGCCGGCGCAGCCACCCAAAGAACGACCCTGCGAGGAATGCCCAAACGCTCAACACGACGATCGCTTCGAGGAAGCCGGCCCAGGAGAACGGTGCAGGCCGCAGGAGTGCGCTGAAGTCCATGCCGTGGAACAGGCCATTCATGAAATTCAGGAATGGGCCGGGCGCGGCGAGCCAGACCATTGCGCACAGCGTGTAGAAGACCGCAACGGTCACGGCCAAGGCCATCCCCGTACGCAGAGCCGTGGGAGCGGATTCCAGGTTCCGGACTGAAGGCGAGGTCGTGCCCATGAGATTCTCCTGTTGCCACTTCAGATCTTGGCGCGATGGGGCCGGGCTGCATTGACGCACATCAAGCCGCGCATCGAAATACGTGCGACGCTCGTGCAACGGCAGGGAGCCCGGTGACCAAAGGAGCACGTCCATGGACCACGATCGTTCCGAGCCGCCGTCGTTCTGGCGGTCTCCTGCGGGCCTGGCGTTGCTCGTAGCCACTGCCGCTGGTGGCTTCTACCTCGTCACGGAGCACACGGCACACCTGTTCGGCGCCCTGCCCTACCTGATCATCCTGGCCTGTCCGTTGATGCACATCTTCATGCACCACGGCCATGGCCACGGCGGCCATGGACAGCCGCACGGACAGCCCCCGGGGAACGACCATGAACAGCGCTCCGAATGACTACGGCCTCTGGGGCCTCGTGTTCCTGAACTCCGTCATCTTCGTGGGGTTCGCATACAGCTTCTTCAAACCGGCCAACCTGCGCGACTGGCGCAGCTTCGGAGCGTACGGTGCCTTCATCGTGGCCCTGTTCGCGGAGATGTACGGCTTCCCGCTGACCATCTACCTGCTCTCCGGCTGGCTCGGCACGAAGTTTCCGGGCGTCAACCTGCTCGAGCATGACGCTGGCCATTTGTGGTGGCTCATCACGGGCCGGCACGGCAATCCGCATTTCGGCGCGCTGCACGTCCTGAGCTTCGCCTTCATCTTTGCCGGGTTCACGTTGCTGTCCAAGGCCTGGCACGTGTTGTATCACGCCCAGCGACGTCACGAACTGGCCAAGGCAGGTCCCTACCGGCTCGTTCGCCATCCGCAGTACATCGGCTTCGTGGCCATCATGTTCGGCTTCCTGCTTCAGTGGCCCACGATGCTCACGCTCGGAATGTTCCCGGTGCTGGTGGTGATGTACGTTCGGTTGGCCATTTCGGAAGAGCGCGACTCCGAGATGGCTTTCGGCGATGCCTGGCGGGAGTACGCGAAGACCACGCCTCGGTTCGTGCCGAATTTTTTCAAGGCTTCGCACGCACGCCCCGCCAGCGGCCACTGAGGCCGATCCGCCAGCAGGATCGCGCCCCTGACAGGCCCGCAGGGAGCGCAGCCAGCGTGCAAAGCAGGGGCTCTCTACAGCAGCGCTTCCGGCGCCAGCCCCCCCAGAAAGCGGGCCATCCAGACGCGCCACGCGCTGGCGAGGGGGTCGCTCGAATAGCGCACCGGCCGATCGCCATCCAGGGACTGCCAGCGCAGCGATGAAGCGGCGTTGCCCGGCTCATCGAGCTCGACCTCGAAGACCTGGTCGAGCGTGGTGGCCTCGCCGAAGAGCGCGGTCAGCTGCCCCCCGAGTTCCTGGCTTTCGATCCGCAGCGCCACCTCGGTGTTGAGCTTGCTGGAGCGCGGATCGAGGTTCATCGATCCGATGAACACCGCGTGGCCATCCACGACGACGGCCTTGGCGTGAAGACTGGCGCCGGACGACAGTCCCAGGCGCGGGGTCCTGGCGCCGGGTCCCCCGGGCCGCAACTCATAGAGCACCACGCCGCAGGCGAGCAGCTGCGGGCGGTAACGCGCGTATCCGGCGTGCACCACCGGCACATCGGTCGAGGCCAGGGAATTGGTAAGGATCCGCACCCGCACCCCACGACGAGCCAGACCACACAGCACCTCCACACCGGTCGCACCCGGAACCAGATAGGGCGACACCAGAATCACGTCGTGCCGGGCCTGCTCGACGTCCTTGCGCAGCACCGGGAAGATCGCGCTGGTCGTCTCGGGCGAACCGGCGAGCGAGTTCGCGGGCACGTCGAACAGCGCCTCGGCGGGCGCCACAACCAGCGGCAGCTGTCCCGAGCGCACCAGGCCGCCGAACGCTGTCCTGCGCAGCGAGCGCACATAGGCGCCTTCCCGAAAATGTCCGGCCTGCGCGGCAGTCTCGGCCCACGCTTGCCGAAGATCGGCCAGCGGCGGCGCGGGTCCGGCGACGGCGGCAATCGGCACCGCCTCCCGGCTGTTCCAGTACTGGTCGAAGCTGCGCGATACTTCGGCCACCACGGGACCGGCGGCCAGCACGTCGAGATCGGCAAAGTCGCGCTCTTGGGACGCATTGAAGTAGGCGTTGCCCAGGTTGCGGCCACCCATCACGGCCACGGCGCCATCGGCGATCCACAGCTTGTTGTGCATGCGCCGATTCAGGCGCTCGCCATCGCCGAGCAGTTCGAGCACCTGCACCAGGCCGAAACTGCCGCGCTGCGAAAACGGATTGAACAATCGCACCTCCACATTCGGATGCCCGGCAAGCACCGACAGGTGAGCTTCGCGGTCGCCCACATTGAGGTCATCGACCAGCAGCCGCACGCGAACGCCCCGCTGCGCGGCGCGCAGCACACCGTCCAGCAGCAGCGTTGCCGTCGAGTCGTCGGCGACGCTGTAGTACTGCAGGTCCAGGGTTCGCTCCGCCGCCGCGGCAAGAGCGCCGCGAGCAGCAAACGCCTCCGGTCCGGAAACCAGCAGATGAAAGCCCGATTGGCCCGGTGCCGATGCGAGTTGCGCGAAGTAGGTCCGTCCGAGCGACGTCTGCAGGGGCTGGTCGAACGCATGGGACGGCGCGCGCGGCGCGTCGAAGGCGATCGCCGCGCAGGCAGCGAGCAGCAGCGCCGCAGCCACGAGGAGCATGCACCGGCCAAGCCTCTCGCCGCGGCGGCGCCATTCGAAGCAGGCGATGCGGGCCGGCGGCTGATCGACCCGATCGTTCATCGCGCGCTCCCCGGGCAATCCGCCGCCTCGAAAAGCATGGCATGCATGCGTTCCCGTTCCTTCACCGTCGGCCAGCCGGCATCGGCGGGTGCGGCCACCGACCCGAGACGACCCTGCGCGTCGACATGGGCAAGGCCATAAGTCTCGTTGACGATGGCATCGGGCTCACCGTCCTTCAGCCGCACATACCAGTCGGCCAGGCGCAGGTTCCGGCCGGCCCATGCGGGCGCCGCGGCTTCGCGGCGCGCGAGCGCCACATACAGCGCATGCGGGACCGCGTGCACACCGCCGGCCTCGTCGAGCAGGAACACATACGAGGCATGCTCGCCACCCGATTGGCGCAGCGCGCGGCCCGACGCATCGACCGTGCTGTACACCGGCGCGAAACCACCGCCGGGGGTGCGGAAGTTGGTGGTCTGCCCCTGGTACAGGCGAGCCGCCACCCACTGCGCGTCGCCGGCGTAGGCGTAGGCACGCAGGTCGAACTTCATGGCATGGTCGGCGTCCTCGTCGATCAGGCGTTCGCCCGGCGGCACGATGGCCTGCGCCACGTAGCCGCCAGAGAGGATCTCCTGCCACACCCGCCGCGTGAGCTTGTCGCCGCGGTAGGCGGCGCGGCTGCCAAAGCCGGCGACGGGCTTGAAGAAAAGGCCACGGCGTGCGGCCCACAGGCGCTCGCCATCGGCAGTATTCACGACCTCCGTGTGCGGGACCGCGTCCAGCAGCACCTGCCGGGTGGCTTCGGGCACACCCAACGCCTGCAGCCGCGCGGCATCGCTGAAGACGGCGAGCTGTCGCTTGTCCGCGTACAGCGCATGGGCTTGCGGGTGGGGTGTCAGTACAACGCCTTGATGCAGGTACGCCTCGCGCAGCGCGGCGCTTTCCGGCTGCTCGAGATAGAAGTCGGTCAAGCGGTTGTAGACCAGATCGATGGCCACGTCGCCGTGCCACAGCGTGCCATCTCGCCATTCGAGCGACGACGGGTCGGCAATGACGGCGCGCAGCCCATGCCGCTCGAAGAGTTGCTGGAACAGCAGGAACTCGGCGTAGAGGTATTGCTCCGGCGGCGCCGTATCGACAATGGCGATGCTGGCCAGCGGCCGCGAGCGGCCTGCAAGGCGCCATTCCTGGCGGAACATGTCGACGATGCGCTGCTCGAAGTCGGCCGCGCTGGCCCGCGTGGGCACCATCGAATCCATCGCCTCGCAGCAGGCTCGCTGGGCGCGCGCCAGCACCGCGTTGAGCATCGCCCCGCCGGCGTTGGTGTTGATCTCGATGAGGCCGAGGCGGTCCTGTTCGAGGTGGAAGTCGTAGCCGAAGAACACGCCGCGCGGGCCCGCGCTGCCCAGGCGGGCAATCGCGGGAGCGGTGGCCAGGGCCTGTTCGCGGTAGGCCGGCAGCGCCACCACCGACTCCACGGCCCGCACCACCTGCGCCATGCGCCGTATCCGCGGCGCGGCCACGAACACCGGCTGGGCCGCGAACACGAACGGGCAGCGCTCGCGCACCAGCCGGGACAGGCCCGGCTGCCCCAGCTCGGCGTCGAGCGCGCGCGCGAGCGCGTCCCGGTCGAGGCTGAGACAGAAGCACTCGCGATTGAGCTGCTCGATCGTGGTGGCGGGTGCCGGCAGCGCGGCAGGGGCGTCGCCAAAGAGATGCGGAACGGGCCTGGACATGCGCTGCTTTCGGACGATCGGATGAAGAGGCACAGTCACCGGACTGCGTTCGACACGACGCGCACGACCCGCCGCCGGATGGCGGCAGCCGGGAAAAGCATGGCGCGAGTGCGCGGCCGGTGTAGCGAATGGGGACGTGGGGCCAGGGTCGGTTCGGTCATGGTCGGATCCGCCTGATCAGGAGACGACGATCCAGGCACGAGGATGCACCGATGGCGCCACAGGGTGCTTGAGGAAGATCAAGCGGAAGCCCGCGGCTTGTGCCGTCGGGCAATGGCAGGAGAAAGTGGGGGGCCCGCCGACCCGCTCGACGCGCCCGCAGGCCCATGCCGCTTCAGTCGCCCAGGATGGAATGCCAGATGCCCAGCCTGGCGCATGCTGTTCCGCGCGAGCGGGCTGAGACATGCACTCGCCTGCAAGGGCGAACATGGTTCGAACCGGCTTCCTGAAATGTGGCCGCGCGCGATCGCTCCAGGCGGTCGCACGAACCGCCGATCGGCGGCAACCTTTGCGCCCAAGTGGCTTCCGGCCGTATGGCGAATTCCGTGCGTTGACGCCCGCCCAGGGCGGGTCGCCGCAGCCACGCCGCTCATCGCACGCGCGGGAGCAGCGCGGCCGGCGCGTTCCACTGCCGCTTCGCATAGTCGTCCCTGGGTGTGGCCTGGATGAAGACGCAGCACTGGACCCAATGCACGGGCCGCAACGCACCCACGGCCTGTTCCAGGTGCGCCATCACTCGGTCCCTCATGGCGCGCTGCAGCTCGGGCGCACGCGCCCGGGTGAGGATCAAGGTCGCCACCAGTTGCTGCGCGCCGCCATCCTGGCCCGACAGGGTATCGGCGCAAACCAGGACCCTTGTCTTCAGGTCGCCGATGTCGGCCCATTCGCGGGCGGCCAGGTCGAGGTGGATGTCGCGAGCCAGCTGCTTCCAGTGCAATGCGGCGGCCAGGTCCGCGCTGACTTCGATATGCAGGTGCGGCATCAGTCGAGCCTTATCCCGCGTTCGCGGATCAACTGGCCCCAGCGCGCCCGCTCGGCGTCGATCAGCCGGGCGAACGCCTGCGGCGAGCTGTCGACCTTCTGCGATCCCAGGTCTGCCAGGCGCGTCTGCACGAGCGGATCGGCCAGGGCACGCCGCATATGCTCCGACAGCCAGGCCACCCTGTCGGCGGGCGTGGCCGCGGGGGCGAGGAAGCCGTACCAGCCGCCGATATCGGCATCAATGCCGGACTCCTTCAATGTCGGTACCCCGGGCAAGCCTGCGATCCGTTCGCGGGTGGTGACGGCCAGTGCCTTCAACCGCCCGGACTTGATGTGCTGCAGCACGGCAGGCGAGGCCTCGAACAGCAGCTGGACCTGCCCGCCCATGGCGTCGTTGAGCGCCGGGCCCGAGCCCCTGTACGGCACATGCACGAAGTCGGTGGCGGTGACCTGCTTGAACAGTTCACCGGCGAGATGCTGCGGCGTGCCGTTGCCGGCCGATGCGTAAGCGTATTTCCCGGGGTTCGCACGCAGCAGCTTGACAGCTTCGGCCGGCGTGGCTGCGGGAAACGACGGGTGCGCCACCATGATCAGCGGCACCACCGCAGCGAGCGCCAGCGGCTTGAAGTCCCGCCCGGGGTTGAAGCCCAGCCGGGGGTATAGGGCCTCGTTCGCGCTCAGCGGCCCCAGCGCGCCGAGCAGCAGGGTGTAGCCATCGGCATCGCCGCGGGCCACGGCCTCGGTCCCGATGTTGCCGCCCGCGCCGCCGCGGTTGTCGACGAGCACCGTGGCGCCGCTCGTGGTCTGGAGCGCCGTGGCCATCAGGCGGGAGATCGCATCCGTAGTGGCACCGGGCGGGTAGGGACAGACGATGCGGATGGGCTTTGCCGGAAAGCCCTGCGCAATCGCTGCGGTCCACGAACTGCCGGCCGTGGCCATTGCCGCGGCGCCTTGGATGAAGTGTCGGCGTGTCTGCATGATTCTCGGGGTTGCTTGGGTACATCCCAATGTCACGGATAGGAGGGAATTGATCAAATCGGTTCTATCCTCGATATTCTTCGGAAAAACCTATCAATATGTCCCGTCGTGCCCGCGATCCGCTGGAACTCGTCTCGCTGCGCCAGCTTCGCTATTTCAACGCAGTCATCCGGGCCGACAGCTTCGGCAAGGCGGCCAGCGAATGCTCGATCTCGCAGCCCGCGCTGTCCGAGCAGATCGCCGCCTTCGAGTCGGCCCTGGGCCTGCGCCTCTTCGACCGCGTGGGCCGGCGGGCCATTCCCACGCAGCAAGCGCTGCAACTGCATCGGCGCATCACCGCCACCATGGGAGATCTCCAGGCGGCGCTGCGCGCCGCGAGCGATCGTTCCGCTGCCGTTTCGGGCACCGTGCGCATCGGCCTGGTCCAGTCGTACGGCAGCTGCTGGGTGGCGCCGGTGGTGCGTGCGGCGCAGGCGCGCTGGCCGGACCTGTCCATCTCGATGTCCCGCCGCACGGTATCGGCGCTGGCCGAAGGGGTCGCGCGCGGCGACCTGGATTTCGCCGTCACCTTCGATGCGTCGGACCGCCCGGACATGGATGTCCAGCCCTGCTTTGCCGAACCCTATGTCGCCGTGCGATCGGGCAGGCGGCGGCGTCCCATGGCGCTGGCCGAACTCGCCGGCGAGCCGCTGGCGCTGCTGCCGCCCGAATACGCCATGCGCCGCCGGATCGACAGCCTGTTTGCCGCGCAAGGCCTCAGGCCGCAGGTCCGCTTCGAGTCCGATGCCCAGGAAGACCTGGTGCATGCCGTGCGCCACCGGGGCATGACGGCCGTGGTGAATGCGGCCACGGCATTGAGCCTCGATGTGCGCGGCGCCGTCGCCATCGATGATCCCACGCTCGCGCGAACGGCCTGCCTGATACGTTCGCTCAACCGCTACCACACGCGTGCTGCCGTGTGCCTCTGGGATGCAATGCACGCAGCGGCCGATGGCCTGGCGGCCCGGATCAAGGCCGGCTTGCCGGGCTGAGCTTGGCCACCTGAACGCGGCGGAGCCATGGCGCCGCCCCGGTGCCGGGGGCCGCGCTAGGCTGCGCCGAACAGCGCGCCGGCCGGCGCACAGGGCAAGGCGTCCTGCGCTGGTGAGGTGAAGCCCTCGCACCACCTCACCAGTGCGGCGGCCTGCGCCTCGTCCATGGCGGGCGCGAAGCTGCGCATGCGCTGCTGCAGGCCGGCCCAGTTGTACGGGTCTTCGGGGTCGCCGCGGCGCAGATCGCGGTAGGCGCTGATCTGCCTTCCATCGCGCAGCATGAGGGTCACGCGGCTCGGGCGGCGCTGCGGGAACGCGCGCTGGAACTCCTCGTTCGGCCGCACCTGCATGCGCGCGGCCAGGGCGCGCAGGCTCGGGCTGTCAAGATCGGGGGCTTCCGTGTCGGCGATGCCGAGCACGCCTCCTTTCTCCAGCAGCACCGCGAGCAGGTAGCGCAGGCAGAAGCTGGCCTCGGCCGGCCTGGCGGGCCACTGCACGCCTGCGATCTTGAGCGCATGCGGAAAGATCTCGATCTCCATCGCCTGCACGTCGGCGGCCCCGATGCGGTGTTCCTCGATCAACGCGCGCGTCGCGTCGAGCGGCGTGAACAGCATCGCGCACGCCGGCCAGGCCTTGATGGTGGCGGTGTGCAGCCGCTCGGGCGCATCGAGTCCTTCAGCGACGGCTGCCAACGGCCCCTCGCCCGCCAGTGCTGCGTACATGCCGCGCCGGCCGGTGAAGAAGGCGCGCGCGCCCGGCAGGCCGGCCCGCGCGGCAAACGCCGCCGTCATGCCGTTGCGCACCGCGAACGCGGGATGCAGCGACTTGGATTCGTGCGCATCGTCGTCGACCAGCTGCCAGAGCCCGGCCGCCTGCGTCGCGGCGATGCCCAGCGCATGGTGCAGCCGTGGCGCATCGAGCCCCAGCGCCATGCCGGCGGCGGCCGCCGCGCCTACCGCGCCCGCCGTGGCGGTGGCATGGAACAGGCCCGCATGGCGCGCGCCCAGCGCCTCGCCCAGGCGCAGCGCGACCTCGTAGCCGGCCACGATGGCGCGCGCGGCGCGCTCGTGCGTGAGCCCGAGCGAGGACGCCAGCGCGAGCACCGGCGTGATCGCGACCACGCCCGGATGCAGCATGGCCGCGCGGTGCGCATCGTCGATCTCGCGAAGGTGCGCGATGCCGGCATTGGCGAAGCCGGCCGCCAGCGGCGTGGCGCCCTGGCCGCCGAACAGCGCCGCCTCGCCCGCACCGGGCATCAGCGTCTGCGCCAGGCCGCGCAGCGTGGCGGCGGCGGGCATGTCCTGCGCCGACCAGCCGGCCGTGAACCAGTCCAGCAGCGCCTGCGCGAGCCGCGCGCGCGTGGCGGCGGTCAGTGGCTGCGACGCCTGGCGCAACAGGTGCGCCACCAGCACGGATTCCGGCAGGACATCGGAAATGGGAGCTGCGATCACGGCAAGGTCATTTTATTGAATGAAATCAGGATCATTATATAAAATGCAACGAGTTGCGAGGAATCCGCCCCATGAGCCTGTCCATCCGTTCCTTCTTCGATGCGGCCACTTCCACCTTCTCCCATGTGGTCGACGACGGCGCCGGGGCCTGCGCGGTGATCGACCCGGTGCTGGGCTTCGACATGCATTCCGGCCGCACCGATGCGCGTCCGGCCGAGGCCGTGGCGGCGCACGTCGAGGCACGGGGCCTGCAGCTGCAGTGGCTGCTGGAGACGCATGCGCATGCGGACCACCTGTCCGGCGCGCCCTGGCTGCAGCAGCGCTTCGGCGGCACGCTGGCGATCGGCGCGGGCATCACCGCCGTGCAGCGCGAATTCCGCGGCATCTTCAATGCAGCCGACATGGCGGCGGACGGTTCGCAGTTCAACCGGCTGTTCGCCGATGGCGAGGCCTTCGCCATCGGCCGGCTGCAGGCGCAGGCGCTGCACGTGCCCGGCCACACGCCGGCCGACGTGGCCTACCGCATCGCCGACCCGGCCGGCGGCCCGGACGCGGTGTTCGTCGGCGACACGCTGTTCATGCCCGACCTGGGCACCGCCCGCTGCGACTTCCCGGGCGGCGATGCGCCCACGCTGTTCCGCTCGATCCGCCGGCTGCTCGCGCTGCCGCCGCAGACCCTGCTCTACCTCTGCCACGACTATCCGCCCGCGGGGCGGGAGGCCGCCTGCCGCACCACGGTCGCCGCGCAGCGCGCGGGCAACATCCATGTGCGCGACGGCGTGCCCGAGGCCGACTTCGTCGCGCGCCGCCGGGCGCGCGACGCCACCCTGGCGCTGCCGGCACTGATGCTGCCGGCGGTGCAGGTCAACATGCGCGCGGGCCGCATGCCGCCGCCCGATGCCAACGGCACCGCCTACCTGAAGATCCCGGTCGACCGGCTGTGAGCCCCGCGCGCGCTACCGGCGCCAGTCGCGCGGCGGACGGCTGCTGAAGCCCTGCTGCAGCAGCGCCTTCTGCGCCACCTGCACGGCCTTGCGCTGGGCCGTCGCGCTCTGCCGCTGCGCGAGGCCGATCACCACCAGCGCGCCCTGGAAGGCGCCATCGCTGTCGAACACCGGCACGGCCACCGATGCGATCTGCGGCACCCGCTCCTCGCGGGTGATGGCGAAGCCGTCGCGTGCAATGGCCTCCGCATGCGGCGTGCTGCCGCCCGTGAAGTAACGCAGCACGTGCGAGGACGAGCCGCCCGCCGAAAGCTTGAGCCGCGCGCCCACCTCCACATGGTGGCGCACTTCGTTGCTGCTGTTCTCGCGGTAGAGGCAGACGCGCTCGTCGCCGTCGCGCACGTAGAAGGCCACCGTCTCGCCGGTCTGCCGCATCACCTCCTGCAGCACCGGCTGCAGCCGCGTGCCGATGTCGAAGGTGCGCCGGTAGAGCATGCCCATGTGCAGCAGCGCCGGGCCGGGCGCGTAGGCGCCGTCGTCGAAGCGGTGGACCATGCGGGCGCGCACCAGCACGCCGAGCAGCCGCAGCAGCGTGGCCTTGTCCAGGCCCGTGCAGTCGGCCAGCTCGCGCAGCTTCAGGCGCAGCCGGTCTTCGGTGAAGCATTCGAGGATCGACAGGCCGCGCTCGAGCACGCCGGAGGGCGGCTGCGGCGCACTGAGCGCCACCTCGGGAGCCGGCGCCTCGACGGGCGAGGCGGCGTCCGATGCGCGCCGCGCCGTCTTGCGGGCCGGGGCCGCGTCCGATGTCTTCTTCGAAGCAGGGGTAGATCTCATGGGAGCAGATTGTGTGCGATTGCCGCGTCGGGACCGACCCGGTTGACAGTGCGTCGCGCGCCCGCCTAGAATTTTGTTTATTGAACTGTATTTCAATCAATGAAATACAACAAATCCACAAAGAGACATTCCTGCCCTCGTGCCAGCTTGGCCGAGAAGCCCACCCGCCTTCTGCATGACTGCGACCATCGACATTCCCGCCGCCCCGGCCACCGACGCGCTGGCCGAGATGCTGTCCGGCATCGTGGGTTCTGCCCACGTGCTGACGGCCGCCGCCGACAGGGCCCGCTACGAGGCCGAGTGGCGCCGCACCTACCCCGGCAGCGCGCGCGCCGTGGTGCGCCCGGCCAGCACCGGTGAGGTGTCGCGCGTGGTCGCGGCCTGTGCGGCCGCCGGCGTGCCGATCGTGCCGCAGGGCGGCAACACCGGCCTGGTCGGCGGCTCCACGCCCGACGATTCGGGGACCGAGGTGGTGCTGAGCCTCGAGCGCATGCGCGCCGTGCGCCGCGCGGATCCGCTGGACAACACGCTCACGCTCGAGGCCGGCTGCACGGTGCTCGAGGCGCAGGCCGCGGCCGAGGCGGCGGGCCGCCTGTTCCCGCTCTCGCTGGCCTCCGAGGGCAGCGCCACGGTGGGCGGCGTGGTCTCGACCAACGCGGGCGGCGAGCAGGTGCTGCGCTACGGCAACACGCGCGAGCTGGTGCTGGGCCTGGAGGTGGTGCTGGCCGACGGCCGCGTGCTCGACCTGCTGGGCGCGCTGCGCAAGGACAACACCGGCTACGACCTGAAGCAGCTCTTCATCGGCGGCGAAGGCACGCTGGGCATCGTGACGGCCGCCACCTTCAAGCTCTTTGCGCGGCCGCGCCAGGTGGTCACGGCCTGGGCCGCGGTGCGCGACCCGCAGGCCGCGGTGGAACTGCTGTCGCGCCTGACCGATGCGGTGGGCGAGCGCGTGACCGCCTTCGAGCTGATCGGCGAGGAGCCGCTGGGCCTGGTGCTGCGGCACGGCACGCCCGGCATGCGCGCGCCGCTCGGCAGCGCGAGCCCCTGGTCGGTGCTGCTCGATGTGTCGGAGGTTTCCGCGAGCCTGGACCTGCGGCCCGCGGTGGAGGAGGTGCTGGGCGCGGCGATGGAAGACGGCCTGGTGCCGGATGCCGCACTCGCCGCTTCCGACAGCCAGGCCCACGCCTTCTGGGCGCTGCGCGAGCACATCCCCGAGGCCCAGCGGCTGGAAGGCCCGTCGATCAAGCACGACATCGCCGTTGCCATCTCGCGCATTCCCCAATTCATCGAGCAGGCCGGCGCAGCGCTGCAGCAGCTGATGCCCGGCATCCGCATTGTCTGCTTCGGCCATGTGGGCGACGGCAACCTGCACTACAACCAGGGCAAGCCCGCCGGCATGGCCGATGCCGAATTCCGCTCGCGCGAGGAGGCGGTGCACGACGTCGTGCATGCCACCGCCGCGCGGCTGGGCGGCTCCATCTCCGCGGAGCACGGCATCGGGCGGCAGAAGCAGGCGGCCTTCATGCACTACAAGAACCCGGTCGCGCTGGCCGCCATGGCGCGGATCAAGCGCGCGCTGGATCCGGCCAACACCTTCAATCCAGGCCGCATGCTGCCGCGCGCGCTGCTGGACCCCCTCACCTTCCGCTGAACCACCAGGACCTCCATGCCCGTTTCCGTCTTCGACATGCAATCGCTCCAGCACCTCTGGGGCACCGATGAACTGCGCGCCATCTTCGGCGAGGAGAACCGCATCCAGAAGTGGCTCGACTTCGAAGCCGCGCTGGCGTCCGCGCAGGCCGAGCTGGGCCTCATCCCGGCCGCCGCCGCGAAGGAGATCGCGAGCAAGGCCAAGGTCGAGCACATCGACATCGCCGCGATGTCGGCCGAGATCCGCCGCATCAAGCATTCGCTGGTGCCCGCGTTGAAGCAATTGCAGGCCGCCTGCTCGAAGGAAAACGGCGAATGGGTGCACTACGGTGCCACCACGCAGGACGTGGTCGACACCGGCGTGGCCCTGCAGCTCAAGGAATTCCATGCGGTGGCGATGCGCGACCTGCAGGCCGTGGGCCGGGAACTCGCCCGCCTGGCCGTGGCCCACCGCGACACGCCCATGGCAGGCCGCACGCACGGCGTGCAGGCGCTGCCGATCACCTTCGGCCACAAGTGCGCCGTGTGGCTCGACGAACTCGGCCGCCACCACGAGCGGCTGGTGCAGGCCACGCCGCGCGTGCTGGTCGGCATGCTGGCCGGCGCCGTGGGCAGCCAGGCCTCGCTGGGCCCGAAGGCCATCGAGCTCGAAGCGCTGATGCTCAAGAAGCTCGGCCTGGGCGTGCCCACGATCAGCTGGGCACCGGCGCGCGACCGCTTCACCGAATACACGGGCCTGCTCGCCATGCTGGGCAGCACGCTGTCGAAGATCGGCAACGAGCTCTTCAACATGCAGCGCAACGAGTTCGGCGAGGTCGAGGAAGGTTTCTCCGAGGGCAAGCTGGGCTCGTCCACCATGCCGCACAAGCGCAACCCGACCTCGGCCGAGAACCTGGCCGGCCTCTCGCGCCCACTGCGCTACAACGCCGCGATGATGGTCGAGGGCATGGTGCAGGAGGGCGAGCGCGACGGCATCGCCTGGAAGATGGAATGGAAGGCGCTGCCCGAGTGCTGCCTGATTGCCGGCGCCATGCTGTTCCAGGCCAGGAACCTGCTCGCGGGCCTGAAGGTGAATGCCGACGCGATGGCCGCCAACCTCGACCGCATGCGCGGCTACCTGCTGTCGGAGCGCGTGATGCTGGAGCTGTCGGAGCGCGTCGGCAAGCAGACCGCGCACGAATGGATCTACGAAGCCTCGATGCACGGCATCACGCAGAAGCTGAGCTTCGCCGATGCGATGCGCCAGCACGCGGGCCTCGGCCAGCTGCTCGCCGACGACGAGATCCGCGACATGACGGACCCCGCGGCCTACCTGGGCCAGTGCGGTGCTTCGGTGGACCGTGTCGTGGCTGCGCAGGCGGCCTGGCTCGGCTGAATTGCGCCCGCTGCGGGAGTGCATCTCCCGCTGCACGAACAAAGACAGGAGACATGACATGCAGCACACCATCGCCCCGATCCGCCGCCTGTGCGCCCTTGCACTGGCCGGCGCCAGCCTGCTGGCCCTGGCCGCACCCGCCGCCCGGGCCGCCTACCCCGAGCAGCCCGTCAAGCTCGTGGTGGGTTTTCCGCCCGGCGGCGGCGGCGACCTGTACGGCCGGCTGATCGCCAACGCCATGGGCAGGACGCTCGGGCAGAGCGTGATCGTTGACAACCGCGCCGGCGCCGGCGGCAACATCGCCGCCGACATCGTCGCCAAGGCCAAGCCCGATGGCTACACGATCCTGCTGGCCATGAGCGGCAACCTCGCGGTCTCGCCCGCCATGAAACCGCAGAGCCTGCCCTACAAGGTGCCCGACGACTTCGCCGCGATCGGGCTGATCCTGGAAGCGCCGCACGGCCTGTTCGTGAGCCAGGGTTCGCGCTTCAGAACGGCGCGCGAACTGCTCGATGCCGCGAAGACGCAGAAGCTGAGCTTCGCCTCCACCGGCACCGGCGGCGCCGCGCACATCGGCATGGAAATGGTCAAGCAGAAGGCCGGCGTGGAGATGCTGCACGTGCCCTACAAGGGATCGGGTCCGGCCATCACCGACATGATGGGCGGCCAGGTCGACAGCTTCTTCGCCACTGCCTCGCCCCTGGTCGGCCAGGTGCGCCAGGGCCAGCTGCGGCTGCTCGCGATCACCGGCGAAAAGCGCAACCCGGCGATCCCCGAGGTGCCGACCTTCAAGGAGCTGGGCGTGGATGTGCCGGTGACGCAGTGGTACGGCCTGGTGGCGCCCGCGGGCACGCCGCAGGCGGTGGTGAAGCTGCTGTCCGAGCACCTCAGCCGCGCGCTGGCGACGCCCGAGGTGCGCGACGCCATCCGCAAGGACGCCGCCACCGAGCACGACCTGCCGATGGAACGCTTCCGCAGCTTCATCGTCGACGACATCGCCCGCTACAAGGCGGCCATCACGCCTGCGCTGATGAAGGAGATCGCCCAGTGAATCCCGTGACCTTCGACACCCTCGTCTCCGCCGCGCAGCTGGCCGAGGCACTGCGCAGCGCGCATCCGCCGCTGGTGCTGGACTGCAGCTTCGAGCTGACCAATCACGGCGCCGGCCAGCAGGCCTATGACGCGGGCCACATCCCCGGCGCGTTCTACCTGCACCTCGAACACGCGCTCTCGGCCGAGAAGACCGGCCGCAACGGCCGCCATCCGCTGCCCGCGCGCGAAGCTTTCGCCCGCACCCTGGCCGCGATCGGCGTGGGCAACGACACCCAGGTGGTGGCCTACGACAACGCCGGCGGCATGTATGCCGCGCGCCTGTGGTGGATGCTGCGCTGGGTCGGGCACCGCGCGGTGGCCGTGCTCGACGGCGGCATCGCGGCCTGGAAAGCCGCGGGCCACGCGGTGTCGACCGAGGCGTCGCCGGCACGGCCGCGCGGCGATTTCGCGCTGCGCGAATCGCTGGTCACGACGCTGTCCTACGAAGAGGTGCGCGCCAACATCGAGAGCCGGCACAAGCTCGTGCTCGACGCCCGCGCGCCCGACCGCTTCCGCGGCGAGAACGAGACGATGGACCCGGTCGGCGGCCACATTCCGGGCGCGAGGAACCGCCTGTTCAAGGACAACCTGGACGCCGACGGCCGCTTCAAGCCCGCCCAGCAGCTGCGCGCCGAATTCGACGCCATCACCGGCGGCCGGCCCGCCGCCGAGCTGGTGAACCAGTGCGGCTCGGGCGTCACGGCCTGCCACAACCTGCTGGCCATGGAAGTCGCGGGCCTGAAGGGCGCGGCGCTGTACCCCGGATCGTGGAGCGAATGGAGCGCGCAGCCGGGCGCGCCGATCGCCACGGGACCGGCCGCCTGACCGGAAGCTCCGCGGACCCGCGCATGCCCACCTTCCATCCGCACAGCGCCCACTGGGGCGTGTTCTCCGCCGCCTGGGACGGCCGCACGCTCACGGTGAAGCCGCATCCGGGCGATCCGGACCCGAACCCGCTGATCGACAATTTTCCCGATGCACTGCGCCACCGCGCGCGCGTGACCACGCCGATGGTGCGCAAGGGCTGGCTGGAACGCGGCCCCGGGCCCGATCCGATGCGCGGCCGGGACGCGTACGTGGCCCTGCCGTGGGAAGAGGTGCTCGACCGGCTGGCCGCGGAACTTCGGCGCGTGAAGGAGCGGCACGGTGCCGGTGCAGTCTTCGGCGGCTCCTACGGCTGGTCGAGCGCGGGGCGCTTCCACCATGCGCAGAGCCAGGTGCACCGCTTCCTCAACACCACGCTCGGCGGCTACGTGCGCTCGGTCAACAGCTACAGCGCCGGCGCCTCGGGCCCGATGCTGCCGCACATCCTCGGTTCGATGGAAGAGGTGGCGCGCCGCAACGTGACGTGGGAGCAGATCGTCGAACACACCGACGTGGTGCTGGCCTTCGGCGGCATGGCGCTGAAGAATTCGCGCATCGCCTCGGGCGGCATCAGCCGCCATGTCGAGCGCGGCGCCATGCGCGAGGCGGCGGCGCGCGGCTGCCGCTTCGTCTGCATCAGCCCGCTCCGGAGCGACCTGCCCGACGAGGCGCAGTTCGAGTGGCTCGCCGCCAGGCCCAACACCGACACGGCGCTGATGCTGGCGCTGGTGCACCAGATCGTGAGCGACGGTGCGCACGACCGCGAATTCATCGCCAGCCACTGCGACGGCTGGGCCGCGTTCGAGGACTACCTGATGGGCCGCAGCGACGGCGTGGCCAAGAGCTGTGACTGGGCCGCACCGATCTGCGACCTGCCGGCACAGCAGCTCGTCGAGCTGGCCCGCTCGCTCGTGGGCAAGCGCACGCTGGTGGTGGTGTCGCACTCGCTGCAGCGCGCCGAGCATGGCGAGCAGCCGGTCTGGATGGGCGCGGTGCTGGCCGCGGCGCTCGGCCAGCTGGGCCTGCCCGGCGGCGGCTACAACTACGCGCTGGGCACGCTCGCGCACTACGGCAAGCGCAACAACGCCGTGCCGGCGGCCGCGCTGCCCCAGGGCAGCAACGGCGTGAAGGAGTTCATTCCGGTCGCGCGCATCAGCGACATGCTGCTCAATCCGGGCCAGCCCTTCGACTACAACGGCCAGCGCCGGACCTATCCGCACATCCGCCTCGCGTACTGGGCAGGCGGCAATCCGTTCCACCACCACCAGGACCTCGCGCGCCTGGCCGAGGCCTTCCGCACCCTCGACACCTTCGTCGTGCACGAGATCGCCTGGACCGCGACCGCGCGCCATGCCGACATCGTGCTGCCCAGCACCATGACGCTGGAGCGCGAGGACATCGGCGCCACGGCCACCGACCCGATGGTGGTGGCCATGCACCGCATCGCCGAGCCCTGCGGCCTGGCGCGCGACGACTACGACATCTTCTGCGACCTGGCCGAACGGCTCGGCGCCTTCGAGGCCTTCAGCGAGGGCCGCACGACACGCGAATGGCTGGCACACCTGTACGAGCGCACCCGCAGCGGGCTCGAGGCACTGGGCCTGGACGCACCGGACTTCGAGACCTTCTGGCAGCGCGGCGAACTCATGCTGCCGCAGCGGGACGACGACGGCGGCATGCTGCGCGCCTTCCGCAACGATCCCGCCGCCGCGCCGCTGCCCACGCCCAGCGGCAAGGTGCAGATCAGTTCGCCGGCGATCGCCGCCTTCGGCTATGCCGACTGCCCGGGCCATCCGGCCTGGCTTGCACCGAGGTTCGCGCCGACCGCCGAGCATCCGCTGTGGCTGGTTGCCAACCAGCCGCACACCAAGCTGCACAGCCAGCTCGACTTCGGCGCCCACAGCCAGGCCAGCAAGCGCCGCGGCCGCGAGGTCTGCACGCTGCATCCCACCGCCGCCGCGGCGCGCGGCATCCAGGAAGGCGACATCGTGCGGCTCTTCAACGAGATCGGCGCCTGCCTGGCCAGCGCGCACCTGTATGCCGACATGCGCGAGGACGTGGTGCAGCTGCCCACCGGCGCCTGGTACGACCCGGCCACGGACGACCAGGGCCGCCCGATGTGCGCGCACGGCAACCCCAACGTGCTGACGCGCGACATCGGCACCTCGTCGCTCGCGCAAGGCTGCGCGGGCCAGCTCAGCACGGTGCAGATCGAACGCTACGACGGCGCGCTGCCGCCGATCCGCGCGTTCGAGCCGCCGGTGGCGGTCACATGCGCAGCATCTTCCCCGGATTCATGATTCCGGCGGGGTCCAGGGCCCGCTTGATGTCGCGCATCAGATCGATCGCCTCGCCATGCTCGACTTCGATCTGGCCGATGCGATGCAGCCCCACGCCATGCTCGCCGGTGCAGGTTCCGCCCATCCGTATCGCGCGCAGGGCAACACGCTCGGCCAGCGCCTCGGCCTTGGCGCGCGCCGCCCGGTCTGCGTCGTCGTAGATGATCCCGAGGTGGAAGTTGCCGTCGCCCACGTGCCCGACGATCGGTGCATAGAGCCCGCTTTCGCGGATGTCGGCCTCGGTCTCGGTGATGCAGTCGACCAGCGCCGAGATCGGCACGCAGGCATCGGTGCCCATCGAACTCCAGCCCGGATGCATCGCCAGGTTGGCGTGGTAGCACGAGTGGCGGGCCTTCCACAGGCGCGAGCGCTCCTCGGGCCGGTGGGCATAGCGGAACCCGCTGCCGCCGTTCTCGCTGGCAAGGCCCTGCACCATGTCCACCTGCTCGGCCACGGCCGCCTGGCTGCCGTGGAACTCGATGAACAGCGTGGGCCTTGCCTCGAATTCGTCGAGCTTCGAATAGCGGATGCATGCGTCCATCTGCACATCGTTGAGCAGCTCGATGCGCGCCACCGGGACACCCAGCTGCAGCGTGGCGATCACCGTGTCCATCGCGGCGCGGAGGCTGTCGAACTGGCAGACCGCCGCAACCACATGCTCCGGCAGGCCGAACAGGCGCAGCTGCACCTCGGTGAGGATGCCCAGGAGGCCTTCGCTGCCCACGTAGAGCCGGGTGAGGTCGAAACCCGACGCCGACTTGCGCGCGCGCGTGCCGGTGCGAACGATGCGGCCGTCGGGCGTCACCACCGTCAGCCCCATGACCGTCTCGCGCATGGTGCCGTAGCGCACGGCGGCCGTGCCCGACGCGCGCGTGGACGCCATGCCGCCCAGCGACGCGTTGGCGCCCGGGTCCACCGCGAAGAACAGGCCGCTGCTGCGCAGGTGTTCGTTGAGCTGCTCGCGCGTCACGCCGGCCTGGACGCGACAGTCCATCGAATCCGTCGAGACCTCCAGCACCCGGTCCATGCGCGAGAGGTCGATGCACACCCCGCCGTGGATCGCCGCCACGTGCCCCTCCATCGAGGTTCCGCTGCCGAAGGCGATGATCGGCACCTCGGCACGATGGCACAGCCGGGCCGCGGCGGCCACTTCCTCGTTCGCAAGGGGGAACAGCACGAGGTCCGGCTGCCCGGGGTCGGGCAGGCCCTCGCCGTGGCTGTGGTGCGCGCGCACCGCAGCCGATGTGACGGCACGCTCGCCGAAGATCGCCCGGAACTCGGGCAGGAGCAGTTCGACCGCTCGCGCGGTTTGTTCGAGGGATCGGTGGAAGGGCATCGTTGACGGGGGTGTGGGATGTTCAGGCGCCAAGGTAGGCGTCGCGCACATGGTCGTCGTGCAGCAATTGGGCGGCGCTGCCCTCCAGCGCGATGCGCCCGCCCTCCAGCACGTAGCCATGGTCGGCGACGCTGAGCGCGGCGAACGCGTTCTGCTCGACGATGACCACGGTGCGGCCGGCGCGCGCGATGCGGCGAATGTCCATGAACATCGCCGTGGTCAGCTTGGGCGACAACCCCATCGAAGGTTCGTCCAGAAGCAGCACGCGCGGTCCGGCCATCAGACCGCGGGCGATGGCCAGCATCTGCTGCTCGCCGCCCGAAAGCACCCCACCCATCTCGCCGGACTTGCGCTTGAGCACCGGGAACAGCTCGTAGACCTCGTCCAGGGTCTCGGCCACGGCCGCCTTGTCGTGCCGGCGCACGTAGGCGCCGACGTCCAGGTTCTCCTTGACGCTGAGCGTGGAGAAGATGCGCCGGCGCTGCGGAACACAGGCGATGCCGGAGGCCACGATCTGCTCCACCGATCGATCATGGATGCCGTGGCCGCAGTACTCCACGCGGCCGGCACTCGGCTTCAGGCGTCCCACGACCAGGTTGAGCGTGGTCGACTTGCCGGCGCCGTTGGCACCGATCACCGCGACGATCTGGCCGGGGTAGGCGCGGATCGACAGGTCGAACAGGATCTGGACCTTCCCGTAGAACACGTCGACGTGCGCGAGCTCGAGCTCCGGGCGCTCGGCCATCGCCGAAGCAGGCAGATCGGCTTGCATCATGGCTTTCCTCGCATGCGCGCCACCTCAGAACCTGACGGCCGAGCGCACGACCGGCTGGCCTCCCTTGATCTCGACGATGTTCACCTGCTTGTTGCAGTCGCCCGCCTTGTCGCACTTGTAGTCGGCCAGCAGGCCGCTGTAGTTCACGCTGGAGAATGCCGCGCGGATCTTCTCGACATCGGCCGACCTGGCCTCGTTGATCGCCTTGGCCGCGAGGATGGTCGCGTCGTAGTAGGTGGCGGACCACACGTCGGGCGCCATCTTGTACCTGGCTTCGTATTTCTTGACGAACGCCTGCACCGCGGGGTTTGGATCGGTGGGCACGAAATAGGACGCGCTCATCGAGCCCTCGGCCGCGCTGCCCGCGAGCTTGAGGAATGCGTCTTCGGAAAGCACGGCCCCCGCGAACTTGAAGGGCAGCCCGAACTGCCTGGCCTGGCGCAGGATCAATGCCGCATCGGTGTCGTGCGCCCACAGGATCACCAGCTCGGCGCCGGATTTCTGCAGCTTCGCGAGCTGGGCGGAATAGTCCTTGTCGCTCGGGTTGTGGCTTTCCACTGCCACGGGCTTCAGCCCCAGCGCGGCCATCTGCGCGACGACGCGCGCCTGGCCCGACTTGCCGAAGTCGTCGTTGGCATAGAACACCGCGGTCTTCTCGCCGGCCTTGAGTTCGTTGCGCGCATAGGCGATCAGCGCCCGGGCCTGCACGTCGTCGTCCGAGCGCGTGCGCACCACGTAGCTGCATCCGCTGTGCGTGATCGCCACCGACGTGCCGCCCGTGATGGACACCACCTTGCCGTTGCAGTAGGTCTTCTGCGTGGCCATCTGCGTGACCGAGTAGTGCGGGCCGATCATCACCGGCACCTTGCTGACCTGCATCAGCTTGTTGACGGCATTGATGGCGCCGTTCGGGTTGTCGCCCTGGTCGTCCTCGAACACCACTTCCAGCGGCTTGCCCAGCACGCCGCCCGCGGCGTTGATTTCGCTGACCGCGAGTTCCACGCCCTGCTTGAAGTTGCGCCCGACCAGGGCCTTGGGCCCGGTCTGGGGCAGCGACACGCCGATCAGCGCATCGGCCATGGCTGGAACGCACAGCACCAGCGCGGCGGCGCCGAGCCAGCCGGCGCGCGGGAACGGGATGGAAGATTTCTTCATGGCTTGTGTCTCCGGTGAGTTGCGCAACATGCGCCTTGTTGAAAACCGAGGGAGCGGAAAGATGGAGATGCCGGTCTCACGCCGGAGCCGGCTCGCGCGCCAGGGGAGCCGCCGGCTCCGGTGGAATGCGCTCGCCCAGGTAGGCCTCGATCACCGCCGGGGAGTCCATGACCTCCGCGGGGCGGCCGTCGGCGATCTTGTCGCCCAGGTTGAGCACCACCACCCGGTCGCACATGTTCATCACCAGCTTGATGCGGTGCTCGACCACCAGGATCGACATGCCTTGCGCGCGCAGGTGCTGGAGGATCTGCGAGAGTTCCAGGATGAGCCCGCCGCGCAGCCCGGCCGCGGGCTCGTCGAGCAACAGCAGCCTCGGCTTGTTCACGATGGCGCGCGCCATCTCGACCAGCCGGCTCTGGCCGAAGGACAGGTCGCCCCCGCGGCGGTGCGCAAGATGCGCGACGCCCATGCTGGCAAGGGCTTCCAGTGCGGCGGCGCGGCTGCGGGCTTCGCGCGAGCCTGCCGGGTCGCGCGGCGCGCGATGGGCCACCATCACGTTCTCCAGCACCGTCATCGATTCCCACAGCCGGACATTCTGGAAAATGCGCGAGACGCCTCGTGCATGGATGGTCCATGGTGCGAGGTTGTCGATGCGGTCGCTGCCCAGCTGGATGGAACCTTCGACGCCCACCGTGCCCGAGCAGGCGTTGATCATGGTCGACTTGCCCGAGCCGTTGGGTCCGATGAGGCCCAGGATCTCGCCGCGCTGCAGGTCGAACGCCACCTCGTTCAGCGCCTTCACGCCGCCGAAGCTGCGCGATACGCCGCGCACCCTGAGCAGCGCCTCGCCGGCGCCGGGCGCTGGAACGTGGGCACGCAGCGCCGATGCCGCGGCCGCCGCCGCAGCGCCCAGGTTGAGCGGCGCGGCGGGCGCCTCGCCCACGGGCTCGCGCTTGCCGGTCAGGAACGCGCCCAGCAGCCAGTCGCCGACCACGCCGAGACCGCGCGGCGCGAGCAGCAGGATCGCCACGACGCCGATGCCGAAGGCCGCGAGATAGTAGGTCTGCAGGCCGCGCAGCGCTTCGGGCAGGACCGTGATGACGACCGCGCCCAGGAAGGTGCCGGCAATCGAGCCCAGGCCGCCGAGCACCACCATCAGCATCATCTTGATGCTCTCGAAGACCGTGAAGTTGGCCGGCGCCGCAAAGCCCACGAGCAGCACATACAGGCCGCCGGCCAGTGCCGCCCACGCGCTGCACACCACGAAGGCGATGGTCTTCACTCGGCGCGAATCGACACCCATGGCCTCGGCGGCGATCTCGTCGTCGCGCACGGCGCGCATGTTGCGGCCCGTGCGTGCGCGATGGAAGAACACCGTCACGGCATAGGCCGCGAAGCACAGCGCCAGCAGCGGAAAGTACAGCTGCCGGTCGATGGTGTCGCCCAGCGCCGGAATGCTCAGGGTCGGGATGTCGCGCATGCCCATCGGGCCGCCGGTCAGCCATTCCTCGTTGAGCGCCACCATGCGGAAGATCTCGTTCAGCGCCAGCGTGACGATGGCCAGGTAGTGCCCCTTGATGCGCGTGCTCACCGCGCCCAGCAGCACCCCGACGGCGGCCGTGAGCAGCATCGCCGCCACCAGCGCGAGGTACCACGGCAGCGAGAGCCGCATCATGAACAGCGCCGTCGCGTAGGCGCCGAAGCCCACCAACGCCGCCTGCCCGAGCACGATCTGCCCGGTGATACCGGTCGCCACCTGCAGGCCCAGCGCGGCGATCGCGAAGATCCACGCGAGGTTGAGGACGTGCAGGTAATAGCTGTTGAGGTCCAGCGCGATCGGCAGGGCAAGTGCCGCGAGCACGGCGATCCACGCCGCGGGACGCATCCAGGTCTGGGTCATGGCGGGCTCCTCAGGCACGGTCCGCATTGCGCTCGGGCAAGAGGCCCTGGGGACGCACGAGCAGGAACACCAGCAGCAGGCCGAAGGCGATCGCGTCCTTGTAGGTCGAGGAGATCGTGAAGGCGCCGACGTTCTCGGCCACGCCCAGCAGCACGCCGCCAAGGATCGCGCCCGGGACGCTGCCGAAGCCGCCGATGATCATCGCGACGAAGCCCTTCAGCCCCACCAGCGTGCCCATCTCGGTCGTCACGTAGAAGAGCGGCGCAAGCAGGATGCCGGCGAGCGCGGCCAGGACCGAAGAGAAGGCGAAGGTGCCGGCAAGGACGCGGTTGACCGGTATGCCCATGAGCAGCGCGGTCTCGCGGTCGAGCGCGGTGGCGCGCATCACCTTGCCGATGGTGGTGTAGCGCAGCACCAGGTACTGGAGCGCCATCACGGCGACGACGACCGCCATGATCACGATCTGCTGCACGGGAACGCGCAGTCCGCCCAGGGCCACGACGCCGTCGCCGAAGGGGCTGGTGTACAGCAGCGGCTCGGGGCCGTAGATGATGCGGGCCATCTCCTTGAGGAAGATGCCGAATCCCACGGTCGCGATGATGGCGACCAGCGCCTTCTGGCGCTGCAGCCGTGCAAACACGAGGCGCGAGAACACCGCGCCCAGCACGGCCATGACCGCGGCGGTGAGCACCGCGGCGAGCCAGAACGGCAGCTGCAGGCTGGTGGTGAAGGTGGCGACGAAGACGAAGGCCGAGAACGTGAGGAACTCGCCGGCGGCGAAATTGACGATCGCCATGGTGTTCCAGACGTAGGCGTAGCCGAGAGCGATCAGGGCGTAGATGCAGCCCATGGCAAGGCCGCTGACGATCACTTGTCCAAGCATTTCTTGTCTCCGGAAAAAAATTTCGCGCGGCGGGTCCCGCGCGTCAGAGGCTGTCGACCATGCGCTGCAGCGCCACCATGCCGGGGTCGTCCATGCCGATGGTCTTGTCCGCGAACATGCGCGCGCGGCCGATGCGGTTGGGCTTGTCGCGGAACGCGTCGAGCGCGGCGCGCACTGCGTCGCTGGCCAGGCGGCGTGCGTCGGCGCCTTCCGGCGACGCAGCCAGTGCGACATGAACGGCATGCAGGCCGTCGAGCACGGTCTTGTCGCCCAGGCTCGCACCGCCGCGCGCCGCGAGCGTGGCGACCACGTCGGCGAGCATGGCCGCGAGTTCCGCGCGATCGAGCGAGTCGATGCCCGCGCATCGCTTGGCACAGCTCATGAGCGCGACCGTCAGCAGCGTGCCGAAGCTCGACCCCGACGCCTTGGCGGTCGCCTGCGCGGTGCGCCTGAAGATGCCTTCCAGCGTCGCCGGCAACTCGGGCAGCGCCTGCTCCACCATCGTGGCGCACTTGTCGAGCGTCGCGCCCAGGTCGGCATCGCCCAGGCGGCCGTCGAGCGCGTTGAGTTCCGGGGCGGCGGCGTGCAGGCCCGCGCACCAGCGGGGCAGCGCGGCCGCGAGCGTGGCGGCGTCGAGCATCATCGGCGCACGCTCCAGAACGGGCAGTCCGCGGGCGCGGCCAGCAGCGCCTCCAGCTCCGGGTCGAGCTTCATCACGCTCAGCGATGCACCCGCCATTTCCATCGACGTGGCATAGCGCCCCACGAGCGGGCGCACGATCGTCACGCCGCGGCGCGCGAGCACGCCGGCCACGCGGCGGTACAGGATGTAGAGCTCCTCGGCGGGCGTCGCGCCCAGGCTGTTGACGAGCACGGCAACGCGATCGCCCTGCGCCAGCGCGAGCTCCGGCAGCACGTGCTCGAGCATCTCGTCGGCCAGCGCGTCGGCCGGCTTGAGCGGCCCGCGCCAGATGCCGGGCTCGCCATGGATGCCCATGCCGAATTCCACCTCCTGGTCGCCGATGGCGAAGGAAGCCTTGCCGGACTCCGGCACCACGCAGGGGCTGAGCGCGACGCCGATCGAGCGGCAGGCGTCGCCCGCCTTGCGCGCGAGTGCCGCCACCTCGTCCAGGGTCGCGCCGGCCGCCGCCTTGGCACCGGCGGCCTTGTAGACCAGGACCAGGCCTGCGACGCCGCGGCGCTTCTCGCGCTGCGCGGCGGGTGCACTCGCCACGTCGTCGGCGACGCGCACCGACGCCACCGGCATGCCCTCGAGCGCGAGCATTTCGGCCGCCATGTCGAAGTTCATGCGGTCGCCCCCGTAGTTGCCATAGAGCTGCAGCACGCCCGCGCCGCCATCGGCGGCGCGCATCGCGTCGATGCAGTCGTCCATGCGCGGGCCCGCGAACACGTTGCCCACGGCGCAGCTGTCGAGCAGGCCCTCGCCGACGTAGCCGAGGAACACCGGCAGGTGGCCCGAGCCGCCGCCGGTGACGATGCCGACCTTGCCGGGTAGGGCGCCGCCGCGGCGCACGATCACGCGGCCGCCCTCGCCGCGGCGCTGCAGCTCGGGATGGGCCAGGCACAGGCCGTCGAGCATTTCGTCGACGTAGGCATGGGGGTCGTTGAGGATCTTTTTCACGGTGGTCTTCGTCTGTTCGGGGGCGTTGTCGTGCTGTCGCGGGCATGGCGCTGCCGACGCCGGCTTGCGCCCGGCGCCTGCATGCGCGGAGGTGCTCAGTCGGCCTTGAGGCGGCCGTCCCTGGTGGCCTGCGTGGCCAGTGCGTACTCGGCGTCGAGGATGCGGGCGAACTCCTGCGGCGTGCTGGACAGGGCGACGCTGCCGAGTTCGCGGGCGCTGTTCACCGTCTGCGGGTCCTTGACGGCCTGCGCCAGCGCCGCGGCGAGCTTGTCATGCACGTCCTTTGGCGTGCCGCTGGGCGCGAGGACCCCGACGTACGTGGTGCCATCGATCTCGCCGAAGCCGAGCTCCGCCACGGTCTGCACGCCGGGCAACGATGGGTCCTGCGCGGGACCCAGGACCGCGAGCGCCTGGAGCGAACCGCCCTTGATGTGCTGCAGCGAGCTGGTGACCTGGTCGAAATGCACATCGACCTGGCCGCCGATCAGGTCGACCAGCGCCGGACCCGAGCCCTTGTAGCTGACGATCGTGAACTTGGTCTTGAGCAGGTTCTCGAGCTGCAGCAGCGCGAGATGGTTGGGCGTGCCCGGCCCCGAGTGCGCCGCCGTCAGCTTGCCGTCGCCGGAACGCGCATAGGCCGCGAACTCCTTGAAGTTCCTGAAGCGCGTCTCGTTCTTGCGCGCGAGCAGAACCATCGAACTCTTGTTCACCAGGCCGAGCGGCGCGAAGCTCGACCGGCTGTAGCTGGTCTTGACCATCTCCGGGACCGTGACCACCACGCCGGCGCCGCAAAGCAGCAGCGTGTAGCCGTCGGGCGCGGCGCGGGCCACCTGCATGGCGCCGATCGAGCCGCCGGCACCGGCCCGGTTGTCGACCACGACCGACTGGCCCAGCACCTTGCCCAGCGCCACGGCCACGGTGCGCGCGACGATGTCCGTGTTGCCGCCCGGTGCGAAGGGAACCACGAGCGTGAGCGGCTTGCTCGGAAAGCCCTGCGCCCAGGCCGGCGCGCCGAGCACGCTGCCCGCCGCGGCGGCCGCGCCGAAATGGAGGATCTGCCGACGATGGATGTTCATTTTTCTCACCTGTCTCCGAGTGGATGGCGCCTTCAGGCGTCGAAGCGCAGCACGTCTTCCAGCGCCGTCTCGATGCGGGCGCGCTGGGCTGCGGTGGTCGGAGGCATTGGTGCGCGCGGCAGGCCGGCATCACACCCTTGCAGCGTGATGGTCGTCTTCAGGTTGGCCGGCAGGTTGTCGCCGATCACGGCGTTCCAGAACGCGAGCATCGACTTGTGCATCTCCAGCGCCTTCACGTGGTCGCCGGCCTGCACGGTGTTCCACAGGGCCACGCACACGCCCGGCAAGGCGGCCGGGGTGGCGGCGATCGTGCCGTGCGCACCCAGCGCGAACGACGAGTACAGCAGGGCATCGACGGCCGAGAAGACCTTGCAGCCCTTCGGCACGCCGAGCAGCAGGTCGGCCATCAGCTTGAGGTCGCCCTGGCTCTGCTTGATGCCCTGCACGCCGGGCAGCTCGTTCATGAGGCGGATCATCTGCGCCGGGTTCAGGTAGTTCCACGGCACCACGTTGTAGATGATCACGGGGATGTCGACCGCTTCGGTCAGCGCCTTGAAGTGGCGGTGGGTCGCCTCCTCGTCGGGCTTGAACAGGTAGTGCACCGGCGTGACCTGCAGCGCCGCGACCGGCAGGTGCGAGATCGCCTTGGCGCGGTTGATCGCGTCCCGCGTGCTGTTGGAGATGATGCCGGCCACGATCGGCACCTGGCCGGCAACCTCCGCGGCGGTGATCTCCATGAGGCGGCTGAACTCGTCGATCGTCAGCGTGTGGCCTTCGCCGCTGCTGCCGCCCGGGCAGACGCCGTGCACCTTCTTGTCGAGATTGAAGCGGATGAGCTTGCGGAAGGCCGCCTCGTCGATGCTGCCATCGGCAGTGAAAGGCGTGACGAGCGGCGGAATGACGCCAGTGAGATCGAGACCCATGAAGAAAGCTCCGGTGTGCGGGGATGACAGCGAAAAGGCGGCGGCTGCCGCGCCATGGGACAACTATACACCGACTAACATGTTAGTCATGTGTTAGTGATAACCCTAGTCGTACGACAATGACAGGCCAATGCCTGCACCACGTACCATTGCTGCAATGACTCCCCCCGCCACCACCCGTTCAGCCCGCCCCAGACAGGCGGCTCAAGCAGGCGTCGAACACGCGCCCGTGACGCAGCGCAGCCGCGCCTACCAGGGCTTCCAGCAGCAGATCATCGACGCGCGCATCAGGCCGGGCCAGTTCGTTTCACAGCGCGAACTCATGGAACTGCTGGAGATGCCGCTGGCCGCCGTGCGCGAGCTGGTGCCGAGGCTGGAGGCGGCCGGCCTCATCAAGGCGGTGCCGCAGCGGGGCCTGCAGATCGCCAGCGTCGACATGAAGCTGATCCGCAATGCCTGGCAGGTGCGCGCCATGGTGGAGCGCGAAGCGGTGGTTCACTTTGCGCGCGTCGCCAGCGCCGAGACGATCGCAAGACTCATCGAAGCCCACGAGGCGATCCTGGAACGCGCGCTCAAGCCCCAGCCCGACGCGCAGCTCGAAAAAGACGCCCAGGCGGTGGACTGGGGCCTGCACGACCTGATGGTCGATTCGATCGGCAACGAGATCCTGTCGGAGATCTACCGGGTCAACAGCCTGCACGTGCGCCTGATCCGCTACGACGCCGATTCCATGCGCCCGGTCCAGGTCGTGCCGGCGATGCGGGAACACCTCCAGTTCCTGCACGCCCTCGCCGCCAAGGACGGCGAAGGCGCGCTCGCCCACATGATGGCCCACATCGAAGAGTCCAAGCACCGGGTGCTGACGGGCATGCTGCGCGTGGGCCAGTTGCCGGGATCGGTCTGACGATGCCCTGCCGCGCGCAGCGCAACCAGTGACTTTAGGCACTGTGGGAAATCCTGCCTTCCCTCTAGATTTGCGCGGGGCCGGATCTCGGCCCTTTCGCAAACAACGGGAAGATCGCATGAAGAAATCCACGGACAAGGCCTACCAGCAGCGCGCGTTTTCAAGACCGGCCATGGCCGCAGCGGCGGCAACGCTCCTGGCGCTTGCCGGCTGCCAGAACATGCCCGCGCTCGACATGCAGATGGGCAGCCAGTCCGCCAAGACCGTCGCGACGGGCAGCGCCGCGGGCTCGGCCACCTCCGGTGAGAGCAGCGCCCTCGAGCGCTGCGATTCGCCGCTGGGCACCGTCTCGCTGATCGAGAACGTCGATGCCGGCTGGTACACCATTCTCACGGGCGAATACCGCCTGCCGCCCACGGCCAACCTGCTGCGCCTGCTGGTGCAGCAGTCGAACTGCTTCGTGGTGGTCGAGCGCGGCGCGGCCGGCATGAACGCGATGACGCGCGAGCGCGCGCTCATGCAGTCGGGCGAGATGCGCGGCGGCAGCAACTTCGGCCGTGGCCAGATGGTGGCGTCCGACTACGGCCTTTCGCCGGAAATCGTATTCAGCAACAACGACGCGGGCGGGCTCGGCGGTGCCATCGGCGGGCTGGTCGGCGGCGGCCGCGGCCGCGCCATCGCGAGCCTGGGCGCCAGCCTCCAGACCAAGGAAGCCGCGGCGCTGCTGACGCTCATCGACAACCGCTCGGGCGTGCAGGTCGCGGCTTCGGAAGGCAGCGCCTCCAAGACCGACTTCGCGGGCTTCGGCGAGCTCAGCGGCCTGCGCGGCGCCGGCAACGTCGGCGGCTACACGCGCACGCCGCAGGGCAAGCTGATCGCGGCGGCCTTCATGGACGCCTTCAACCAGATGGTGCGCTCGCTGCGCAGCTACAAGGCGCAGACGGTGCGCGGCCAGGGCCTGGGCGGCGGCGGCCGGCTCGGCGTGGATGGCGGCGCGGCGCCTTCGCAGACCTCGGCGCAGCCGGCGTCATCGGGCCGCAGGAGAAAGTAGCCCGGCTCGCGGCGACGTCAGCGCGCCGCGACGCGCGCAGGATCTCGGGCGCGCCGGCCGTGCGGATCACGCGGCTGCTGCTCGTCAGCACCCGCTTCTTGGCCTGCTGCGCGCCTTCGGTCAGGCTGTAGTCGATGCGGTAGTCCCATGCCGCGATCGGCACCTTGCGGTTGCCGAGGCGCTCGATGCGCACTTCCGCCGCGCTGCGTTCGCCGGGCCTGAGTTCGGTGGCCTGCGAGAAGCCCCGCCCGACGCCGATGACCGCCCCGGCGTCGTCGTACAGCGTGACCAGCACTTCGACGATGGCCAGTGCCAGGGCGTCCTGGCGCGCGTTCGCAAGGCGGCCGAACAGCCACACCTCGTCCGCCTGCTGCACCAGGCGCACGCACGTGAACTCCAGCGGCGGCCCCTCGGTCGTCCAGAACGGCGTCGACAACGCGCCGGCCTGCAGCTCGGGCGGCTGTCGCGGTCGTAGAAGATCGCATGGCCCTTCGGCCGTTCGATCGCGGTGCCGCTCTCGTTGCGCGCCGTCACCAGCAGCCGGGGCTGCGCCGAACTGCCGCTGTCCGCCAGCACCTGGCGTGCCTCGAGCCTGAGGCCCTCGCTCGAGATCGTGCGCGGCGCCATCGAGGCGCGCTCCGGCTGGTTGCGGTCCACGACATAGGCCATGACGCCGAAGACACCGGTGACCAGCACCACGACTGCCGCGATGGCAGGGCCCATCGACCGAGCCGCAATGCGCGCAGGCGTACTGGTTGAGCCCCGAGCGCTCGAGCATGCCGCTGCCGCATTCACCGCACTTGAGCGTTTGCAGGTTGATGGTCAAAGAGATGTCCTCGGTGGCGATGGCGACGCGGTCCCGCGCGCATCTTGGCGAGGAAGCTGCGCGCATCAGGTATGCCGCCGCGACATATCTCAAAGTGCCCGGGCCGGATAGCGAGCCGCCGCCCGAGTTGCGATAGTCCATCACGCCGGCACAAGGCCCCAGACATCTGCCGGCGCGCGGCACCGCTTCTGAGATGCCGTGCATGCTTGCCCCCCATCGGAGTCGAACCCCATGAACATCCTGCGCACAACCACCTGGCGTTCGGCGCTCGCGCTGGCCGCACTCTCGTTGCTCTGCGCGGGAGCGAACGCGCAACAGCAGCAGCCATCGTCGTCGACCAGGCCGATCCGCCTCGTCGTGCCCTTCGGCCCCGGCGGCGTGGCCGACCTCACGGCACGCACCGTCGCGCAGAAGATGTCGGAGGCCATGGGCCAGAGCATCATCGTGGACAACAAGCCCGGCGCCGGCGGCGTGGTCGCTTCCGATGCGGTGGCCAAGTCGGCGCCGGACGGACTCACGGTGCTGCTGATGTCCAACGGCAATGCCGTGAGCGCGGGGCTGTTCAAGCGCCTGCCGTTCGACACCGTGAAGGACTTCGCGCCGGTGTCGACGCTCGGCTATTTCGACATGGCCGTGGTGACGGCCGCCGACTCCAGGTTCAAGTCGATGCAGGAGCTGCTGGCCTACGCAAAGGCGCATCCCGGCACCGTCAACATCGGCACGATCAACGTGGGCAGCACGCAGCATCTGGCGGCCGAGCTGCTCAAGCGCAGCACCGGCATCGACGCGCAGGTGGTTCCGTTCAACGGCTCGCCCGCGCTGATCACGGCGCTGCGGGGAGGACAGGTCGACGCCGGCGTCGAGATCCTCGCGCCGATCCTCGGGCAGCTCAGCGGCAAGTCGCTGCGCGCCATCGCGGTCATGGGCGCGAAGCGCTCGTTCGCGCTGCCGGAGACGCCCACGGTCGCGGAGAGTGGCGCGCCCGGTTTCAGGGTCTCGTCATGGAACGCCCTTGCCGTGCCCGCGAAGACGCCGCCCGCCGTCATCGCGAGGCTCAACAAGGAAGCCAATGCGGCGCTGGCCGCGCCCGAGATCAAGGAGCGGCTGCGGCAGCTCGGCGTGGAGGCGCAGGGAAGCACGCCGCAGCAACAGGCGGAGCTGCTGAGAGACGAGATTCAGCGCTGGTCGGAAGTCATTCGCCTGGCCGGCATTCCGAAGCAGTGAGCATCGCGGCCGGCGAAGCATTCATCGTCTGATCGACCACCTCGCGCACCAGCTTGAAAACGGCCTGCTGGGTCAGCGTGGCCGGCCGCTGCGAACTGGCGGCCAGCGCCAGCCGGCTGCGCAGCGGGGGATCCACGATCCGCCGGATGCCGAAAGCCTCCGGACGCGGCGCCGTGAGCACCGCGTTCGAGGACAGCACCGCCAAGCCCACGCCGTCGATGACGAGGTCGAGGATCGCGGCCACGCCGTCGATCTCCATCGCGATCGTCGGGCGGCTTCCGATGTTGGCCATTTCCCCCTCGACCAGCATGCGGATGGCGTTGGGCTGGGTCGGGATCACGAGCGGCTGCGACGCCACCTCGCGCAGCGACACCTGTGCACCGGGCTGCCCCGCCGGTCCGACCAGGTACAGGTCTTCCTCGAGGATGGCCACGCTGTCGATGTCGGCCGAGGGCGCGGGGTTGTAGAGCAGCGCGAGGTCGATGCGGCCCGCGATCACCGATTCCTGCAGGGCACTCGAAAGCGCCTCGGTGATGGCCAGGCGCGCATCGGGCAGCTGCTGGCGGAAGGCGCGGGTCAGCGGCACGGCAATGCGCTTGGCGATGCTGGGCGGCAAACCCACCGCGACGCGGCCGGCCAGCGCGCCGCGCATGCGGCCGAGGTCTTCCTTGGCGCGCTCGATCTGGTGCAGGATGCCCCTGGCATGCGCCAGCAGCAGCTGGCCCGCCTCGGTGAGCGTGACGCCGCGGCCGTTGCGCGTCAGCAGGTTCTGCCGCAGCTCCACTTCGAGCTGGCGCACTTGCCGGCTGAGCGCGGGCTGGGCCACGTCGATCACGATCGACGCGCGTGTGAAGCTCCCCAGCTCGGCCACGCGAACGAAGTACTCCAGCTGCTTGAGGTCCATGGGCTGGAGTCTAGGGCCGCCGCCTTTCAGGCCCAGTACAGCCGCGTCGGGTTGTCCACCAGCAGCAGCTGCTGCAGCTGCGCGGTGCGCGCGATGCGCGGAATCATGTCGACCAGCGTGCCGTCGTCGGGCATGTGGGCCTTGAGGTTGGGATGCGGCCAGTCGGTGCCCCACAGCACGCGGTCCGGAAAGTTCTCGACCAGGCGCTGCGCGAACGGCACGACATCATCGTAGGCCGGCGGGCCGGAGACCGACATGCGCTCGGGGCAGCTCACCTTCGACCACACGTTCGGATGCTCGCGCATCAGCCGCACGAAGCGCTCGAACTGCGGCCCGTCGACCGGCTGGCTCACATCGGGCCGGCCCATGTGATCGACCACCACGGTTGTCGGCAGGCGGGTGAAGAAATCCCAGAGCTCGGGCAGGTCCTGCGCCTCGAAGTACACGACCACATGCCAGCCGAGCGGCGCGATGCGCTCGGCGATGCGCATCAGCACCTCGCGCGGCGTGAAGTCCGCCAGGCGCCTGAGGAAGTTGAAGCGCACGCCGCGAATGCCGGCCTCGTGCAACCGGTGCAGTTCGGCATCGCTCACGTCCGGCGCGACAGAGGCCACGCCGCGCGCGCATCCGTTCGAATGCGCAAGGGCATCGAGCAGCGCGCGGTTGTCGCTGCCGTGGCAGGTGGCCTGCACGATCACGTTGCGCTCGAAGCCCAGCAGGTCGCGCAGGGCGAAGAGCTGATCCTTCGAAGCGTCACAGGGCGTGTACTTGCGCTCGGGCGCGTAGGGAAACGCGGCCGCCGGGCCGAAGACGTGGCAGTGCGCGTCCACCGCGCCGGGCGGCGGCGTGAAGCGCGGCTTCGACGGGTTCGGGTGGAAGCACAGCCAGTTCTCGTCCATGGTTTGCATGGCGCTCATCTTGCGCAGATTCCCACCGGCGAGCGAGCGCCCAAGCGCGCTAGCAGCTAGCGCATTTCGGTATGGCTCTGCACCTGCGCGGCGGCCAAGTACATGGCCGTGGTCCCCACCGAGGCGTGCCCAAGGTTGTTCTGCACGACCTGGATCGGCACCGGCACTTGCCCTTCCCTGCCCCGCAGCGCGTGGGATCCATGCGAGTGTCGAAGCCAGTGAGTGCTCGCTTTCTTGAGCTGCTGTGCTTCGGCGCCACGCAAGCCGGCTGCGGCCTGGGCGACAAAGGCCTTGATCGCCTGGTACAGGCCCGAGGCCGACCACGCGGCCGGACGGCGCAGTTCGGCATCGAAGCGCGCGAGCACATGGATGCCGCGGTTGCTCACGGCGCCGACCTGCCGCTCGAAGCCGTGGCGCGCGAGTTCGTCCTCCAGTTCGGCCACCAGCGCCGGCGGCACCGGCACCCGGCGGCAGCGACCGCCCTTGCCGGCCACCGCCAGCTGCCAGCCCGTGGCCAGCGCGCCGTCGGCGCTGCGGTATTCGACCTGTTCCAGATCCTCGCACTTGGCGCTGGTGATCTCGGCCAGCCGCAGGCCGGTGGCATAGAGCCAGCGCATGCCGCGCCGCAGCCGGCGCCTGGCTTCGGTGTCGGCGTGCGCCTGAAGCAGCGCATCGACATGGTCCCACTGCGCGAAGCTCAGCGCCCGGCTGGAGTCCAGCGGCTGCTGCAGGCTCGCGGGCGGCGCCAGGGTGGCAAAGGGGTTGCCCACGAGGTAGTTCTGGTTCACCAGGAAGGCATGCAGGCTGCGCAGGATCGCGATGGCCTGGCGCAGCGCCGAGGGCGCGAGCGGCCCTTCCATCGGCCGCCACAGCGGCGACCAGCGCTGGTGATGGCGCGCGCCGCACCAGTGGGCGGGCGGATCGAGCAGGAAGTCGCGGTAGTCGATCGCATCCTCGACGGTGAGCGACGACAGCGCCTTCCCGCGCTCCAGCACGGCCCAGAGCAGCAGGCGCTCGGCCTCCTTGCGGTAGGCGCGCTGGGTGGCCGACAGGTCGGCCGTGGCCTCGCCCGCGCGCTTGGCGCTGAGCCAGGCCCCCACGGCCTCGTGGTCGTTGGCGGCCATCAGAAGGCACTGCCCGTGCGGCGCGCGGTTGGTGCCTGCGCTGCCGTCGAGCCCGGCGGGGAGCACGAACTTTTCATAAGGCACGAGCGCGGTGCCGCCCGGCACCACGGCGGCCAGCGCCAGCGGGCCGAGCTGCGCCCGGGGCGTCATCGCGTGGGCGCCGATGCGCAGTCCCAGCACCTGTTCGTTGGCGCGCAGCCAGTCGAGGATGCGCGCCGCCTTCAGTTCGCCCACGCCCGGCACATGGACCCACCAGCGCGAGCCGATGCCGTTGATGTGCTCGACCAGCGCATGGAGCGTGCGCAGGCCGGCGCGTTCCAAACGGCTCGCCACCGAGGGGTTGAGCCAGGCCGACACGCTGTCGAGCGGCCGCGGGTCCTGGGCGACCAGGTTCTCGAGCCAGCGCAGCGCCTCGAGCTGGCGCTCGACCACGCGCGCCCGCCGCGAGGGCCGGGCGCCCTGCCCTGCCTTGCCCGCGGCCGGATAGGCGGCCTCGTAGGCCTCGACCTGTTCGGATTCGGAGAAATCCTCCAGGCCGTTCGCCATCGCGAAGTCGGCCAGGCTCGGAAGCGCCGGGGCCGCGGAAAAGCGGTCGGCATCGAGCAGGATCAGGCGGGCCGTGCCTGGCTTGTGCTCGCGCCGCGCCGCCGCCGCGAATTCGTCGCGGATCCAGGCGATGGTGCGGCGCACGGTCCGCAGGTCGGTGTGCTCGCCTTCCAGCCGCAGGTAGCGGTCCCAGCTGGCCCGTTCGTCGAGCCCCTGGGCCAGCGCCCGCATGAACGCGAAGTGTCCGCGGTGCAGCTTGCGCGGAATCAGGGCCTTCATGAGGCCGATGTCGGGTTCCGCTCGCTGGCCGGCTGCCAGAACTTCCACCACGGGCGCGGCGCCGGCCCAGGATCCTCCGGCAACTGCTGCAGCTGGCTCACGCGCGTGCGCCGCCGCTGCTCGACCTCGAGCGCATGCGCGATGCCGAAGGCCTCGCGGTCGCCGCGGCCCGCAAGGGCCCGCCAGTTCGACGCCAGACGCGCGAGCTCGTCGTCATCGATGTGGGACAGTTGGGAGGGTGTGGGAACGGCAGGCATGTCTGTCGCACTCATGCGGCGGTCCATCTCGCCGGTATGGCGGGATGGACCATGGCCCTGGCGGATGCCGGCCGGCCGGCTGGTACGGTGGTCGTTGTCATGAATTGGGTGATGATAACTGAAGTAATCATCAATACACATTTTGTGTTGCAACCAAGCATCTTCGCGAGCACCTTCGCCTAAGTTCTTGATTTGATTGGATTTTATCCGGGTTGCTTGGGTCTGCCTGTCGCCACCGGAACCCGTGGAAACCTCGCAACAGTCGTCGACCCGAGATCCGCCGCCCGAGCGGGGCTGTTCCGTCGGACCTGTGGCCTGACGTCCGTGCCGACGCCTGGGGCGCGGGTCATGTTCGCTTTAGTACTACTTTTGCCGTGGGGGCTGCGAATCACCTTCGAGGTCTTCGTGCATCCCGTGCGGCGCCCTGGCCCTAGGGCCTTGCTCGCCGCCTGTGCCAATGTCCCGCCGCGGTGGACCCGTACGAAGACGAGAGCGGCCACGGCCGCAAGGGGCGGCACGGCGGCGAAGGGGGACAGGGAAAAGCGCAAGGGCAAGGACCACGCCTCGCGCGCCCCCCGTGGATGAAGCGCCGGTCCCTGCAGGCCCGCCGCGCGGCGGGGATGTCCAGCCCTCTGCGATCGTGACCCAGCCTCCGGCGATGGAGGTTCGCCGCCAGGTGCCGACAGCCCGAGCGGGCCGGGCCGGCTTTTGATTCCCTGCCCTGCCCCCGGTGACGCGCCATGACGCCGGCCCGGGTGCCGTTGCGGCCGCCGGATGCCTGGGAGGGTCGGCGCAGGCAAATCCCAACGGTTCTCACAATGGCCCTGCCACCCTCCCCCGGCAGACGGATTTACAGGGTCCGGGCCTTGCGCAAGGCTTCGGCGATGCCGGCTTCGAGCGCGTCCTGGCTGGCCTCGGTTGCAGCGTCGGGAACGATCGTGATCGTGATCTCTCCGCTCTTGGCGCGCACCAGCGTGCCGATCTTCTGCCCCGCGGACAGGACGTCGAGCTTTTCCGAACGTTCGAACCCGGGCTTGGCATCGAGCAGCCTCGCAACGACCATGGCCGGCGCGAGGCTGTGGCCCCGCAGCCTTTCCACGCGCTTCAGGACGCCGCGGCGGTCCTTTTCCATGGCGGCATTGATCTGCTCGGCATGGCGGAAGCTGATCTCCAGCGGACTGCGGAAGCACTCCACCACGGCCGTCGGCAGCTGCGCCACCATGAGCGCCTTGCGCACCCAGGTGTGGCTCACGCCGAGCGCTTCGGCCAATTGGCGCTGCGTCGGGAACAGCTGCTCTTCCAGCGCGCGCTGGTACATCAGGCCCTGCTCGTAGTTGGACAGGTCCGCACGTTCGCGATTCTCCCGGTCCATGGCGGCAAAGAGCGCGGCGTCGCCCAGCTCGTCGACCCAGATGGACGCCAGCACCGGAATGCCGAGTTCCAGCGCGGCCCGATGCCGGCGGTGGCCGAAGACGATCTCGAACTGGCCAGGCTCGTCCTTGAGCGGCCGCACCAGGATCGGCTGGACGTTGCCGCCGGCATGCTCGATGTCGGCCTTCAGGCCCGCGAAGGCGCTGCTCGTGAACGAGGCATCGTGGCGGTTCGCCCAGCGGCTCGGATGGATGGTCTTGGGGTCCATCTTGCGCGTCGGCAGCGAGCCTTCGTACTGGCTGAGCTTTTCGCGCAGCGCCGCCATCTCGCCTTCGACCTGCTGGATCTGGCCGCGGAAAGCCATCATCTGGCCAGGGCCGGTGCGCGGCGCGAGCGAGCCGCCGACCGCCGGTGGAAACCTGGTTTCCACGGCGTTCGATGCGGACGGAGGCACCGCGGGAGCGGATGCCGGCGCCGGCGTGTCGACCGGATCCCTTGCCGCCTCGGGAAGCATCAGGCCGGCGGTCAACGCCTCCAGCCGCTTGCGGGTGCTAGCCATGATGGACACTCCTTGGCGCGGCCTGCGCCGCGCTCGATGCCGAGAAACGGGGCCGTCTGCCGATGCGGCCTCTGGCCTTCGGCACGCACCGCGGCATTGCCGCGCCGCATCGGGCCTGCGGAATCCGCAGCGGTGGAAACCAGGTTTCCACGGCTTGCGTCATGCCGCATAGATCGGGCACAGACCGAGCGAGCCGCCCGGTGGAAACCTGGTTTCCACCCCAAGAGGCTCCAGAAAGCATGGCCGGCATTCTCATTGCTGCGCCCTCCCCTGTGCGGTCCATGCGCCGATCACCGACTGCTCGACGAGTTCGACGAACGAATCGTAGGCGTCCACCGCGCGCTTGTAGGTCTTGGCGGCGCCTTCGTATTTCTGCACATCGTAGACCGTGGCGAACTCGGCCGCCTTGTTGCTGGTCACGCTGGTCTTCGGGATCTCGACCGGGAGCGTGTACTCGCCATAGGTGGCCTGGATCCACTGGCGCACCGCGGGCATGGCCGGGTCGGCCGCGTCCACGCGGCTCAGCAGAACGTGCAGGAAGTCGAAGGCCTTGCCCTCGCGGTCCTTGCTCTGGCCGTCCAGGTTGCCGCCCAGGTCGGCGAGCAGCGACCAGAATTGCGCCGACGAGGCAAAGTCCAGGCCCGAGGGCGGCACCGGAACGACGATGCCGTTGGCCGCCCACAGCGCATTGATCGTGACGTACGAAAGGGAAGGGGGCGTGTCGATCACGATCACGTCGTACAGGTCGCGCACCGACTCCAGGCCTTCGTTCAGCACATCCCAGAACTTGGCGCCAGGCTGCTGCATCTGGCGCGCGGGGAGGGCGAATTCGGCCGAGAACAGGAAGGGCGCGGCGGCGACCAGATCGATGCCGTTCCAATAGGTGGAGCGGATGGCGTAGCGGATGTCGTTCTCGGACCCGTCGCACAGCGGCCCGATCGTCATGTCCTCGGTGACCTCGGCTTCGGGCAGCAGGCCGTGCAGCGTGGTGAGCGAACCCTGGGGATCGGTGTCGATCGCGAGTACGCGGTGGCCCCGCAGGCTGAGCCCCTGCGCCAGCACCATGGCGGTGGTGGTCTTGGCCACGCCGCCCTTGAAATTGCCCACGGCGATCGTGATGGCCTTGCGTCCGGCCGGCCGCATCTTTTCCGCGCGGTAGGTCCGGGTCCAGCGGCGCAGCTCGTCCAGCTCGAAGGTGCGCTTGCCGCCCGAGGGCGTCAGCCGGCCGGCCGGCAGATCCTCCTTGGTGATGCGGTAGGCCACATGCGCCTTGTCGACGCCGCACAGCGCGGCCAACTGGGCGGTGGAGTAGGTGGGCGGAATCTTGCGGGCTTCCGGTGCCAGCAGCATGCCCCGGATCTGCTCCACCATCGACCCGGCCCGGGTCGCCAGCGCCGCGATCTTCTGCATGTTGATGGTTTGGCGGGGAGGCACCTGGACGTCGCTGGAAACCAGGTTTCCAACGATCGAAGGGACGGGAACGGACATTTTGTTTGACCTTATTCGACAGAATACGGCAATTCTATGAGAATCTGTCGAATGAACAAGTTTCGCGGAGAACTCGACTGCAGCACCGCGAAGTATTGTGAGGAAGATTGGGGACCTGGACCCCAGCCCCTCGCAAGCCAGCCGCCGCAGGACCCCAAAACCGGGGGCAGGGCGCCTCGCACGGGTCTTTTACGCCGCCGGCTGCCGCCTGGGGCCCCAAACAGGGGCGCTGCCCGTGGCCGGAACCCATATCCACTCACATTGGAACCCATCCGGCCTCACAACAGTGGCGCTTGTCTCCCAACAAGGCTCACGCCAAATCCCATCGGTTCTCACATTCAATCCCAACCGATCTCACATGAGAGGAGCTAAGTGACTGTCACGATGGAGGAAAGTGGAATCCCAATTCTTCAATTCCCCAAGTGTTTATCTGCAAACATACCAAGGCACCATCGCCGGTGTAATGTGAATTGACGGAATCACAATGCAAAGGCATGATGTGAAACCATCTGATTGCCGCAGCGGACCATGGTCGAAGAAGACAATTCACAATCCCGGTCTCCGCCGCGGCAACCGCCCACGGCGGAGGAACAGAGCGTTGCCAAGGCCAACGAAGCCATCGCCATCCGCCCCAAGCGCGGCCGGCTCACCCTGCTGTCGCGGCGCATCTACAACGCGCTGCTCTACCACTCGCAGCGCCAGGGCGTGGACGAGCCGGTCTACCGGCTGACCTTGAGCGAGCTGATCGGCGACGCCCGCTTCAACTCCAACAACACCGAGCTGCTCAAATCGCACCTGCGCGACATGCAGGCCACGACCATCGAATGGTCGACCAGCAGCAGCTCCCTGAAGCGCTGGGTGTCTTCCCAGCTGCTCGGCACGGTCACGATCGAGGAGCAGGGCAGGGGGCGCCCCTGCATGGTGACCTGGCGCTATCCGGACGAGATCAAGGAGCGTCTGGTCAAGCCGCACCAGTACACGCGCGTGCTGCTGGAAATGAGCAGCCAGATGCGCAGCTATTCCGCCGCGGTGCTGTACGAGATCGGCGCGCGCTACCTGACCTCGCCGGGGCGGCTGTCGATGCGCGAGGACGTGGTCTGGTGGGCCGCGGTGCTGACGGGTCGCAGCGACATCAAGGAGGTCGACTACCGCTTCCTCAAGCGCGACGTCATCAGCAAGGCGCTGGCCGAGATCGACGCGCTGTGCGAGGACTTCGGGCTCGAGCTGATCGAGCACAAGCGCGGCCGCAAGATCGAGGAGATCCAGTTCCGGGTCGTTCCCAAGGTCCAGCAGCGCCTGGGCGACATCAGCGCGTCCAACCGCAACGTCTTCGACCTGGCGCTGGTCGGGCGCCTGATCGCGCTGGGCCTGAAACAGGACGAGGCGCAGGATCTCTACGCCACCACCGACGAAGGGCAGATCCGCGCCACGCTCGACCATGTGGACCAGCGGCTGCGCAATGCCTCGATGCCGGAGCTCAAGTCGCCGGCCGCGTATTTCAAGGATGCGCTGAAGAAGGGCTACGCGGGCGTGACTGCGATGGAGCCGGCGCCCAGCAGCGGCCCGGCGCTGGCACCCCCCGTGGCGGTGCTGTCGGAGGCCGACCGGCTGCGGCGCATTCGCGAGCTCTGGGAGAACGACCGCATGGGGCAGGCGCGCGCCGTATTCGCCGAGATGCCGCAGCCCATGCAGGCCGAGGTGCGCACGCGCTTCGAGGCCGAACGGCTCGACCAGGTGGCGGCCCCCATCGCGCGCGCCTGGCGGCGCGACGGCCCCGCCAGCCGCGTGGCCGCGACCACCTTCTTCCGCTGGCTGGCCGAGGACACCTGGCCCGAAGAGCCCTCCGATCGCGTGCTGCTGGATTTCGCGCTTCAGCGCGGCGTGGCCGGGCTCTGACGATGTTGATTATGTGAGCCCACACTCATCATCTGAGGCGCATCACCGCGAGTGCCTCAGCCGGCCTCGCACTCGTCGATGAAGGTCTCCAGCAGCTTCTTGAGCTGGCTGGTCTTGCGCGGGCCCAGCGCTTCCTCGATCACGTGGTGGTGCGCGTCCACGCTCTTCTTGAGCCGCGACACGGTTTCCAGCCCGAGGTCGGTGATGTAGACCAGCACGCGCCGGCTGTCGGCCGCGTCGGCGGCGCGCTGCACCAGGCCGCGGCTCACGAGCTTGTCGATGTTCTTGGTGAGCGCCGGGTGGTTGAGCAGCACCAGTTCGGCCAGCTCGCCCATGGCGCGGCCCTGCTCGTCGCCCAGCACCTGGAGGATGCGCCAATGCTCCTCGGTGACCTCTTCCGCCGCGATCGACTGGGCCAGTCCGATGCGCATGCGCCGGTTGGCGGAGGCCAGCAGATACGCCAGGTATTGCGAGATGTCTTGCTCGGGCATGGGGCGAGGCAACGGTCTTTGTCGCGTGGTTGGAAGCCGCCAGTTTAGCAACGATCCTTTTCCCAGGAAAGTATTGGCGCGATTTTTGCGATAGCGTCTGCCCCTGTTGCCGTCTTGGTGCGTTGCCCGGGAGCTCCCGATGTTTTCTTCCCCTGGATCGGTCATGCCTCGCCCGCTCGCCTTCGCGCCATCCGCACGGGCCGAGCGGCCCGCGCTCGCGCGCCAGGAACTGCAGATCGCGCTGTGCGTGCCGCTGGGCGGCACGGCCGGCATCTGGGGGCCGTCCGCACTATCGTCGGCCAAGCTGGCCGTCGCCGAGCTCAACCGCGAGGCGGGCATTGGCGGGCGCGGCTGCCGGCTCCTGACCGTCAACGCCGCGGACGATGCGCCCGACATCGAGGCCACGCTGATCGAGCTGGTGCAGGCGGGCGACATCGACGCCATCATCGGCATGCACACCAGCGCCGTGCGCCAGCGCATCCTGCGGGCCGTCGGCGGCCAGATCCCGTTCGTCTACACCCCGCTCTACGAAGGCGGGGAGTCGACGCCGGGCGTCTTCGCCATCGGCGAGACGACGGCGCGCCAGCTCGGGCCCGCGATCCGCTGGCTCGGCGCGCGCAAGCGTCCGCGGCGCTGGTTCGCCATCGGCAACGACTACGTGTGGCCGCACGTGTCGCACCGCATGGCGCGCGGCTACATCGCCGAGGCCGGCGGCGAGCTGGTCGGCGAGATGTACGTGCCCTTCGGCACCACCGACTTTTCCGAGGCGCTCGACGCGCTGCGCCGGGACAGGGCGGACGCGGTCGTGCTGTCGCTGGTCGGGCAGGACGCGATCGAGTTCAACCGCGCCTTCGGCGCCGCCGGCCTGTCGCGCGCAATGTTCAGGCTGTCCTGCGCCATCGGCGAGAACGAGCTGCTGGGCATCGGCGCCGACAACGCGGAGGACCTCTACGTCGCTTGCGGCTACTTCGCCACGCTCGACACCGAAGCCAACCTGGCCTTCAAGGAGCGCTACCGCTCGCACTTCGGCGAGCGCGCGCCCACGCTCAACACCTTCGGCCAGTCGACCTACGAGGGCATGCACTTCCTCGCAGCGCTGCTCGAGCGCCAGCGGCGCCCGCCGGCCGGCCACCAGGGGCTCGACGCTTCGCCGCTGCGCTACCGCAGCGCGCGCGACGCGGCCTATGGCGCCGACGGCATCACCCACACCCCCATCTACCTGGCCCGCGCCGAGGGCAACGTGTTCCGCGTGATCACGCGGCTGTGAGCGGCTGGCGGTGTATTTTATTTTCCAAGGCAAATAAAATACTTGACTTGGAAAATATAGGATTCCAGAATCACTCCGTGTCGCGCCCATGCCCGATGGGCTGCGGACGCATCCTTCCACACGAAACACGGAGTCGTTCATGGCCATCAAGCGCCCCACCCTGGACCAGTTGCAAGATGTCGCGCTGAGTCTGGGCATCCATCTGTCCGAAGCGCAGGCGAGCAGCTACAACGCGCTGCTGCAGGCCAACTTCGATGCCTACGACGCGGTCGACGCGATGCCCGACTACCTGCCCGTGGTGAGCTACGCGCGCACGCCGGGCTACCGCCCGCTGGGCGAGGAGAACAAGTACGGCGCCTGGTACGTCAAGACCACGATCAAGGGCAAGCCCGAGGGCAAGCTCGCCGGCAAGACGGTGGTGCTGAAGGACAACGTCTGCCTTGCCGGCGTGCCGATGATGAACGGCGCCTCCACGCTCGAAGGCTATGTGCCGAACGTGGACGCCACGGTCGTCACGCGGCTGCTCGATGCCGGCGCCACGGTGGTGGGCAAGTCGGTCTGCGAGTACTTCTGCTTCTCGGGCGGCTCGCACACCAGCGCCTCGGGGCCGGTGCACAACCCGCACCGCATGGGCTATTCGGCCGGCGGCTCCTCGTCGGGCAGCGCGGCGCTGGTGGCGGCCGGCGAGGTGGACCTGGCCATCGGCGGCGACCAGGGCGGCTCCATCCGCATGCCGGCGTCCTACTGCGGCATCTACGGCATGAAGGCCACGCACGGCCTGGTGCCCTACACCGGCGTGATGCCGATCGAACTCACCATCGACCACACCGGTCCGATGACGGCCAACGTGACCGACAACGCGCTGATGCTCGAGGTGCTGGCCGGCCCCGACGGGCTCGATCCGCGCCAGCATGCGGGCCAGACCGCCAAGCCCTACAGCGAGCTCATGAAGGAGGGCGTTCGCGGCCTGCGCATCGGCATCGTCAAGGAGGGCTTCGGCTGGCCCCAGTCGGATGCCGCCGTCGGCGCCAAGGTGCGCAAGGCGGCCGACGTATTCACGAAACTGGGCGCCATCGTCAGCGAGGTGTCGGTACCGATGCACGCGGTCGGCCCGGCGATCTGGCTGCCGATCGCGGCCGAGGGCGCGACCCAGCAGATGATGAAGGACAACGGCCACGGCTTCAACTGGAAGGGCCTCTACGTCACGAGCATGGTCGACTTCCATGCCGGCTGGAAGCAGCGCGCCGACGAGCTTTCGGAAACGCTCAAGCTCACGATGGTGCTGGGCGAGTACTTCATCAAGCACTACCGCGGCCACTACTACGCCAAGGCGCAGAACCTCGCGCGCCAGCTGACCGCGGCCTACGACAGCACGCTGGCCGACTTCGACCTGCTGCTGATGCCCACGCTGCCGATCACGGCCACGCCGCTGCCGCCGCCCGGCGCGAGCATCGAGGAAGTGGTCACGCGCGCCTTCGAGGTGCTGCCCAACACCTGTCCCTTCGACGTCACGGGCCATCCGTCGATGAGCGTGCCCTGCGGGCTCGTCGACGGCCTGCCGGTCGGGATGATGCTCACCGGCCGCCACTGCGACGAGGCCACCATCTACCGCGCCGCCTATGCCTTCGAGCAGGCCGGCGACTGGAAGGCCATCTGAGGCTTTCGCCCGTTCTCTTTCCGTTCCTGCCTTTCCGATAAACACAGCGGCGGCTGCGTCTGCCGAACATCGAGGAGTTAGTTCCATGGATCGTCGTTCCTTCATCCAGTCGTCGGCCGCCGCCCTGGCGGGCACCGCGGTGCCGCTGTTTCCGATGGCCGCCATGGCGGCCGACGAGATCGTCGTCGGCAGCATCATCGACATGTCGGGCGGGCTGGACATCTACGGCAAGCCGATGGCCGACTGCATGACGCTCGCGGTCGAGGAGCAGAACGCGGCCGGCGGCCTGCTGGGCAGGAAGCTCAAGCTGGTCACCTACGACCCGCAGTCGAACATGCAGCTCTACGCGCAGTTCGCGCAGCAGTCGGCGCTCAAGGACAAGTCGACGGTGGTGATGGGCGGCATCACCTCGGCCTCGCGCGAAGTGATCCGGCCGGTGCTCACGCGCAACAAGACGCTGTACTTCTACAACACGCAGTACGAAGGCGGCGTGTGCGACCGCAACACCTTCTGCACCGGCGTCACGCCCGGGCAGACCGTCGCCAAGCTCATTCCCTACGCGATGAAGAAGTGGGGCAAGAAGGTCTACGTGGTGGCGGCCGACTACAACTACGGCCAGATCACCTCGCAATGGGTGAAGAAGTTCGTGCAGGACAACGGCGGCTCGGTGGCTTCCATCGACTTCTTCCCGCTCGACGTGACCAACTTCGGCCCGACCATCTCGAAGATCGAGGCGGCCAAGCCCGACATGATCGTCTCGGCGCTGGTCGGCGGTGCGCACATCTCGTTCTACCGCCAGTGGGCGGCCGCGGGCCTGACCAGGAAGATTCCGCTCGCGTCCACCACCTTCGCGGGCGGCAACGAGCACATCGTGCTGTCGCAGGCCGAGACCGACGGCTTCCTCATTTCGTACAACTATTTCCAGAACCTCGACACGCCGCAGAACAAGGCCTTCAAGGAGCGCTTCTACAAGCGCTTCGGTGCCGACTATCCCAACATCACCGAGCTCGCGATGGGCACCTACCAGGGCTTCAAGCTCTGGGCCGAGGGCGTGAAGAAGGCCGGCTCGCTGGACCGCGAGAAGATGATCGCTGCGCTGGAGACCGGCATCAGCATCGACGGCCCGAGCGGCAAGGTCACGCTCGACGCGGCCACCCACCACTGCGTGCTGAACGTGAGCATCGCGGAGGTGCGCAACAAGCAGCTCAACATCGTCGAGACCTTCCAGCAGCAGCCGCCGGTGGACACCAGCGCGGTCTGCAACCTCGTGAAGAATCCGAAGGACAACCAGCAGTACGTGATCAAGGTCTGAGGGCAGGGCGCCGACATGGATCTCGCGTTCGTCGTCCTCATCCAGGTGCTCTACGCGGTGGCGAGCCTGGTCATCGTCTCGGCCGGGCTGGCCGTCATCTTCGGGATGATGAAGGTCATCAATCTTGCGCACGGCGAGTTCATGATGCTCGGCGCCTATGCCGTGATCGCGGCGCTCAAGCTCGGCATCAACCTGTGGATCGCGATCTTCGTCGTCGCGCCCATCGCGGTGGGCATGGTCGGCGTGGTGCTGGAGCGGCTGGTCATCCGGCGCCTCTACGGCCGCATGGTCGACACCATGCTGGCCACCTGGGGGCTGTCGCTGCTGCTGGTGGGCATCGTCACCTCGGTGGCGGGCAACACCACGGCGGGCGTCTCGGCGCCGCTCGGCAGCTTCTCGGTCGGCGCCTATTCGGTCAGCGGCTACACGCTGGTGATCATCGCGGTGGCCGTGGCGCTCGCGCTCGCGATCCGCTTCGTGCTCACGCGCACGCAGCTCGGCCTCATCGCGCGCGGCACCATGCAGAAGCCCGACATGGCGAACGCGCTGGGCATCAGCCCCAGCCGCGTGTACTCGGTCACCTTCGCGGTGGGCGCCGCGCTCTCCGGCCTGGCCGGCGGGCTGCTCGCGCCGCTGACCGGCGTGGTGCCGACCATGGGTGCGGCCTTCGTGGCCAAGGCCTTCATCACCGTGATCGGCGGCGGGCCGGCCATCCTCGCGGGCCTGCTCGGCGCCTCCGGCCTGTTCGGTGCCATCAACCAGCTCGCGACCTTCGTGACCACGCCGGTGCTCGGCGAGGTGGCGCTGCTCGTCGCGGCCATCGTGATGCTGCGGCTGCTGCCGCAAGGCATCACCGGGCGTTTCTTCAAGGGGTCCCTGTGAACCGTTTTGCCAAGTCCTGGGCCAGCGCGGCGCTCAGCCTGGCCGTGGGCATCGCGCTGCTCTTCGGCCTGCCCGGCGTGATGGACGACTACACGCTGATCGAAGTCACGATCTACGCCGTCATGTCGATCCTCGGCGTGAGCCTGGCCTTCATCTGGGGTTTCGGCGGCATCCTGTGCTTCGGCCAGGCCGCCTTCTTCGGCCTCGGCTCGTACACCTACGCGATCGCGGTGATGAACATGGGCGACAGCACCGTGCCCTTCCTGCTCGCGATCGTGGTGCCCGCGCTGTTCGCCGCGCTGCTGGGCTACGTGATCTTCTACGGCCGGCTGTCGGACGTGTACATGGGCGTGATCACGCTCACCGTCACGCTGATCCTGTTCAACCTGGTCAACTCCACCGCCGGGCCCGAGTGGCGCATCGGCAGCGCGCCGCTGGGCGGCTTCAACGGCATCCCGGCGATACCGACGCTCAACTGGCCCGGACAGCAGGACGAGGTGCTGACGCCGAAGGATCTGTTCTACGTCACCTTCACCTGCTTGCTGCTGGTCTACCTGGGACTGCGCGTGCTGATCGCCTCGAAGATCGGCCGCGTGATCGTGGCGGCCAGGGAGAACGAGCAGCGCGTGCTGCTCTTGGGCTACGACGCGCGGGTCTACAAGCTCTTCAGCTTCACGCTGGGCGGCGCCATCGCGGGCCTCGCGGGCTGCCTGTTCGCGAACTGGGGCGCCTTCACCAGCCCGACCATCTTCGGCCTCGCGCAGTCGGCGCAGATCATCATCTGGGTGATCGTCGGCGGGCTGGGCACGCTGGTCGGGCCGATCGTCGGCTGCGTCGCAATCCAGTGGCTCAGCTCGCAGATCGGCACGCAGCAGGCCTTCAACTCGAACCTGGTGCTCGGCGCCATCCTGGTGGTCTTCGTGCTGCTGGTGCCGCGCGGCATCGTGCCGACCCTCGGCGACCTGATCGACATGGCGTGGCGGCGCTGGCGCAAGGCGCCGGCCCCTGCTGCGAAAGTGGCCGCACCCGCGGCGGCCCCCATGGAACCGCCGCGCGCTTTGGCTGCGACGGAGACGGCGCCATGAGCACGCCCCTGATCGAGACGCGCAACCTCAACGTGCGCTTCGGCGGCGTGCATGCCACGCGCGACGTCAACTTCACCCTGGCCGAGGCCGAGCTGCGCTGCGTGATCGGCCCCAACGGTGCCGGCAAGAGCACCTTCTTCAAGCTGCTGACCGGCCAGGTCAAGCCGACCTCGGGCCAGATCCTGTTCCGCGGCCAGGACATCTCGAAGATGCAGCCGCACGACCCGGGCCGCCTGGGCATCGGCATCAAGACCCAGGTGCCCAGCCTGTTCAACGGCCTCAGCGTGTGGGAGAACGTGTGGCTCTCGGCGCGGCGCCTGAACAGCACCGCGCAGGCCGACCGCATCACGCGCGAGACGCTCGAGCGCGTAGGCATGCATGCGTACCGCGACGTCACGGCGGGCCTGCTGGCGCACGGCATGCGGCAGTGGGTGGAGATCGGCGTGGTGATCGCGGCCGATCCGCCGCTGATCCTGCTGGACGAGCCGGCCGCCGGCATGAGCGACGGCGAGGTGGCGCGCACGGCCGAGCTCATCCTGGAGATCAACCGCCGGCACGCGCTGGTGGTCGTGGAACACGACATGAACTTCATCCGCATGATCGCCAGGAAGGTGACGGTGCTGCACCAGGGCGCCGTGATCAAGGAGGACACGCCGGACCGCATCATGAGCGATCCGCTGATCCAGCAGATCTATCTCGGCAAGAAGCCGCACTGAACCGGAAAGGCACGCATGCTCGAAGTCACGGGTCTCCATGCCGGCTACGGTGCCATCCCGGTGCTGCACGATGTTTCGCTCACCATCACGCGGGGCGAGTCGGTGGGCATCCTGGGCCACAACGGCATGGGCAAGACCACGCTGCTGCGCACGCTGATCGGCGCGCTGCGCACCGCCGCCGGCGCGGTGCGCTTCGACGGCACCGACATCACGCGCCATGCGCCGCATGCGCGGGCGCGCCTGGGCATGGCCTATGTGCCGCAGGGGCGCGAGATCTTTCCGGCGCTCAGCGCCATGGACAACCTGCGCATGGGCCTGGTGAAGACCGGCGAGCGAACGATGGACACCATCGAGGCGCTGCTGGAAGACTTTCCGCGGCTGAAGCCGCTGCTCGAGCGGCCCGGCGGCTCGCTCTCGGGCGGCGAGCAGCAGCTGCTGGCGCTGGCGCGCGCGCTGGCCGGCAAGCCGACGCTGCTGCTGCTCGACGAGCCGACCGAAGGCATCCAGCCTTCGATCATCGAGGAGATCGCCGAGACGCTGGCGGCGCTGCGCGACCGCATGAAGCTCACGATCGTGCTGGTGGAGCAGAACCTCGAATTCATCGCGGCCGTGTCGCAGCGCGTGCTGGTCATCAAGCGCGGCCAGATCGGTGGCGAGATCCCGCGCGAGCACCTCGGCGATTTCGAAATCATGAGCCAATACACAGGAGTCCATGGATGAGCAACGAACTGCATTACCTCGAGCTGGTGGACGTCGGCCAGCGCATCCAGCGCAAGGAGCTCTCGCCGGTCGAGGTCACGCAAGCGCAGCTTGCGCGCATCGAAAAGGTCGACGGCGCGCTCAAGAGCTATGTGATCGTGATGGCCGAACAGGCGCTGGCCGACGCGCGCCGCGCCGAGGCCGAGATCGCCCGGGGCGAGATCCGCGGACCGCTGCACGGCGTGCCGGTGGCGGTGAAGGACCTGTGCTGGACAAAGGGCGTGGCCACCGCCGCCGGCATGACGCTCTACCGCGACTTCGTGCCCACCGAGGACGGCACGGCCGTGCGCAAGCTGCGCGAAGCCGGTGCCGTGATCCTCGGCAAGCTGCAGCTCACCGAGAGCGCCTATGCCGATCACCACCCCACTGTCACGCCGCCGGCCAATCCGTGGAACGCGGCGCACTGGTCAGGTGCCTCGTCGAGCGGCTCGGGCGTGGCGACCGCCGCGGGGCTCTGCTATGGCTCGCTCGGCACCGACACGGGCGGCTCGATCCGCTTTCCATCCTCCGCCAACGGCCTCACCGGCCTGAAGCCGACCTGGGGCCGCGTGAGCCGCCATGGCGCCTTCGAGCTGGCCGCCACGCTCGACCACATCGGCCCGATGACGCGCAGCGCGGCCGATGCGGGTGCGATGCTCGGCGCCATCGCGGGGGCCGATCCGAAAGACCCGACCGCGAGCCTCGCGGCCGTGCCCAACTACCTCGCGGGCATGGAGCGCGGCTTGCGCGGCCTGCGCGTGGGCATCGATGCGCGCTGGAACGGGGAGGGCGTCGACGCGGCCACCGCGAAGGTGATGGATGGTGCGCTCGCGGCCGTGCGCCAGCTCGGCGCGGAGGTGCGCCACGTGACGTTCCCCGACCCGGTGCAGGTCATCGCCGACTGGTTCCCGCTCTGCGGCATCGAGGCGGCCGTGGTGCACGAGTCGACCTATCCTGCGCGCAAGCAGATGTACGGCCCGGCGCTCTCGGGCCTGCTCGACCTGGGCCGTGCGCAGAGCGGCATCGACTACCAGAAGATCGTGCTCCACCGCCATGCCTTCAGCGGCAGGGTGCGCGAGATGTTCGAGGGCATCGACCTGCTGCTGATGCCCTCGCAGGGCGTCGCCTCGCCGACGCTCGAGCGCATGTTGAGCTTCGGGGAGGACGCCGAGCTGATGTCCGCGATGCTGCGCTACACCTGTCCGCTGGACATGAGCGGCAGCCCGACGATCACGCTGCCCGGCGGCTTCACCGACGCGGGCACGCCGGTCGCGTTCCAGTTCGTCGCGCGCCACTTCGAGGAAGAGCTGCTGGTGCGCGCCGGCTGGGCCTTCCAGCAGGCGACCGACTGGCACCAGCGGCATCCGGCGCTGTAGCCCCTTCCTTCATGTACGAGTCCAGGCGCCGGGTCAGGGCGTCTGCTGCCGCGCATAGCGGCCCGGTGGTTGGCCCACGCAGCGCCTGAACGCCGTGCTGAACGCGCTGGCGCAGCCATAGCCGACGCGTTCGGCAACTTCTGCGATGCCGGCTTCGCCGCGGGCGAGCAGATCCTTTGCGATGGCCATGCGCCAGGCAAGCAGGTACTCCATCGGCGGCAAGCCGACGGCGCGCGAGAAGCGCTCGAAGAACGCCGACCGCGACAGTGCGGCCTTTCCTGCGAGGTCGGCCACCGTCCACGAATGCGCGGGGTTGTCGTGAAGATGCCGCAGCGCGATCGACAGGCGCGGGTCGGCCAGGCCGCGAAGCAGCCCCGGCGGCGCAGCTTCGCCGGGCGTGGAGCGCAGAGCCTCGATCAGCAGCAGTTCGACAAGGCGTTCGAGCACGAGATCGCGCCCCGGCTTCTGTTCGAGCGACTCCTCCCTCACGAGCTGCACCAGAACGGAAAGCCGCCCGATGTCGCGCACGTGCAGCAGCGTCGGAAGCAGCGACGCCAGCAGCGAGGCATCCGGCGAATCGAAGGCGAAGTAGCCGCCGAGCATCCGCATGTCAGGCGGACCTTCGCGCCGGCCGTGGCGGATCTCGTCCGTCGGCGCGGGTGCCAGCTTGGGATCCACGGCGACCAGCACCGCCGGCTCGAGGCCCGACATGGTGAATCCCGGTGTCGCTGGCATGAGCACGAAGTCGCCGGCGACCAGCGCGAGGGGTTGCTGCCCGTCCACCGCAAGAACGCATTCGCCCTCGAGCATCGTGCAGAAGCTGGGCTCGCCGAATGCCGAATAGCGTACCGCCCACGAACCGGCGCCGCTGATCACCTTCGCGTACACCGCGCGCGGGCGAAGCAGCTGGACGACTTGTGCGAGGGGATCAGTCATGCAGGACTCCTGCAAACAAAGTATGGACTCTGGATTGTAGGAAGTCCTTCGGGCCGGCGATATCGTGACGCACCTCAACCCAAGCTCAAAGGAATTCCGATGAAGACCATCCTGATCACCGGCTGCTCGTCCGGCTACGGCCTGGAAACCGCGCGCCACTTTCTGGCCCGGGGCTGGCAGGTGATCGCCACCATGCGGACGCCGCGCGCCGAGCTCTTCCCTGTTTCGGAGCGCCTGCGCGTGCTGCCCCTGGATGTGACGCAGCCCGAAAGCATTGCCGCCGCGCTCGAAGCCGCCGGACCGATCGACGTCCTCGTGAACAACGCCGGCCTCGGACTCTTCGGGGCGTTCGAGGCGACACCGATGGCCACCGTGCGCGACATCTTCGAAACGAACACCTTCGGCACGATGGCGATGACCCAGGCCGTGCTGCCGCAGTTCCGGCGCCGCAGGTCGGGGCTGGTCGTCAACGTGACGTCGACCGTCACGCTCGCGCCGATGCCACTCGTGGCGGCGTACACCGCGAGCAAGACCGCGATCGAAGGTTTCACGGCGTCGCTGGCGCTCGAGCTCGCCCCGTTCGACGTTCGAGTGAAGCTTGTCGAGCCCGGCTATGGGCCGGGCACGCGCTTCACGGCCAATGGGGCAGAGCGCATGCAAGGCCTGATTCCCGAGGCCTATGCGCCCTTCGCGCAGCCCATCTTCGCGGCGCTCGGGAGCCCGACGGCAGTGACCACCGAGCCGGACGTGGCCGAGGCCGTGTGGCGCGCCGCGGGCGACCCCGCCGCAACGCTCCGGTATCCAGCGGGTGCCGATGCGATCGCACTCGCCCGGAACGCCGCTGCCCTGTGCCAGTGCGGCGCGTGAAGGCTCAGCGTGCCGCCACCCGCCTCGGGCGCGCATCGGACGGGCCGGCTGCTGCCGCCATGCCCGAGCGCGACCTGACCAGGGCCGCAAGCTCGGCGGGCGGCACGGGCCGGCTGAAGAGATAGCCCTGCATTTCGTCGCAACCGTGGGCGCGCAGGAAGTCCAGCTGTTGCTCGGTCTCGACGCCTTCGGCAATGACCTTGAGGTTGAGCTCGTGCCCCAGCGAAATGATGGCCTTGGCGATGGCCTTGTCGTCTTCGTCGCCGGGAATGTCGCGCACGAAGGCGCGATCGATCTTCAGCCGGGCGATGGGAAAGCGCTTGAGCGCGCTCAGGCTCGAATAGCCGGTGCCGAAATCGTCGATGGAGAACTGCACGCCCATCGCCTGCAGGGCCTTCATCGATTGCAGGGCCTTCTCGAGGTCTTCCATGACCATGCTTTCGGTGAGCTCCAGCTCCAGGAACCGGGCGTCGAGCCCGCTGTCCCCGAGCGCCTGTGCGACTTGCTCGATCAGGGTCCGTTCCCTGAACTGCCGTGCGGACACGTTGACCGAGACGCTGAAGGCCGGCACGCCCGCGTCCTGCCAGGCTTTGTTCTGGAAGCAGGCGGTGCGCAGCGCCCATTCGCCGATGGGAACGATGAGGCCGGTCTCCTCCGCGAGGGGAATGAATTCCACCGGGGAGACCAGGCCGCGCTCGGAATGCTGCCAGCGGATCAGTGCCTCCACGCCCGTCACCCGGCCCGATCCCATCTCCACCTGGGGCTGGTACAGCAGGTGGAACTCGCCCCGCGCGATGGCATGGCGCAGTCCTTCGCACAGGGCGAGCCTGTCGCGGATCGCACCGTTCATCTCGGCCGCATAGAACTGGAAATTGTTGCGCCCCGAATCCTTGGCGCGGGACATCGCGGCATCGGCGCTCATGAGCAAGGCGTCGGCATCGGCGCCGTCCGCAGGATAGGTGGCCACGCCCAGGCTGGCCGTGACCTGGACCCCCTGGCCGTCGATCTCGACGGGCTGCGCAATGGTCTCGAGCAGCCTTTGCAGGGCCGGCGCGACCTCCGTTCCGTCCCCGGGCTGGTCGTACAGAAGGATCACGAATTCGTCGCCGCCCGTCCGCACCACCGTGTCCACGCTGCGCAGGCACCGGGTCATGCGTCCGGCCATGACCTTCAGCAATTCGTCGCCGGCCTTGCGGCCCAGGCTGTCGTTGACCCGCTTGAAGCCGTCGAGGTTGATGAACACCACCGTCATCAGCCGGCCGTATCGATCGGCGTACGAGATGGCTTGCCGGAGACGATCCTCCAGCAGCGCGCGGTTCGGCAGCCCCGTCAGTACGTCGTGGGTGGCCTGGTGCTTCAGGGTGTCGGCGCTGCTCTCCAGCAGCGCATTGGAATTCTCGATCGACTCCGCCATCTGGTTCATCGCGTTCGCGAGGATGCCGAATTCATCCGCGCGGCCGTGCGGCGCCCTGGCACCGAGGTCTCCCGCGGCCACACGCCGGGAAAAGGCGATGAGCTGCGCGATGGAGCCCGTGATGCGTTGCGAGACGATGCTCGCGACCACCACGCCCAGAACGGTCGCCAGGACGACCATGGCGATGGCGGCCCAGCGCGACAACCTGGCGGCGCGTTCGACATCGCTGCGCGTCTGGAGCGCGCGCTTGGTCGCCGCGGTGTGCAGTGCCTCCACCGAGGACTCGATGGCGACGGCCGTGTCGACGTAGCCTTGGCGAAGCGCGTGGGCCGAGCCCGGGGAGTCCTCCTTGCCATGCTGCGCGATGAACGCGAGGAATCCGTCCTCGTACTGCCGGGTCTGGGCCTCGATCCGGTCGACCCGGTCCCTGAATTCCGGATCCGTCGAGAGGATCCGAAGGCTGGCAAGGTACTCCCGCATGTCCAGCAAATGGTTCTGCATGGCCGGCAGGGAGAGCGCGCTTGCCTGCGCCACCCCGAGCCGGTCCGCGGACAGCAGGAGTTCGTTCTCGGCGTCGCGGGCCTTGTACATCGCCAGCGAACTGCGCAGGCTCAGGTCCGCCATCCGGTTGTCGCTGTTCAGCAGCTTGTCGATGGCCGCCGCGGAACGCTGTTCGCTCAGATAGAAGGACACGCCCAGTGCGAGCATCAGCACAATGAGGACGCCGAATCCCAGTGCGATCTCCACCCGCAGGCTGCGCATTCTTCTCCCCCAGGAGAAGTCGATCGGGAATTTGATCAATTGCGGCTCGCTCCCAAGTCGCTGCTGGAGAGATGCGTCACTGCCTTCGCTCTGCGTCGACCATCTTCAGGAACGTGCGCACGTTCTCGTCGCCCGCGAAGCGCCTGATCTCCTCCCGGGCGCCCTGCGTGGCCGCGCGGAACGGCGCCGGGTCGGGGCGGGTGACCTTCACGCCGGCGGCAATCATCTTTGCGATCAGCTCCTCCTCTTCGGCAATGATCTTCCTGCGCATGCCGTCGCCCGCCGCCTTGCTCTCTTCACGCACGATCGCCTGCTCGGCCGGCGTGAGCTTCGCCCAGGTCCTGGTGCTCATGAGGTGGAGCGTGTTGTAGTACACATGGCGGGTCAGGGCGAGGTGCTTCTGCACCTCGTACAACTTGTTGTAGTAGATGACGTTGAGCGGGTTCTCCTGGCCGTCGACCAGGCCCTGCGACAGCGCCTGGGGAAGTTCCTTGAAGCCGACCTTGATGACCTGGGCGCCCAGCGCTTCCATCGTGGCCTCGAGTTCCGCGACGGGCGGAACGCGCACCCTGAGGCCTCTCACGTCCTCGGGCACGTTGATCGGGCGCTTGTTGTTGGTGATGTTGCGGAATCCCCATTCCCAGTTGGACAGGATGACGAAGCCCTGCTTCTCGGCCAGCGGCGCGAGCCAGTTCATGGCCGGGCCATCGAGCACGCGGTGGGCGTGCGCATAGCTGTCGAAGAGATACGGCATGACGACGACGGAGAACGTCTTCTCGTACTTGATGAGGTAGTTCATTGAGGTCACGTCCATGTCGATCGCGCCCAGCCTGACTTTCTGCAGCAGTTCGTTCTCGCTGCCGAGCTGGGAAGCGGGAAAGATCTCGGTGCGGACCTGCCCGTGGGTGCGCTCCTCGACCCGCTTGGCGAACTGCAGCGCCGCCAGATGGGCCGGGTGCGTGATCGCGGCGGCGTGCACCAGCGAGAGCACGACGGGCTCGGCATGCACGGCCGGTGCCGCGAGGCCCCAGGCCGCGACAAGCAGCAGAAGTGCTTTTTTCATGCGGCGGCCCCGTGGTCCCCGCCCTTGCTGCGCTCGCTCTGCTCCATGGTGCCCGAGCGCAGCAGGTCGCCGGCCTCGGTGGCCATCACGGCCTCGCTGAAGTAGTAGCCCTGCGCCAGCGTGGTGGGACCGGTCGATTGAAGAAAGGCGAGCTGCGTCTGCGTCTCCAGTCCCTCGACGATGATGCCGATGCGCGCTTCGCGCGCGAGATTCATGATGGCGCGAACCGTGGCCGCGCTGTCCGGATCGTCGATGGCCCGCTTGAGCATCGACTGCGCGATCTTCAGGTGGTTCACGCGGTAGGTCCGCAGGTATTCGAACGAGGAATATTCGGTGCCGAAGTCGTCGATCGCAATGCGCACGCCGAGCGCCCGCAGCCTGGGCAGCACGTCGTTGTGGGTCCATGTCATCTGGGCCAGCGTCGACTCCGTGACGTCGAACTCCAGCACGGAGGGATCGAGCTGCCACTTCGCGAGGCTCTCGGTCACGTCGCGGATCAGCTCGCCGCCTTGCCTGAGCTGCCCGAGCGACAGGTTGATGGCCACGACGGGCGGTGCCACGCCCTGTTCGCGCCACACGCTCAGTTGCCTGCAGGCCTGGTCCAGCACCCAGCGGCCGAGCGCGACGATGCCGCCGGTGCGCTCGGCGATCGGCACGAACGCGGCCGCGTCGAGCAGGCCGCGCCTGGGATGGTTCCAGCGCAGCAGCGCCTCCACGCCCACGATCTTTCCGGAGGACAGCTCGACCTGCGGCTGGTAGTAGAGCTCCAGCTCCTCGCGTTCGATGGCCTGCTTCAGGTCCTCGCCGAGCGCCACGCGGTCGCGCACTTCGAAGTCGAGTTCCTCGGAGTGGAAGTGGTACTGGTTGCGCCCCTGTTCCTTGGAGCGGTAGAGCGCCACGTCGGCCTGCGCAAGCATTTCCTCCGGGCTCTCGCTGCTGGATGCATAGGGGCAGATGCCGATGCTGGCCGAGGCATGCACCTGGTTGCCGTTGATCATGTACGGGCGCGCGAGCGCCTGCTGGATCTTCTCGGCCAGCGCGCCCGCGGCGGCCGGATCGGTCATCTCGCTTTGCAGCACGGCGAACTCGTCGCCGCCCAGCCGCGCCACCACGTCGGTCTCGCGGGTGCAGTTCTTCAGCCGCAGGGCCACCTCGCGCAGCAGCAGGTCGCCGCCCGGATGGCCGAACATGTCGTTGACCGGCTTGAAGTGGTCCAGGTCGAGGCAATGGAGCGCGAACGGCACCGAGCCGCGCCGTGCCGCGGCGTGGGCCTGGTGCAGGCGCTCGACCAGGGTGGCGCGGTTGGCCAGGCCCGTGAGCCCGTCGGTGCGCGCCAGCCTTGCGAGTTGCTCCTCCGCCGCCTTGCGCTCGGTGACGTCGATGACGATGCCCTCGACCTCGATGAGCCGGCCGTCCTTGTCGCGCACCGGAACGTAGCGGTTCTCGACCCAGCGCCGCGCGCCGTCGCCGGTGCACAGGCGGTATTCGATGGAGGCGCCTTCGGCGTCCTTTTCGAGCACGCGCGCCATCGCGGCGGCGACGCCGGGCTGGTCGGCCGGGTCGATCAGCACGTCCGCCCAGTTCGGGTTGGCCAGCAGGGCCGCCGGTTCGTGGCCGAACTTGGTGATGTTGTGCGAGATGTAGATCAGCGGGAACGCCGGCTCGCCGCGCAGGCGGTAGAGGATGGTCGGGCTGTTCTGCACGATGATGTTGGCGTCCGACAGCTCGCGCGTGCGTTCCTCCACGGCCTGCTCGAGCTGGTTCATCTTGAAGGCGGCGTCCTCCGTCATCTGCCACTTCATGGTGAGCGCGCTGGCCAGCTGGCGCACCTCGATCGGATCGAAGGGCTTCTTGAGCACCAGCAGGCGGTCGCGCGCGTCCAGCCGCTCGAACACCTCGACCCACGACTGGTCCGCGTAGGCCGTGCAGATCACGATCTGCAGGCGCGGGTCTTCGAGCCACAGCTGCTCGATGGTCTCGACGCCGTCCCACCCCGGGGGCATGCGCATGTCGATGAACGCCATGGCGTAGGGCGCCTCGGCCGCCAATGCCTCGCGCAGCTTCGCGAGCGCCTCCTGTCCCTGGTAGGCGCTGTCCAGCACGAAGTCCGCTTCGCTTTTCCTGGCCGAGGTGCCGAACAGCGCGGACTCCAGGTCGTCCAGGTTCGCATCCGCGGCCGCGGGGAGAAGGATCTTGCGGAAGTCCTCGTGGATGGCCGGCGTGTCGTCCGCCAGCAGGATGCGGCGGTTCTGCGGTTTGCTCATGGCGTTTGTCCCGCCTTTCTGATCGGAAGTTCGAGCGTGAAGGTGGCGCCGGTGCCGGGCCCGTCGCTGTGGACGGCCAGCGTGCCGCCCATCTCGCGCGCCGCGATCGCGGCGCTGTGCAGGCCGAAGCCGTGGCCGTCCTTCTTGGTCGTGAACCCGTGCACGAACACCCGCGTCAGGTTTTCCGGGGCGATGCCGACCCCCGTGTCCGCCACGCGGATGCGCAGCGTCTCGTCCTCCACGATCTCCGCATCCAGCATGAGCTTCGCGCTGTCGTCCGCCGCCGCCTCCATCGCTTGCCTGGCATTGCGCACCAGGTTCGTCAGCACCTGCAGCACGCGGCCCCTGTCCAGCGGGAGCTCGGGGATCCGTGCGAGGTCGCTCTGCATCACCACCTGGTGGCGCGCCGGGCTACCAGCGTTCATGCGCAATGCATCCTCGACCACCTCGTGGATCCGTATCGCCTCGACCAGGCTGGAGGCGCCGGCATGGGCCTGCTGCGCGGCGATGATCTCCTTGATGTGGTCGACGCTCTTGGTCAGGGCCACCAGTTCGTCGACGACGGCGCGCTGCTCCGCCACCAGGAGCGGTGTCAGCTGCATCAGGTAGCCCGGGAGCATCTTGCCCTTGGCGTCGGAGGCGAGGAAGGTGCCCAGGTCGTCCGCATGCGCGTTCATCAATTGCACCGCGCGCGCGAGCCCTTCCACCTTGGACGCGCGAACCTTGGAGAGGATCAGCCCGGCGGATACGTTGACGCTGTTGAGCACGTTGCCCACGTTGTGCAGCACGTTGGTGGCGATCTCGGCCATGCCGGCCGAGCGCGCCGCGGCCACCAGGTCGGCCTGCGTCTTGCGCAGCACCCGGTTGACCTCCTCGTTCTCGCGCAGCGCCGCTTCCAGCTCGGCGGTGCGGCTGAGCACCTGCTCCTCCAGCATGATGGTGGTCTGGAAGAGGTTGAAGTCGGAGCCCTGCGCATTGGCGCTGCGCTCGGCACGGTCCATCAGGGCCTGGATGATCTTGTTGAGCCGTGCGATCTCGTCCGTCGGGGACAGCGCCTGCGCGCCGGGGCGCTGCTGCGTTGCAGTCTCAGACATGGCTGGCCTCCCCGCCGTTAGTGCCGAATGCGATGCCGACCAGCGTCTGGTTGACGTGCACGCCGCGGAACTGCTCGCCATAGGTGTGGAAGCCGACCGTGTTGTTCTCCTGCAGGAGTTCGCCGATGCGGTCCTTCGCGCTGCTCTGTGCGATCTCCAGCTTGCGCAGGATGCAGTCGTAGCCCAGCACCAGCTGCGGCGGTCCGATCTCGGCGCGGATGCCGGCGAAGGCCTGCTGCAGGTTCTCCAGCAGGTCCACGCCCTTGGCCACCCGCAGCACCAGGCCGTTCTCGATCGCACAGAAAAAAGTCAGGCTGCCATCCGGATTGGCCTTCTGGATCGAGCGCACATAGGTGGTGCCGCCGATCGTCAGCACCACCGGCCAGGCCGCGAAGCGCGAAGGGTCCAGGTCGGAGGCATCGATGCCGAGCATTCGCGCGTACTCCTGGCTGGCCGGAAGGCCGTTGATTTCCTTGACGGTGCGCGAGGCGGCGTCCGCCTCGGTCACGACCAGCCTGTCGTCGGTGGCGACGATGTGCTGCGTCTTGAAAATGCGAAACGGCATGCGCGACGCCACCAGCACCAGCACCGCGCAGTCGGAGCAGAACCGGCCGTTCCAGTAGACCTGGGTCTGGTCGAACTTCATGCCGTCGCCGGCCGAACCGCCGAGCAGGGGAAGCCTGCCCAGTGCGGTCTGGAAGGCGCGTGTGACGGGTTCCTCGCGCAGCGACAGGCCGTCGATCAGCAGCAGCGCGAAGCTGTGGTCCGCATCGCCGGGCGGGCCCGCGGCCAGCAGCTCATGCAGCAGCGCCTGGGCGAAGTCCTGGCCGGCTTCCACCTTGAACTGCTGCAGCTGTTCGACCTGGCCTGCCGCCACCCTGAAGTGGCTGGCCGGAAAGCTCGCACCCGCAAGGCTGTGGTCGCGCAATCCGGCGGGGCCGATTTCCCCGGCCGTGGTGCAGCCCGCGACCGGCACGTCGCCGAACAGGCGCTTCATCTCGTCGGCAAGCGCATCGAGGTCGTATTCGCTGGAGCAGTAGAAGATCACCAGCGCCATGCCGGGCTGCGCCACCATGGCATGGAATTCCTGCGCGGCCTTGCGGGGGTCCGCCGCGCAGGAGTGGGCTTTGCGTATGCAGTCCGTCTCCGTCATGTGGCGACTCCTTGCGTGAGGGTGCATTAGACGCTTGATGCATCGCCGTGGCGGACTCAATCCATGCGGGACATCCCTGCTGCGGACCGCGATCTCTCGATGTCGCGGCAAGTGCCTACATGAAAAGTTCTAACGCAGGACCCCAACTGCGCGACATACGACGATCAGGTTACCGGCTTCGCGTTGTGCCTCGGCCGCTCACAGGCACTGCCATGTCTTCAACGCACGCTGCAGTTGAGCGCCCGCGTCGGCGAGCACAGCATCGTTGCGGACCTCGATGGCCGCGATGCCCGGCGGCAGCTGGAAGTCGAGTGCTCTTCGCACGCGCGCATCCACCATCTGCGCGGTTTCGCGCCGGCGTGCGAGCAGCCGGCTGCGCAGCGTCTGGGCGTCGGCCGTGATGTGGGCGATGACCAGTTCGGGAAAGAGACGCACGGCTTCGGGCAGGTAGGCGCGTGAGCCGTTCACGATCACGGTCCGGCCGTCGCTGCGCCCGGCGAGTTCGGCGCGCGCAATGCCGTAGAGCAGGGCATTGGCCTCCCAGTGCATCGCGAACGCGCCGGCATCGCGCAGCCGCATGAACGCGGCCACGTCGACGCTGTCATGCTGCTCGCCCCCGGGCTGCACCGCGCGCGTGATCGTGCGCCGCGCGAAGTGCACGCGGGCGTCCTGCGGCAGCTGCTGCCGCAGCCAGTCGATGACGCTGTCCTTGCCTGCGCCCGAGGGGCCGACCACATAGACCAGGCGGCCGGTCGCTGCGGCGTTCATTGGTGCACGGCTTGGCGCTGCGCTCATGCACCGAACGCCATCTGTTCGATGCACATGAAGTCGGCTTGCGGCACGGGCTCCGCGAACAGGCTGATCGCATCGAAGCGTTGCGCAGGCAGCGCGCCGAAGTGCCGTTGCGCCGCGTCGTGCAGCGCCTGCACCTCGGCCTCGTCGGCCTGGCGCAGCGATCCGGTCAGCGAGAGGTGGAAGCGGAAGCGGTCGAGCACGAACGGGTAGCCCCACCGCTGCAGCAATGCGTCTTCCTCGGGCGTGAGCCCGCTCGCGCGGCGGCGCTGCAGTTCGGCCGGCGGCAGCGGCGCGGCGAAGGCGTGCAGGCCGGTCACACAGGCGCTGGCCATCGCATTCAGCGCGCGGCTGGGCGCTGCGGGCACGAGCGCCAAAAAATCGTCGAGCCGCACCACCCGCAGTGCCGGCATGTCGAAAGGTTCCCAGGCCTTGCAGATGTGGCGGATGCCCGTGCGCAGCGAGGCCGCGTCCAGGTGCGAGGGCAGGGCGAAGGGCGCCTTCAGCGTGGCATGCCAGCCATAGCGCCGCGGCGCGGCCGTCAGTGCCTGCTGCCGCGCGGGCGGCAGGCCGTCGATGGCCGGTTGCGGCAGCGGCTGCCCGCGCGCCGCACAGCGTCCGAGCCAGTGGCTGCCGGCCTCCCACCACGCGCTGCCAGTGGCCGGCGCGAAATAGGCTGCATAGCGATGCGCTGCGCCGCGCCTGCGGGACACGGCCTCAGTCATCGTGCGCCACCGTCAGCGAGGTGCGGTCGCCCGGGAACCAGGCCCTGGCGTATTCGATCGGCACGCCTGCGGTGTCGACGTTCACGCTCTCCACGAACAGCACCGGCCGGCTGACCGGCTGATGCAACTGCGCGGCAATCGCGGCCTCGGGCATCTGTGCCGTGATGCGGCTGTGATGGCGCGTGTAGTCGGCCACGCCATGGGCCTCGAAGCCGGCGGTGATGGAGCCGGTCTCGCGCACCACGGCCTCCAGTCCCGCGAAGCGCGGCAGGGGAAAGAAGCGTTCGCTGCAATGCAGCGGCTGGCCCTCGGCTTCGCCGATCACCTGCAGGCAGAGCAGCGAGCTGCGCGCCGGCACCGCGAGCGAGCGCGCCTGCGCCGCGGTGGCGCGCACGGTGCTCGCGCCGGTCACGCGCAGCGCGCCGCGCAAACCTGCCAGCGCCATGCTGCGCTGGAAGCGCGGGCGCTTGACCAGGGCGAGGTCGACCGCGAACTCTTCCACGTAGGTGCCGCTGCCCTGCGTCACGCGCAGCAGCCCCTGGCTGCAAAGGTTGGCGAGCGAACGCCGGATGGTGTGGCGGTTCACGCCGAACTGCTCGGCCAGCGCGTGCTCGGAGGGCAGGCGCTGGCCCGGCAAATACACGCCGCGCGCAATGGCCTCGGCCAGGTCGGCTGCAATGCGGATCCAGAAGCTGTCGCGTGCGGTGCGTTCGGTGGTGGTGGCGGCGGGGCGCGGAGCCAGCGCGGAGGCAGGGGTCGTCATCGTGCTTGTCATTAAACCTACTTGCGCGCTCTTTAAGCTCGCGTCAGTTGCCGAATTTGTCTATACAACTTCAAGCGTATCACTCTCATGTTTCATGGCTTTGACACAGAACCCGCCGCGCGTCCGCTGCGCCGCGCGCAGTGGCTCGCGATGCTGGCGCGCGCGCCCGTCTCGCTGCTCGAGCCCGCGCTCGCGCAGCACGCCGAGACCCCGCCGCAGTGGCTGCGCGCACCGGAGACCGGCCTGGTGATGGTGCAGGGCCGTGCCGGCGGCACGGGCGAGCGCTTCAACCTGGGCGAGGTGACGGTCACGCGCTGCGCGCTGCGTCTCGGTGGCGATGCGCCGCAGCCGGGCGCCGCGGTAGGCGTGGCCTATGTGCTCGGCCGCTCGCACCGCCATGCGCAACTCGCGGCCGTGGCCGACGCGCTGCTGCAGGACCCGGCGCAGCAGGCCGCGCTCGATGCCCGGCTGCTGGCGCCGGTGCGTGCGCATCTCTCGGCGCTGCGCGCGCAGCGCCATGCCCGCGCGCAGGCCAGCAAGGTCGAGTTCTTCACGGTGGCGCGCGAAGCCGGCGGCGCCGACATGGACGAGGACGATTCCGAATGAACGCGAACATGCTTTCCACCCTGGGCGCGGGATTCACCGATGCCGCGCTCGGCAGCCAGGCGGTGTTCCGTTCGGCGCTGCAGGCACTCTCGCATCCGGGCCGCATCGTCGAGCTGTCGCACGATGCGCAGGCGCCGTCGCAGGGGCACGGCGCCTCGGCCGCGCTGCTGCTGGCGCTGCTCGATCCCGACTGCCGCCTCTGGCTGTCGCCGTCGCTCGCGGGCAGCGACGCGGCCGCATGGCTGCGCTTTCACACCGGCTGCGTGCTGGTCGAGGAGCCTGCGCAGGCGCAGTTCGCGTGGATCGGCCAGGGCGATGCATGCCCGCCGCTCGATGCATTCGCGCAGGGCAGCGACGCCTATCCCGACCAGTCGGCCACCTGCGTGATCGATGTGATGGAGGTGTCCGCACCGGCCGAAGGAAACCTGCCGCGCTGGACGCTGCGCGGCCCCGGCATCCAGGACCGCACCGTGCTCGCCGTCGAGGGCCTGGCACCGGCCTTCGCCGCCCAATGGTCCGCGAACCACGCGCTGTTTCCGCGCGGCGTGGACGTGTTCCTGGCCGCGCCGCGCCGCATCGCGGGGCTGCCGCGCGCCACCCGCATCGAACAGGAGGCTTGAGATGTACGTTGCCGTCAAGGGCGGGGAAGCCGCCATCCTTGCAAGCTACCGCCTGCTGGCCGAACAGCGCCGCGGCGACACCGGCACGCCGGAGCTGTCGGTGCGCCAGATCCGCGAACAGCTGAAGCTCGCGGTCGACCGCGTGATGACCGAGGGCTCGGTCTACGACCCTGAACTGGCCGCGCTCGCGATCAAGCAAGCCTCGGGCGACATGGTGGAGGCCATCTTCCTGCTGCGCGCCTACCGCGCGACGCTGCCGCGCCTCGGCGACAGCGTGGCGCTCGACACCGCGCGCATGGCGCTGGACCGCCGCATCTCCGCCACCTTCAAGGACCTGCCCGGCGGCCAGGTGCTGGGTGCGACGCACGACTACACGCAGCGCCTGCTCGACTTCGCGCTGCTGGCCGAGGGGCGGCAGCAGGCCGCGCCCGCGCCCGCGGCCGATGCAGGCACGCCGCCCGCGTCCGTCACGCCGCGCGTGGTCGACCTGCTGAACCAGGAAGGGCTGATCGAGACCCGTCCCGTGCCGCCCGGCGACCCCGCGCCGGTGGACCTCACGCGTGCGCCGCTGCGCTTTCCGGCCGACCGCGCCACGCGGCTGCAGAACCTGGCGCGCGGCGACGAGGGCTTCCTGCTGGCCATGGCCTATTCCACGCAGCGCGGCTACGCGCACAGCCACCCTTTCGTGGGCGAGATCCGCTTCGGCAGCGTGGAGCTGGAGCTCGCGCCCGAGGAGCTCGACTTCACCATCTCCATCGGCGACCTGGAGATCACCGAATGCGAGATGGTCAACCAGTTCGCGGGCAGCAAGAGCGAACCGCCGCAGTTCACGCGCGGCTACGGCCTGGCCTTCGGCCACTGCGAGCGCAAGGCGATGGCGATGAGCCTGGTCGACCGCGCGCTGCGCGCCGACGAGCTCGGCGAGCCCGTCGAGGCGCCCGCGCAGATGCAGGAGTTCGTGCTCTCGCACAGCGACAGCCTGGAGGCCTCGGGTTTCGTGCAGCACCTGAAGCTGCCGCACTACGTCGACTTCCAGTCCGAGCTCGAGCTCGTGCGGAAGATGCGCGCCGCCGCCGGCGGCGCGGGAGACCACGAATGACGACCACCGAATACAACTTCGCCTACCTCGACGAGCGCACCAAGCGCATGATCCGCCGCGCCATCCTCAAGGCCGTGGCCATTCCGGGCTACCAGGTGCCCTTCGGCTCGCGCGAGATGCCGCTGCCCTACGGCTGGGGCACCGGCGGCATCCAGGTGACCGCGGCGGTCATCGGCCCGCGCGATGTGCTCAAGGTGATCGACCAGGGCTCCGACGACACCGTCAATGCCGTCAACATCCGCCGCTTCTTCGAGCGCACCACGGGCGTGGACACCACCACGCGCACGGCCGAGGCCACGCTGATCCAGACGCGCCACCGCATCCCCGAGGCATCGCTCGCCGAAGGGCAGGTGCTGGTCTACCAGGTGCCGGTGCCCGAGCCGATGCAGCGGCTGGAGCCGCGCGAGACCGCCACGCGCACGCTGCACGCGCTGGCCGAGTACGGGCTGATGCACGTGAAGCTCTACGAGGACATCGCGCGCTACGGCCACATCGCCACCACCTACGACTATCCGGTGCTCGTGAACGGCCGCTACGTGATGTCGCCGTCGCCGATCCCCAAGTTCGACAACCCGAAGATGCACATGAACCCCGCGCTGCAGCTGTTCGGCGCCGGCCGCGAGAAGCGCATCTACGCCGTGCCGCCCTACACGCCGGTCGAAAGCCTGAGCTTCGAGGACCATCCCTTCGAGATCCAGCGCTGGGACACGCCCTGCGCGCTCTGCGGCGCGACCGACAGCTTCCTCGACGAGGTGATCACCGACGATCAGGGCACGCGCATGCATGTGTGCTCCGATTCCGACTACTGCCAGTCGCGGCAGCAGGCAGACAGCGTTGCCGCTGCGCCCGACCCGGCGACCGATGCGGCCGCCGTGGACGGAGTTCTCGCATGAACGCCGCGCAAGATTCTCTCCTTCCGCTGCTGCGCGTGCGCGGCGTCGGCAAGCGCTACGGCGACCGCGTGGCGCTGCACGACGCCTCCTTCGACCTCTGGCCCGGCGAGGTGCTGGCGGTGGTCGGTGAATCGGGCTCGGGCAAGTCGACCCTGCTCGACGCCATTGCCGCGCGCAGCCGCCCCGATGCCGGCAGCGTGCAGTTCCATGTGCGCGGCGGCGGCCTGCAGGACGTGTTCGCGATGACCGAGGCCCAGCAGCGGTTGCTTTCGCGCACCGACTGGGGCTTCGTGCACCAGAACCCGGCCGACGGCCTGCGCATGGACGTCTCGGCTGGCGCCAATGTGGGCGAGCGCCTCATGGGCCTGGGCGAGCGGCACTACGGCCGCGTGCGCGCCACCGCGGCCGACTGGCTGCAGCGCGTGGAGATCGACCCGGCGCGCATCGACGACACGCCGCGCACTTTTTCGGGCGGCATGCGCCAGCGCCTGCAGATCGCGCGCAACCTGGTCACGCAGCCGCGGCTGGTGTTCATGGACGAGCCGACCTCGGGCCTGGACGTGTCGGTGCAGGCGCGCCTGCTCGATCTGCTGCGCCAGCTCACGCGCCAGATGCAGCTTGCGGCCATCGTCGTCACGCACGACCTGGCGGTGGCGCGGCTGCTCGCGCACCGCATGGTCGTGATGCAGCAGGGCCGCGTGGTCGAGACCGGCCTCACGGACCAGGTGCTGGACGACCCGCAGCACGCCTACACCCAACTCCTCGTTTCCTCGGTGCTCCAGCCATGACGACCCCCTTGCTTCTTCTCCAGGGCGTGGCCAAGCGCTTCACGCTGCACCACCAGAACCAGCTGGAGCTGCCGGTGTTCGACGCGGTCGACCTCAGCGTGAGCGCGGGCGAATGCGTGGTGCTCGACGGCGCCTCGGGCCTGGGCAAGAGCACGCTGCTCAAGCTCATCTATGCCAACTACCGCGCCAGCGCGGGCCGCATCACGGTGCAGGCGCCGGCCGGCCCGGTGGACCTGACCGAAGTGGCGCCGCGCGAGCTGGTGCGGCTGCGGCGCGAGACCATCGGCTACGTGAGCCAGTTCCTGCGCGTGATCCCGCGCGTGCCCGCGCTCGACGTGGTGGCCGAGCCGCTCGCCGAGGACGCCGGCGACGACCCCGCGGGCATCGAGGCCGCGCGCGCCGAGGCGCGCCGCTGGCTCGCGCGGCTGCGCATCCCCGAGCGCCTGTGGCACTTGCCGCCGGCCACCTTCTCGGGCGGCGAGCAGCAGCGCATCAACATCGCGCGCAACATGATCAAGCCCAAGCCGCTGTTGCTGCTGGACGAGCCCACCGCCTCGCTCGATGCCGCCAACACGGCCACCGTGATCGAGCTGATTCGCGAGGCCACGGCCCGCGGCGCGGCCATCGTCGGCATCTTCCACGACGCCGAGGTGGGTGCGGCCGTGGCCACCCGCCGCGTCAACGTGGGCGACTTCAGGAGCACCCGGCCATGAGCGCAGCACCCATCGTCTTTTCCAACGCGCGCATGGTGCTGGCCGGCGAGGTGGTGCACGGCGCGCTCTCGGTGGCGAACGGGCGCATCGAGGCGCTGGACAGCGGCGCCACCGCGGCGGGCACGCTCGACCTCGAGGGCGACTACCTGTTTCCCGGGCTGGTCGAGGTGCACACCGACAACCTGGAGCGGCACCTGATGCCGCGCCCCAAGGTGCAGTGGGCCGAGATGCCCGCGCTGCTCGCGCACGATGCCGAGGTGGCGGCCGCCGGCATCACCACGGTGTTCGACGCGCTGGGCGTGGGCGAGTCCGACCCCGAGAGCCTGCGCGGCAGCACCTGGGACACGCTGCTCGACGTGCTCGACGGCTGCATCGAGAGCGACCTGCTGCGCGCCGACCACCACCTGCACGTGCGCTGCGAGCTGCCGGCACCCAACACCATCGAGCTGTTCGAGCCGTTCCGCAACCACCCGCGCCTGTCGATGATCTCGCTCATGGACCACACGCCGGGCCAGCGCCAGTGGGAGAACATCGAGGTCGCGCGCATCTACTACACCGGCAAGAAGGGCTGGAGCGACGACAAGTTCGACCGCCGCGTGTCCGAGGCCGTGTCGCTGCAGACGCGCTATGCGGAACCCCACCGCCGGCACTTCGTCGCGCATTGCCGCCTGCACGGCATTGCGCTGGCGAGCCATGACGACACCACCGTGGCGCATGTGGCGCAGGCGCATGCGGAGGGCGCCAGCATGTCGGAATTCCCGACCACGCTGGCGGCCGCGCGCGCGGCGCGCGAACGCGGGCTCGCCAACATCATGGGCGGGCCGAACGTGGTGCGGGGCGGCTCGCACTCGGGCAACGTGGCCGCGGCCGAGCTGGCGCGCCAGGGGCTGCTCGACATCCTTTCTTCCGACTACGTGCCCGGCAGCCTCATGAGTGCCGTGATGCGGCTGGTGGACGAGGGCATCTGCACGCTGCCCGAGGCGGTGGCGATGGTGAGCCGCGCACCCGCGCGCGCGGCCGGCCTGCACGACCGCGGCAGCCTGGAGCCGGGGCTGCGCGCCGACTTGGTGCAGGTGCGCATCACCACGCTGGCGGACGGCGCCCGGCACCCGGTGGTGCGCGGCGTGTGGCGCCAGGGCCGGCGCGTGATCTGAACCGAAGGCGCGGTTCGGGGCTGTCGCCGCAATGTCGCACAGCTGTCGCGCGCATGTCACGACGTCTCGCGAGACTTCACTTGTCTAGACGACTTTGGAATCCAAGATGACCGGTGTCCTGCGCATCCACCAACTGAACAAGCACTTCGCCAACGGCCGGCATGCGCTGCGCGACGTCAACCTGGCCGTGAACCGCGGCGAGATGGTGGCGTTGATCGGCGCCTCGGGCTCCGGCAAATCCACCCTGCTGCGGCACGTGGCCGGCCTGGTGGCGGCCGATGGCGGCACCGATTCGATGATCGAGATCGACGGCTGCTGCGTGCAGAAGGGCGGCCGCATCCACCGCGACATCCGCAAGCTGCGCTCGCAGGTCGGCTTCGTGTTCCAGCAGTTCAACCTGGTGGCGCGGCTGCCGGTGCTGGTGAACGTGCTCGTCGGCTCGCTGCACCGCATGCCCTGGTGGCGCAGCTGGCTGCGCATGTTCACGGCGCAGGAGCGCGCGCTGGCGCTCGAGGCCCTCGGGCGCGTGGGTATTGCCGACTGCCATGCGCAGCGCGCCTCCACGCTGTCGGGTGGCCAGCAGCAGCGCGCGGCCATTGCGCGCACGCTGGTGCAGGGCGCCAAGGTGGTGCTGGCCGATGAACCCATTGCATCGCTGGACCCCGAGTCCTCGCGCAAGGTGATGGAGATCCTCGCGCGCATCAACCGCGAGGACGGCTGCACCGTGATCGTGTCGCTGCACCAGGTCGACATCGCGATGAAGTACTGCCCGCGCGTGGTGGCGCTGAACCAGGGGCAGGTGGTGTTCGACGGCCCGTCCTCGGCGCTCACGCCCGCGCTGCTGCGCGAGCTGTACGGCGTGCAGGCCGACGAGCTGCTGCGGCCCGTCGCGCCGATCCCGGCACCCGAAGGCACCAACGTGCACGTGCTGAACCCGACTGCTCCCGTGTCGTGGGCTGCGCAAGCCGCATAGCCCGCGAAGAACGCGTCTTTCCATCCTTTCCATCCTCCTGGAGCCATCCATGATCAAGAAAATCGTTGCCGCCGCCGTGCTGGGCCTCGGCCTTGCGGGCGCATCGCTCGCGCAGGACATCAACTTCGGCATCATCTCGACCGAGGCGACGCAGAACCTCAAGGGCGACTGGCAGCCGCTGATCGACGACATGAGCCGCCAGACCGGCCTCAAGGTCACGGCCTTCTTCGCACCCGACTACGCCGGCATCATCGAAGGCATGCGCTTCAACAAGGTGCACCTCGGCTGGTTCGGCAACAAGTCGGCCATGGAAGCGGTGGACCGCGCGGGCGGCGAGGTGTTCGCGCAGATGGTCAACGCCGACGGCACGCAGGGTTACTACTCGCACCTGATCGTGAACCGAGAGAGCCCGCTCAACACGCTCGACGACGTGCTCAAGAACGCGAAGAACCTGAGCTTCGGCAACGGCGATCCCAACTCGACCTCGGGCTACCTGGTGCCGGGCTTCTACGTCTTCGCGCAGAACAAGCTCGATGCCAAGTCGATCTTCAAGGTGACGCGCAGCGCCAACCACGAGACCAACGCGCTGGCCGTGGCCAACAAGCAGGTCGACGTGGCCACCAACAACAGCGAAAACCTCGAGAAGGTGAAGGAGCGCTTCCCCGAGAAGTTCAAGGACATCAAGATCGTCTGGACCTCGCCGCTGATTCCGCTCGACCCGCTCGTCATGCGCAAGGACCTGCCCGAGGCGACCAAGGCCAAGCTGCGCAACTTCTTCTACAACTACGCCAAGACCGATCCGCGCGAGAAGGAGATCGTCATGAAGATCTCGAAGCTCTCGGGCTTCAAGGAATCGAGCGACAAGCAGCTGCTGCCGATCCGCCAGCTCGACCTGTTCGGCCAGCGCACCAAGATCGAGGCCGACACCGTGCTCGGCGACGCCGACAAGAAAGCCAGGCTGGCCGACATCGACAAGAAACTGGCCGCGCTGAACTGAGCGCGCGCCGCCTGCCACTCTCCTTTCCTGCTGCACTGTGTCCGCCATGCAACCCACGGTCCCTCTCGTCCGCCCGAGCCTGGCGCCTGCGGCGTCCGCCGCTCCCAGGCGCAGCCTCGCCTGGCAGCTCGCGTGGGCGGGCCTGCTGATCCTGCTGGCCGCGTCCTGGAAGGGCGCCGACATGCGCCCGTTCGAACTCTGGCGCGATTCCGGCAACATGGCCACCTACGCGGCCGAGTTCTTTCCGCCGAACTTCACGCAGTGGCGCATGTACCTGCAGGAGATGGTCGTCACCTTGCAGATCGCGCTGTGGGGCACGGCGCTGGCGGTGGTGAGCGCCGTGCCGCTGGCGCTGCTGGCTTCCGCCAACATCGTGCCCTGGTGGATCTACCAGCCGGTGCGCCGCCTCATGGACAGCTGCCGCGCCATCAACGAAATGGTGTTCGCGATGCTGTTCGTGGTGGCCGTGGGCCTGGGCCCCTTCGCCGGCGTGCTGGCGCTGTGGGTGCACACCACCGGCGTGCTGGCCAAGCTGTTCGCCGAAGCCGTGGAAGCCATCGATCCGCAGCCGGTGGAAGGCATCCGCTCCACGGGCGCCAGCGCGCTGCACGAGATCGTCTACGGCGTGCTGCCGCAGGTGATGCCGCTGTGGATCTCGTATGCGCTCTACCGCTTCGAGTCGAACGTGCGCTCGGCCTCGGTGGTGGGCATGGTGGGCGCGGGCGGCATCGGCGTGGTGCTGTGGGAAATCATCCGTGGTTTCCAGTACGCCGAGACCTGCGCGGTGATGCTGATCATCGTGGTGAGCGTGAGTGCCATCGACCTGGCGTCGGCCCGCATCCGCAAGTTCCTGATCTGATCCGAGCTGAGGACGAGAGGGCGTCCGCGGGCGAGGCAGAATCCGGCGAGGACTTCCGCACGCCCATGAACGCCCCGACATCACCCGCCATCCTCCAGGTCCACGACCTGGGCTTTTCCTATCCGGGCCAGCCCGCGCTCGCAACCGGCTGGTGCGCATCGGTGGGCGAGGGCGTCACGCTGCTTCATGGCGACATGGGCAGCGGAAAATCGACCCTGCTGCGCGTGATTGCGGGCATGCTGCCCGCCTCCGGAAGGCTGACGGTCGCGGGCGCACGGCTCGATGCCGAACCCGAGGCCTGCAAGCGCAACGTGTTCTTCTGCGACCCGGCCGCCGAAGCCTTCGACCAGCTCACCGCACGTGCATGCACGGCCGCCCTGAGCGAAGGCGATGCGGGTTTCGATGCGGCGCTGTGGCAGGCGCTGGTCGAGGGTTTTTCGCTGGCACCGCATATCGAGAAGCCGATGTTCATGCTCTCCACCGGATCGAAGCGCAAGGTGGGGCTGGCGGCCGCGCTGGCCTCGGGCCGCCCGCTGGTGCTGCTCGACGAACCCGAAGGCGCGCTCGACGCGCGCTCGATCGGCTGCCTGTGGAAGACCATCGAGTCGCTGGCCGGACGCGCGGGCCGTGCGATCGTCATTGCGAGCAGCGCACGGCTCGATCACGTTCCGCAGATTCCGCTCGCGGGCTGCATCGCGCTGCCGCTGCGCTGAGCCGCACCGGCGGTACGAGGACGGGGGCCTTCAAGGCGGCATGGCCTCCAGCGCCCTGGCGGAACGGGCGAGCCCTTCGAGAATGCGGCCCGACACCGCGGCCGGAAAGTGCTCGGGCAGGCGCGCGGCGATCCGGTCGATCACGCCGGGTGTTGCTGCGAGCACGCGCTGGATGAGGTCCTCCGCGTCCGGCCCGTAGTGGCACTTCTGCGCCATGGCGTTGAAGTGGCGCCGCTGGATGGTCTTGAACTGGTCATGCTTGCTCTTGCCGATCAGGGCCATGGCCAGTTTGGCCTCGTGCCTGGAGAACTGGCTCGGACCGCTGCCCTCCACGGGCCAGATGGACATCACGTCGTACACGGGAGTCAGCCTGTAGCGGCCCATCGGCAGCCATGCGATGCTGAAGTTCTTCGCGTGTCCGTCGGGCGCGCCGAGCATCCAGAAGAGCAGTTGCACGGTGATCAGCGTGGCCAGGTCCTGCTGGGCATCGACCGAGCTTCGAAGCACCCCCGCCAGGTCGATCATGCCGGGACCACCGTCGGCCTCGTACTTCAGGTGCGGCGGCTTGCCCAGGGCCTGGCAGAAGTCTTCCTGCGGCAGGCGCAGCCACCGTTTGCCGGACGAGTGCAGCCTGCGATCGAAGCGTTCGACGGCCAGCACCTTCTGCGAGCCGAAGCGCAGGACGGCCGTGCGGGGCACGGGTATGCCGTACTCCTGCAGGATGTTCAGGCAGAGCCACTCGTTTTCCACCGAGGTGCTGAAGTCGGCTTTGCGGTGGCCGACCAGGCCCAGCGGCAACTTCAGGATGTGCGTGGTCGGCGTCGAGCCGTGCGGGCGAAGCCATTGGCCCTCGTGCCACAGCAGCGCGGTCTTCTCCTGGGCGCCGGCCAGGGAGATGCGCAACGCGTCTTCGGGTGCGGATTGCGCGGCGAACCTGCCGGGATCGACGGTCTGCTGCAGCAGCTTCTCGACGTCGGCCTCGCTCATTGCCTCGCCCTCGATGCCATCGACATCCGCCGGACTGTCGTCTTCGCCCAGCAACTGGATGGCGCCCACGCAATCGCGGCCGATGGCCTGCAGGAGGTCGAAGGGCTGCGCCGTGCGTGTCCTGAAGCGGCTCGCGATGCGCTCGCGAATGGGCTGACTGTCGGGCAGCAGGTTGTCGAAGTAGTTCTGGACGACCGGGCCCCTGTGGATGAAGCCGCCGACCAGCGGCAAGGAGAGCGAGAGTGGGCGACCTGTCGGCGAGCCGACCCAGGTGGCGTCGTAGCGCAGCTCGTCCGCCCCGCGCGCCGGAATGCGCCAGATGCCGACGCGCTCGCCGTTGGCCCAGATGGAAAGCGCCGGCATGTTCGATGGACGCGCCATGCTCACCACTCCGGAGCGGGCGGCTCGCTGGCGACGTGCCTTGGGCTCGGGTGGCCGGCATCTGGTGCTTGCGCAGTCGAGCGCTTTGCTGGATTTTTCGAGCCGACCATGATCTCGAGGCCCAGCACACCGAAGAGCGCCAGCAGTTGCTCCAGGCTCACCGAGCCGGGGTTGAGCTCCATGTGGGACATGCGGCTCTGGCTGATGCCGAGCCGCTCGGCCAGCTTCACCTGTGAGATGCCCGCCTCCTTGCGGGCCGCCTTGAGGAGCACGCCGAGCTGCGATGGAACCGAGAGGACTTGCTGCATGGCAACACCAACGTAATGGGTAACCTGCAGTTTACCAATATGGTGGGTATTGGTCAAAATACCCGCCAAATAGGTAATTCTAAAGATACCCATGCCATGGGTATCTTGTCTGCCAGAGCACCTACCGGCCCAGGAATTCGATCGCCCTGGGTACGAAGTCGGCATGGAACTGGAACACGCTGCCATGGCCGGCATCGGGATAGATGAAGAGCGTGCTGTTCGGAAGCCGCCGAGCCAGTTCGTGCGAATTCGACGTCGGGACCATCCGGTCGTCGTCGCCGTTGACGATGAGCACCGGCTGCCTGACTGCCGAAAGATCGACGGGCCTCTTGCGGCCCCAGGCCTTCAGTGCCCGCAGCTGCGCCAGGTATGCGGCGATCGTGATCTTCTTGTCGCGGTGGTCCGAGCGTTCCTTCAATCGCGCGAGAAAGGCCTTGCCGGCCTCGATGCCGCCCGGCGTGCGCGTGAAGAACAGGAACTGCTTGGGGTCCTGGCCGGTGACGAGGCCCCGCAGCAGGTCCCAGTGCGACACCCTGGCCACCGTGCTGATGCCCTTGCCGCCCGCGGGGCCGGTGCCCGCGAGGATCATCTTGCGCACGAGCTGCGGCTCCTTAAGCACGATTTCCTGGGCGATCATGCCGCCCATCGAAAAGCCGAAGAGGTCGACCTGCGCGAACCCCAGCGCCTTGATGAACGCGATGGCGTCGTCCGCCATCTGTTCCATCGAATCGGATGGCGAGCCGCTCGACGCGCCGACGCCGCGGCTGTCGAAGGCGATCACGTGGTGCTTCGCGGCGAGGCCGTCCATGATGCGAGGGTCCCAGTTGTCCAGGACGGCCGCGAGGTGAACGAGGCACACCACCGGGGTTGCACCATTGCGCGCTCCCAGTTCGCGGTAGGCGAAGTCCACGCCACCGGCCGAGATGGACTTCGTGGGAACGTCCGTCCAGCGGTGCACTCAGGCCACCTGCGGAAGGTAGCTGGGCCTCGGCGCCGTCATCCCAAGCTTGACTTGCTGGGTGAGCTCATCGGCCAGCACCTCGTCGAGATTCGATTCGAGCCCGTCGAGCGCACGCTTCACGATCAATTCGGGGCTCGTCTTCGGCACATCGAACCCGCGCGTGAGGTCGGTATCGACATACGCCATGTGCAGCGCGAGCACCTGCGTCTTCTGCGCCGCCAGTTCGCTGCGCAAAGCATTGGTGAGCGACCACGCGGCCGACTTGCTTGCCGAATAGGCCGCCAGCTCGCCGCCGTTCACCCAAGAGGCGATCGACAGGACGTTGAGCAGCGCGCCGCCGCCGTTGGCCTTGAGAATGGGCGCGAAGGCCTTGCTCATGCGCAGCACGGCAAAGAAGTTGGTCTCGAAAATGCGGCGTGCCGTGTCTTCGCTATCGTCCGCGAGAAAGCCGCCCGGCTGCGCAATGCCGGCGTTGTTGACCACCAGCGTCACATCGGTCGCCAGTGCCGCGGCAGCGGCCACATCCTGCGGATTGTTGACGTCCAGGCGCAGCGCCTGGACGCCGGCCTGGGTCACGGTTTCGGGATTGCGAGCGCCCACGTAAACCTTGCGCGCGCCGCGGGCCAGCAGCTCGTGCGCGAACGCCAGGCCGATGCCGCGGTTGGCGCCCGTGACAAGGGCGACGGAATTTTCGATCTTCATGAGGAGTCTCCAAAAAAAGAAAGGGACAGGAAATGAACGGGGCTCACTTGAGCTTGACGACGACCTTGCCCTTGGCGCGGCCCGCTTCGACATAGGCCAGGGCTTCATTGGTGGCGTCGAACGGGAACACCCGGTCCATCACGGGCCGGATGGCACCGGCCTCGATGAGGCGCGTGATCTCGCGCAGCTGGCTCCCGTTCGCCTTCATGAAGAGAAACGAGAAATCGACGCCGCGGCTTCGGGCCCTGCGCCGGACGCCTGCGCTCAACAGCCGCATGACCAGCTTCACGAAACCGGGCGCGCCGATCTGCTTGCCGAACTCGGGATCGGGTGGGCCGGAGATGGTGATGAGCTTGCCGCCGCGCCTGAGCACGCGCAGGGATTTCTCGAGCGTCTTGCCGTCCTGGCTGTTCAGGACCACGTCGTAGTCGCGCAGCACATCCTCGAAATCCTGCGTCTTGTAGTCGATGGCGACATCCGCGCCCAGGCGCTTCACGAGCGCGACATTGGTCGGGCCTGTGGTCGTGGCGACGGTGGCGCCCAGGTGCTTGGCCAGCTGGATCGCCAAGGTGCCGACGCCGCCGGAGCCCGCCTGGATGAAGACCTTCTGTCCCTTCTTGAGCCCGGCCTTCTCGACCAGCGCCTGCCAGGCCGTCAAGGCCACCAGCGGAATGGACGCGGCTTCTTCCATCGTCAGGCCCTGCGGCTTGGGCGCGAGCGATGCCTCCTTGACTGCGACGAACTCGGCGAAGGTGCCGATCCGGAAATCGTCCGCCCGCGCATAGACCTCGTCGCCCGGCTTGAACTGCTGCACACGCGGGCCGACCTTGGCCACGACGCCGGCCACGTCATGGCCCAGCACGAGGGGCAGGCGGTACGGCAGGATGAGCTTGAACTCCCCATCCCGGATCTTGGCGTCCAGCACGTTCAGGCCGGCGGCATGCACCTCGACCAGGACTTCGTCGTCGCGCAGTTCCGGCATCGGCACGTCTGCCGATCGCAGCGCCCCATTTTTGGCGTATCGATCGAGAACAAATGCTTTCATGGTCTTCCTTGTTCCTGGCGTATCCAGGTCTGTGAACGGCCCAGCATGGGCACACCGATGTAGCCGCGCACGCTGAGCTTCTTGCCGTTGTCGGTCAGGCGCACGGTGCTGCGATAGACCTTGCCGTTGTCGGGATCGAGGATCTGGCCACCGGCATATTCGTCGCCGTCCTTGCTCAGGCCGCTGAGGATCACCAGCCCGACGACCGGTGCGTTCCTGTTGGCGCCTTCGCACTTGTCGCAGGTCGGATTCGGGTCTTCGTCCGGGGCCGGGAACACCTTCTCGATCTTTCCCTGGAGAACGCCATTCGATTCGGTGAGGCGGATCAGCGCGCGCGGCTTGCCGCTGACGTCGTCGACGTTCTTCCACAGGCCAACGGGCGATGTCTGGTCCGCCCGGGCCGGCATCGCCGCGAGCGCTGCGGCCGCGGCGAGGCCCTGGAAGGCGAGCGCGACAAGGAGCGGGAGCGCGCGGGGGCCGCCGGCCGGACGTCGTTTATTTCGCATGATAATCATCATATTTGTTGGCGAGAAAAAAGGATGCGTGCCGCGGTGGCGGATTCAGGCCGGAGCCAGGTGCTTCAGCGCGGCCTCGCACAGGCCGTCCGACAGCGCCGGATCGTCGACCGCACGCGCCAGCAGCAAGGTGCCCACCATGGTGGCGACGGTCACGAATGCGCGTTCATGTGCGGCGGGCTGCCCCCAGTCGGGCGACTGGCGCGCGGCGAGATCGATCATTTCCTTGACGTACCGGGTGGTCACCCGGCGGACTTCGGCGGCCTGGCGCGGCGTTTCCGAGCCCAGCGCGGCCAGTGGGCACCCCATTTCCGCGTGTGCCACGTGTTCCGGCGAGAGATAGGCGCCCAGCATGGCGGCCAGGGCCTGCCCGGGGGGGGCCTCGGAGGCGACCTTCGCCACCGCGGCCGCCGATTCCGCGCAGGCCCGGCCCGCGGCTTCGGCCAGCATGGCCTCGCGCGACGGGAAGTGGGCGTAGAAGGCGCCATGGGTCAAGCCGGCTTCCTTCATGATGTCGGCCACGCCGGTGCCGTCGTAGCCGCTGCGCCGGATCGCCCGGGCAGCCACGGACACGATGCGCTCGTGCGAGGCCTCCTTGGCCGCTGCCCTGACGCTGTGCTTTGTATTTCGCATGATGCGTATCATACATTTTATTCGCCGAGACTCAAGCGCGCAGGGTTGATCCGGCCATGGCCGCAGCAGGGTTGCTGCGGCAGGACGTTTGCACCGATCTCTGACGCAGGGGGATGCGGCCAGAACCGGATTGGAAGCGCTGGACGACCTTGCTCTTGCCGGGCTCGACCATGTCCTGGAAATCGATCCGGCGATAGTTGAGCTTGCCGACCTTGCGCCCGGATTCCAGGCCGCTCGAGAGGGTCCTGGTGCGAAGTGGGTCATCGAGCGAGTGCCGCCAGACAAGGAGGAGGATTGAACGTCTTCCCATTCGGAGGCTCAGCGCCTTCGGTGGAAGGACGGCCACCGGCCCGGGGCCGACCCGAAGACCGGGCAGAATGGCCGCCCGCAACATCCTGAGCCTTCCATGACAGCCTGGACCATCGCCGAAGCGACACAAGAGGAAGTGAAATCGGGCGAGCTCGGTCGACGGCTGCGCCATTCCAACTACGGCTTCGTGGGCGAGTATCCCGAGCAGCGGTATATCCGCCTCAACGCCAGGGACGGGAACGGCCGGCTGCTCGGCGGACTGCGAAGCTTCGTGTTCCTCTGCTGGCTCCACATCGACGTGCTGTTTGTCGAAGCGGACGTACGCGACTCGGGCCTGGGCAGCCGTCTGCTCGCCGAGGCCGAGCGGCAAGCCATCGAGTTGGGCGCAACGGACGCCAAGCTCGAGACCTTTGAGTGGCAGGCGCGCGCGTTCTACCAGAAGCACGGCTACGAGGAGTACGCGCGCATTGAAGGCTACGCGCACGGCTTCTACCTGGCGTCCATGAAGAAGACGCTGGCGCGCTGAGCAGCGCAGGCTTGCTTTGGCTGCCGGCCAACACCGAACGTTCCCCGCCGCCTGCCAGTTCGCCCCTCAACTCCAGAAGCATGACCATCGAGGCTGACCTGAACATGAAGACTGGAGAAGGGCCGGAGTGAGCGACTTGCCGGCGTGGGGTTTTCGTGCAGCAAGCGGCATTTTTGTCCGTCAATCCTTGCGTTGAGTCGCCTTCTCTGTCTGGTGGCATCGGTGGGCGGGCGCCTCTTGATGGGCACTGCCACGGGGTCGAGAAGCCTCTCTTGGGCGAATTCTGCCGGAGCAGTGAACGGCTGGTTATGGCCGAAATTCTGCCGCACGCCCGCCGCGCGTACAGCCGCATGGGGCTCAGTGGTAATCCTCTTCGCGCTGATGACGAACGGCCAACACTTTGACCTCCCGCCCCGGAAGGATTTCGTAAAGGGCCACATAGCCTGTGGAACCAAGGCCTACGATCAACTCTCGGCGCGTTGTACGCCTGCCATCTCCCGCTTTCCGATACGCCCAAGGATTCTCGGCCAGCCGCTTCTTGATACCGGTGCGAAGCTGGTGCAAAACATGCTGAGCTTGGTCCAGTTCCTCCAAGGTCTCTGACCGTACGACGAGGAACTCGAACAACCGCTCAAGGTCATCCTCGGCCTGCGGGGTCATCTCAACCCCGAACAACTCAGTCACGTGCTGGGGCTTTGCAATTCGCGACGTCGTGCATCAATGCGGGCCTGGAGGCGGTCAAACACTTCGTCCACGGGGTGCGAAACACCGGTTCGCAAGTAGTCCTGCCAAGCGGACTCGCCGCGCGCGAGGAAGTGCGTCTGGACTCGACGGAAGTCAACTGCCCGGCGCACGGCATCGGCCACAAAGGTGCTGATGGTTTCTTCTTTACCCAGGACCGATTCCAGCTCGGCACGCAGTTTCGGTTCGACACGAACGGCAGGCAAGGTGCACGATTTCATGGCAGTAAGTGTAGCACATTTGTAATGCCTTCGCCGCCTTGTCCCGACGCTGGTATTGGACGGTGACGAGTGTCTGGGCCCGACGTTTGCGGACCGCGGTCATCGCACCGCCGAGCGATGGTTTCCCGCGGCTGGCTGCACACAGGCGGACCCGTCCGACGCTATGTTTCCGAGGCCACAGCCGGTGCGTACGCGATGTTCCGACATGCGCGCCGCACGGTCATGCGCCCGGCCCGAGCGGCGCGGCCGGAATCGCCAGGCGGAATGTGGCCCCGCCGGTGCCCGTTTCGTGCAGCACCACGTCGCCGCCATGGCGGATCGCGATCTCGCGCGACAGGTGAAGCCCCAGTCCGGTGCCGGCCACTGCGCTCGCGGTTTCGGCCCGGAAGTATTTCTCGAAGATGCGGGCCGCATCGGCCGGTGCGACCCCGGGCCCCCGGTCGATCACGTCGACCTGCACGGTGTTGTCCGTCTGCCGCAGCACGACATGCACCGGTTGCTCCGGCGGCGAGTACTTCAATGCGTTCTGCATCAGGTTCTGCAGCGCGATCTCGAGCAGCGCCCGATCGCCGCGCACCCTGGACAGGGGTTCGTGCACGTCGAGGACCAGGCGCGAAGCGCCGGGGAAGTGGAAGCTCTCGCACAGGCCGCGCGCGAGTGCCGCCATGTCGAGGGCTTCGATGCGAAGCGTCCGGTTCTCGGGCTGGAGGCGGTCGGCCAGCAGGATGTTCTCGATCAGCATGGTCAGGCGCTGCACGGCGCGCCGGATCCGCTCGGTGCGCTGCTTCACCACGGGCTCCGTGCCGAGCTTCGAGATGTCGAGCGATTGCGCCGCGCCGTCGATCACTGTCAACGGCGTGCGGAACTCGTGCGACACCATGGAGACGAACTCGCGCTGTTGCGCGATCGCCTGGCGCTCGACCTCGAGCGACTCGCGCAGCCGGGCTTCGAGGCGGGCACGGGCCGCGATCTCCTCATGCAGCGCGGCATTGGTCTCCTGCAGTTCGGCGGTGCGCCGCGCGACCGTGCCCTCGAGCGCCTGTTCGGCTTCCAGCCGCACCGCGAGCACGCGCTCGCGCTCGGCGCGGAAGTCGCGCTCGGCGCGACGCGTCCGGTCGGCCACGGCCACGTTCAGCAGGATGAGGTGGAACATGGTGCCGAGCCAATAGATGCGGTCGGGCGCCACGCCCGGCACGCGGTCGCCGAACCAGAGCTTCAACAGCCCGTAGAGTCCCAGCACCGTTCCCACCGCGAAGGCCGAGGCCGGAAGCAGGTACTGGAACTGGCGCCGCACGAAGAGCAGGTAGCAGACGAAGACCGCGCCGAACAGCGTGGATGCGGTGCTGCCTGCGCTGACCCAGGTCGCGATGGCGGCGTGATGGCCGGCCAGGGCCAGCACGAATGCAGCGAAGTTGAACACCACGACCGCATTGAAGAAATATGCCGCGGGCGGCCAGTGGTGCCGGAACTGGAAGATGCGCGACATGAACGCGGTACCCACCATGTTGAAGAAGCAGTTGACGGCCAGTAGCGTCTGCGCAACGCGCTCGGGGCGATCGTCGAGGAACCACTGCGCGGCGAACCCCTGGCGGTTGACCGACAGGGCCGCGATGCAGAGCACGTAGAGCGCGTAGTGGGCGTAGAGCCCGTCCCGCAGCCAGGCCCCGAAGATCAGGTTCATGCAGACGGCGAGCAGGGTGGCGCCGAGCAGCACGCCCATGGTGGCGTAGTCGGCCGTGCGGTCGCGCTCGAAGCCGAGGGGCTGCCACAGGTCCAGTTCGGCCCGCAGCGACGGCCCGTCGTTGCGCAGCCGCAGGAAATAGACAGCCGGCTCGGTCGGCAGGTCGAGCGGGAACACGAAGTTGTGGTCGGGGATCTCGCGCGCCGCGAACGGGCGGGCGTCGCCGAGCGGCGTCTCGACGAATCCGCCGCGCCCGTCCGGCGCATACAGGGTGGCTTCGTGGATGCGCGGCGGTCGCACGCGCAGCAGCCATCGTGCGGGCGCGTCGGCCGTGCGCGCGAGCGAGAAGCGCAGCCACACCGCGTCGCGGCCGAAGCCTTCCTGCACCGGCCCTTCGAGCGGCGCGAAGCCGCTTCGCTGCGCACCGCGCGCGACGTCGGCAATACGCCACCGGCCCGAGGGATCGCGCTGGATCTCGAGGGCCCCGGAGAGTTGCACGCCGCGGCCGACGCCGTCGGATGCCGACAGGACCAGCGCCCTGGCAGGCATCGCAAGGCACCCCAGCAGCAGGCACAGAAGAACGAACAGGCGGCCGGGGCCTGCCCGGGTGGTTTCGACGTCGAGGCGCATTGGGGCGCGACTTTATACTTTCCGCGCCATGCCATCCCCGAGCCCGCGCACCGGTCTTCGCATCCATGTGATCGAAGACGACGAAGACATCCGTGCAGAAACCGTCTTCGCACTCGGAGAGCTCGGCTTCGACGCGGAGGGCTTCGGCGATGCCCCGTCGTTCTACAAGGCGTTCGCGGTCCAGCCCTGCGACATCGCGGTCGTGGATATCGGACTGCCGGGCGAGAGCGGCCTCGCGGTCGTTTCACACTTGCGCGCGGTGCAGCGACGGCTCGGGCTGGTGCTGGTCACCGCGCGGGGCAAGCTCGAAGACCGGCTGCTGGGCCTGCGCGAAGGTGCCGACGCCTACATGGTGAAGCCGGTGAACATGCTGGAACTGGCCGAGACGCTGAATGCGGTCGGCCGCCGGCTCACGGCCGCACCGCGGGGGAACGCAGTGCCTGCGCCGTCCGAACCCGCCGCCTGGCGCCTGCTCGAAGGCGACTGGATTCTCGGCGATCCCGAAGGCCGGCAGATGGCGCTCACGACCAGCGAGCGCGCCTTCCTCGGCTGCCTGTTCGGGCAGCGCGGCACAGCGGTGAGCCGCGACGACCTGATCCGCGCGCTCGGTGGCGACGTGTTCGATTTCGACGAGCACCGCATCGACGCGATCGCCAGCCGGCTGCGGCGAAAGGCCGCGAAGCTCGGCATGCGCCTGCCGCTGCATTCGGTGCGCGGCAAAGGGTACGTGCTCGCGAGCTGACGCCCCCCGGGTGCCGGGCGGACGGGCCAGGCGCATGGTGAGGAACCGTCAGAAAAGGTCAGGAAGGGCACATGAAACAAACGGTCGGGACTTGCACCATGCGGCACGCGCCATGTGCCGCATCTTCATGTCCTACTGGCTCCAATCTTCCACCGAGCGTGCGCACATCCTGGTCATCGACGACAGCGTCGAGGAGCTCCAGGTGCTGCTTGCCGCGCTGCGCCGCGTCGGCCACCGCATCAGCCTTGCCTTCGACGCGCTCGAGGGCTACCGCCGCGCCGGGGTGCTGCAGCCTGACCTGATCCTGCTCGACGTACACCTGGGTGCCACCAGCGGCTTCGAGGTGTGCCGGCTGCTGAAGGCGGACCACGCCACCGCGCACATCCCGGTGATTTTTCTCACCGCCGGTGCCACGCTCGAGGAGCGGCTGACCGGTCTGCGAGAGGGCGGCGTCGACTACATCCTCAAGCCCTTCGAACCCGAAGAGGTGCTGGTTCGCGTCGCGGTCCACCTCACGCTCGCACGCCGCGGCACGCAACCGCCGGCGTCCGAAGACGACGAACCCCACGACCTGGACCGCGTGATCGTCACGGCCGCGCAGCGGCTCATCGAGGGCGACCTTGCGAACGTGCCACCGCTGCCGGCGCTCGCCGCGCGCGTGGGCACGCACGAGAAGCGGCTGACGCGGGCGTTCCGTGCGCACACGGGGCGGACCGTGCTCGAGTTCGCGCGCGAGGCGCGGCTGTTGCGCGCGCAGCAGCTGCTCGCCCAGACGCCGCTCGGCATCGAGGAGTTGGCACATGCGATCGGGTTCTCGAGTGCCGCGAATTTCACGACGGCATTCAGGGAACGCTTCGGCAGCACGCCCGCGGCGTATCGGCGGCTGTATCGCGACTCCGTGTGCGACGCCTGAAGCGCTGCGTTCCGCTCAGCCAGCGCAGCGCTCAGGCGGAGCAGGCCGGGGCTTCGGGGACCTGCACATTCAAGAGCAGGGCGACGGTGCCGGCCAGTCCGCAGAATGCAACCAGTTCGGCCATGCCGTGTTCTCCGAAATGCCGCTGCACTTGCCCGAACACTTCGTCCGCGACGCGGTGGTGTTCGGTGAGCGCCAGGAAGAACCGGCCTGCGGCCTCCACGGGTCCGCCATCCTCTGGAATCTTGCCGGCCGCAATCGCCTCGACCATCTCCGGCGAAAGTCCGGCCGACAAGGCCTTGGCTGCGTGGGTCTCCCATTGGTGGCGGCACTGCTGCCTGTGCGCGGTCATGAGAAAGACCGCTTCCCGCACCCGCTGCGGCAGCGTGCCGGTCCAAAGCTCGGTCGAGAGTTGCTCCAGAAGATCGGCAATTCGGGGGCTCCCCAGCAGCGGCAGGTAGGGGGCCGGCACGCGACCGCGCCGCCGTTCGATCAGGTCATAGGCCGCGCGCTGTCCTGCGGAACGCGAGGCCTCGGCCGTCGCAGGGAAACGAGGGGCTGCATGCGGGCCTGCGGGCGTCGTCTCAGGCATTGGGCTTGATGTTGCCGGCCTTGACCACGGCGGCCCATTTCTCGATCTCCTGGCGGATGCGGGCCCTGAACTCCTCGGCGCTGCTGCCGACCGGCACGAAGCCGAGCTCGACGAGCTTCTGATGCAGCGGACCCGCGCGCACGGCCTGGGCCGCGGCGGACGACAGCCGGGACACGGTGTCCGGCGCCAATCTGGCCGGACCGATCAGGCCGAAGATCGGCGTGGCGTCGACGCCGGGCAGCCCGGCTTCCTGCATCGTCGGCGTGTCGGGCAGTTGCACGGCCCGGCGCATTCCGGTGACTGCCAGGGCGCGGACGGTGCCCGCGCGGATGTGGTCGATCATCGTGGGGACCGTGGTGAACCCGAACTGGACGTGACCCGCAAGCAGGTCGTTCAGCACGGTGCCGCCGCCCCGGTACGGCACATGGTTGATGTCGATCGCGGCGGCCTTGCGCAACTGCTCGCCGGCCAGATGCGGCGCACTGCCGACGCCGGCCGATCCGTAGTTGAGACTGCCCGGCTTTGCCTTGGACAGGGCCACGAACTCCTTCAGCGTCGCTGCGGGAACCGCGCTGTGCACGATCAGCACCAGCGGCGCCGATGCCATGAGCGAAATCGGCGCGAAGTCCTTCTCGGTGTCATACGGCAGCGCGCTGCCGAAAAGCCCGGGGTTGATCACGAACGCCGTGTCGACGAAGCCGAGCGTGCGGCCGTCCGGTGCCGCGGTGGCGACGGCACGCGTGCCGATCTGCGTGCCGGCACCTCCCCGGTTGTCGACGATCACCGGCGCCGCGACGGCGGGCTCCAGGGCCTGCGCCATCAGGCGGCCGAGCGTGTCCGTGGCGGCACCCGGAGGGTAGGGCACGATGAGGCGGACCGGCGTCTTCGTGTCGGCGAGCGCGAGGCGGCCCGCGCCGAGCGACCCCACCAAGGAAAGCGCGGCGCCACCGAGGATCAGTGATCGCCTTTTGTGCATGGGCATTTCAGTCTCCAGAGAACAAGGTCTAGATGCGGCGCACGAAGCCGCTGTCGAGCAGCGCTGCTTCCGGGTCGGCGCCCAGCCCGGGCCGGTCCGTCAGCTGGAAGGCGCCGTCGATGCAGGGCACGGTGTCGCCGTAGGGCGTGAAGCCGAGATCGCAGAAGAGTCGTTCCACATGCACTTCGTCCTCCTGCGCTGCCAGCACGTGCAGCGTGGCCAGCAACCCGGGGCCGAAGAAGGCCGACTGCGGCGCGCAATGCACGGCGCTGCCGGCACACTCGCGCGAAAGCCGCAGCAGCGTGGTGACGCCGCCCGATTTGATCGCGCAGGGCTGCAGGTAATCGACGGCCCGGGCTTTCGCCATGACGCTCAGTTCATGCACGCTGCTGGCGTTCTCGCCGGCGGCGGTCGGCACGCCGGTTCGAACGCGCAGTGCACGAAGCGCTTCGAAGTCCTCCGGCGGCCAGAGCGGCTCCTCGATCCAGTGCAGGCCGAAGGCCGACATCCTGGCCACCACCTCGTCGGCCTGGTCGACCGTCCAGGCGCAGTTCGCGTCGACCATCAGCGGCATGTCCGGGCCCATCACGCCGCGCGCAGCGGCCACGGCCTCGGGTGTCTTCTCGTGCAGCTTCACCTGTTCGAAGCCGGCCGCCAGCGCACGCTCCACATTCCTGGCCACCAGCGCCGTGTCGCCGTAGTACTGAAGCAGCGACGCGTACGCGGGCAGGCGGGTGCGTCGCGCGCCGCCGAGCAGCTCGTGCAGCGGCACGCCGGCGATCTTCGCCCTCAGGTCCCAGATCGCGATGTCGAGGCCGCTCAGCGCATGCAGTACCGGCCCCGAGCGGCCCATGTTGTGCAGCGTGCGTTCGAGCGAAGCCATGAGCCCGGGGTCCGCCGCGTCCCGGCCTGTCGCAAGGGGGGCGACCCGGCCGCGAAAGATCGCCGAGAGCGCGTCGAGTTCGGCGCCATACGATTCGCCCCAGCCGACCAGGCCGTTGTCGAGTTCGACGCGCACAAGGCCGCTGTCCAACGTGGTTCTCCGCCGCCCGGCGAACAGCGGTGCCGGTGCGCCGTGGTCGAAGGGCAATCGAAGCTGGAGGCAGTCGATCGATCGAATGGTGGTGGACATCAGGCTTTCTTTGATCAATTGGTAGCGCTACCAAAAAGCCGATGGTACGGCCGTATACGGTCCCACGTGTGCGGGTTTCTATCTAGGCGCTCTCGCGCGTCACGATGGAGAAGCCCACGTCGACCTTGGTTTCTCCGACCTCGAGGCCTTCGCTGCGGCTCACGATGAACCGAGCCGCGAGCTGGCCGATGCGCGTGCTGTCGATGCGCACGGTGGTGAGCGAGGGCGACACGTCCGCCGCGAAATCGAGGTCGCCGAAGCCGACCACGGCAATGTCCTGCGGCACGCGCAGGCCGCGCGCCGCGGCCTCGGTGACGACGCCGAGCGCCAGCACGTCCGAGCTGCAGAAGATGGCGTCGGTCCCGGGCTGATGCCGCAGCATCTCGCCCAGCGCCTGGCGGCCGCTGCGCACGGTGGCCGGCGCCACCACGGTCTCGACCTGTACAGCGACCGCGCGCCTGCGCGCCGGGCCGCGCAGCGCCGAGTCGACGAAAGCACCGGCCCGCCGGGCCGCGCGCTCGTGATTGCCGCCGATGAACCCCAGGCGACGACGGCCGCGCTCGATCAGGAACGTGGCCACGGCGGTCGCGATGGCCTCGTGCGAGAAGCCGACCAGCATGTCGATCGGATCCTGCACCATGTCCCAGGTCTCCACCACGGGAATGCCCGAGGCCACCAGGCGCCGCCGGCCGGCCGCAGAGGGCACGACGCCGCCCAGCACGATGCCGTCGGGCCGGCGTCCGATGATGGCGTCGAGCAGGGCGTCCTCCTCCTGCGTGCCATAGCCGCTCTGGCCCAGCATCAACTGGTGGTCGCGGGCCGCGAGTTCGGCGATGAGGGACTGCACCATTTCCTGGAACACCGGCCCGGCAATCGAAGGAACGACAGCCGCGACCAGGCGGCTCCGCTGGGAGGCCAGGCTTCCGGCCACCCGGTTGGCGACGTAGCCTGTCGACTCGACTGCCGCGCGAACCTTCGCGAGGATGGCGGCCGAAACCTGCTCGGGCGCGTTCAGCGCGCGCGACACGCTCATCGCGGAGACGCCCGCCAGGCGCGCGACTTCGAGCAGGGTGATGCCGCCGGCGACTCTTCCGCGGCGCGGCGGCAGAGGCGAGGGCGCGGAGCGTCCTGCTGCGGCAGGTTGTTTGTTCGAAGGGGGCGGCATGGACGGTGACAAGGGCGCGAAAAGCTTAACCTGATTCCCAGTGCGGGCCCCGGAAGGCGCCAGCCCCGGCCGTTATAGTCCGCTTCCAACCATGACCGATCGTCCTTTGCAGCCTCGCCATCTGAGCGTCACCGTGATGGACGTCGCCAAGCTCGCGGGCGTGTCGGCGATGACGGTGTCGCGGGTCTTCAATGCGCCCCACTCGGTCAACGCCAAGACGCTCGCCAGGGTGCAGGCGGCCGTGGCGTCCACGGGCTACGTGCCGAACCGCGGCGCGGGCGGGCTGCGCTCCGCCAGGACACGCCTGGTATCGGCGGTGGTGCCGACCCTGTCGGGGCCTGTCTTCCTCGACACCATCGAGGCGCTGAATTCCCGGCTCCAGCAGCACGGCTACCAGCTCATGGTGGGGCAGAGTGGCTACAGCACTTCGACGGAGGACGACCTCGTGCGCGACATCATCGGGCGCCGGCCCGACGGCATCGTGCTCACCGGCGTCGTGCACAGCGAGCCCGGGCGCCAGCGGCTCCTCGCGGCGGGCATTCCGATCGTCGAGACCTGGGATGTGGCGCTCGATCCGATCGACATGCTGGTCGGCTTCTCGCACGAGGCCGTCGGCCGCAGCGTCGCGGAATACCTGCTGCAGAAGGGTCGCCGGCGGCTCGCCCTGATCGGCGGCGATGACCCCCGGTCGGTGCGCCGAGCGGAAGCGTTCACCGCCATGGCGCAGGCACAGGGCACCGTGGCCCCGATCGTGCATCTCGTCCCCGCGCCGACCAAGCTCAGCGACGGCCGGCGGGCCCTGCGCTCGATCCTGCAGTCCAACCTGCCGGTCGACGGGGTCTTCTGCAGTTCCGACATGCTGGCGCTGGGCGTGCTGACCGAAGCGCGTGCCGCCGGCCTCGGCGTTCCCGCCGATCTTTCGGTCGTCGGCTTCGGCGACCTGAACTTTGCGGCAGACCTGGATCCGGCGCTGACCACCGTGCGGATCGACGGGCGGCGCATCGGCCAGATCGCGGCCGACTGCATCGTCGAGCGGGCCGCGGGACGGCGTCCGCCGGAGCTGATCGTCGACGTGGGCTTCACGATCGTTCGTCGGGCGAGCGCCTAGCGTCCCAGGCCTTGCTGGCGCACCTCAGTGGGCGTGCCCCGGGGCGGGGACGCGCCCCGGCTTCGGTTCGTCCTCGTGCGCATGGTCATCGTGCGGTGCGACCCCTTCGCGGGATCTCTTGAGCCACGTGCGCGCGAGCACCGGGTTGCGCTCGACGCCAGCACCGTTCTCGTAAGCCAGGCCCAGGGCACGTTGAGCCTGGGGGTTGCCGGCTTCCGCTGCGCGCTTCAACCAAGCCATGGCCGCGGGCAGGTTCTTGCGGACGCCACTGCCCGAGGCATAGCTTGCGTACAGCTCATACTGAGACTTGGCGGCGCATCGGTCGGCGCGGGTCGCGGTCAGCCGGTACCACCTGAATGCCTCGCGAGGGTTTCGCTCGACGCCGCCCAGCCCCTGCCTGTAGAAGTCGGCCACCATGCATTGCGCGATCACGGCGCCGCCGTCCGCGGCGCGCTTGAACCAGTGGAATGATTTCGCGAGGTCCCTGGGCGTGCTGCCGTTTCCGTTGAAGTAGACGAAGCCCAGGTCGGCCTGGGCCGGTGCGTACCCGTGCCGCGCCGACCGTTCGAGATAGCCGGATGCCATGTCCAGGTCCAGTGCCCGGCCCGTTTGGCCGCGGTAGTGGTTGGCGAGCTCATACTCCGCCTTCGCAAAGCCCTGGGCGGCGGAGGCCGCGTAGAGCTTGAGCGCCTGTTCCCTGTCCATCGGCACCCCCGCGCCGCTGCCGTATCGCCGTGCCAGCTCGTATTGCGCTTCGGGATCATCCGGTTGCGCCGCCGCGGAACAACCAGGAACGGCGAGGCAGAGCGCGAGGAGGGCAGGAAGGAGGCGGGCCGTCTTCCTCGCACAGCGGCCCCGCTTCATTGGAAGGTCTGGGTGACGATGGCCGGCACGACGATCTCGCTCGCCCGGGTGAGCGAGATCGTCTTCGTCTGTCCCTTGGCGATGGTGGCGAGCACGGCCTGCGCGTCGGCCAGCGAGCCCAGGCGCTGCGTGCGCAGGTACTCCGGCGGATGGAAGCTGCCTTTGTCCGCATGAACGGACTCGACCGGGCCGCCCTTGTAGGTGATGGTGGTCCCCAGGCCCGGACTGAACTGCGTGAAGCCCTCGGGGATGTAGCCCTTGTAGACCGTGTCCTGCACGTCGATGGCGACCTGCACGTAGTAGCCGCCCGGATCGTTCACGTACTGGTCCGTCGAGGTCGTGATGCCGTTCGCCAGCAGGGGGAGCTTCGGGTTCTTGTTCTGCGGACCCACGAAGCCCTGGATGATTTTCCCGTCGTCCAGGATCCTGGCCGACACGGAGGTCAGGCCGGCTTCGCGGCCGGGTTTGAAGGGACCGGAGGTCTCGATGCTCTTGTACGTCGCATTCGCGGCGTCGCTCGCCGCGTAGGACGCCACCGAGCGGCGCTTCTCCAACTGGTTGGAGAACTCGCCGGTGATGTTCACGCCGCCGACGGCGGGCGAATCGAACACCTTCGAGCGCATCGCATCGAGCATGGTCAGCGGGGCGCCCGCGTTCGCCGGGTCGCGGTTGTAGGCCTTCAGCGCCTGGTAGACCTCGACGATGGGGAACTGGTTGGTGTGCTGCGGCGCCACGAAGTCCACATCGAGCGTGTTCTGCAGGTAGCTGAAGCCATGCTGGAACGACAGGCGCAGCCAGCCATTGGCGGCGGTCGGGCTGTTGAGGCCATTGAAGCCGTAGCCCCCGTGGTAGCCGAAGGTGTAGAACTTGCCGTCGCCGGGGTTCTTCACCTTGAACAGCATGTTGGTGCTGCCCGGTGTGTGGCCCGGCGACCAGATCACCATGATCTTCACGTTGCCGTAGTCGTACCACTTGTCGTATTCGTACGAATGGGAGATGCGCTCGCGGATCACGGTCTCGCTGGCCGGCAGCGCCCCCGTGATGTTCCAGGCGTTGCCCTGCAGGTCGGACGTGACGCCCACGGCATCTTCCTTCGACGCCCAGAGCGCGATCGGCTTGCCGGCGTTGTCCATCATCCTGAGCTGCTCGACGACCGTGCCGTAATGGTCGCTGTGGCCATGCGTCAGCCAGATGTCGGTGACCGATCGCGGATCGACGCCGACGAGCTCCATGTTCTTCCAGTACTGGTAGCCGCTGTTGGGCCATCCGGCATCGACCTTGATCACCTTGTCGTCCGACGGATCATTGGGCGTGCCCATGTCGGCCTTGAGCAGGTACGAGGCGACTTCGTTGTCCCCCACGTAGTACATCGTGTTCTTCACCATCTCGAACGGCTCGGTGCTGCGGGAGTACGGCGCCGACGACGGCGAGGTCGCGTTGATCTTGCTGTAGGGCTGACCGGAGACAGGATCGCTGCCCTTGTCGTCCAGCATGGTGCTGAGCGTGGGCACGTCCCACACCGGCTTGCCGTCCGTGGTCGATGGCGGCGTGAAGTACCAGATCGCGACCACCTTGGCCGTATCGGCCGCGAGGTAGTTGTTGTCGAAAAGCAGATAGGCGCTCTGGCGCGACGTGGTGCCGTAGTCGTAGCTGGCAGTGACCGGAATCGAAGCGAAGTCGGAAACGGCGCTCTTCGCATAGTCGGCGGTGTTGACGTTGAACGCCTTCACATCGGGCGAGACCGCATAGGTCTCCTCGTAGCGCCTGATCGGCTGCGCATAGGGCCGGCCGGCCTGGTCCGCCGTCAGGGTGTGGCCGTCGCCCACGGTGATGGTGGCTCCCGTCTTGTCGTAGACCCAGCCCGCCGCGACCATCGGTCCGGGCGCGTTGTCGTTCCGGCTGACCGCCGCGCCGTATTTCTTCAGGTTGAACTGGGCGGCGGTCGATTTGCCCTTCGCGAGGATGACGTTGAAGACCGGCGTGGTGCCGGCCGGAACGGCCACCGTGCCGGCATCGCTGCCGGGTATCCAGTCCACCAGGTTGCCGGGCGCGAGGCTGGCGAGGAGGGCGGCCGTCTTCGCAGTGGGAACGGCAACCGACAGGCTTCTGGCGCCGCTCTGGGTGAGCACCGGGATGCTGATGGTGTCGTTGCCCTTGTCGTCCGAGGTTGCGGCGGGTGTGCCGTACACCAGGCCGGCGGCCCTGAAGACCGGCGCAGCAGGTGGCTCCGGCGGGTTCTCAGGTCCTGCGCCCGGGATCTGGCCCGGGAGCTGGCCAGGGATCGAAATACCTCCGTTGCCGCGCGAGTCGCTTCCGCCGCAGCCGAGCACCAGCAAGGATGCGAGGAGCGCAGGAAAGATGCGCCGTTGGTTCAGGACTGTTTTCATGATGGGTCTCAGGTGGGCTTCAGAGGCGTTCCAGGGAGCCGTCGGGGTTGCGCCGATAGCGCTTCAGCATCTCGTTCCACATCTTTCGGGCCTGGCCCGGATGCCACGCATGGCCGATGTCCGAGGTGATCTGCCAGCGGTACTCCGCGCGTCCGCTGTTCCAGATCTCGGTCGTGCGCCGCCCGTCGATCGCGATGGCCGGCGAGGAGAAGTTCTGGTTGACGGTTTCGCGCCAGAACGTCCTCGCGGCGGTCTCGCCCGCGGTGCCCCCGGGGAATTCGCTCGGCAGTTCCTGCTCCCCCCGGCATTGCCACACCGGCAGTGCGATATCGGTCCGCACAATGGGATTCGCATAGCTGGCGGCCGAGAGGTGCCCCGAGTAGCAAGGCGCGATCGCCGCGAACAGCTGCGGGTATTGCACGGCGATGCGGTTCGTGAGCGCGGTGCCCTGCGACGATCCGTTCAGGAAGACACGGCCATCGTCGATCTGGTAGGTCCTCTTCATCTCATCGAGCAGGTCGAGGAAGAACTGGACGTCGGGATTGTCTGCATCGATCGATGTCGTCCAGGTCGCCTTGAGACCATGCGGATACACGACGATGAAGCCCTCGTCGCGCGCCACGTCGTGCCATTCCGAAATCTCCGCCTGGAAGCGTGCCGACCCATTGCGGCCGTGAAAAGAGAACAGGAGCGGAAGCTTCTTTCCTTCCGCCACCAGCTTCTGGTATTGCGGAGGGACGTAGGTCAACCAGCGCCGCGGCTCGCCGGGGCGCAGGCTCTTGATCGTTTCCGTGAGCCCCATGTCCGCAATGCTCTTTTCCGCATGCAGCGTTCCGTTGTAGGACTTGTTGTCCGGGAAGCGCACCACCTTGCCGAACAGCTCTTCCCACACCAGCCTCGAGATCGCGGGCGATTCCGCCGGTCGGTCGAGCCGTGACAGCCTGACTTGCTGGACCGGGTTGTCCTTCACGAAATCCGTCACCGTCGGAAGGTCGCCAACTGCCTGCTGGTTTTGCGCATCCGTTGCGTTCGCCTGCCGCCAGAAGCCCGTCTGCTTGGCAAATGGATCGGCGCCGCACTGGAATTGCCAGACCGCCATCGCGGTCCTGGGCAGACTTTCCGCGGGGAGATTGAGCGTTGCCGGTTCGGCGGCGGCGCCGAACGACGCGACGCCGGTGGCCATGACGCCGAGCTCGCGCATGGCGAGCTCCTGCGCCATGACGCCGCCGGATCCTGCGCCGGTCAGGAAAGTGGACATCGTCGATGGAAGCCCGTAGCGCGTGCGCACGGCTGCGGCCGCTGCGACGATGAACGCGTGATCGTCGGAGCGGGCCGTGTCCTTGGCCGTGTTCCAGCCCGTTGGCTTGGCCACCGGAAAGATCGCGACGAAGCCCTTCTCTTCCGCGAGCGTGGGCCAGCCCGTGAGACGGGCGTTGTCCTCCGCGGACTGCCCCGCCCGGTGCAATGAGACGACCACTTCCACGCCCCTGGCATCCTGGTCGCGAAGGGCAGCGACGTCGCGCGGCGCGTACTCGTAATACTGGCGGTCCTCGCCGTTGACCTTGATCGTCTGAAGGACGAGGGGAAGTGCTGCCGAAGAGGGAGCCGCTGCTGCCGCGCCCGGCACGGCGGCGCAGTCGTCGGTCACCGCCGCCTGGGCTGGCGGAGGTGCCGCGGGGGCTGGAATGAAGGCGTATCCGTTCGACCCGCCGCCACCGCATCCTGCGGCCACGACCGATGCAGCCGCCAGCATCGTGAATTTCTTCATGCCTTGTCTCCTGTGGATTGCCCGCCCTCGGTGCGGGATAGTTATCGTTAACAAATGGAATTGTTAGCGCAACCAAATTGATCGTTCATTCGGATAAACCCGGCAGGGAGGGTTTGTTTTCCCAGCGGAAGCGAGGGCAGGGGTGCGCACTTGGCGCTCGCCAGGCAGGTTGGGGTTAGTCCCAAGAGGCAAATTGACTGTTAACGTTAACATGCGCTGCGCAGATCGCACGGCCCGTCGCCGCGCGAGCATCTCTTGTCAGGCACATCCCCGCTCCGCCTGGGGCGCTTTCCTCATGAACCCTCAAGAACTCAAATCCATCATGGGCTCCGGCCTGCTCTCGTTCCCGTTGACCGACTTCGACGCGAACGGGGACTTCAACAAGAAGGGCTACGAGCAGCGTCTCGAATGGCTCGCTCCCT
>Ga0209051_1000180_pt1 | contig 113724 bp, 100 predicted proteins | sample AraplaCvi_mMS_r2_2_FD_184286 | JGI IMG/M metagenome (GOLD analysis project Ga0209051, IMG submission 184286) | Arabidopsis root microbial communities from North Carolina, USA - plate scrape MF_Cvi_mMS_r2 (SPAdes) (version 2) | ecosystem: Host-associated > Plants > Roots > Endosphere | place...
GTCGTTCAGCACCTTGGCCAGCGGGGCCAGGCAGTTGGTGGTGCAGCTGGCGTTGCTGATGATGGCTTCGCCGGCGTACTTCTTGTCGTTCACGCCGTAGACGAACATGGGGGTGTCGTCCTTCGAGGGGGCCGACAGGATCACCTTCTTGGCGCCTGCGTCGATGTGCTTCTGCGCGGTTTCCTTGGTGAGGAAGAGGCCGGTCGACTCGAGCACGATGTCGGCGCCGACTTCGTTCCACTTGAGCTGCGACGGGTCGCGCTCTTGCGTCAGGCGGATCTTCTTGCCGTTGACGATCAGCGTGTTGCCTTCGACCGTGACTTCACCCTTGAAGCGGCCATGCACCGAGTCGTACTGGAGCATGTAAGCCAGGTATTCCGGCTCGAGCAAGTCGTTGATGGCAACGATTTCGATGTCGTTCTTGAAGTTCTGCACGGCTGCGCGCAGCACGTTGCGACCGATGCGGCCGAAGCCGTTGATACCGAGTTTGATAGCCATCTGACTTGCTCCTAAGGTTGAAAAACTTTTGATCGGACGGGAAGAGGACGAACCGCGCGACGCTCAGTCGCGCAGGGCCGCTTCCACGGTGGCGGCCACGTTCTCCGCCGTGAAACCGAAGTGCTTGAACAGCACGGGCGCGGGGGCCGACTCGCCGTAGCTGTCGATGCCGACCACGGCCGCGCAGCCGTACTTCCACCAGCCGTCGGTGCAGCCCATTTCGACCGCGACGCGCGGGATCTTCTTGGGCAGCACGGCCTTCTTGTAGGCCAGGTCCTGGCGGTCGAAGGTGGTGGTCGAGGGCATCGACACCACGCGCACGGCGATCTTCTTGTCGGCCAGCAGCTTCTGGGCGGCCAGCGCGAGCTGCACTTCGGAGCCGGTGGCGATGATGACGGCGGCTGTCTTCTTGTTCTTGAGGCCGACGTTCTCGGGCTCGGACAGCACGTAGGCGCCGCGGCTGATGTCGCCCAGGTCGCTCTTGGCGGCGTAGGCGATGTTCTGGCGGCTCAGCAGCAGCGCGGTCGGGCGCGACTGGTTCTGCAGCGCCACGGCCCAGGCCACGGCGGTTTCGGCCGTGTCGCCCGGACGCCAGACGTCCAGGTTCGGGATGAGGCGCAGCGAGGCGGCGTGCTCGATCGACTGGTGCGTCGGGCCGTCTTCACCCAGGCCGATGGAGTCGTGCGTGAACACGTGCACCACGCGGCGCTTCATGAGCGCGGCCATGCGGATGGCGTTGCGGCTGTAGTCGCTGAAGGTGAGGAAGGTGCCGCCGTAGGGGATGTAGCCGCCGTGCAGCGCCACGCCGTTCATGATGGCGGCCATGCCGAATTCGCGCACGCCGTAGTTGATGTGGCGGCCGATCTCGCCGTGCGGCGGCTCGACGGCATCACCTTGTGCGGCTTCGTCTTCGCCGCCCTGGGGCACCACCGGTGCGGGGGGCGCGTTCAGCACGACGGCGCCGGTCTTGGCGTCGAAGCGCAGCGCGGCGGTGCTCTTGGTGTTGGTGAGGTTGGAGCCCGTGAGGTCGGCGCTGCCGCCGAGCATTTCGGGCAGCGCGGCCGTGAAGGCTTCCAGCGCGAGCTGGCTGGCCTTGCGGCTGGCCACGGTTTCGCCCTTGGTGTGGGCGGCGACCACGGTGTCGAACGCGACCTGGTGGAAGTTCTTGGGCAGCTCGCCCTTCATGCGGCGCGTGAACTCGGCGGCGAGTTCAGGGTACGCGGCCGTGTAGGCGGCGAAGGTGTCGTTCCAGGCGGCTTCGGTCTTGGCGCCTTCGGCCTTGTGGTCCCAGTCGGCATACACCTCGGCCGGGATTTCGAAGGCGGGGTAGGGCCAGCCGATGGCTTCGCGCGTGAGCTTGATTTCTTCGGCGCCCAGCGCCTCGCCGTGCGCCTTGGCGGTGCCGGCGCGGTTCGGGCTGCCCTTGCCGATGGTGGTCTTGCAGACGATCAGCGTGGGCTTGGTGGCTTCCTTCTTGGCCTTGGCGATGGCCTTGGCCACTTCCTTGGCGTCGTTGCCGTCGATCGGGCCGACGACGTTCCAGCCGTAGCCCTTGAAGCGTTCTTCGGTGTTGTCGATGAACCAGGGCTTGACCTGGCCGTCGATGCTGATGCCGTTGTCGTCGTACAGGGCGATCAGCTTGTTCAGGTGCCAGGCGCCGGCGAGGGCGCAGGCTTCGTGGCTGATGCCTTCCATCATGCAACCGTCGCCCAGGAAGGCGTAGGTGTGGTGGTCGACGATGGCCAGGTCCTTGCGGTTGAACTCGGCGGCGAGCAGCTTCTCGGCCAGCGCGAAGCCCACGGCGTTGGTGATGCCCTGGCCCAGCGGGCCGGTGGTGGTCTCGACGCCGGGGGTGACGTCGACTTCGGGGTGGCCGGCGGTCTTGCTGTGCAGCTGGCGGAAGTTCTTGATCTCGGCCAGGGGCAGGTCGTAGCCCGTGAGGTGCAGCACCGCGTAGATCAGCATCGAGGCGTGGCCGTTGGACAGCACGAAGCGGTCGCGGTCGAACCAGTGCGGGTTGGCGGGGTTGTAGCGCAGGTGCTCGCCCCACAGGGCGACGGCCATGTCGGCCATGCCCATCGGTGCGCCCGGATGTCCGGAATTGGCTTGTTGAACGGCATCCATTGCCAGCGCGCGGATCGCGTTGGCCATCAGGGCTTGGTTTGCCATGGGCAGTGGGCTTTCGGGGGAAAAGGGTGGGTGGGGGATACGGGAGAACCCGAGATTTTACCGGGCGAGCCGCGCCCGGCCTCGATACAGGGCCAACACCCCACTGATGCTCTCTTGTGTCGCAGGCCCGGCTGCTAGAGTTGCCCCCCATGCAAGGGCTGCACCTCACCGCCGATCTCCACGACTGCCAATGCGGCCTCCAATGGCTCACCGACGGGCGCGCGCTCGGCGAGGTCTGCACCAAGGCCGTGGCCGCCGCCGGGCTGCAGGCCGTGGGCAAGCTGGTCCACGGCTTTCCGGCCACGCCGCAGGGGCCGGGCGGCGTGACGGCCACGCTGCTGCTGGCCGAATCGCACCTGTGCATCCACACCTGGCCGGAGCAGCGCGGCGTGACGCTCGACGTGTACGTCTGCAACTTCGGCGCCGACCACTCGGCCAAGGCGCATGCGCTGATGGCCTGCCTGGTGGCGCTGTTCCAGCCCCGCCACAGCGAACGCAACGAACTGCAACGCGGCCGTGTGGCCGGGTCGGTGCGGTGATGGCGGTGCGCGCGATGATCCTGGCCGCCGGCCGCGGCGAACGCATGCGGCCGCTGACCGACGCCACGCCCAAGCCCCTGCTCGAAGTGCGCGGCAAGCCGCTGATGCAGTGGCCGATGGAGGCACTGGCCGATGGCGGCTTCACCGAACTGGTGGTCAACACCGACTGGCTCGGCGCGCAGGTCGCCGCCCGGTTCGGCGCGAGCCCCTTGCTGAATGGGCACGGCGCGCTATCAATTTCATATTCCGACGAGGGCCGCGACTTCGGCGGCGCGCTCGAAACGGCCGGCGGCATCGTGCGCGCGCTGCCGCTGCTGGGCGAGGTGTTCTGGGTCGCGGCCGGCGACGTGTTCGCGCCCGGCTTCCGCTTCACCCAGGCCGCGGTCGACCGCTTCCTGGCCAGCGGCAAGCTCGCCCACCTGTGGCTGGTGCCGAACCCGGCGCACAACCCCAAGGGCGACTTCGGCCTCTCGGCCGACGGGCTTGCGCTGAACCAGGCGGCCGAAAAATACACCTTCTCGACCATCGGCCTGTACCGCGCCGCGCTGTTCGCGCCGCCGTACTGCGACATCCCGGCCGGCAACCCGGACGGCATCAAGGCCCCGCTGGCACCGATCCTGCGCGCCGCCATGGACAACCAGCAGGTGAGCGCCGAGCTCTACACCGGCGACTGGACCGACGTGGGCACGCCGCAGCGCCTGCAGCAACTCAACGCCGGGGTCGCGCCGGCAGCGGGCGCATGACGCTCGCGCCGCTGCCCGACGCCCTGCGCCTGCTGCCGCAGCGCCTGCACGAGCTGGCCCTGGCCACCGCCGCCGAACGCAACGACGGCGCGCCCGAAGACCCGCTGACCGTGCCGCTCTACGTGAGCGACTTCACGCGCCTGAGCCTCGCGCCCATGCGCCAGGGCTGGCACGTCGAGTACTTCGGCGACACCTGGGGCGACGCCTTCGACGAAACCCTCGCCTGCCTGAGCCGGCAGGACGTGGCCGACTGCATCACCTCGCTGTCGTTCAACGGCCCCGACAGCGGCGCCAACGGCTCGCGCGAATGGATGTTCACGCCGCTGCTCGAGAGCCCGGTGATGTTTCCCCGCCTGCGCTCGCTGTTCATCAAGCCGACGCAGCCCGAGGACCACAACCAGTCGCTCGTGTGCACCAGCGACGGCATCCTCGAGGAAGGCGGCGACATCGCGCGCTGGGTGCGCAAGACGCCGCACCTGAGCGAACTGACGGTGCCGAACGCGCCGAACGCCGACTTCTTCGCCGTGCCGCTGCCGCAACTGACCAGCCTGTGCGTCGGCACCCATTTCGCCACGCAGCACTTCATCCGCCACCTCGCCGCCGCGACGCAGCTGCCGGGCCTCAGGCTGCTGGACTTTTCCGAATCCACCGAGCAGCAGATGGCGTGGCCGGCCGACCGGACGCCCGGCGGCATCACGGCCTTCGAAGACTACGTGGCCTTGCTGCACAGCCCCGTGGGCGCGCAGCTGCGCGTGCTGAGGCTGCGCAACACCTGCCTCGACCTGGCCCAGCTGCAGCAGCTGCAGGGCGTGCGGCAGCGGCTGCAATTCATGGTCATCCAGTCAACGATCGGCGGCTACGTCAGCCACTTTGCACAGGATGTGTTCCCATGGCGGCATCTGGTACCCGCGGACCCCGGACTTGCACCGTATCGAAAGTGAAATCCCATGCTCAATGACACCACGATCTACGCCGAGCGCCGCGCGCGCCTCGCTTCGCAACTGGGCAAGGACGGCATCGCCATCGTCCCGACCGCGCCCGAGCGCCAGCGCAACCGCGACAGCGACTTCCTGTTCCGCCACGACAGCTACTTCTACTACCTGACCGGCTTCACCGAGCCCAACGCCTGGCTGGTGCTGGCGGGCGACGGCCGCGCCACGCTGTTCTGTGCACCGAAAGACCTGGAGCGCGAGATCTGGGACGGCTACCGCCTCGGCCCCGACGCCGCCCCCGCCGCGCTGGGCGTGGACGAGGCCTTCTCGGTGAACGACCTCGACGCCAAGCTGCCGAAGCTGCTCGAGAACCGCTCGACCGTGTGGTTCCCCTTCGCCACCCACAAGGGCCTGGAAACCCGCATCGACGGCTGGCTGCAGTCGGTGCGCGCGCGCGTGCGCTACGGCGCGCTGTGTCCCGAGGAGCAGCGCGACCTGTGCGGCCCGCTCGACGAGATGCGCCTCGTGAAGGACGCGCACGAGCAGGACATCATGCGCCGCGCCGCACAGATCAGCGCCCGCGCCCACATCCGCGCGATGCAGCTGTCGGCGCGCATGCTGCGCGAGGGCAAGGACGTGCGCGAGTACCACCTCGACGCCGAGCTGCTGCACGAGTTCCGCCTGGGCGGTTCGCAGTACCCGGCCTACGGTTCCATCGTCGCGGCCGGCGCCAATGCCTGCGTGCTGCACTACCGCGCCGACGCCGCGCCCGTGCGCAAGGGCGAGCTGGTGCTGATCGACGCCGGTTGCGAACTCGACGGCTACGCCAGCGACATCACCCGCACCTTCCCGGCCGATGGCAAATTCAGCGGCCCGCAGCGCGCGCTGTACGACCTGGTGCTGGCCAGCCAGGACGCCTCGGCCGCCGCCACCAAGGCCGGCAACCGCTTCAACGACCCGCACGACGCGGCCGTGAAGGTGCTGGCGCAGGGCATGCTCGACCTGGGCCTGCTCGACGGCAACAAGGTCGGCGGCGTCGACGACGTGATCGATTCGCGCGCCTACTTCCAGTTCTACATGCACCGCACCGGCCACTGGCTGGGCATGGACGTGCACGACTGCGGCAGCTATGTCGAACCCACGCAGGTGGGCGAGGTGAGCGAGCGCAAGGACCCGCTGTCCAACGAACTCATCAAGAACCGCCCGAGCCGCATCCTGCACCCGGGCATGGTGCTGACGCTGGAGCCCGGCATCTACGTGCGGCCCGGCGAGGGCGTGCCGGAGCAGTTCCACAACATCGGCATCCGCATCGAGGACGACGCGATCGTCACGGCCACGGGCTGCGAACTGATTTCGCGGGGGGTGCCGATGAAGGCGGATGAGATCGAGGCGTTGATGCGCGCCTGAGCGCGAATCAGGCGGGCAGCGCGCAGAACAGCGCCTGCCCGATCGCGAGCACCGCCGCGCCCATGGCAATGCGCGGAAAACGGTGCGGCAAGCCGCTCAACAACCCGACCGTCGCCAGCGCCGCCGCAGTCAACGCCCCGAGCCACAGCACCCACCCCACCGACCCGCCCGCCGCCTCCAGGCTGGCCCACAGTGACAGGCACAGCAACGCCGTCCCGCCGAGCTGCAGCCATCGGCGCCAGGCGCCCGGCGTGTGGCCACGGCCGAAGACGTCTTCGCTGTGGCGGTCCATTGCGAGGCTCAGCGCGCAGAAGCCGGCCAGCGAGGCGGCGAACACCAACCCGAGCAGCGGCATCACGATCCCTGACCCGAGGCAGCAAGTTCCGTTGGCGGCGGCGGCTTGACGGCTTTCTTGGGTGCCGCCAAAGCCTTGCGGCGCTTGCGCTCCACCAGCCAGGTCGCACCCGCCAACCCCAGGCCGAGCGCGATCGCCACGAGGTCGAAGCCCGCCACCGAACTCGGCCCGGTGCGCAGGCTCACGGTGAGCGGCGCGGGGCCGGTGAAGGCATTGAGCACCGGCAGCAATGCGAACAGCAGCGCGCCGAGCGCAAGCTGCGCCTGCCACATGCGCAGGGTCGGTCGCAGCAGGCCCAGCACGGCGGTGGCGCCCCAGACGATGAAGAACCAGCGGATCTCGGCCTCGTTGCGGCCGGCCACGTCGACCGGCAGCAGGCGGTTGGCCCAGAAGAATGCGGCCATCGCCACGGGCAGGCCGGCGATCGCGCCGAGGTTCAGGCCGTCGACGAGCCGCAGGCCGAAGCCGATGCGCCCGCCCTGCTTGAGGGTCTTGGCGTATTTCTGGCGCTCCTTCACGGCCCACAGCAAGAGGCCCGTGGCCACCATCAGGCAGCCCGCCAGGCCCGAGACGAAGAACAGTGCGCGCAGCAGCGGATCGGCAAAGCGGCCGATGTGCAGGCCGTAGAGCACGCCGCGCGTTTCGGCCGCGGCCTTGGGCACGTCGCCGAAGCTGCCGATGAGCGCGCCGGTCGTGCCGTTGAACTGCATGCTGGGCTGGTCGTACGACAGGTGACGGCCTTCGGCCCGCGTGAGCGAGACCACGGCGTTGGCGTCGTTGGGCTGGTGCACCACGATGCGGCCGACAGGCGCGCCGTCCCAGTGGGCCGTGGCCTGCGCCACCATGGGCGCGAGGGGCGCCAGTGCGGCCTTGGTGCCCGAGGCCTTGATCTGCGTACGCACGCCGCCCGGGAAGGCCTCGGCGAAGAAGGTGTCGTTGCCGCCGTGCGCCTTGTAGGCCACCTGCGGGCCCCACGGCATGTACATGAACATCAGCGTGACCAGCCCGGTGTAGGTGATCATGGCGTGGTACGGCAACGCGAGCACGGCGGTGACGTTGTGCGCGTCGAGCCACGAGCGCTGGCCCTTCTTCGGGCGGAAGGTGAAGAAGTCCTTGAAGATGCGCTTGTGCGTGACGATGCCGCTGACGATGGCCACGAGCATGAACATCGCGCAGAAGCCGACGATCCAGCGCGCCCAGAGCGCGGGCATGTAGTGCAGGTCGAAATGCAGGCGGTAGAAGAACTCGCCGCCGCGCGTCTCGCGCGGCGCGGTGATCGCCTGGCCCGTGGCCGGGTCGAGCATGGCGCGGTCGAAGCTGCGGCGCCGGTCCACGGGCGGCGAACCGGGCGGCGGCGGCGGCTTGGCCCACAGCAGACTCACGCCGGGCTCGCGCTCGGTGGGCAGGGTGATGAACCAGCGCGTGGCATCGGGCGCGTGGCGCTGCATGAAACCCAGCGCGTTGTCGGCGGCCACCGGCTGCGGCACCGTGCCAGGCGCCACGGCGTGCAGCTCCGGCTTCATCCAGAAGGTGATCTCGTCCTTGAAGTACGAGGCCGTGCCGGCCGCGAACACCATGAAGAGCACCCAGCCGACCAGCAGGCCCGACCAGGTGTGCAGCCAGGCCATCGACTGACGGAATCCTTCCTTCATGCGGCACCTCCGCCGCCCTGGGTCCACAGCAGCAACAGCAGGCCCTGCAGGGCCGCCGCGATGGCGAGGCCGGTCCAGGCGCGCCACGCCGAGCGCGCGGCGAAGACCCACATCACGGCCACGGCGTAGACGAGGAAGGAGGCCAGCGTGCCGGTCAGCGCGGCTTCGCTGCGCGCCATGCCGAAGAGGGCGGGCAGGCCCAGCGCGAGCACGGCGGCCGACAGCGCAGCCACGCCGTAGCCACCCGCGATGGCAGCGACGGCCCGCGACGCGACGCCCATCCGGTAGCGGAGGCCGGCGCTCACGACGGGCGCCGGACGACGTGCGAGGTCGTTCGGAAATTCATGGGACAGAGGGAGAGAGGAAACCTAGAGAATGAGAATCATACTCATCTTCTCGGTTTTTCTCGCCCCCGCCCATCCCGCGAGCGGGGCCTTGAAAGGCGGGCGGCGCCTTACTTCGCCTGCAGCAACGCGCCGGCTTCGAGCAGCACCAGCTCGTTGTCGTCCGCCTTGTTCGGCTCGCGGCTGCTGGAGAACGGCAGGTTGTTGTCGTTGCCGACCACGATGTGCGTGGCATCGACCACGTCGACGTTCTCGATGGTGAAGAACGGGAACTTCAGCACGCCATCGTTCAGCGGCTTGCGTGCGAGCTTGTTCGGGTCGGCGATGTTCAGCAGGTCGATGTAGCCGATCTTGCGCACCGCGGCGCCCACGTTCGCATCGCTCAGCTCGACCTTGTAGACGCGCTTGAACTTCGCGATGTCGTGGAAGCAGTCGGTGCGCTTCTGGCCTTCGGGGCAGGCCTTGTCGCTCGTGCCTTCGCCGTTGTCGCGCTCGATGATGAGGCCGGCGGTGCTGTCGATCATGTTGAAGTCGCCGATGGCGTGGCCGTTGGCTTCGAGCACGTACTTCCAGTGACGGCCCGTCCACTTCTCGGTCGCGACGTCGAACTCCAGCACGCGCAGGGCTTCCTTGCCGTCGACCTTCTCGTAGTCCTTGGCCTCGGCGTTCCACACCGGGCCTTCGAGCAGCGCGTAGAGCTTGCTGCCGTCCTTGGACGAGGCCATGCCTTCGAAGCCCTTGGAGCGCTTGATCTGGAAATCGACAGCGCCGCCTGGTGCGCCCGGCGTGGTCACGGCCGGATGGTCGGGCGAGCGCACGGCCTTGCCGTCGACCTGCGTATCGAACACCGCGAGAACCTTGCCCTTCAGGTCGGCCTTGATCAGGAAGGGGCCGAACTCCTCGCCGATCCACAGCGCGCCGCCGGCGAACTGGAAGCTCTCGGGATCGAAGTCCGAACCCGTCAGGTAGCGCTGCTTCGTGCCTTCGTGAACGATGCGGAACGGCACCTTCTTGTCGGGGTCGTGCAGGAAGATGGTGTTGATGCGATTGAACTTGCCGCTCTTGAAGTCCACCTTGTAGTGGTTCAGGTAGAGCATGAAGTCGGGCGAGTTGGCCTTCGCGCCGGCACCGTTGTCGGTGAGGATCCAGAACGAGCCGTCGTCCATCTTCTTGATGCCCGAGTGCCCCTGCAGCGGCTGGCCCTTGAAGGGCACCGACACGCCGGTGCCACGGCCGGCCGAGAGGCCTTCGACCGTGCCCAGCGCCTCGACGCGCTTGCCGGTGGTGAACTTGCCGCTGGCCTGCAGGTCGGCCGGTGCGTCCTTTGGTGCGGCGACGAAGCTCTGTGCGGGCAGCACGGCGTGGCCGGCGAGCGTGGCGGGGAAGGCGGTCTGGGCGGCCGCGCCACCGCAGGCGAGTGCGGTGGCCAGGGCGATGAAGGAGAGGGAAGCGAGACGCGTCATGGGCAGAAGAAAGGTTTCAGTCGAAACGCGAGACCTTGCCGATTGCGCGTGACGGCGCCGTGACATCCACCGGCTTCAAGGTGCGATGTCCACCGTCACTTCGCGCGACTCGGCGCGGCCCTGGTCATCGACCGCGCGCAGCACGTAGCGCCGGCCCGAATCGGCCATGTCCGGCATCCAGGTGATGCCTTCGCCGGGCGCCGCCTTGCCGACCAATGCGTCATCGGCGAACCAGTAGATCGTCTGCGTGCCCGCCGCCGCTTCGGCGCGCAGCACGAGCGGCTCCGGCTTCTTCACACGCAGCGTGTGCCGCACGCCGCGCAAGGGCGATGTGATGAGCGGCGCCGTCTCCGAGGCCTCGCCCTTCTCGCAGCCATCGGTCGGCAGGCTCGCGCGCGGCAGGCCCGCCTGGCGGAACAGCCGCCGCATGTCGCTGCCCCATTGCTCGACCACCTGCTGGCGCGCATTGGGCTGCGGCCCGCATACCACCTTGCCGGTCGTCTCGTCGACCCACACGGCGCGGTGCAGGTTGCTCACCTGGATCGGCGACTTGCCGGCGATGAACCACGTCGTGGTGCGCACCGGGCACAGCGCATCGGGCAGTCCGCCCGTCGCGGTGCACACCTCGACCTGGCGCAGGTCGGGCGGCTGGCGCGTCGCGACCTCGCCGGGATCGAGCCGCTCCGCACGCAGCGCATCGACCATGCGCAGGAACAGCGGCGCGGCCGCATCGACGCCCACCAGCGCGGGGTTGCTCGTGCCATCGAAGTTACCGACCCACACCACGAGCACATGGCGGCCGAACACGCCCGCGGTCCAGGCATCACGAAAGCCCCACGACGTGCCCGTCTTCCACGCGATGGCGGGGCGCGCGGGCAGCGTGGTGTCGGGGCGCGGCGTGTGGCGCAGCATGTCCAGCGTGATGAACGAGGCCTCTTCGCTCAGGAGGCGCAACGGCTGCACCGGCCGCTCGTCGGGCGCGGGCTGCGTGTAGCGCAGCGGCTGCGAGATGCCGCCGTTCGCGAGCGTGGCGTAGAGGCCCGCAAGCTCCTCGGGCGTGACTTCGCCGCCGCCCAGCACCAGCGCGAGACCGTAGTGCGATTCGCTCTGCAGCTTCTGCACGCCCGCAAGCCGCATGAAATCGTAGAGCCCCGGCTTCGACAGCTTCGCAGCGACGGACACCGCGGGGATGTTGCGGCTGCGGATCAACGCCTCCTGCGCGGGCAGCGGGCCGGCGAAGCGGTGGTCGAAGTTCTCGGGCGTGTAGGGGCCGAAGGAGGTGGGTGCGTCCTTCAGCATCGTCTTCGGATGCAGCAAGCCCTGGTCGAGCGCGAGTGCGTAGATGAAGGGCTTGAGCGTGGACCCCGGCGAGCGCTTGGCCTGCGTGCCGTTGACCTGCCCCGCGATGGCGTCGTTGTGCCAGTCGGCCGAACCGATCAGCGCGCGCACCTGCATGGTCGAGGCATCGAGCAGCAGCGCGCTCGCGTTGGTCATGCCCACGTCGGCGTGCGTGCGCAAGTACTGGCCCATCACGCGTTCGAGCGTGGCCTGCATGCGCAGGTCGATGGTGGTGCGCACTTCCTGCACACCGCGCTCCTGTGCGAGCAGCATGTCGGTGGCATGCGGCGCGAGAAAGGGGAGGCTGCCGCGCGACTGCGCCGAGAGCGCGAGTTGCGCATCGGGCGCATGCTGCTTCGCGGTCGGATCGCGCTCGGCCCACAGCGCCCACAGGCGTTCGCGCGCCGACTGCAGCTCGGCATTGCGACCGCGCTCGGCGATGCGCTTGACCGGGTTCTGCGGAATCACCGCGAGCGTCAGTGCCTCGGGCAGGCTGAGCTTGGCGGCGTCCTTGCGAAAGTAGATGAGGCTCGCGGCCTGCACGCCTTCGATGTTGCCGCCGTAGGGCGCGGTGTTGAGGTACGCCTCGAGGATCTCGCGCTTGCTGAAGCGCGCTTCGAGCCAGAGCGCCGCGCCGATCTGCGCGATCTTGCCCCCGGCCGTGCGGCTGTCGATGCCGTAGACACGCCGCGCCAGCTGCATCGTGAGCGTCGAGCCGCCCTGCCGGCGCTCGCCGCTGGCGATGCGCCACGCACTGCGCACGAGCGCGGCGGGGTTGACGCCGGGGTGCGCGTAGAAGCGGCGGTCTTCGTACAGCAGCACCGCATCGACCAGCGTCGGCGAGATGCGGTCGAGCGGCACCCAGAGGCGGTATTGCTCGTCGCTTGCGAGGGTGAGGCGCAAGAGTTCGCCGCCCTGCGCGTACACGGCACGCGAGCTGCCGACGGTTTCGCTGAGCGGGGCGTGCGGCCACAGGCGCAGCAGCGCGAGCAGAAAGGCAACCGCCAGCGCCCACAGCGCAGGCTTGCGCAGCCTTCCCAACTTCACGCTGAAGCGCATGACGGCCTCCGCTGCCTGGCGTCAGTTCGCGACGACCTGGAAGCGCGCACCGGCCGAGCGCGAATACACACGCCGGTCGTACATCGCCTCGCCATACGCCGCAGGCACCACGAAGTCGCCGACGTTGGTCGCCCGCGCCTTGTAGGTCACTTCGAGCAGGTTCTTGTCGACGGCGCCGTAGAACACCACGCGGTCTTCGCGGATGTCGGCGTACTGCACCTTCCACGAACCGCCGCCACCGAGGCGCTTCTTCCAGATCGGCGCATCGGCATTGGCTTCCTGGTCGTCGCCCACGGCCTGCAGCACCGGCTCCAGGCCGCCGGGCAGCAGGTCGACCAGCGCCACGTCGTTGAGCGGCGCGCGCTCCAGGCTGCGCACGCGCACCCGCACGGTGACCTCTTCGCCAAGCCTGGCCTTGGTGATCGGGTTGCCCTTGGCATCGAGCACTTCATGGAAGATCTCGAGGCCCTGGTTCACCGGCGTGGTGGGCACGTTGCGCTCGAAGCCCTGCTCGGCCCAGCTGTAGTACAGGTTGAAGTCGCTGTCGTTCGACAGCTTGAGCTTGGCCGTGCCGGCGGGCACCGCAGCACGCGTGATCGGGTTCACCGAACCCAGTGCGAGCGCCGCAGCCTGCCCTTGCGCGTTGACGCTCTGCGCCGTCAGCTTGCCTTCGGCGTTCTGCGCCACCGCTTCGAAGTACGCATCGACCGCGAGCAGCATCGAGGCCGACGACAAGCTGTTGTACCAACCGTCGCGCACCATCGCGCCCATGCCTTCCCACACGTCCGGCTTCAGCGTCTTCAGGCGCGACGGGAAGTGGCGGCCCACCAGGTGCAGCGTCATGCTGTCGTGCACCAGCGGGTCGTAGTACGCACCCCACACGTTGCGGCGCTGCTTCTTCTCGGTGCGCGCGAGCAGGTCGGACCACACCGGGTTGAGCAGCTCGTTGGCCACTTGCTCCTGCTTCACGAGCTGGTAGCTCGCGGCGAGGTACACGGCACCGAGGTCGTCGCTCCAGCCTTGCGTCTGCTTGTTGCGCCACGCTTCGCGCAGGTTGGCCAATGCGGCCGGCGCGATGATGCCCTGGCGCGTGAGCAGGTAGGCCGCCTGCGTGCGCTGGCGCCAGCCGTCGAGCGAGGTGTCGCCGCTGCCGAGCCAGCCCTGCAGGTAGGTGTTCGCCTTCTGCAGCAGGTCTTGCGGCACGGGCAGCTTGTGGTCCTTGGCTTCGATGAGCAGGTGCACCGCGTAGAGCGTGGCGAAGGCATCGGTGCCCGCGCCGGGCCAGAGCGAGAAGCCGCCGTCGGCCGTCTGCCGTGCGCGCAGCTGCACGAGGTAACGCTCGAAGGTCTTGCGCGCCTCGGGCATCGGGCCCTGCTCGGGCGTGCGGCCGCGCGCCATTTCCTTCACCAGCTCGGGTCGGCCCGACAGCAGCACCGCCGGGAAGGTCTGGCTCGTGATCTGCTCGGTGCAGCCGTGCGGGTACACCTCCAGGTACTGCATGAGGCCGGTCGCGAAGGCCCACGGCGCGGCGGACACCGCGACATCGCTCTTGCGGAAGTTCGGGTACAGGTCGGCCTTGCTGCTCAGCTCGCCCGCGCGCTGGAAGCTGCCCGCCTGCACCAGCGTGACGAACGGCGACGCAGGCCGCACGCTCACCTCGGTCGAGAGGCGCGCGCTGAAGGTCTTGTGCGTCGAGGTGAACACCAGCGCCGACGAACCCAGCACCGCCTGCTCGCCCGGCTTGGCGCGCACGTTGAACCTGGTGCTCGCTTCGCCGCGCTCATTGACCTTGAGCGTCTGCGTCGCATCGCCCACCACTTCGAGCCCGCCCGAGGCGGTGAGCGTGAGTGCAATGGGCACGTCCTTGCCCGAACCCACGATGTTGTTCGCAAGGCCCACGCCCACTTCGACGGTGTCGCCGGGCGCCATCGCGAGCGGCGCGTTCGGCAATATCACCATGTCGCCGCGCACCACGGTGCGGGTGCTCTTGGCGGCGGTGGTCTCGTCGTTCACCGCGACGGCCATCACACGCAGGCTGCCGTTGAAACTCTCGGGCACGGTGTAGCTGAACTCGCGGCTGCCGTTCACATCGACGAGGCCCGACCAGTAGGCCACCGGCTTGTCGCGCTTGCGCTTGAACGGGTTCAGGTGCTTGCCCAGTTCGCCTTCGCCGTCGCCGCCGGGCGCTGCGCCCTGCATGAGCTTCTTGAACTCCGGCAGGATCAGGTCGAGCGTCTGCAGGGTGCCCACTTCGAGCGCGCGCTTCTGGAAGAAGTGCTTGAGCGGATCGGGCGTCTTGTAGCGCGCTACCTGCAGGATGCCTTCGTCCACCGCGAACAGCACGGCGCGCGTGGGCTTGTCGCTGGTGAGCTTCATCTTCACCGTCTGCCCCGGCTTCACGAGTTCGCTGCTGGTGAGCTGCAGGTTCGCGGTGCGCTTGGCCAGGCTGGTGGCGAAGGGCACGACGCCGTACGACAGCGGGCTCATGTAGACCTCGTCCGAGGCCGGGTCGCGCACGAAGTGCACGTTGATGTAGCCGGTGCCCTCGAAGTCCTTGGGCAGCACGATCTTCTGCACCGAGGCGGTCTTGTCGGTCTTGAACCAGGCGTGGGCATAGACCTTGTCGCGCTCGATGGTGATGAGGCCCGCGCCCACATACGGCGCGCGGATGCTCACCTCGATCTCCTGGCCCGGCTCGTAGTCCTTGCGGTCGAGCGTGAGCTGCAGTTCGGCGTTGCGGTCCAGCGAGCGCGAGACGTTCGCGTTGCCCGCCACGCTGTATTCGACGCGGTTCAGCTCCAGCCCGCCAGCATTGCGCACCACGTAGGCAAAGTTGCCGGGCGTGGAGGTGTTCAGCGCAATGGTGTTGCCGGCCGCGACGATGGCCAGCGGCTTCTCGTCGATCACGATTTCCTTCTTGCGCGACTCGTAGCGGTAGAGGCCGTTGTCCTGCTTCACGAGCACCGACAGCACCTTGCGCTCCACGCGCTCGATCTTCAGGGCGTCCACGGCCGTCTTCTTCGCCTGCGGGTCGATCGCGATCACGGTGGCATTGCGCGCGGCGCCCTTGCTCACGTAGCTGGTGTCGCCATCGACCTTCACGCCCACGAGGTAGGGCATGTCGCTCACCAGCGTCTGCGCCTCGGCCGAGACGCTGCGCCCGCCCTCGGGCTCGAAGGCCTTGGCGAGCACGTGCACCTGGTAGGTGGCCGCATCGAAGCGCGAGAGGCGCAGGTCGAACTCGGCCTTGCCCTCGGCGCTGGTCTGCACGCTGCCCAGGTCGTCGACCTGTTTTTCGGTGGCGCGCTGCGGATCGAAGAAGGCGTAGTCGGCGAACGCGCGGAACACCGGGAAGGCCGGACTCAGCGTGAGCGTGCCTTCGACCTTGCGGTCGGGCGCGGGCGTGCCGAAGAGGTTCTGCACATCGATGAGCGCCTTCAGGTCCTTGGGCCTGACCCAGCCCTCGGCGACTTCGCTGCTGAGCTTGGCGACGACCTTGGTGCGGTCGGGCAGGAACTCCTGCACCTTCACCGTGGTGCTGCCGATCAGCAGGCCCTGCACCTCGGGGTTGCCGGGCGACGATTCACGCGGCAGGTAGAGGTTGACGGTGTAGTTGCCGGTGGGCGAGGTGTCCTGCGTGGCGTGGGCGATTTCCGCCGCGCCGCCGGGGCCGAGCTTGAGCTTCTCGCGGCGCACGCTGAGGCCGCGCGCGTCGATGATCTCGGCTTCGAGCGGCAGGTCGCGCAGCGACGTGGCCCAGTTGCCGGCCTTGACCATCATCGCGATGTGCATGGTGTCGCCCGGGCGGTAGATGCCGCGGTCGCTGAAGACGTACGCGGTCATCTGGTTCGGCACGCCGGCCGCACGCAGGCCGCCGACGTCGAAGCGCGAGATGTCGAGCGTGCGGTCGCTGCGGTTGAAGGGCAGGAAGCTCAGGTCGCCGTCCTTGCGCACCACCAGCACCACGGGCGCCTTCTCGCGCTGGTAGCCGGCGAGGTTCGGCAGCTTGGCGGCACCCGTGGCGTCGGTGGACTGCGACGCGACGATCATGCCGTTGCGGCCCCACACCTCGACCAATGCGCCTGCCACCGGCTGCCCGTTGGCGATGCTCTGCACGAACACGTCGCGCGTGCCGTCGAGCGACTTCTTGGCGACGATGCCCAGGTCGGTGACGAGCACCAGGCGCTGGTCCTTCTGGTCTTCGGGGTTGCCGCTTTCGGGGTCGCCTTCGCCTTCCGAGGGCTGTTCTTCCTGTTGTTCCTCTTCGGACTGCGTCGCATCGCCTTCGGCCTTCTTCTTGGCCTTGGGGTCGTAGCCCTGCACCTTGAGCAGGAACACGCCGCGGCGGTCGGTCACGTCGCTGCGCAGGTACTGCGCGAAGTCGACGGTCTCGTAGTGCGCCTTGCCGGCGGGAATGCTGAGCGGAATCTCCTTCTGGAAGCGGTCGACGAGGTTGTCCGACTGCAGGCCTCCGAAGAACTGCGGGTGCGCGAAGTCGCCGTTGCTTTGGGTGACCAGGTGCTGCAATTGCTGCGGCAGCAAGCGGCCGATTTCCAGGCGGATGCCGGGCAGGTCGCGCACGAGGATCGGCAGCTTGCGTTCACCGGAAAGTGCGAGCAGTGAGCCCTGGCTCATGATGGTGAGCTCGGGCGCGAAGGTCTTGAGCAATCGAACGTCTTGCCGCGCCGCGCCGAGCTGGTAGCCGCCCGGCGTCTTCAGGCCCTTGGCCACGCGCACCAGCAGGTAGCGGCCGCCTTCGGCTTGCGGGAGGCGGAAGCTGACCATCTCGGTCACTTCGCGTTCGCTGGCGATGGGCTGCAGGTTGATCTTCTTCGCGCGGCGCAGCACGGCGTCGGTCACCTTCGAGGGGTCGGCGGACCAGTCGAACTTTTCTTCGGGGTCGCCCTTGGCTTCTTCCGTGGCGGGCAGCAGCCAGGCCTGCACCACGCGCGCCATTTCGCGCTCGTGCACCGGCATCGAGGCGGTGACGTGCATCACATGCTCGGGCTCGCCGTTCTCGCCCGTGACGATGGTGGGGTCGATGCTCGAGATGTCGAGGCTGAAGAGGCCGGGGATGTCGACCGCGCGCGAGAGGTCGCTGCGCTGGCCGGGGCCGCCCTTCTGCGCGACCGCACCGGAGGTGAGGCTGAGCACCACGGGGCGCGTCTTCTCGGGGATGGGCAGCGGCTCGGACTGGAGGGTGGCGGTGAGGCGCAGCTTGTCGTAGCTGACGGTGAACTTCTCGCTCGCGCATTTGCCCACGCTGAAGATCGAGGTGCCGCAGGCCTGGTCATAGGTCAGCACCAGGCGCTTTTCGAACTCTGCCGTGTTCACGGGGTGCGAAAAACGCACCTGGAAGAGCGCGCGCCGCACGTTGGCCTGCACCGGGTCCTGGTAGAACTCCGCGCCCGCGATGCGCGCGTTGAACTCGGGCGAGGTGAACTCGTACTTGCGCTGCTCGATCTCGATGTGCGGCGCGAGCGCGTCCTTCGCCAGCTGCACCTTGTAGGGCTGGCCGACCGGCCAATCCTGCGCGGGAAGGAATTCGAGCTTCTTCTGGCTGCTCCACGACCAGCGCCCGGCAATGGCGGGCTCGATGCTGACGCCGGTCGCCTCCTGGCCGATGCGCGCGATGGGCGCGACCGAGGCGGAGAAGTTGATGACGACCGGGTTGGGCCCCTTGTCGTTTTCGATCTGCGTGCGCGGCGGCGCCACGATCTGCGCGGTGGAAACGACGGGCTCGACGCGGTCGGGCGTGAGGCCGTGCCACCACTTCAGCACCTGCGGGCTGGCGAACCAGCCGGCCAGCACCAGCAACGCCAGCAGCACCACCCAGGCCAGCCGTTGCTGCAACCACTGCAACCCAAAGAGAAGAAAGGCGCCCACGATGCGCAGCCACCCCGGGGGTCGCCAGGAACCGATGAGTCCGCGTGCCAGCGGACGCAGGAACCCGAGCACGCGGCCCAGTCCGGTGAAGAGCACGTCGCTGAGCGACGCGAGTTTTCGATTGGCAACTTGAAGCATGGACGCTCCCCCGATGTTTTTGTTGGCGCCTGACAGTCTCTGCCCGGTCTGTGAAGCCATGGCGCTGTGTGTGAAGTCTGCGTGAAAACCGCACAGGGCCCGCGCACCGGCCCGTCTCGAACGTCAGAACGAAAGTGCGGGCTTGTTGACCATCAACCAGAACACGATGGCCATGGCCACGAAGGCCGGGTAGCCCAGCAGCTCCCAGTAGCGCTGGTAGCGCAGATACAGCGACGGCAGCGCGGTGTCCTCGCGATGCGCCTGCCCCGCCAGGGCCGCCATGCGGATCTGCAGCCACACCACCGGCAGCCAGCACGCCCCCGCGAACGCGAACAGCCCCAGCGACAGCGCCAGCCACGGCGTCGACAGCGGCCAGCCCGCCAGGTGCGCCAGCGCGAAGCCGGTGACCGGCTGCAGGATGACCGTGGGCGTGGTGAACCACCAGTCGGCCCGCACCACCAGCCGGCTCACCACCGCCTGCGCCGGCACGCTGCCGCTGCGGTTGGCAAAGAACATGTAGAAGGCCGACCCCAGCCCCGTGCCGACCATCAGCACGCTGGAGACGATGTGCAGCCACTTGAGGACGAGGTAGGTGTTCATGGCGTGGCGCGTCGGTACAGATGCCAGAGCAGCGCGGCAATGGGCAGGTTCTTGAGCAGCGGGCCGAGCGGGTGCAGCCACAGGCTTGGCTGCAGCACGGTCGCCACGAGCGTCATGGCGAGCATCAGGGCGAAGGCGGCCAGGTAGACGGTGCGGCCGGGTCGCAGCCACAGCGCCAGGCCGATCGCAAGATCGGCCGCCGCGCCGCCGACGATCAACGCCTCCACCAGCCATAGCGGCGAGGCGATGCCCGCGTCGGCCAGCACGCGCCGGCTCTGGCCGTCGAGTTCGACGATGCTGGCGACGGCGGTGAAGAGCCAGACCCCGACAAGGCTTAGGCGCAGCAGGCGGTCGTCGCGGTCGGCAGCAGCAGGGCGCGTCATGGCGTGGGCACCCCTTCGTCGATCACATCCGTCACCATGCCCCAGCGCGCGAACTCGGGGTCGAACTCGGGCAGCGTGAGCAGGCCGGCGCAGGCGTGCGCGCCCACCGGCAGCGCCTCGCCGCGCGCGAGCCGCCGCGCCAGCAGGATGGCGGCCATGCAGGGAATCTCGGGGCCGTGGTTGTCGTCGGCCGCGATGTGCCAGGCGCGGCGCGCGATGGCGCCGTGCGCATCGGTGCCTTCGACGCGCACCACCATGCCGCCCAGCGCGGTGCCGAACGCATCGAACACGCCGCCCGTCGCGTGCAGCAGCGGCGCCAGCTTCTGCGGTGCGCGCAGCAGGCCTGCGCGGCGCAGGAACGCCAGGAAGGCGAAGGCGTGCTGGGTCAGGCCGACTTCGAGTGCGGCGCGGAACATGACCGACTGCACGCCGGCGTAGCGCGCCGGAAAGAGTTCGAGGTCGGGGATGTCGCACAGGGCGCCGCGGCGCGGCTTCATGCGCGCGAACTGCACCTTCGCGGGATGGGCCCAGCCGGGCTGCTCGGTCCAGCGACCGCCCTGCCAGACGCGGATCGGCGCGCCGCAGTAGGCGAGCACGCCCGCGAGCGTGGCTTCGCCGCGCGGTGCGCCTTGTGCCGGCGCGATGCAGATGTCGATGCTGCGGATGCCTTGCCAGCCATTGGTGAGGTGATCGACCACCGCCGACGACAGCGCCGGCACGGTGCTGGCGCCGGCCACGGCGGTGCGGCCCGCGCGGCGGAAGGCCGCGTCCATCGCGGCGGGAAAGTCGCAGACGAAGCGCCGGCCGTCGGCCAGGTCGATGTAGTGCGCGCCGGCGGCTGCCACGGCCTGCGGCACGCGGTAGTCCTGGCCCTGGAACGGGCCGGCGGTGTGGATGACGAGGTCGACACCCAGGAAGCCCAGGCCCTGCGTGAGATCGGGCGACTGCGCATCGACGCGCACACCGCGTGCGCTGCCGCCCAGCGATTGCGCAAAGGCCGTGGCCCGTTCGAGGTCGCGCCCGCCGACCCACAACTCGATGCCCGGGTCCTGCGCCAGGGCGCAGCTGATGCGCGCGCCGAAGTTGCCGTAGCCGCCGAGCACCAGCGTCTTCATGCGAGGCGGGCTCCGGCGATGTGGCCGCGCGTGAACGCTTCCTCGAAGATCGAATAGCCCGACCAGTCCGCGTGCGCGAACGACAGCCGGCCCGCGGCCACGCGGTCGCCGTGCGCGCCGATCTGCGCGAGCAGACCGGGCCGCGGGATCGACATGGCGTGGCCGTAGCGCGTGATCTCGACGCGCGTGGCGAGCGCGGGCAGGTCGGGGTGCGGCACCGACAGCTCGGCCAGCAGCTCGTCGCGCCATGCGGTCCACGGGCGCTCGAGCAGCAGCTGGCGGCCGTCGCCGGTGTCGTAGCCGCTCGGGCCCAGCGGGCGGTACCAGCTGAGCACGGTGCCGCGCGGCGTGGGGTCGAGCGTCTGGTGACGTGCATCGACGTAGCCGAGGCCGCGCGTGCCGTAGATCACGTTGTCCCAGCTCGGCGCGGCGCCGACGCGGTCGGCCAGCGGCCCGCGCAGGTGCACGTTGGCGACCAGCCACGGCGCATAGCGCACGTGCGCGGCAGCGCTGGTCAGCAGCGACGGCGGGTTCTCGACCACGCGCGCGGCGATGAAGACGGGCAGCGCGACGATGCAGCGCTCGGCCTGCCAGCGCACCATCGATTTCGACGCGGCATCCCATGCATCGACCTCGACGCCCGCGCGCCCTTCGGCGATGCGCGTGACGACCTGGCCGGTGTGCAGGCGCGCGCCCAGCGGCGCGGCCAGCTGCTTCGTGAGCCAGCCGTTGCCTTCGGGCCAGGTGAGCACGCCGTCGCGATCGGGGTTGCTGTCGTTGACGCTGCCGCTCGCGTCACCGGGCGCATGGAAGCCGTGCCGGCTTGCGAAGTAGTGGATGCCGGCCCAGGCCGACACCTGCGCGATGCCGGCGCCGTAGTCGTCGCGGCAGCAGTAGTCGAGGTACCAGCGCAGGTGGGCGTCGTCGAAGCCTTCGCGGTCGAGCCAGCCCGCGAAGGGCACGGCGTCGAGCGCGAGCAGTTCGGGCGTGACGGCGAAGCGCAGCGTGGGAATGGCGAAATGGGCGGCGTGCTGCAACGCGTCGATGCGCTGCGCGAAGCGGCGGTACTGCGCCTGCGTGCCGGCGCCCACGTCGTGCACGGGCAGCAACCCGTCCTGCCATTCGCCGCGGAAGAAGAGGCGTTCCTGCGGGCTGTGACACAGGTGGCGCTCGTCGTAGGTCCAGCGGCCGGCCACGCGGCGGCGCAGGCCGAGTTCCTCGAGCAGGTCCTGCACCTCGTGCGCGTCGTCGCCGGGCGTGGGCAGGTAGTGCGCGCCGAGCGGGCAGGCGATGCCGCCGACCGAGCCGCCGCGCGCGTTGCCGCCGGCGGTGTCCTCGAGTTCGAGCAGCGCGAAGTCGTCGATGCCCGCGAGGCGCAGCGCGCGCGCCGCCGCCAGGCCCGCGACACCGCCGCCCGCGATGACGACGCGCGTGCGCCTGACGGTGGCCGGGGCCTGCGACTTGAGCGCGCCGTCGCGCATCGCGTGGCCGCGCGCGACATCGATGCCGGTGAAGCCGCCTTCGATGACCGGCGGTGGCGCCTCGCAGCCGGCCAGCGCCAGGGCGCCTGCACCGGCAGCGACGCCAAGAAAGCCACGACGCCTCATGGCACACGGTTCCTTCGTGGAACACCGCGGAACCGGCTTTGCCGGGCCGCAGGTGTTGCCCCCGGCAGGGGGTTGGCGAAGCGACACGAAGTGCGCGCAGCCTGGGGGCGAGCCATATCAGTGAGCCATGACCTTGCCCCACTCCTGCTCGTAGGTGGTGACAAGGGTCTGGTTCGACAGGCGGTTCACTTCGGTCGGCACGCGTGCCATGTCGAGCGGAAAGTCGAACATCAGGGGCAGCGTCGCCGGCGTGAGAAAGCGCATGCCGCCCGGCAGCGCGTCGGGCTGCCGGTAGGGCCGGTGGCTGGCGATGATGTAGCCCCATTCGCCGAAGCTCGGCACGTGCGCGTGGTACGGCGTGGCCTTCAGGCCGACCGACTCGATGGTGCTCGCCACGGTCCAGTAGCTCTTGCGCGCCACCAGCGGCGAGGTGGTCTGGATCACGGCGTAGCCGCTGGCCGACAGGCGCCGGTCGAGCAGCGCGTAGAAGCTGTTGGTGTAGAGCTTGCCGATGGCGAAGTTGGTGGGATCGGGAAAGTCGACCACGATGACGTCGAAGGTGTCGCCCTCCTGCTGCAGCCACTGGAACGCGTCGGTATTGACCACCTTCACCTTCGGCGACGAGAGTGCATGCCCGTTGAGCGCGGCCAGCGTCTCGTGCGTGGTGAAGAGCTGCGTCATGTTCGGATCGAGCTCCACCAGCGTGACCGACTCGACCGAGGGGTACTTGAGGATCTCGCGCACCGCCATGCCGTCGCCGCCGCCGAGCACGGCGACTTTCTTGGGCGCGCCGTGCGCCGCCATCGCGGGGTGCACCAGCGCCTCGTGGTAGCGGTACTCGTCGCGCTCGGCGAACTGCAGGTTGCCATTCAAGAACAGCCGGTGGCCGAGCGCGCCGCGCGTGACCACGATGCGCTGGTAGGGCGAGCTGGCGCTGAAGACGATGCGGTCCTGGTAGAACTTGTCTTCCGCCAGCGTGGTGATGTGGTCGGCGCCCCAGAAGGCGCCGATGAGCGCGGCCAGCGTGAGAAAGCAGGCCACCGCATGCGCGCCGGCGCGGCGCAGCTCATGGCGGAACAGCCACAGCGCCCACACGGCCACCGCGGCGTTCATCACGCCGAACAGCAGGCCGGTGCGGATCATGCCCAGCTGCGGCACGAGGATCAGCGGGAACGCGACCGACACGGCGAGCGCGCCCAGGTAGTCGAAGGTCAGCACTTGCGACACGAGGTCCTTGAGCACGATGTTGCGCTTGAGGATGCGCATCACCAGCGGAATCTCGAGCCCCACCAGCGTGCCCACCACCACCACGAGGCCGTACAGCAGCAGCCGGAACGCGCCCGGCACGTAGGCGTTGGCCAGGAACAGGATCGCCGGCAGCGCGCCGCCGATCAGCGCCACGAGCAGCTCGATGCGAAGGAAGTGCGCCGGCAGCTGCCGGTCGAAGTAGCGCGAGAGCCACGAGCCGACGCCCATGGCGAACAGGTAGGTGCCGATGATGGTGCTGAACTGCAGCACCGAGTCGCCGAGCAGGTAGGAGCTCAGCGCGGCCGCGCTCAGTTCGTAGACGAGGCCGCAGGCCGCGACGACGAACACGCTGGCGAGCAGCGCGATCTCCACGGGTTGCGGCCCCCGCGCATCCGGGGTGCGCGCGGGCAGGGCCGCGTCGCTCAATGGATGGCTGCGGCCACGATGACGCTGATGCCCAGGCACATGGCGGCCACGACGAGCGCCAGCGCCCTGTTCTGCTTCTCGACGATCTCGCCCCACAGGTCATAGGGGGTGATCTTGTCGATGATCAGAAAGCAGATCCAGAAGACCACCACGCCGATCAGCGCATACACGAGCGATCCGAGGACCACGCCCGGTTTCAGCCATTCAATTCCCATGGGGACCTCCAGTCGTAGCAATAAAGAGAGAAACAAGAGAGCGCCTGCGCGCGATCTTCGTCATTTGTGGCCGCCGCCGCTCGAGTAGCCGCCGTACGAACCGCCCGAGCTGCGGTACCCGCTCGAGGAGCCGCCGCTGCAGTTGCTCATCATGATCAGCACGAAGAGGATGACCACGATGACGAGGATGATCGTGCCGCAGCCCATGCCCGACGCGGCGCTCACGGGCAGCGCGTCGCCGCGCGAGAACAGGTCTTTCTTGGCGTCGAGCTTGAAGGCCGTGGCCACAGCGCCGCTGTCGATCTTGCTGCCCGAGGACCAGGTCAGCTCGTTGGCCGAGCGCTCCATCGAGAGCAGCGCGCCGCCGCTGGCGAAGTCGCGGTTGAAGGTCTTCTGCCCGCGCTCGACCTGCCAGTAGAACTCGCCGGCCACGTAGGTGGTCTCGGCGTTGTAGGCGTACTGTTGCTGGTAGCGCTTGTTGAGGTAGGTGGCGGTGGTGCCGTTCTCGGCCATCACGGGCGCGCCGGTGGTCGGCTTGACCATGCTCCAGCCGTCTTCGGCATCGACCAGGAAGCTGAAGCCGCGCTTCTTGTTGTACAGCAGGTACTCGTCCCAGCCGAACTGCTCGTCGTCGCCGGGCTCCTGGCCCATGCGGTGCTGGAAACCCACCACCTGCCACTGCGCGCCCTGCAACTGGCCCACGCTGCCCAGCGCGATGAGCGGGCGCACCGGCTCGTTCTGCTCGGCGTGCTTGAGCTCGCCGCCGATGCCTTGCGACAGGTCGATGATGCTGTTGCACGAGCCGCAGGTGATGCTCTTGCTGTCGGCCAGGTTGACCGTGACGGGCGAGCCGCAGTTGGGGCAGTTGAAGCTGCGGCCCTTTTCGTCCTTCGCCGATTCGTCGCGCAGGCCGGTGAGCTGCAGGTCGTCCAGCTGCACCGAGCGGCCGAGGTACGCGGTGGGCGGGGCGGTGCCGTAGTCGATGCTGAGCACCAGCCCCTTGTCGTTGCGCAGCTCGACCATCGCGAACGGTTGGCCGAGCTCGGGCAGGTGCGGCAGTTCGCCCTGCGCGGAGGTCAGCGCCACCTGTTCGTTGGAGGCGACGGTGTAGCTCTGGCCGGCGAAGGCGGTGGTGGCGCCCACGCGCAGGTCGGCGGGCGGCGGCGCGGCGCGCTGCAGGTCGAAGGGCAGCGCGAAGACGTAGGCGCCGTTGTCCTCGCTGAGCACGCCGGTACGGTCGCCGTCGAGCGCGGCGATCCACTCGGTCCAGCGCCCGCCGGGGTAGGTGTACTGCAGCCGGCCGATCAGCGTGAAGGGCTTGTCCTGGATGCGGCCGGCGGCGAACAGCTGCAGCGGGCTGAAGTCGTCGAACAGCTCGGCCATCTTGCCGGTGCGCGCGAGCGTGTCGCCCTGGCGCACGACGGTGCTCTGGCAGTACGGGCAGACCGCGTGTGTCGATTGCGCCGAGCGGAATTCGACCGGCGCGCCGCAGCCGGGGCAGGGCGCGCGGTAGTAGCGTTGGGAGCCGGTTTCCTCAGCCATGGCGCACCGGGTGCGATGGCGCGGCCGGCCACGAATGATTCAAGCCCAAAAGGCCTCTGACACCCGCTGGGCGGGCGTCAGTCGCTATCGAAAACATTGCGACGAATCAGACGAGCTTTTTCAGCAGTTCGGCCTTCTTGGCGTCGAACTCTTCCTGCGTGAGGATGCCCTTGGTCTTGAGTTCGCCGAGCTTCTCGAGCGTGGTCATCACGTCGGCGGCGCTCACCACGGCCACGGCCGGCTGCTGCGTCGTGGCCGCGGCCTGGGCCGCGGCGTTCGGGCTCAGGCCCTGCGCGAGGTTCTGCGCCAGCACCTGGCCGAGCGCCACGCCGGCACCCAGGCCCATCGCGTCGCCCGCGATGCCGCTGCCACCCGCTGCGCCTTCGGCGAACTTGGGAATGGCCTGCGCCGTCTGGTACTGCATGAACTTGCCCATGTCGTTGCCGACCATGCCCATGCCGATCTTCTGGTCGAGGATCTTCTGCAGCTCTTCGGGCAGCGAGACGTTCTGGACCGTGATGTTCTCGAGCTTGATGCCGATCTTCTCGAACTCGGGCACCAGCTGGGTGGCCAGCGCGGTCGCGAACTGAATCTGGTTGGCCGCCAGGTCCAGGAAGGGCAGGCCGCTGGAGGCGATGGCGTTGCTGATGTTCTGCAGCACCAGGCCGCGCAGCTGGCCGTCGAGGTCGGCCACGGAGTAGATGTCCCGCGTGCCGGAGATTTCGGTGTGGAACAGCTTCGGGTCGCCGATGCGGAAGCTGTAGTTGCCGAAGGCGCGCAGGCGCACGGCGCCGAAGTCCTTGTCGCGGATCGTGATCGGCTGGGGCGTGCCCCACTTCTGGTCGACCTGCTGGCGGGTGCTGAAGAAATAGACGTCGCTCTTGAAGGGGGATTCGAAGAGCTTGTCCCAGTTCTTCAGGTACGTGAGCACGGGCAGCGTCTGCGTCGTGAGCTTGTACATGCCGGGACCGAACACGTCGGCCACCTGGCCTTCGTTGACGAACACCGCCATCTGCGACTCGCGCACGGTGAGCGAGGCGCCGTTCTGGATTTCCATCTCGGCCATCGGGAAACGCCAGGCCAGCGTGCCATCGCCGGACTCGGTCCACTGGATGATGTCGATGAACTGTTTCTTGATGAAATCCATCAGGGCCATGGTCGTTCCTCTCGAGATGTTGTCGGTTTGTGTCCCAGCCACACATATTGCCACAGGGCCTTGACGGTGCCCCGTGCTTTTGGTCATGCCTGCCACCGGCCATGCGGCGTAGGGCGGTATGGACCGAGGTCTACAATCGGCGCCCCCAGAAGAAGCGCCACCAGGAGCAACGGCACATGTCCGATTCGACCGCATCGTCCCCTTCGACCCCCACCCCGGAAGACAAGCGCGCCCTGTTGCGCCGTGCCGCCCTCGAGTACCACGAGTTTCCCGTCCCCGGCAAGATCGCCATCGCGGCGACCAAGCAGATGGTCAACCAGCGCGACCTGTCGCTGGCCTACTCGCCCGGCGTGGCCGCGCCCTGCGAGGAAATCGTCAAGGACCCGGCCAACGCCTTCAAGTACACCTCGCGCGGCAACCTCGTGGGTGTCATTTCCAACGGCACCGCCGTGCTGGGCCTGGGCGACATCGGCCCGCTGGCCTCCAAGCCGGTGATGGAAGGCAAGGGCGTTCTCTTCAAGAAATTCGCCGGCGTCGACGTGTTCGACATCGAGATCGACGAGAAGGACCCGGTCAAGCTGGTCGAGATCATCGCCTCGCTGGAGCCCACCTTCGGCGCCATCAACCTGGAAGACATCAAGGCCCCGGACTGCTTCTACGTCGAGCGCGAGCTGCGCAAGCGCATGAAGATCCCGGTGTTCCACGACGACCAGCACGGCACGGCCATCACCGTGGCGGCCGCCATGCTGAACGGCCTGAAGGTGGCCGGCAAGAACATCGCCGAAGTGAAGCTGGTCACCTCGGGCGCCGGCGCCGCGGCGCTGGCCTGCCTGAACCTGCTGCTCAAGGTGGGCCTGAAGCGCGAAAACGTGTTCGTCACCGACCTGGCCGGCGTGGTCTACGAAGGCCGCGAAGAGCTGATGGACGACGACAAGCGCCAGTACATGCAAAAAACCGACATGCGCAAGCTGTCGGAAGTGATCGCCGGCGCCGACGTGTTCCTCGGCCTGTCGGCCGGCGGCGTGCTGAAGCCGGAAATGGTCGCCAAGATGGCGCCCAAGCCGGTGATCTTCGCGCTGGCCAACCCGAACCCCGAGATCGCCCCCGAAGACGCCCATGCGGTGCGCAACGACGTGATCATGGCCACGGGCCGCACCGACTACCCGAACCAGGTCAACAACGTCCTGTGCTTCCCGTACATCTTCCGCGGCGCGCTCGACTCGGGCGCCACCACCATCACCGACGAGATGGAGATTGCCGCGGTGCACGCCATCGCCGAGCTGGCCCAGGCCGAGCAGAGCGAGCGCGTGGCCGCCGCCTACGCCGGTGAAAAGCTGAGCTTCGGCCCCGAATACCTGATTCCCAAGCCCTTCGACCCGCGCCTGATGATGAAGATCGCGCCGGCCGTGGCCAAGGCGGCCGAGGAAAGCGGCGTGGCGCTGCGCCCGATCAAGGACCTGGACGCCTACCGCGACAAGCTGCAGAGCTTCGTCTACGCCTCGGGCACCACCATGAAGCCGATCTTCGACGCCGCCAAGCGCGCACCGAAGAAGCGCGTGGCGTACTGCGAAGGCGAGGAAGAGCGCGTGCTGCGCGCCGCGCAGATCGTGGTGGACGAAGGCCTGGCGCGCCCGACGCTCATCGGCCGTCCGGCCATCATCGCCCAGCGCATCGAGAAGTTCGGCCTGCGCCTGAAGGAAGAGCTCGACTACGACGTGGTCAACGTCGAGCAGGACCACCGCTACCGCGACTTCTGGCAGACCTACCACCGCATGACCGAGCGCAAGGGCCAGACGGTGCAGACCGCCAAGATCGAGATGCGCCGCCGCCTCACGCTGATCGGCGCCATGCTGCTGCACAAGGGCGAGGTCGACGGCATGATCTGCGGCACCTGGGGCACCACGCTGATCCACCTGCACTACATCGACCAGGTGATCGGCAAGCGCCCCGGCGGCTGCGCCAGCACCCCGCAAGACGTGCCGGTGTACGCCTGCATGAACGGCCTGCTGCTGCCCGACCGCCAGGTGTTCCTGGTCGACACGCACGTCAACTACGACCCGACGCCCGAGGAACTGGCCGAGATCACGACCATGGCGGCCGAGGAAATGATGCGTTTCGGCCTCAAGCCGAAGGCCGCGCTGCTGTCGCACTCCAACTTCGGCACCAGCAACGAGCCCAGCGCCGTCAAGATGCGCCGCACGCTCGACCTGCTGCGCGTGCAGGCGCCCTGGCTCGAAGTGGACGGCGAAATGCACGGTGACGTGGCCCTGGACAGCAAGCAGCGCGCGGTCGTCATGCCGCACAGCGCGCTCGCGGGCGACGCCAACCTGCTGGTGTTCCCCAACATCGACGCCGCCAACATTTCTTACAACCTGCTCAAGACCGCGGCCGGCGGCAACATCGCCATCGGCCCGGTTCTGCTCGGCGCGGCCAAACCTGTGCACATTCTCACGGCGAGCGCGACTGTTCGCCGCATCGTGAACATGACGGCCTTGACAGTGGCCGACGCAAACGCCGAGAGATAGGCCATTTGGCGAGAGTGGACGCCAACTTAAGGCGTCGCTTTCTGCCCCCGCGACTGCTCAAACTTTGGGCAGTCGCTTGCTATTTTCGCCAGCGTGGTGCACACTCGCGGGCTTGAATTTGCGGGTTAACCCCGAGGTTGAGCGCAATTCAAACCCCCCGCTCTTTTCTTGTGGTGCCCCATGGCGGCTTACGCCTCGATCACGTCCTCTGTCACTAAGTTTGCGCTCACCAGCTTGATGCTGGTGGCTCTGACGACGGGGGCCGAGGCCCGCGGATGGTTCGGCGCCGACAAAACGTCCTCCGAGGCATCGATTGCCCTGACCGATCTGCCGGTCCAGGGCCAGCGAACCTACCAGGCCATCCTTGACGGTGGCCCCTTCCGGTACGACAAAGACGGCACGGTATTCGGCAATCGCGAACGCATCCTGCCAGCGGCACGCCGCGGGCATTACCGCGAGTACACGGTGCCAACGCCCGGCGCGCGCAACCGCGGTGCCCGGCGGATCGTTTGCGGTGGCGAGCAGCGCACGGCGCCCGAAGCCTGCTGGTACACGGCGGACCACTATGCGAGTTTCAGACGGATTGCGCCATGAGCGATGACAACGACCTGAGCGGCGCCCCGAAGCGCCCCGACGAGATGATGATGACTATGGAAAGACCAGCGGATATGACCTTATCCCTTCGAGCCGTACGCCCGAACATCGTGCAATCGATCCGCGCGTTCCGCGTGAACGACCTGCAGGATGCCGCCAACGCGGCCGGCCAGCACTTCCTGTACGCCAACCTGGGCAACGCCCAGACCAAGCAGGACGTGCTCGACCTGATTGCCCAGCAGTTCACCTTCCCGGCGCACTTCGGCAAGAACTTCGACGCGCTGTACGACTGCATGACCGACCCGTTGCATAAATCGGGCCCACAGCCTGGTTTCGTCATCGTGCTCGAACAGATCCCGGCCAACGCCAAGTTCGACAAGGAAGCGCGCGAGCAACTGCTCGACATCTTCCGCGACGCTTCGGACTACTGGGGCGATCGCAAGGTCCCGTTCCGCTGCTTCTATTCTTTTCTGTAGCCCGTTCTGCATCCACCAGCCAAGCAGAACGGGCGAACGAGGCTCAGCCGACCGCTGAAACCCTCGGTGGCATCGAAGTCAACACCACCGCCACGGCAGCCGCCGCGGCCACGCCGGCCGCCAGCACCGAGCCGGCCGGCGAGAAAATGCCGACCGACAAGCTCGTCGACGTGTCGCCCCTGGCGCTGCGCATGAGCAGCCCCTTCAACGCGGGGTACTGGCTGGCAGCTGCGTAACTGCAACCGCTCGCCGCCACAAAAAAAGCCCGTCATCGACGGGCTTTTTTCATGGGGGAACGGCCTGCGCCAGTGCGACGTATTCGGCCACCGGCACCTCCTCGGCCCGGCGCTGGATGTCGAACTCGCCGGTGAAGCCGTGCTCCCCGAGCCACTTGCCCAGCGTGTGCCGCAGGATCTTGCGGCGCTGGCTGAAGGCGACCTGCACGATCTCGCCGAGCCGCGCCGCATCGACCACCGGCGGCTGCGCGAGCGGCTCCATGCGCACCACGGCGCTGTCCACACGCGGCGGCGGGTCGAAGCTCTCGGGCGGTACGAACAGCACGTTCTCCATGTCGTAGCGCCACTGCAGCATCACGCTCAGGCGGCTGTAGTCCGAGGTGGCGGGCCGGGCCACCATGCGGTCGATCACTTCCTTTTGCAGCATGAAGTGCTGGTCGGCGATCAGGTGGGCATAGCCCAGCAGGTGGAACAGGATCGGCGTGGAGATGTTGTAGGGCAGGTTGCCCACCACGCGCAGCGGCTTCGGTTCGGCCTTGGCCGCGAGTTCGGCGAAGTCGACCTTGAGCACGTCCGACTCGATGACGTCGAGCTGCGGATGCTCGCGCAGCCGCTTGGCCAGATCGCGGTCGAGCTCGATGACCGTCAGGCGGCCAAGCCGCTCGACCAGCGGCTGCGTGAGCGCCGCCAACCCCGGCCCGATCTCGACCATCGCATCGCCGGGCTGCGGCGCGATCGCCTGCACGATCCCGTCGATGATCCCGCCGTCGGACAGGAAGTGCTGTCCGAACCGCTTTCTTGCAATGTGCTGTGCCATCGCGGCCTAAGACGCTGCCGCGGCCATCAGGACTGCGGCGTCTCGCGGTATTCGACGTAGGCGCGCGCGCGCACTTCCTGCACCCAGGTGGTGAAGGCTTCTTCGACACGCTGTTCGCGCAGCGCGGCACGCGCGGCTTCGCGCTGCTCCGACTGGCTCAGCTTGGCTTCGCGGCGGCCGACCACCTGGATCAGGTGGACACCGAAGCGCGACACCACGGGGTCGCTGATCTGGCCCGGCGTGAGCCGGTCCATGGCTTCCTCGAACTCGGGCACGAACTGGCCGGGGCGCGACCAGCCGAGGTCGCCGCCTTCCTTGGCGCTCGCGTCCTGCGAGTTGTCGCGCGCCAGGCCGGCGAAATCGGCGGTGCCGGCCTGCACGCGGCGCTTGAATTCCTGCAGCTGGGCCACCGCCTGCGCGGTCGTGCGCTTGGGGTCGTTCAGTAGCAGGATGTGGCGCACCTGGGTCTGGGTGATGGACGCATCCGACGAGCCCACCTGCGCCTTGGTCAGCACCTTGAGCACGTGGAAGCCGGCGCCCGAGCGCACGGGCCCGGCGATGCCGTTCACCGCGGTCGATTGCGTGGCCTCGACGAACACCGGCGGGTAGCGGTCGGCGCTGCGCAGGCCGAGCGCGCCGCCGTTGGCGCGGTCGGGCGAGTCGGAGTTCTCGCGCACCAGCTTGGCGAAGTCTTCGCCGCTGCGCGCGCGCTGTGCGAGGTCGGTGGCCTTCTTCTGTGCGGTCGCGACCTGCGCCTCGGTGGCGTTCTCGGGCACGGCCACCAGCAACTGGGCGATGTTGAGGTTGAGCAGGGCGTTGTTCTTGACGGCGCTCTCGCGCTGGTCGCGCAGGTACTCGTCGGCCTCGGTGTCGCTGATCTTGACCTTGGACTCGACCTCGCGGTCGCGCAGGCGCGTGAGCAGCAGCTGGTCGCGCAGGTCGTTGCGGAACTCGCGCGGCGAGATGCCTTCGGCCGCCACGCGGCTGCGCAGCTCGGTGAGGCTGATCTCGTTCTGGCGGGCCACGGTCTGCTCGGCCTGGTCGATCGCCACGTCATCGACCTTGATGCCGTTTTCCTTCGCCAGCTGCAGCTGCGCACGCTCGGTGATCAGGCGCTCCAGCACAAGGCGCGTGAGTTCGGCGCGCGGCACGCGCTCGGCGTCCGGGTTCTCGCGGATCAGGCGCGTGACACGCGACTGCACCTCGGTGTTGGTGATCGGCTCGGAGTTGACCAGCGCCACGATGTACTCGGCCGCGCGCTGCACCGGCGCCGCCGCGGGACCGGCCGGGCGCGCCGCCGGCGGCACGATCCGGGGACCGGCACGCATGATGTCCGTGATGCCGCTGCCGGAACGAAAGCCCTGTGCGCCGGCCGTTGCGGCGATGGTCGCAAGGCAACCCAGGGTGATGAGGGAACGGATGTGTTTCATGGCGTGAACGGTCGTCGTTTCAGTCGTAATTGGTGAAGCGGCTCGGCGCTTCGGTCGGTTGACGCAGCGGCTGGTAGCGCTGGATGTTCTGTCGCAGCGCCTGCATCGGACTCGATCCGATGCTGGAAAAACCGACGAATTCGAGCTGGAACATGATGCGGGTGTTGGCCGTCACCTGGCCGGTGGTGATGCGCTGCAGCACCACGCGGCTGATCCAGCAGCAGCCGTCGTACTCGACCCCGAGCACGCCGTCCGTGAGCTTCTTGTCCTGCAGGCTGTAGTTCAGGCGGCCCACGGCGTACCAGCGGCCGCCGCCTTCGCCCTTGCCCGGCCCGAGGTCCTTGCCCTTGTCGCCCCACAGGTCGTTGAGCGGCCATTGCCAGCCGAAGTCGATCGACTTGTTGCCGTCGGTGGCCGTGGGCGTGCTCGGCGCCTGGTAGCGGAAGGCAGCGCTGAGGTTGCGGTACGGGCCCGGGTTGTATCGCGCGCTGATCGCGCTGCGCGTGGAACGGCGCGAATCGGGGTTGTACTGGAGCAGCGTGTCCAGGCTCCACTTGGGCGTCCAGTTGATCTGGGCGCCCAGCAGCAGGTCGCTGGTGCGGTCGGTGACCGGCGCGACGCCCGGCAGCGTGACTTTCTGGTCAGCGAAACGGAAGCGCTGCGCGATGCCGAAGCGTACGGCTTCCACGCCGGTGCCCGGGTCGATCAGGCGGGACGTGACGCCCAGCGTGAGCGCGTTGGTGTCCGAGATGCGGTCCGCGCCCGAGAACGCGTTCTCGGTGTAGATGGTCGCAAAGCTGAAGTCGTTGGCGGCCGAGTCGTAGTTCGGCAGCATGCTCTGGTTGCGGTACGGCGTGTACACGTAGTACGCGCGCGGCTCCAGCGTCTGGCGGAAGGCGCGGCCGAAGTAGCTGGCGTCGCGCTCGAAGACCAGGCCGCTGTCCAGGCTGAAGGTCGGCACGACGCGGTTCGACGAGGTCGGGAAGAAGTACAGCTGGCTCGGGTTGTACGGCATCCCGCTCACGTAGTCGATGCCGTTGACCGACACCTTCGGAATGGACGACTGCGGCAGGTAGTAGTTGTACGAGGTCGCGTGCAACTGCAGCTTGGGGATGACGAACGAGCTCGGCGTGAGGAACGGCCGGCTGATCGCCGCCTGCGCGAACACGCGGTCGCCGTCGGGCTGCGACTGCTGGATGAGGTCGAAGCCGGGCTGGCCGGCCAGGATGCTGTTGACGCGAAAACGCGAGTAGTCGGTGTTCAGCGAAACGTCGAAGCCGTGCCAGTCGTACTTGGCGTAGTTGGCCGTGATCTGCGGCACACGGTCGTACGAGGGCACGACCGGCGACAGGTTGTACTGCAGCGTCTGGTAGCGCAGGGCGCGCACGGCGCCGCTCCAGTCGCCCTTGGACCAGTTCAGCGAGGCATCGTTCGGCAGCTGGCGCTGCGCCAGCGTCGGCGTGCGCGTGAAGTCACGCCAGTAGTCGTTGTCGCTGACGCGGTTGATGTTGAGGCTGGCGGACAGCGAATCCAGGCCCAGGGCCTTGGCATCGAAGTCGTGGTGGTGGTTGAGCCACAGGCCCCAGCGCTTGCTGCTGTCGGGCGGCTTGCCGAAGTTCAGGTCCTTGAGCGCGATCTCGCCGTTGTTCAGCTTCTGAAGCTGCTCGGCGCGCGCCTCGTTGTAGCGCTGGCCCACGAGGCGGTCGCTGCCCATCAGGTCCAGGCGGATGCTGCCGCTGTAGTCCTTCTCGAGGTAGCGGAATTCGCTGGCCAGGTTGAGCCCGCGCTTGCTCATCAGCGTGGGCGTGAAGGTGGCGTCGCGGTTGGGCGCGATGTTCCAGTAGTAGGGCTGTGCGACCTCGAAGCCGTTGGTGTTGTCCAGTCCGATGGTCGGCGGCAGCAGGCCGCTCTTGCGCTCGTTCGACAGCGGGAAGGTCACGCGCGGGATCGGCGGCGTCGTGATGCCCATGAAGCTCATGCGCGCATCGATGGCGACGCCCTCGTTTTCCTCGGTGTCGGTGGTCAGCGTGGCCGCGGTCAGCAGCCAGGCCGGCATCCAGCCGGGGAAGTCCTCGCGGCGGCAGGTGGTGTAGCTGGCGCGCCGCGCGATCGAGACGTTGGAGTCGACGAAGTCGATGCGCTCGGCCTCGCCGTGGCCGCCGGTCGCGAGGAAGCGGTAGCGCACGTTGTTGAAGAAACCCTCGAAGGTCTCGAGCTTGAGTTCCAGCTCGGGGCCTTCGTACACGTTGCCGGCCTGGTTGACCCGCACATTGCCGGTGGCCTTGGCGCGGTCGTCCGGCTGGTAATACTCAAGGCGGTCGGCCGTGATGGCGACCGGGCCACGGCGCAGCGTGGCGTTGCCCTCGACCACGGTCTCGAGGTCGGGGCGGCCGGAAATGCGGTCGCCGGTGACGAGGCTGGGCAGTTGGCTGCGTTGCACGGGCGTCAGCGTCTCGGTGAGCAGCGGCGTGCGCTTCAGCGTGAGCGGTCCCTCAAGCACACCGGCTTGCTGGGCAAAGGCGCCATGCGCGTGCAGCAGCGCCAGCGACAGCACGGCCAGTGGCAGCGGCGGGCTCGAACGTCGCAAGGCAGCGCGTGGGGTCGTAGGCATCGATTCGGAACGAAAAATCGTCGGGACGGCGCGGCAAGCCGGCGGGTTGCGGGGTCCGGCAGCCACCCCGCCCGGTCGGATCGACCTCGAGCAGGGGTGCCGCGCCAGGCGGATTTGTAGAATTGATTATCCATGACAGCACCTTCGACCCCGGCGTCCACGACCCCACACCCCGACCAGGCCATTCTCTGGACAGATCCGCAGCGGGCCGAAGCGTTCCGGGGCTGGCTGGCCGGCATTGCCGACACCCGGCAACTGCGACCGGACACCGTCCGGCTGGCCTCGGCCGACGCGAGCTTTCGCCGCTACTTCCGCCTCGACACCACTGACGGCGGCACGCGCATCGTGATGGATGCGCCTCCCGACAAGGAAAACAGCGCCCCCTTCGTGCAGGTGGCACAGCTGATGACCGAGGCCGGCGTGACGGCGCCGCAGGTGCTCGAATGGGACCGCGACCACGGCTTCCTGCTGCTCGACGACCTGGGCCGCCAGACCATGCTCGACGTGATCGATCCGGCCCGCCCGGACGCCAACCGGCCGCTCTACGACCTGGCCATCGACGCGCTGATCCGCTGGCAGCTGGCCTCCAGGCCCGGCGTGCTGCCACCCTATGACCGGGCCCTACTCGAGCGCGAACTGGCGCTCTTCCCCGAGTGGTACATCGGCAAGCACCGCGGCGTGGCCGTGGAAGGCCAGCTGAAGGAGCGGCTGGACCGCGCCTTCGCGCTGATCGTCGAGAACAACCTCGCGTCGCCGAGCGTGTACGTGCACCGCGACTTCATGCCGCGCAACCTGATGGTGGGCGACGATGCCGGCCAGCCGCTGGGCGTGCTCGACTTCCAGGACGCCGTCTACGGCCCGATCACCTACGACATCGCCAGCCTGATGCGCGACGCCTTCCTCAGCTGGGACGAGGAGTTCGTGCTCGACATCACCATCCGCTACTGGACCGCCGCGCGCAAGGCCGGGCTGCCGGTCGACGAGGACTTCGGCGCCTTCTATCGCGCGGTCGAATGGATGGGTCTGCAGCGCCACCTCAAGGTGGCCGGCATCTTCGCGCGCCTCACGCTGCGCGACGGCAAGCCGCGCTACCTGGCCGACACACCTCGCTTCATCGCTTACATCCGCGCCACCGCCAGCCGCTACATCGAGCTGAAGCCGCTGTTGCGCGTGATCGACGAGGTCGAGGGCACCACGGCCGTCACCGGCTTCGCCTACGGCCGAGTCTGAAGAGAAACTGAAAAAAGCCGAAAAAGAAAATCGCTGTAGCGTCCGCACCACGGGCGCCGTCAGCTCCTGATCTCATAGCATGCCCCGTTTTCACTGCTCCGTGCCGCTGACCGCCGGCGCCAGCCTGGCGCTGCCGCCGGGCGCCGCGCGCCATGTGCAGGTGCTGCGCATGCAGCCCGGCGACACGCTCACCCTGTTCGACGGCGCGGGCGGCGAGTACGCCGCGACGGTCGAGCGCATGGGCCGCAGCGAGGTCGCTGTGACGGTCGGCGACCACACGCCCGTCGAGCGCGAAGCGGCCCGCGCCGTGCACTTGGCGGTCGGCATGCCGGCCAACGAGCGCATGGACTGGCTGGTCGAGAAAGCCACCGAACTCGGCGTGACCAGCATCCAGCCGCTGGCCACGGCGCACGGCGTGCTGCGCCTGTCGGGCGAGCGCGCCGAGAAGAAGCGGGCGCACTGGGAAGCCATCGCCGTTGCGGCCTGCGAGCAGTGCGGTCGCAATCGCGTGCCGGTGATCCATCCGGTGCAGTCCTTCGCAGGCTGGCTCGACAGCGCTGCCGCCGCGGATACGGCAGCGACGCGACTGGTGCTGAGCTTGGCCGACGGCACGCGCGCCGTCACCGCCGTGGCCGCAGAGACACCCACCGCGCAACCGGCGTTCGTGCTGAGCGGCCCCGAAGGCGGTCTCAGCGCCACCGAGGAGCAGGACGCCATCGCGCGCGGCTTCGCACCGGCCACGCTCGGCGCGCGGGTGCTGCGCGCAGAAACCGCGGCACTCGCGGCGCTGGTGTCGCTCGTCGGCGCCTGAGCGGTTCGGGGGGTGTTTTCCGCGAGGCGCACACCGGGCGCCTGCGGAACAATGGCCGCTTCGTTTTTTCCTTGTTCAATCCGCCTCCCGGAAGGACCGCTCCCCCATGCCTCGTTCATCCCGCGCGTTTCGTCTCGCCCCCCTCGTCCTGGCCGCGCTGTGCGCCATGCCCGCCGTTCACGCCCAAAGCCAGGCCGTTGCGCCCACACCGGCGCAGGTCAGCCCCGCGGTCGATCAGGCCTACACCCAGCTCATGGCGTCGCCCGCGATCCGCAAGCTGCTGGAATCGGTCAAGGCCGACCACGAACGCACGGTCGAAGAACTGAAGACGCTGACCGAGATCGAGGCGCCGCCCTTCAAGGAACAGAAGCGCGCCGAAGCCTTCCTGGCACGCCTGAAAGCGCTCGGCCTGCCCGACGCGAAGATCGACGCCGAGGGCAACGTGATCGGCCTGCGCAAGGGCACGGGCAACGGCCCCAAGCTGCTCATTTCGGCGCACCTGGACACCGTCTTTCCGGCCGGCACCGACGTCAAGGTGAAGGAGCGCGACGGCAAGCTCTTCGCGCCCGGCATCGGTGACGACACGCGCGGCCTGTCGGTGCTGCTGTCATGGCTCAAGGTGCTCAACGACAACAAGATCCAGACCGTGGGCGACCTGATGATCGTCGCCAACGTCGGCGAGGAAGAGCTGGGCAACCTGCGCGGCATGAAGGCCATCTTCCGCGACCACCTGGACATCGACGGCATGGTCGGCCTCGAGCCCTCGCCCGACGGCCATGTGCTGGTGCTCGGCACCGCGAGCCATCGCTACGAAGTCACCTTCAAGGGCCCGGGCGGCCACAGCTTCGGCGCCTTCGGGCAGGTGCCCAGCGCGATCCACGGCATGGGCCGCGCCATCGCCAAGATCGCCGAGGTGCGCACGCCGAGCTTCCCCAAGACCACCTTCACCGTCGGCACCGTCGGCGGCGGCACCTCGGTGAACACCATCGCGCCCGATGCGCGCATGGCCATCGACATCCGCTCGGACGACATGGCCTCGCTGCTCGAGACCGAGAAGAAGATCCTCGCCACGCTCGACGAGGCCGTGGCGGAAGAGAACAAGCGCTGGAACGTGAGCAGCCTGAGCGTGAGCACCAAGCTCATCGGCGACCGCCCGGGTGGCCGCACGGCGCCCGACTCGGTGATCGTCGAGGCCGCCACACGTGCCAACAGTGCTTTCGGCCACAAAACGCTGCTGCGCGGCGGCAGCACGGATGCGAACGTTCCCATTTCGCTGGGCATCCCGGCCATCATCATCGGCGGCGGCGGCAAGTCGGGCGGATTCCACTCGCTGGCCGAGTCGATTGACGTGACAGATGCATGGAAAGGCGCGCAGAATTCGCTCGTCACCGTGCTCGGCCTGGTCGGTGTGCAGGGCGTCAGCCCCGCGCTCCTGCCGAAACGCGCAGCACGCAGCAAGTAATTTGTCACGTTGCCAGTTCGAAAGTGGCCGCGCCACTTTCGGCAAGCGGGTCGCCACATTGGAAAATGTGAGCGTTTCTGTCACACACCAAGGAATGGTCATGGGGTTGCTCGATTCGGTACTCGGTCAGGTGCTAGGAGGCGCTGCACAACAGCAGCAACCGCAAGGCGGTGGCCTCGGGGGATTGGGAGATCTCGGAAGCCTCGCCGGCGCCCTGGGCGGCCTGCTTGCCAACAACGGCGGGCAGGGCGGCCTCGGCGGCATGGTCTCGAAATTCGAGCAGGCGGGCATGGGCGACGTGATCGGCTCCTGGATCGGCAACGGTGAAAACAAGCCGGTGTCGGGCGATCAGCTGCAGAACGCGCTGGGCGGCGACACGATCGCCGCCATCGCTTCCAAACTCGGCATCAACGCACAAATGCTGCTGCCGATGCTGGCCACCATGCTGCCGGCCCTCATCAACCAGCTCACGCCGCAGGGCAAGGTGCCCGAGCAAGGCCTCGGCAACCAGGACGACCTCCTGGGCTCGCTCAGCGGACTGCTTCAAGGCAACAAGCCGACCTGACCTGCCACCCGGCGAATTTCATTCTCAGAATTCCGGCGCCCGCGAGGGCGCTTTTTTTTGGCCGGCGCCTTGCCTTCGTCGCCCAATCGCGTAGAACCGCGCCCCATGAATCGCAATCTGTGGCTCCTGGCCATCTGCCAGGGCCTGCTCCTGACCAACAACGTCACCTTCATCGCCATCAACGGCCTCGTGGGCCTGGGCATCGCACCGCAGGGCTGGATGGCCACGCTGCCGGTGATGGGCTATGTGGTGGGCGGCGCGCTGAGCACGGGGCTGGTGGCGCGCACGCAGCAGCGCTTCGGCCGCCGCGGTTCGTTCCAGATCGGGCTGGCGGTGGCGGTCGGCTCGGCGCTGCTGTGCGCCTACGCGGCGTCCTCGAAGAACTTCTGGCTGCTGTGCTTCGCCACCGTGGTCGCCGGCTACTACAACGCCAACGCCGGGCTCTACCGTTTCGCGGCGGCCGAACTGGCACTGCCGACCTGGCGCGAGAAGGCCGTGTCGATGGTGATGGCCGGGGGCCTGATCGGCGCGGTGGCGGGGCCGAACCTGGCGACCTTCACGCGCGAAGCGCTCTCCGTGCCCTTCGCCGGCGCCTACATCGCGCTGGCGGCGGTGGCGCTGCTCTCGATGGCGGTGATGCACTTCATCGAATTCCCGCCCTCGCCGACCCGCAAGGAAGCGGGCGGCGGCAGGCCGCTGGGCGAGATCATGCGCCAGCCCGTGTTCATCGTGTCGGCCGCCGCGGGCGCGCTGAGCTACGGCGTGATGAACCTGCTGATGGCCGCCACGCCCATCGCGATGCAGATCTGCAGCCTGCCGTTTTCCGACGCAGCGCTGGTGCTCGAATGGCACGTGATCGGCATGTTCGCGCCGGGCTTCTTCACCGGCCACCTGATCCGCCGCTTCGGCGCGCTGCCGGTGATGGGGGTGGGGCTGGCGCTCAACCTCGGCTGCATCGTGGTGGCGCTGTCGGGCGTGGACCTGCACCACTTCCTGGTCGCGCTGTTCCTGCTGGGCGTGGGCTGGAATTTCCTGTTCACCGGCAGCACGACGCTGTCGCTCACGGCCTACACGGCCGAGGAGCGCGACCGCGCCCAGGGCGCGCTCAACTTCTGCGTGTTCGCGACGCTGGCGCTGACCTCGTTCGCGTCGGGCGTGCTGGTGACCACGCAGGGCTGGCAGCTGCTGAACTACGGCTCGCTGGTGCCGGTGGCCCTGACCGGCGCCGCGCTGCTTTGGCTCGCGCAGACGCAACGCCGGCGTGCGCCGGTGGCCAAGGCCTGAGCCTCAGGCCACGCGCGCGGGAACAGCCGCCGCCGGAAACCGCCGGTCGAGCCAGCGCTGCAGCGTGTCGAACACGGGCTCCGCATCGAGCTCGTTGAAGAGCTCGTGGTACAGCGCGTCGAAGCACTTCGCCTCGACGTTGCCGCTGGGCGCCGCGGCCGCCGCGAAGGCGCGGCTCGCGGCCGGCCGCACGAGCCGGTCGTCGCCCGCGTAGATCAGCAGCGTGGGCACCGGCCAGCGCGCCGCGTGCTGCTGCACGGTGGCGCCTTCGTACGCGAGGAAGCGCGCCAGCCGGCTGCCGATGCGGTCGTGCGTGAGCGGATCGTCGCGGTAGGCCTGCACCACCACCGGGTCGTGCGAGAGGTAGTTGTCGTCGAGCCCGTTGCCCACGCGCAGGTTGGGCGCGATGCGTGGCAGCACCGCCAGCAGCATCTTCTGTAAACCGTTCAGCCCCGGATCGAGCCCCGGCGACGACAGCACCAGCGCATCGACCGGCCGCACGCCGCGCGCCACCAGGCTCGCGGCAACCAGGCCGCCCAGGCTGTGGCCCAGCAGCACCAGCGGCACGCCGGGGTTCTCGCGGCGCGCATCGTCGATCACCAGCGCCAGGTCGTCGACCAGCCGCAGTTCGCTGGGCAGGCCGCCGCGCGCACCGGTGGATTCGCCGTGCCCGTGGTGGTCGTGCGCCCAGACCGCGAAGCCCCAGCCGTGCAATTGCTTGGCCAGGCCGTGGTAGCGCCCCGCGTGCTCGCCCAGCCCGTGCACCACGACCACCACGGCGCGGGGCCTGCCGGCGGCGGGCAGCCGCCGCAGCGCCAGCGTCTCGCCGTCCGGCGTGGACAGCGACACGCGGTGCGGCAGGGGCAGCGCGTCGCTCATTGGTGCGCCCTTGGCGCTGCGCGCCGTCCCGCCAAGCGGGAGCGAGCTTGCTTGGGGCGGCCCGGCGCGGCGCTCAAGCCGCCACCGGCTCCGCAGCCGCGGCGCGGTGCGCCACCGGCAGGGCGGCGATGACCTCGGCCACGGCGGCCGTCAGCTTCTTGGCATAGGGCACGTGCAGGAACTCGTTGGGGCCGTGCGCGTTGCTCTTCGGGCCCAACACGCCGCAGACCATCATCTGCGCCGTCGGGAAGCCGGCGCTCAGCATGTTCATCAGCGGGATCGTGCCGCCCTGGCCGATGTAGCCGCAGGAGGCGCCGAAGTGCGCGCGCGAGGCCTTGTTGAGCGCGTCCTCGAACCACGGCGTGATGGTGGGGGCGTTCCAGCCGGTGGCGCCGCCGCCGCTTTCGAAGGTGACGCGCGCCTGGTAGGGCGCGTTGTCCTCGAGCAGGGCCTTGAGCTTTTGCACCGTCTCGGCCGCATCGACCAGCGGCGGCAGGCGCAGCGAGAGCTTGAAGGCGGTGTAGGGGCGCAGCACGTTGCCCGCGTCCTTCAGGGCCGGGAAGCCTTCGGCGCCGGTGACCGACAGCGTGGGCTTCCAGGTGCGGTTGAGCAGGGCCTCGACCGGGTCGGTGGTGGTCGGCAGCGCGAACATGGTCGAGCCGCCGCAGTCGTAGTGCGCCCACGGGAAGCGCTTGTAGACCTCGTCGCCGAGGATGGCCGCGGTGGCCTTGGCCTGCGCGAGCCGGTCGGCCGGCACTTCGCAATGGAAGCTGGCGGGCAGCAGGCGGCCGGTGGCGCTGTCTTCGAGGCGGTCGAGCACCTGCCGCATGATGCGGAAGCTCGAGGGCACCAGGCCCGAGGCGTCGCCCGAGTGGATGCCTTCGGTCAGCACCTCGACCTTGAGCGTGCCGCTGGCCATGCCGCGCAGCGAGGTCGTGAGCCACAGCTGGTCGTAGTTGCCGGCGCCCGAATCCAGGCAGATCACCAGCTCGACCTCGCCCAGGCGCGGACGCAGCGCGTCGACGTAGGGCAGCAGGTCGTAGGAGCCGCTTTCCTCGCAGGTCTCGATGAGGCCGACGATGCGCGGGTGCGCCACGCCCTGGGCCTTGAGCGCCTGCAGCGCGGCCACGCTGGCGTACACGGCGTAGCCGTCGTCGGCACCGCCGCGGCCGTAGAGCAGGCCGTTCTCGTACTTGGGCGTCCACGGGCCGAGGTCGTTGCGCCAGCCGGTGAATTCGGGTTGCTTGTCGAGGTGGCCGTACATGAGCACGGTCTCGGTCATGTTCGTGCCGGTGGCCGGCACTTCGAAGAACAGCACCGGCGTGCGGCCTTCCAGGCGCACGATCTCCAGCTTCAGGCCCTCGACCTTCTGCGCCTCGACCCAGGCCGCGGCGTTGCGCAGCACGGTCTCCAGGTAGCCGTTGGCCGACCAGTCCTTGTCGAAGCCGGGCGACTTGGCGGGGATGGCGATGTAGTCGGTGAGTTGCTTGACGATGTCGCCGTCCCATCGGGCGGTGACATCAGAGAGGGCGCGCGTCGCGTCGAGCGTGCCGGCGGGCATTTCACGGTGCAGGGGGGCGTTCATCGGGGGATTCTCCGCGGGGACGAAAAAAACGCATTTTGCGCCTCGCGGCGAGCGCGCGTAGAGTGCGGGCGATCTCAAAACCCGGAGCGCAATGTGAGCAAGGCAACATCGACGCGGATCAAGGTGGGGATCGGCGGCTGGACCTACGAGCCCTGGCGCGACAACTTCTACCCCAAGGGCCTCGCTCACGCGAAGGAGTTGAACCACGCCAGCCGGCAGGTCAGCGCCATCGAGATCAACGGCACCTACTACAGCACCTTCAAGCCCGAGACCTTCCGCAAGTGGCGCGACGACACGCCCGACGACTTCGTGTTCTCGATGAAGGCCTCGCGCTTCACCACCAACCGCAAGGTGCTGGCGACCGCGGGCGAGTCGATCCAGCGCTTCATCGACAGCGGCGTGGCCGAGCTGGGCGACAAGCTCGGGCCGATCGTCTGGCAGTTCATGCCGACCAAGCAGTTCGATGCGGAAGACTTCGAGGCATTCCTGGAGCTGCTGCCCAAGAAGGAAGGCAGCCGCGTGCTGCGTCACGTGATGGACGTGCGCCACGAGAGCTTCATCACGCCCGCCTACAAGGCGCTCGCGAAGAAGCACAAGGTGTCGACCGTGTTCACCGACGCCGACAAGTTTCCATCGTTCGAGGAGCCCGAAGGCGACGTCGCCTATGCGCGGCTCATGATGGCCGACGCGTCGCTCGCGACCGGCTACGCGCCCAAGGCGCTGGACACCTGGGCCGCGCGCGCGCAAGGCTGGACCACGACGCCGAAGGCGCGCGACGTGTTCGTGTATTTCATCAACGGCGCCAAGGAGAGAGCCCCGGCCGCGGCCGGGGCCTTGCTGCAGCGCCTGGGGTGGGCGCCGCCGGCTGCAGACGCAGCAATGGCCGCCGCCGCGGACAAGCCGAAGCCGGCGGCCAAGAAGGCCCCACCGAAAAAGAAAGCGCCCTGATCGACGGTCGTCAGACCGGGCGCATCAGGTGCCTCAGGCGGCGGCCTGCAGCGACGGCTTGGCGCCGAAGCTGATTTCGCCGGACAGCTGGCCGCCTTCTTCGATCACGATCTTGCCGTAGCGGATCTTGCCGGTGACCTTGCCGGTCGAGTGGATGACGAGCTTCTCGCGCACGGTGAGGTTGCCGTCGAACACGCCGCGGATCTCGGCGATGTCGATCTCGGCCGAGCCCTTGAACTCGCCCTGTTCGGCGATCTGCATCAGGCGCGAATCCATCGTCGCCTCGACCAGGCCTTCGACCACGAGCGTGTCGCAATCGGTGATCTCGACGCCCTTGAGCTTGATGTTCGGGCCGACGGTGAGCTTGCTGCCGCCTTCCTTGGCAGCAGGAGCGGCCGCCGGGGCCAGGCCGGCCTGCGCGGTCAACGAGGAGGGATTGACGGGAGTGCCCGAGAGATTGGTGCCCGAACCAACCAGCGGTGCGGGACGGGACGTCAGCGAATCGGTGTCACGATCGCGCTTGCCGAAAAAGGGGGACTGTGTGGCCAATGGGGAGCTCCTCAAGAAAGGGGACTATCGTAAGAACGCACTCACGGCATGCGGCACTTCATTGCGCAATAAGCGTAACTGAATAAGTCGCCCGGGGCCCCTGACAATGCCCCGCATGACCCGCCTGATCCGACCGAACATCGAAGCCCTGTCCACGCCCGCCGCCACCGACTCGCGGTTCGACAAGCCTGCGCGCGGCTGGCGGCGCACGCTGTTCACCGTGATCTTCGAGGCCGACACCCCCGCCGGCCTGTGGTTCGACCTGACGCTGATCGCGGTGATCGTGATGAGCGTGCTGGTCGTCATCCTGGACAGCGTGCAGTCGATCCGCGACCAGTGGCGGCCTCTGTTCAATGCCCTCGAATGGGTGTTCACGATTCTCTTCACGCTGGAGTACATCGCGCGGCTGTGTTGCGTGAACAAGCCGCTGCGCTACGCGCTGAGCTTCTACGGCGTGATCGACCTGCTGGCGCTGCTGCCGACTTTTCTCGTGGCCTTCGCGCCCGAGCTGGCGTACCTGATCGACGTGCGCATCCTGCGGCTGCTGCGCGTGTTCCGCATCTTCAAGCTGTCGCGCTATTCGGTGGAGTACCGCGCGCTGGTGTCGGCGGTGGCATCGAGCCGCCGAAAGATCACGGTGTTCGTGGGCTTCGTGATGCTCGTGGTGCTGGTGATGGGCACGCTGATGTACGTGGTCGAAGGCCCGACGCACGGCTTCACCAGCATTCCGGTGGCGATCTACTGGGCCATCTCCACCATGGCCACGGTCGGCTTCGGCGACCTCGTGCCCAAGACCGACCTGGGCCGCGCGATCGCCTCCGTGATGATGCTGCTGGGCTGGGGCGTGCTGGCCGTGCCCACCGGCATCGTCACGGCCGAGATGACGCGGCGCGGCGTCGACGACGACCTGGCGGAGCCGATCGCGCTCGCGTCGCGTGGCGTGCTCGCGCTGGCGGCGCAGCCGGCTTCAGGCAAGGCGCCGGCGAAGCGGCTCACGCCGTCGGCCAGACGACGCGCCCTTGCGCAGCATCGTCGAGGCGCGCGATGAAGGCGTCGGCCTCGGGCGCGGGCAGCGCGAAGGCCAAGCGCACGTCGTCGCCGTGCTGCACGTCTTCCAGCACCGCGCCGATGGCGGCCAGCTCGCGCCGCACCAGCCCCTCGAGCGCGTAGGGCACGGCGCACTGCAAGTGGCGCTGGCGCACGAGCGGCACCAGCGTGGCGCCGAGCAGGGCCTGGGCCACGGCGTCGGTGTAGGCGCGCACGAGGCCGCCGGCACCGAGCTTCACGCCGCCGAAGTAGCGCACCACGGTGGCGAGCGCGCCTTCCACCTGCTGGTGGCGCAGCACCTCGAGCATGGGGCGCCCGGCCGTGCCGCCGGGCTCGCCATCGTCGTTCGCGGCCGACTGGCCGCCGGCCATCAGGGCCCAGCACACGTGCGCGGCGCCCGGGTGTTCGGCGCGCAGCGAGGCGACCACCGCCAGCGCGGCCGGGCGGTCGGGCACCGGTTGCACGCAGCCGATGAAGCGGCTTTTCTTGATGAGCAGGTCGCTGTGAACCGGCTGCGCGAGCGTGAAGCTCATTCCGACCCGATGTCCGTGCGGTGCAGGGGCGGCGTGCTCAGCCGCCCCGCTCGAACTTGAACACCGCCGTGCTGGCGCGCGCGTTGGGCAGCCAACGCACGTCGCGCCCGTTCTGCAGGCCGAAGGCGTCGAGCACGCGCAGGTTGTTCTTGCCGGCCAGCACCTCGAAGTCCTTGTAGGTGCCGACGCGGATGTTGGGCGTGTCGTACCACTGGTAGGGCAGGCGGCGCGTCACGGGCATGCGCCCGCGCGCCACGCTCAGTCGATTGGGCCAGTGCGCGAAATTGGGAAAGGCGACGATGCCGAAGCGGCCCACGCGCGCGGTCTCGCGCAGCATGACCTCGGCGTTGCGCAGGTGCTGCAGCGTGTCGATCTGCAGCACCACGTCGAAGGTGGCGTCGTCGAACATCGCCAGGCCTTCGTCGAGGTTGAGCTGGATCACGTCGACGCCGCGGCGGATGCACTGCAGCACGTTGCCGTCGGCGATCTCCACGCCGTAGCCGGTGCAGCCGCGCTCGCGCTGCAGCAGGTCGAGCAGGGCGCCGTCGCCGCAGCCCAGGTCGAGCACGCGCGAGCCCTTCGGCACGAGCTCGGCGATCAGTCGTTGATGTGCAAGGTCGCTCATTGGAATTCCTTGGCGACGCGTTCGAAGTACGAGCGCACCACGCCCATGTAGCGCACGTCGTCGAGCAGGAAGGCGTCGTGGCCGTGCGGCGCGTCGATCTCGGCGTAGCTCACGTTGCGGCGGTTGTCGAGCAGCGCCTTCACGATCTCGCGGCTGCGCGCGGGCGAGAAGCGCCAGTCGGTCTTGAAGCTCACGAGCAGGAACTTGGCCGTGGCCTGCGCGAGCGCGGTGCTGAGCTGGCCGCCGTGGTGGCGCGCAGGGTCGAAGTAGTCGAGCGCGCGGGTGATCAGCAGGTAGGTGTTGGCGTCGAAGTACTCGCTGAACTTGTCGCCCTGGTAGCGCAGGTAGCTTTCGATCTGGAACTCGATGTCCTGCGTGGAATAGCGGTAGTCGAGCCCCGCCACCTCGCCCTCGACGGCGCTGCGCAAAATGCGCCCGAACTTGGCGTTCATCACGTCGTCGCTCAGGTAGGTGATGTGGCCGATCATGCGAGCGATGCGCAGGCCGCGCTTGGGCACCACGCCGTATTCGTAGAAGTGGCCGCCGTGGAAGTCGGGGTCGGTCACGATGGCGCGGCGTGCCACCTCGTTGAAGGCGATGTTCTCGGCCGTGAGGTTGGGCGCGCTGGCCACCACCACGGCGTGGCGCACGCGGTCGGGGTACTGCAGCGTCCACGACAGCGCCTGCATCCCGCCGAGGCTGCCGCCCATCACGGCCGCGAGCGTGCGGATGCCGAGCGCATCGAGCAGCGCCGCCTGGGCGTCGACCCAGTCTTCGACCGTGACCACCGGGAAGTCGGCGCCGTAGACGCGGCCGTTGGCGGGGTTCACGTGCATCGGCCCGGTCGAGCCGAAGCAGGAGCCGAGGTTGTTGACGCCGATCACGAAGAAGCGGTCGGTGTCCAGCGGCTTGCCCGGGCCCACCATGTTGTCCCACCAGCCCTCGGAGCGGGCCTGGCCCTCGTACACGCCCGCGACGTGGTGCGAGGCGTTGAGCGCATGGCACACCAGCACCGCGTTGCTGCGCTCGGCGTTGAGGGTGCCGTAGGTTTCGTAGGCGAGCGTGTAGCCGCTGATCGAGGCGCCGCTGCGCAGGGCCAGCGGGCCTGCGAACTGCATCGACTGCGGGGTGACGACCAAAGGTGATGGCGACGACATGAATGAAAAAACCCGGCCTCGCCAAAAACGAGCCGGGTTCGGCAGCCGTCTTTAGCAGAATTTATAAAGCGCCCGCAAGCTGAAGCAAATCGGCGCAGGGCAAGTATAGCCCCGTGACTTTTTCCTGCTACCAGCCGACGATCATCACGACGCCCAGCACCAGGAAGATCGCCGCCGAGATGCCGTGCACGAGCTTGATCGGCACGCGCCGCACGATCTTGTCGCCCAGCCAGACGACCGGCGCATTGGCCAGCATCATGCCCAGCGTGGTGCCGACGACGACCCAGGCGTAGTCCTGCGTGAAGCGGGCGGCCAGCATGACGGTGGCGATCTGGGTCTTGTCGCCCATCTCGGCCAGGAAGAAGGCGATCACCGTGGTGCCGAAGACGCCGAACTTCGAGACGCCGGGGGCGTCGTCTTCATCGAGCTTGTCGGGAATCAGCATCCAGACGGCCATGGCGATGAACGAGCCGCCCAGGATCCAGCGCAGCACCTCGGGGCCGAGCCAGCGCGTGATGTAGTTGCCGACCGCGCCGGCCAGCGCGTGGTTGATGACCGTGGCGACAAAGATGCCGAGCACGATCGGCCAGGGTTTCCTGAAGCGCGCGGCCAGCAAAAGGGCCAGGAGTTGGGTCTTGTCGCCCATTTCGGCGAGCGCGACCACGCCCGTTGCAACGAGAAAAGCTTCCATGATGGATGTGGGGTTCCTTGGGCCGAAGGACGCAATTGACCGCACAACACCTTCGGCCATATTCCCGAAGTTGTGCGGTCAAAGGTCTCGCCAGGTGTGTTCACTGCACGCGCCATGTCCTCGTGGGGCAAGGACAAGTCTGTTGACGCGGGCCCTTCTCGTATGCGGAAGGCGGCTACTCCCCAATGACCGGCGAATTGTAGCCGCATCGTCAATTCCCCCGGCTCAAACAGGTAGGCGTGCGCTAACTTCTACTAGTTTCGAAAGGTGCTACCTCAAGACGCAAATTCCTGCTTGCTTTTTTGATATTTCACCCATAATGCACGAGCATCCCTCTTGATTTTGGGCGGGAGCAATTCGGTGATCGGTCAGTTTCGCGCGGCTCGGCGGCTCTCGTTTGAGTGATGCTTTCGGGACTCCATCGCTTTTCTTGATGTGTTTATAGGAGTCCCTTGATGGGCAACAAACTCTACGTCGGCAACCTGCCTTACTCGGTGCGCGACGGTGATCTCGAGCAGGCCTTCGGCCAGTTCGGCGCAGTGACCAGCGCCAAGGTCATGATGGAGCGCGACACGGGTCGCTCGAAGGGCTTCGGCTTCGTCGAGATGGGCAGTGACGCGGAAGCACAGGCCGCCATCAACGGCATGAACGGCCAACCCCTGGGCGGCCGCAGCGTGGTCGTCAACGAAGCACGTCCCATGGAAGCACGTCCCCCCCGCAGCGGTGGCGGCGGCTACGGCGGCGGCGGTGGTGGTTATGGCGGCGGTGGTGGCGGTGGCTACGGCGGCGGCGGTGGTGGCGGCTACGGTGGTGGCGGCGGTGGCCGCTCCGGCGGTGGCGGCGGCTACGGCGGCGGTGGTGGTCGTTCGGGTGGCGGCGGCGGTGGTGGCGATGGCGGTTTCCGCAGCCCCTACGGCGCAGGTCCCCGTGGCGGCGGCGGTGGTCGCAGCGGTGGCGGCTACGGCGGCGGCGGCAACGGTGGGTACTGAACCCCGTTCACTCCTTCGCATGCCTCACGGCACACAAACACAAAAGGCTCCCTCGGGAGCCTTTTTCTTTGCCTGCGCGCTGTGCCCGCTGTGCAATCGGCAATGAAGCCTCAGGCTTCGCCGCTGCGCTTCTTGCGCTCCCGGCCCTGCACCGCGCGGTCGAGCACGGCATTGGGCAGCAGGCGCATGACCTTGGCGACCACGCCCATCTGCCACGGAATCACGCGGTAGCTCGTGCCAGCCTCGATGGCGCGCAGCGCCTGAGCTGCGAAATCCTCGGGCTGCATGAGAAAGGGCATGCCGTAGCGGTTGCCCTGGGTCAGCGGCGTGTCGATGTAGCCCGGGCAGAGCGTGACAACCTTCACCCCGCTGTTGTGCAGTTCCCCGCGCAGGCTTTCGCAGTACGCGACCACGCCCGCCTTGCTCGCGCAGTAGGCGCCGTGCCCCGGCAGCCCGCGGATGGCGGCGACGCTGCCGATGCCCACGAGCCGCCCGCTGCCGCGCTGCACCATGGCCTGCACGAAAGGATGGAAAGTGGCGGCCAGCCCCACGTTGTTGACGGCGAAGGTGCGCGCCAGCACGTCGAGGTCCGAACGCTCGGCCGTGTCGATGCCGATGCTGATGCCGGCGTTGGCGATCACGACGTCGGGCACGCCCTGGCGCGCGATGCAGTCGGTGCCGGCGGCCACGATGCTGTCGGTGTCCGCCACGTCGGCACCGTAGACCTGGTAGCGGCCCGCGTCGAGCTGGCGGCCCGTCGCCCAGGTGTCGATCTCGCCCGTGCGCCGCGCGACCAGCGCCAGCCGGTAGCCCGCGTCGTAGAAGCACGCGGCCAGCGCCTGGCCGATGCCGCTGGAGGCGCCGGTGATGAAGACGAGCGGTGCGGCGGTGGTCATGCGTGGATCGTCTCCCGGGAACTTGTTCTTGTGTGGCAGCCGCTCAGCGCGGCTTGCCTGCGGCGGCCGACGGCACCAGCACGCCGCGCACGCGGCCCGTGAGGTTGGCCACGCCGCTCAGGTTGTCGTAGTCGAGCGTATCGCCCGTGAACTGGTCGCTGCCGCGGATGAGCGTGACCGGCTTGTTCGACTGCACCTTCTCGGTGTCGAGGAACGCGTGCAGGAACTCGCCGCGGAACTCCAGCCGCGGCGTGGCCTTGCCGCTGGCGCTCACCGCGGGTTCGCGGATCACGATCGCGTTGCCGAACAGCTGGATCTCGCTGCCGTCGGAATTCGACAGGCCCCGGTTCGCCGACGAGCGCGTGACCAGCCCCTCGGGCGACACCGAGCGCATGCGCACCTGGTCGACCTCGATGGTGTCGGTGTCCGGGTAGTGCCGTCCCTCGGTGCCGTGCAGCTCGCTGCGCAGGTCGCCGTTGGGCAGGAAGTTCTTGATGACGAAGTCCCGCATGAAGTAGTCGGGCTCGTGCGTGGGCGCCGCCTTGACGGTGGGCTCCAGCAGCTTGGGCGCATTGCGCACCAGCCAGTAGGTGCCCAGCGCCACGCCTGCCATCAGGATGATCGGCAGGTAGATGGTGGTGCGGTCGAGCACATCGCGCGTCAGGTTCCAGGCGCGTCGCAGCTGCGGGCTCATGGTCGGGGGCCCAGGGCAGCGTCGAGCAGCGGGCGGTACTGGCCGCAGGCCGTCAACAGCAGGTCGCAGAGTTCGCGTGCCGCGCCTTCGCCGCCGCGTGCGGTGGTGACGTAACGCGCCACCGCGCGCACCTCCGCGTGCGCATTGGCCGGCGCCGCCGCGAAGCCGACGCGGGTCAGCACCGGCAGGTCGGGCCAGTCGTCGCCGATGGCGGCGGCCTGCGCCCAGGTGAAGCCCAGCTGCTTCAGCATGGCTTCGGCGGCGGGCAGCTTGTCTTCGGTGCCGTAGCGCACGTGCTCGATGCCCAGCGCCTCGAGCCGCACGCGCAGCGGCTTGGAGTCGCGCCCGGTGATCACGGCCGGCGTGATGCCGGCCTTGCGCAGCAGCTTGAGACCGTAGCCGTCGAGGATGCTGAAACGCTTGAGCGTCTCGCCGTGCTCGGTGAAGTACACGCCGCCGTCGGTCAGCACGCCGTCGATGTCGAAGAAGACGATGCGCACGTCTTGCGCGGCCAACAGGGTCTCGGCCTGGAAATCAAGCGGCATCAGATGACCTTCGCGCGCATCAGGTCGTTGGTGTTCACCGCGCCGACGATCACCCCCGCGCCGTCGATCACGAACAGGCGGGTGATGCCGCATTGCTCCATGAGTTCGGCCGCCTCCACCGCCAGCGCGTCGACGCGGATGGTGCGCGGGTCGCGGTGCATGATGTCGGCCGCCTTGGGCGTGCGCAGGTCGGCGCCGGCCTCGATCAGGCGGCGCAGGTCGCCGTCGGTGAAGATGCCCAGCGCCCGGCCGTCGGGCTCGACCACCGCGGCGGCGCCGAAGCCCTTGATGCTCATCGCGCGCATCAGCTCGCTGACGGTGGCCGTCGGCGGCACGCACGGCACCTCGTCGTCCGAGCGCATGACGTCGCTCACGTGGGTGAGCAGCTTGCGGCCCAGCGCGCCACCGGGGTGCGAGCGGGCGAAATCTTCGGAGCCGAAGCCGCGCGCGTCGAGCAGGGCCACGGCCAGCGCGTCGCCCATGGCGATCTGCGCGGTGGTGCTCGCAGTGGGCGCGAGGTTCAGCGGGCAGGCTTCCTTGGCGACGCCGGCGTCGATCACGATGTCGGCATGGCGCGCCAGGGTGGAATCGGGGCGGCCGGTCATCGCGATCAGGGGCACGCCCTGGCGCTTGACCACCGGCAGCAGCACGGTGAGTTCGTCGACCTCGCCGCTGTTGGAGATGGCCAGAACAAGATCGACCGCCTTGATCATGCCGAGGTCGCCGTGGCTGGCCTCGGCCGGGTGCACGAACATCGCGGGCGTGCCGGTGGAGGCGAGGGTGGCGGCGATCTTGCGGCCGACATGGCCGCTCTTGCCCATGCCCATCACGACCACGCGGCCGCGCACTTCCAGGATCTTGCGCACGGCCTCGACGAAACTCGGGCCGACGCGGGCCTTCAGGCCGAGGACGGCTTCGGCTTCGATGTCGAATGTGACGCGTGCCCGGGCCAGGATGGCGTCGGGGTCGACCACGTGGGTCGGGGCGGGGCGGGAGCTCATCGCCGGATTTTACGAGGCGGGCGCGGTCGGCGATCACATGGCCCGGGGAAGCCCGGGGCACGGACATTGCTCTAGCATCGGCGCCTATGTCTTCGTTCGATCTCACGCTGTTGTATCTGTTGGCCGCGGTGATCGGCGTGGTGGCCTGCCGGTCGCTCAAGCTGCCGCCGATGCTCGGCTACCTGACGGCCGGCGTGCTCATCGGCCCGCATGCGCTGGCACTGGCGCAGAACTCCGAAGGCATCCGCCACCTGGGCGAATTCGGCGTGGTGTTCCTGATGTTCGTGATCGGGCTCGAGTTCAGCCTGCCCAAGCTGCGCGCCATGCGCAAGCACGTGTTCGGGCTGGGTCTGCTGCAGGTGCTGCTGACCATGGCGCTGGCCACCGTCGGCGCGCTGATCATCGCCACGCAGCTGCCGCCGGCCTGGCAGCTGGGGTGGCAGACCACGCTGGCGCTGTCGAGCGCACTCACCATGAGCAGCACCGCCATCGTGGTCAAGCTGATGGCCGAGCGGCTCGAACTGGAGAGCGAGCACGGCAAGCGCGTGATGGGCGTGCTGCTGTTCCAGGATCTGGCCGTGGTGCCGCTGCTGGTGCTGATTCCCGCGTTGGGCGCGCCGCCCGAGGCGCTGGCCAAGGCCTTGGGCTTCGCGCTGGTGAAGGCCACCTTCCTCATCGGCGTGCTGCTGTACGGCGGGCCGCGCATCATGCGCTGGTGGCTTACGCTGGTGGCGCGGCGGCGCAGCGAGGAGCTGTTCATCCTGAACGTGCTGCTGATCACGCTGGGCCTGGCCTGGCTCACCGAGCTGGCCGGCCTGAGCCTGGCGCTGGGCGCCTTCATCGCCGGCATGCTGGTGTCGGAAACCGAATACAAGCACCAGGTCGAGACCGACATCCGCCCCTTCCACGACGTGCTGCTGGGGCTGTTCTTCATCACCGTCGGCATGTCGCTCGACTGGCACATCGTGGTCGAGCGCTGGCTGCTGGTGGCGGTGCTGTTGCTGGTGCCGCTGCTGTTCAAGCTGGGGCTGGTGACGGTGCTGGCGCGGGTGCTGGGCGCCACCTCGGGCGTGTCGCTGCGCACCGGCCTGTACCTGGCGCAGGCCGGCGAGTTCGGCTTCGTGCTGCTGGCGCTCGCGCAGGACCGCAACCTGCTTCCGCCGTGGCTGGCCAACCCGGTGCTGGCGTCGATGGTGCTGTCGATGCTGGCCACGCCCTTCATCATCATGTACAGCAACGCCATCGTGCGCAAGCTGGTGGCCAGCGACTGGCTGCAGCAGTCGCTGCAGATGACGACCATCGCGCGCAAGACCATCAACACCGCGCAGCACGTGATCATCTGCGGCTACGGGCGCTGCGGCCAGAACCTGGCGCGCATCCTGGAGCGCGAAGGCATTCCCTACATGGCGCTCGACCTGGACCCCGACCGCGTGCGGCAGGCCGCAGCCGCCGGCGATTCGGTGGTGTTCGGCGACGCGGCGCGGCTGCAGGCGCTGATGGCCGCGGGCCTGGCGCGCGCCAGTGCGGTGGTCGTCACCTACCTCGACGTGGGGGGCGCGATGAAGGTGCTGGCCAACACCCGCGCCCACGCGGCGCACGTGCCGGTGATCGTGCGCACCCAGGACGACCACGACCTCGAGAAGCTGCAGGCCGCCGGCGCGACCGAGGTGGTGCCCGAGGCCATCGAGGGGTCCCTGATGCTCGCCAGCCATGCGCTGGCGCTGGTCGGCGTGCCGATGCGACGCGTGATTCGCGTGGTGCAGGACCAGCGCGACGCGCGCTACAACCTGCTGCGCGGCTACTTCCACGGCGCCGACGACGACAACGCCGACGAGATCGATCACGAGCGCCTGAACAGCTTCACGCTCACGCCGGGCGCACGCGCCATCGGCCAGACGCTCGGACGGATTGCGCTGCCGACGCTGGGTGTGCGGGTGGCCAGCCTGCGCCGCCAGGACGGCCAGGCGCGGGTGCCGGCCGACGACACGCTGCTGTCGGACGGCGACACCCTCGTGCTGTCGGGCAAGCCCGCCGCGCTGGCGATTGCCATCGAGCGGCTGCAGAAGGGCTGAGGCCGCCGGCGCGGGCTCAGTTCAAGAGCGACGGGTTGCGCTTTTCTTCTTCGATGCGCTGCTGACGGCGCACCGCCTCGCACTGCGCGTGCGACCTGTACTCGGGCTTCACGCACTGGGCCGCCATGCATTGCGCCTTGGCGATGAAGTTGCGGTCGCCGCATTGGGCCTGCGGGTCGGCCGGCGGGGCCGGTGACGCAGGCGCAGGGGCCGGTGCAGCCGCCACGGGCGCCGCAGCGGCGGGGGCCTGGGGCGTCGGTGGGGGAGGTGTCGCCGGCTTGCGCGGCTTCGCGACGGGCGTCGGCTTGGGCGCGGCTTCCGCCGGCTCGGCGATCGCTTCCGCGAGCGGCGCCTCGGCCACGGGCGGCGCAGGCTCGGTCGCGACCGCCGGTGCTTCGACCACCGGCGGCGTCGCGGCGGGCGCCGGCGCGGCGACAGGAGGCGGTGCCACAGCCGGCTCAGGCGCCTTGCTGCCGGTCCCGTAGCCCAGCCAGCCCGCGACCACCAGCAGCAGCGCGACCGCGAGCAGCCCCAGCCACAACCCGATGCCGCGCGGGCGCAGCACCGGTTCGGGCGGCTTGATGCGCTTGACCTTGATCCGCGTCTTTGGCCGGTCGGCCCGCGGGGACGGAGGCAAGGACGATGCTGCGCCTCCGCGCCCCGGCGCCACGATCACGGTTTTTTCATCCGCTGGCGGCGGTGGTGGTGGCGGCTCGGGCATCCAGCCGTTGGACGCAGGCGACGACGCCCGCTTCGACTCGGCGGGATCGAGCAACGGTGCGGGAATGGTCGGCGCACGCAGCTGAGCTGGTGCGGTGGTGGCCCATTCGCGGTCGGCAGGACTGGGTGCCGGCGGCGGCACGCGGTCGGCGGCCGACAGCCGGCCACCGCAGCTTCTGCAGAAATTGGCACCGTCGCGGTTGTCCGCGTCACAGACCGGGCAGATCAAGGCCATGGCTCACCAGCAATTCTCGGGATCGGAAACGAAGACTTGTTCTTGTTGTTGTGCGGCGGCTGGCAGCGCGCGGCGAGTCGAAAGGCTCAGGTGACGGCCACCCGCTTGGAGCGGTGCGCCATGCGCTTGGCGATCACGGCGCCGAGCGCCATCGCGATGTCCAGCGCCATGTTGGGCTGGCGGTTCGACATTTCGGAGAACCGCACGGCGGTGAGGCGCCACACGCGTCCCGCGCCGGTGACCACCACGTTGGCCGCATGCGGCTCGCGCGAGAAGAACGAGCCTTCGCCCACCACCGAGCCCGGCGACAGCACGGCCAGGCGCATCTGCTCCTTGCTGCTGACGCGATGCACGCTGATGGCGCCGCTTTCGACGAAGAACACCGAGCGGTCGTGCGTGCCCTGCGAGATCAGCACGTCGCCGATCGCGGTTTCGATGGGCTGCAGATAACCCGCGAGCGTGTCCCACTGCGCGACGCTCAAGGTCAGCGCGAACGCGTCGGCGCTCAGGTTCTCCGCAATGGAGCGGCTCAGGTTCTGGATGGACATGTTTTTCTCGACCCCCGCAAGTGATCCGAAGTATCCGCGAAGGCCCCGAGGTTCGGCTACAACTGTTTACGCTTTCCCCGGCGAAGCGCACGCATGTGTCGCTATTTCCCGATACAGAAGCGCGAAAAGATGACCCCCAGCAGGTCGTCCGCGCCGAACTCGCCGGTGATCTCGTTGAGTGCGTTCTGGGCCAGCCGCAGCTCCTCGGCGAGCAGGTCGAGCAGTTGCGCCTGCGCCGCCAGGTGGGCGGCCGCCAGCGCGAGGTGCGTCTCGACACGGGCCAGTGCCTGCACGTGGCGCGCGCGCGCCAGGTAGACACCTTCGGGCACGGCCTGCCAGCCTGCCATGGCCAGCAGCTGGTCGCGCAGCGCCTCGATGCCCGCGCCGGTCTTGGCCGACAGGGCGATGCCTTCGGACGGCGGCGAGGCCGAAACCGCTGCGTCCTGCTTGTTCCACACATCGAGCACCGGCACACTCGCCGGCAGCTTGCGCTGCAGGCCGGCCAGGATCTCGGCGTCGGCGGCGGCGTAGTCGGGCTGGCCGGCGCGCGTGAGGTCGTGCAGGAACAGCACGGCGTCGGCGCTTTCGATCTGGCCCCAAGCGCGCGCCACGCCGATCTGCTCGACCTCGTCGGTGCTGTCGCGCAGGCCGGCGGTGTCGGCCACATGCAGCGGCACGCCGTGGATCTGGATGGTCTGCGAGACCACGTCGCGCGTGGTGCCCGCAATGGCGCTAACGATGGCCAGCTCGGCGCCAGCCAGCGCATTGAGCAGCGAGCTCTTGCCCGCGTTGGGCTGGCCCGCGATCACCACCTTGATGCCTTCGCGCAGCAACGCGCCTTGCTTGGCGCGCTGTTGCACGGCGGCCAATTGCGCCTGCAGCCGCTCCAACTGGCCGTTCGCGTCGGCTTTCTGCAGGAAGTCGATCTCTTCTTCGGGGAAATCGAGCGTGGCCTCGACCAGCATGCGCAGGTGAATCAGCGCGTCGCGCAGCGTGTGGATCTCGCGCGAGAAGGCGCCCGACAGCGAGCGCCCGGCGCTGCGCGCGGCGGCCTCGGTGCTGGCGTCGATCAGGTCGGCGATGGCCTCGGCCTGGGCCAGGTCGATCTTGCCGTTGAGAAAGGCGCGCTGGCTGAACTCGCCCGGCTCGGCCACGCGCAGGCCGGGCAGGCGCGGGCGGCCGGTGGCCGGATCGATTTCGGCCGCGGCTTCCAGGCAGCGTGACAACAAGAGCTGCAGCACGACCGGGCCGCCGTGCGCCTGCAGTTCGAGCACGTCTTCGCCGGTGTAGGAGTGCGGCGTCGGGAAATGGATCGCCAGGCCGTGGTCGACCGGCTCGCCCTGCGCATCGCGAAAGGGCAGGTAGGTGGCTTCGCGCGGCTTGAGGGCGCGGGCGCACAGCGCCTCGACCAGCGGCGCCAGCCGCGCGCCCGACACGCGAACGATGCCGACCGCCCCGCGCCCCGGGGCGGTGGCGATGGCGACGATGGGATCGGTGGTGCGGGCGAGGGTCATGACAGCGCGATTCTTTCAGCAAAAAGCAAAGGGCCGCGGATGCGGCCCTTTGCGGGTGGCGGAGGCCGGCGGGCTTACTTGCCGAGCACGCCCAGTCGCTTGTTGATGAACCACTGCTGCGCGATCGACAGCACGTTGTTCGTGATCCAGTACAGCACCAGGCCGGCCGGGAAGAAGATGAACATCACGCTGAACGCGAGCGGCATGATCCACATCAGCTTGGCCTGCATCGGATCGGGCGGCGTCGGGTTGAGCCAGGTCTGGAACAGCGAGGTGGCGGTCATCACGATCGGCAGGATGTACCAGGGATCGGGTGCCGACAGGTCGGTGATCCAGCCGATCCACGGCGCGTGGCGCATTTCAACCGACGACAGCAGCACCCAGTACAGCGCGATGAACACCGGGATCTGGATCACGATGGGGAAGCAGCCGCCCATCGGATTGACCTTTTCGGTCTTGTAGATCCGCATCATTTCCTGCTGCATCTCTTGCGGCTTGTCCTTCAGCCGCTCGCGCATTTCCATGATCTTCGGGTTGATGGCCTTCATCTTGGCAATGCTGGCGTAGGCCTTGGCGTTGAGCCAGTAGAAGGCCGCCTTCAGCAGCACCACCAGCGCGACGATCGCCCAGCCCCAGTTGCCCAGGATGCCGTGCAGTTGCGTGAGCAGCCAGTACAGCGGCTTGGAGATGATCGCGAAGATGCCGTAGTCCTTCACCAGGTCCAGGCCGGGGGCGATGGCTTCGAGCTTCTTTTCTTCTTCGGGGCCGGCGAACAGCGCGCTGTTCACGACCTGCGTGGCGCCCGGGGCGATCTTCGGCAGCGTGGCGACCATGGCCACGGTGAAGAGGTTGTCGCCCAGGTCCTTCACGCGGAATTCGCGGCGCAGCTGTTCGCTGGCCGGGTCGCCCTTGAGCAGCCAGGCCGACGCGAAGTAGTGCTGCACCATCGCGATCCAGCCGTCGTTGGCCGGCGGCGGCGGCTCGACCTTGCCCTTGGCGATGTCCTTGAAGTCGAGCTTGTGGAACTTCTTCTCGTTGGTGTACGCGGCCGGGCCGGTGAAGGTGTTGGTGCCGAACATGGTGCCGGCGGCCACGGTGCCGTGGCGCAGCAGCTGCATGTACAGCTGCGCGTCGCGCGGCTGGTCGCTCACGTTGACCACTTCGTGGCGCACGCCGATGACGTAGTCGTCACGCTTGAACACGTAGGTCTTGATGTACTTCAGGCCACCGACCGGGGCGCTTTCGAAGCTCACCTCGAGCGTGTTCTGGCCGTCGGCCATCGTGCGCGGACCGGCCTTCGGCGTCATGGCCGTCAGGTGGTTGGGGAAGGCGTCGCCGGCGACGGGGTTCAGCAGGCCGGTCTGCGCCACGTAGCGCGTGGCGGGCGAGCCGTTTTCGAACAGCACGACGCGCTTGGTGCGGTCGGCTTCGTCGTACTTGAGCAGTTCGAGGTGGTTGACCGTGGCGCCTTCGCTGTCGATCGTCGCCTTGAACAGGTCGGAGGTCACCACGACCTGCTCGCGCGGCGCGGCCGGGGCCGCCTGCGTGGGCACGGCGCCCGCGGTGCCGCCGGCTGCGGCAGCCGCGGTCGGCACGCCGTTGTTGGCAGCGCTGCCCGTGGCCGGCGCCGTGGCGGCGGGCTTGGTCGACGGCAGGAAGGTCGGCTTGTTGCCGTTGAAGACCTGCCATTGGTCCCACAGCAGCACGAGCGAGAAACCAAAAATCACCCACAGGATCGTGCGGCGGATATCGTTCATGACGAAGACTTCTTGTCGGAGGAGAGAAGAGACGAAAACAGCGATCCTGACTTGTCAGTGCGACGCTGAGATTTCGGTGGAACCGGATCGTGGCCGCCCTGGCACCAGGGCTGGCAGCGCGCGATGCGGTGCAGCGTCAGGTAGCTGCCCTTGAGCGCGCCGTGCACTTCCAGCGCCTCGATCGAATACACCGAGCAGGTCGGCGTGAAGCGGCACGACTGCCCGAGCCAGGGGCTCAGCAGCAGGCGGTAGCCCTTCACGAGGCCGATCAGCAGGCGTTTCATGCGGAGGCAGGTGCGGGGGAGGCGGCAGCCGGTGCCGGCGGACGTCCGGCGCGCGCCAGCAATTGCTGGAGCTCGGCGCGCACGGCGGCCTTGAGCTTGTCCGAGGAGGCGCTCACGAACGCCTTGCGATCGAAACCGGCGCGCAGACGCACCACGTGCGCGGCACGCGGCAACACGACGCCGGGCGCGGCGCTCACGGCGTAGATCTGGCGCTTGATGGCGTTGCGCGTCACCGCGCGGCGTGCCCAGCGCTTGGGCACCATGGCGCCCAGCCAGACCTCATCGGACGGAAACAGCGAAGCGGCGCCCGATGGGGAAACATCGAGCGCACAGCGGTGCAATGCGAAATGGGCAGTGCGCGCCACGGTGGCACCTGCGAGGACGGCCTGGAATTGCGCGCGGGTCTTGAGCCGCTGCAAGGAAGCCGGGCCGCGGACGTCGCTGCTGGCGGGGCCAGGCGCAGAGGCTGCAGGAGCCTGCGCGGACGTGTCGGCGGCTGACAACGGCAGGTGGGGTGCCGTCAGACGGCCAGGCGCTTGCGGCCCTTGGCGCGGCGTGCGTTGATCACGGCGCGGCCGCCACGGGTCTTCATGCGGACCAGAAAGCCGTGGGTACGGGCGCGGCGGACTTTAGATGCTTGGTAAGTGCGTTTCATGATGGTTTCCTGATTCCCTGTTTGCGCCGGTTTCCGCATGAAGGCATGCAAAAACCCGGCGAGCGCTGGGGGAGCGAGTTTCGGATGGCCCCCGAAAGACGCTGTGAAGGCTTTTCAGGGAAACCCGCAATTATCGCAAACATTGGCCGCCGGAACAATCTTCGACTGGATTTGCGGGCCTTTCCATGTGCAGCGCAGCATGTGGATAAGGTTTTGACAAGTTAGAATGCCCAGCGCCTTCCAGCAGAGAATATCCACAATACCTATACAAGAAATGCCCGAGGGTTCCATCACTTTTTCAAGCGCCCATGTCGACTGACGGCATCGGCGAAAGCCTGTGGCAGGCCTGCGTCGACCAGCTCGCGCAGGAGCTGTCCGAGCAGCAGTTCAACACCTGGATCAAGCCCCTCACCGCGCAGGTCGCCGACGACCTTTCGCGCATGACGGTGTTCGTCGCCAACCGCTTCAAGCTCGATTGGATCCGTGCCCAGTACGCGGGCAAGATCGCGGCCATGGCCGAGAAGATGTACGGCCAGCCGGTCACCATCGAGTTAGCGCTCGCTCCGCGAGAAACCCCCGTTCGTGTTGCACCCATGGCCATCATGGCCGAAACGGACGTGCCGCGCGACGTGGCCGGCCCGGGCGAGGAACCGGCGGCGGCCGGCTTCAAGAACCGGCTCAATTCGGGGCTCACTTTCGACACCCTGGTCGAGGGCACGGCCAACCGCATGGCGCGCGCTGCGGCCATGCACGTGGCCGGCATGCCGGGCCACCTGTACAACCCGCTTTTCATCTACGGCGGCGTCGGCCTGGGCAAGACCCACCTGATGCACGCTGTGGGTAACCGGCTGCTGGCCGACCGGCCCGATTCCAAAGTTCTCTACATCCACGCCGAGCAGTTCGTGTCGGATGTGGTCAAGGCCTATCAGCGCAAGACTTTCGATGAGTTCAAGGAACGCTACCACTCGCTCGATCTGCTGCTGATCGACGACGTGCAGTTCTTCGCCAACAAGGACCGCACGCAGGAAGAGTTCTTCAACGCCTTCGAGGCCCTGCTGGCCAAGAAGTCGCACATCGTGATGACCAGCGACACCTATCCCAAGGGGCTGGCCGACATCCATGAGCGGCTGGTGTCGCGCTTCGATTCGGGCCTTACGGTGGCGATCGAGCCGCCCGAGCTCGAGATGCGCGTGGCCATTCTGATCAACAAGGCCCGCGTCGAAGGCACCGAAATGCCCGAGGAAGTCGCCTTCTTCGTGGCCAAGAACGTGCGCTCCAACGTGCGCGAGCTCGAAGGCGCCCTGCGCAAGATCCTGGCGTACTCGCGCTTCAACCAGAAGGAGATCTCGATCGCCCTGGCGCGCGAGGCGCTGCGCGACCTGCTGTCGATCCAGAATCGGCAGATCTCGGTCGAAAATATCCAGAAGACGGTGGCCGACTACTACAAGATCAAGGTCGCCGACATGTACAGCAAGAAACGCCCGGCCAGCATTGCGCGGCCACGGCAGATCGCGATGTACCTGGCCAAGGAGCTCACGCAGAAGAGCCTGCCGGAAATCGGCGAGCTGTTCGGCGGTCGCGACCACACGACGGTGCTCCACGCGGTGCGCAAGATTTCGGGCGAGCGCCAGCAGCTCACCGAACTCAACCAGCAGCTGCACGTCCTCGAACAGACCCTCAAAGGCTGAAGCCGAATGTCATCAAGAACGCCCCTCGCGACAGCGGAGAATGGCGTCCTGAAAGCTGATTCAAAGAGATAAGAGAAGAGGAAGAAGACATGATCGTTTTGAAGGCAACCCAAGACAAAGTTCTTGCCGCGCTGCAGTCGGTGGCCGGCATCGTGGAGCGGCGTCATACCCTGCCGATCCTGGCCAATGTGCTGATCCGCAAGACCGGCGGCCAGCTGCAGCTGACCACCAGCGACCTCGAGATCCAGATCCGCACCACCGCCGACCTCGGTGGCGACGAGGGCAACTTCACGACCACCATCGGTGCACGCAAGCTGATCGACATCCTGCGCACCATGCCGGCCGACCAGACCGTGAGCCTCGAATCGAGCGCCAGCAAGCTGGTGCTCAAGGGCGGCAAGAGCCGCTTCACGCTGCAGTCGCTGCCCGCCGAAGACTTCCCGCTGGTGCAGGAAGCCGCCAATTTCGGCCCCGTGTTCAGCGTGCCGCAAAAGACGCTGAAAGACCTGCTCTCGCAGGTGTCGTTCGCGATGGCCGTGCACGACATCCGCTACTACCTGAACGGCATCCTGTTCGTGGCCGAAGGCAAGCAGCTGAGCCTGGTGGCCACCGACGGCCACCGCCTGGCGTTCTCGTCGGCCCTGCTCGACGTCGAAGTGCCGCGCCAGGAAGTGATCCTGCCGCGCAAGACCGTGCTCGAAATGCAGCGCCTCTTGTCCGACGCCGAAGGCGCCATCGAGATGCAGTTCGCGAACAACCAGGCCAAGTTCAGCTTCGGCGGCATGGAGTTCGTCACCAAGCTGGTCGAGGGCAAGTTCCCCGACTACAACCGCGTGATTCCCAAGAACCACAAGAACACCGTCACGCTCGGCCGTGCACCGCTGCTGGCCAGCCTGCAGCGCACCGCCATCCTGACCAGCGAGAAGTTCAAGGGCGTGCGCCTGAACATCGAGCCGGGCACGCTGCGCATCGCGTCGAACAACGCCGAGCAGGAAGAAGCCCAGGACGAGCTCGACATCGACTACGGCGGCGACAGCATCGAAATCGGCTTCAACGTCACCTACCTGATCGACGCGCTGTCGAACATGGACCAGGACATGGTCAAGCTGGACCTGGCCGACTCCAACAGCTCGGCCTTGTTAACCATCCCCGAGAACGCATCTTTCAAGTACGTCGTGATGCCGATGCGCATCTAGACCCTGGAAAACACAGCGCCTTGCGCACACGACCCGCGGCCCCCCGCGGGTTTGCGCTTTCAAGAGGCGGCGAATTGAGCTTTTGAGAGCCCGAAAAATCACGGGAAACCCGTGAGAGACAGAGGAATATCCGAATGAGTGCAGAAGAGAACAAGCCCGACGTGCCGCACACCGAGCCGGTCTATACCCCCGAAATCCAGATCGTGGCGCCCGAAGGCGTCCCCGCCGACTCCAGCTACGGCGAAGGTGCGATCACGATCCTCGAAGGTCTGGAAGCCGTGCGCAAGCGCCCGGGCATGTACATCGGCGACACCTCCGACGGCACGGGCCTGCACCACCTCGTGTTCGAAGTGGTGGACAACTCCATCGACGAAGCGCTCGCGGGCCATTGCGACGACATCGTCGTCACGATCCACTCCGACAACTCGATCTCCGTCACCGACAACGGCCGCGGCATCCCGACCGGCGTGAAGATGGACGACAAGCACGAGCCCAAGCGCTCGGCCGCTGAAATCGCGCTCACCGAACTGCACGCCGGCGGCAAGTTCAACCAGAACAGCTACAAGGTCTCGGGCGGCCTGCACGGCGTGGGCGTCTCGTGCGTGAACGCGCTGAGCGTGAAGCTGCGCCTCATCGTGCGCCGCGAAGGCAAGATCCACGAGCTCGAATTCAGCCGCGGCTTCGTGCAGAACCGCCTGCTCGAGACCGTGAACGGCTTCGAGGTCTCGCCCATGAAGGTCATCGGCGACACCGACAAGCGCGGCACCGAAGTGCACTTCCTGCCCGACACGGAAATCTTCAAGGAAAACAACGATTTCCACTACGAAATCCTGAGCAAGCGCCTGCGCGAGCTGAGCTTCCTGAACAACGGCGTGCGCATCCGCCTGCTCGACGAGCGCACCGGCAAGGAAGACGACTTCTCCGGCGCCGGCGGCGTGCGCGGCTTCGTGGAGTTCATCAACAAGGGCAAGACCGTCCTGCACCCGAACTCGTTCTACGCAGCAGGCGAAAAGCCGGCCGACACCTACGGCGGCATCCCCGGCACGCACATCGGCGTCGAAGTGGCGATGCAGTGGAACAGCGGCTACAACGAGCAGGTCCTCTGTTTCACCAACAACATCCCGCAGCGTGACGGCGGCACCCACCTCACGGGCCTGCGCGCCGCGATGACCCGCGTCATCAACAAGTACATCGAAGAAAACGAATTCGCGAAAAAGGCGAAGGTCGAAGTCACTGGCGACGACATGCGCGAAGGCCTGTGCTGCGTGCTGAGCGTGAAGGTGCCCGAGCCGAAGTTCTCCAGCCAGACCAAGGACAAGCTGGTGTCCAGCGAAGTGCGCGCGCCGGTGGAAGACATCGTCGGGCGCCTGCTCACCGACTACCTGCAGGAGCGCCCGAACGACGCCAAGATCATCTGCGGCAAGATCGTCGAAGCCGCCCGTGCCCGCGAAGCCGCGCGTAAGGCCCGCGAAATGACGCGCCGCAAGGGCGTGCTCGACGGCATGGGCCTGCCCGGCAAGCTGGCCGACTGCCAGGAAAAGGACCCCGCCCTGTGCGAGGTCTACCTGGTGGAGGGTGACTCCGCCGGCGGCTCCGCCAAGCAGGGCCGCGACCGGAAGTTCCAGGCCATCCTGCCGCTGCGCGGCAAGATCCTGAACGTCGAGAAAGCGCGCTACGAGAAGCTGCTCACCAGCAACGAAATCCTGACGATGATCACCGCGCTCGGCACCGGCATCGGCCGTGCCGGCGCGACCACCGCGGGCGGCGGCGCGGACGACTTCAACGTCGCCAAGCTGCGCTACCACCGCATCATCATCATGACCGACGCCGACGTGGACGGCGCCCACATCCGCACGCTGTTGCTCACCTTCTTCTACCGGCAGATGCCCGAGCTGGTCGAGCGCGGCCACATCTACATCGCGCAGCCGCCGCTGTACAAGGTGAAGGTCGGCAAGGAAGAGCAGTACCTGAAGGACGGCCCCGCGCTGGACGCCTTCCTGCTCAAGGTCGCACTGAAGGACGCGAGCATCGAGACCGGCGGCGCCGCCTCGACCACGCTGTCGGGCGACACCCTGGCCGAGCTGGCGCGCAAGCACCAGGTGGCCGAGGCCGTGATTGCGCGCCTGCGCAACTTCATGGACGCCGAAGCCCTGCGCGCCATCGCCGACGGCGTGGCGCTCGACCTCGACACGCCGGCCGCCGCCGAGGCCTCGGCCGTGGCCCTGCAGGCCAAGCTGCGCGAGCTCAACACGACCGGCGTGCCGGCCGAGGTGAGCAGCGAGTTCGACGCTCGCACCGACAAGCCGCTGCTGCGCATCAGCCGCCGCCACCACGGCAACATCAAGTCCAGCGTGATCTCGCAGGACTTCGTGCACGGCGCCGACTACGACGCGCTGGCGCAGGCCGCCAACACCTTCCGCGGCCTGCTGAGCGCCGAAGGCGCGCTGGTCAAGCGCGGCGAAGGCGAACGCGCCAAGGAAGAAAAGGTCGACGACTTCCGCCAGGCCATGAAGTGGCTGATCGGCGAAGCCGAACGCGCCACCTCGCGCCAGCGCTACAAGGGCCTGGGCGAGATGAACCCCGAGCAGCTGTGGGAAACCACCATGGACCCGACTGTGCGCCGCCTGCTGCGCGTGCAGATCGACGACGCGATCGAAGCCGACCGCGTGTTCACGATGCTGATGGGCGACGAGGTGGAACCGCGCCGCGAGTTCATCGAGCAGAACGCGCTGCGCGCGGCGAACATCGACGTCTGATCGATCGATCGATGGCGCGACACCGGCGGTGTCGCGCTGTTCACCAAGGGGGCGCCTGCAAGCGCCCCTTTTTTTTACCTCCTCCTACTGCTTGCGCTGCACGAACAGGTTGCGCTTGGCGTCCTCCGGGTACGCGAAGCTGATCTGCCCGTTGCGCACCACGCCCATCACCAGCATGTTGGGCGACAGCGCATCCTTGTCGTTTTCCGAGAACGACTTGTCGTAGGTCGTGACCACGCCGTAGTAGGGCCGCTTGGGCTGCTCGAGCGCGGCCTTGATGAACGGGCCTTCGAGCTTGCCGCTGGGCACGTTGAACATCGCGTGGGCCAGCAGGTAGGTCGCGTCGTAGGCCTGCGCGGCGGCCATCGGCACCGGGATGCGCTTGGTGTTGAATTTCCGCGCGTAGTTGGAAAGAAACGACGAGCGGCGCTCGTTGCTCGGCTCGGCGATGAAGCTCTGCGCCATCAGCGCGCCTTCGGATGCTTCGCGGGCGCCCTCGATGAAGGACGGGAAGGACAACGTCCAGGCCCCGACCTGCGGCACCTTCCAGCCGATGGCCTGCCGGCTGCGCGCGATGACGGCGTTCTCGGGGCCCACGGTGTAGCTGAAGATGACGTCCGCGCCGGCCGCCTTGGCCTCCGACAGCTCCTTCGTCAGGTCTTTCACGCCGAGCGGAAATCTCCCCACGTACACGGGCTTGAGGTGCTTGGCCGCCAGCGCCTTCTCGACATCCTTGGCGCCCGCCTCGCCATAGCCGGTGCTGTCGTGTAGCACGGCGACCCGTTTCCAGCCGCGCGCCAGCAGGTCGTCGACCACGAAAGGGGCCTGGATGCTGTCCTTGGGCGAGGTGCGAAATACATAGCTCGTGGCCGGCGGATAGGTCGAAGTCAGCGGCGAGCCGGTCGCGCAAGGCACGATCAGCGGCAATTTCGCGTCATTGAAAACGGCCAATGAATTCATCGCCACGCCGGTATTGCAGAAGCCGATGGTGGCGACCACTTTTTCATTGACGAGGGCCTGGGATTGCGAACGGCCGGTGTCCGGATTGGCCTGGTCGTCCTTGATGACCAGTTCGAGCGAGCGGCCCAGATACCCGCCCACGGCATTGATTTCGTCGACGGCCATCTTCACGCCGTTGAGCATGGGCAGGCCGAAATCGGCCGACGGCCCGGTGAAAGGGCCGATGACGCCGATGCGGATCGGCACCGGCTGCTCTGCGCTTGCCTGGGCGGCCAGTCCCAAACCCATCAGCAAAAAAATGAATTGGCGATTTGGATGAAGCATTTGGTTTGCGCGCTTTGAAAGGAAGCGCCGAGCCTAATTTCTTTGCGCGCCCTCCAATAGCTAGGGAATGCCCAGTCAATTGCGCACCAATTCCGTCTTTTGTTGCCAATTCAGCACAGGCCGCGGGCTGGCGACGGACCGAAACGCGCTCGCTCGCAGCGCGTCCGCGAGCCCCGTCTCAGGGTTTCCGATGAAAGACACCCGAAAAGTGGAACTGACGCCCGTCACACGGGCGTCACCAGCTATGAAAACAATAGCATTCACCTGCGCAACGCAGAAGCTTCCTCGTAAACGCTATATCTAGCCCGACTCTTGCTAAGCAAAATTCCTGACGGATTTCCTGTCACGCAAGATCGAGGACACACAGAGCAATGAACCCCAAGCGTTTCCAACAGCCCGTGGCTGCACTGGTTCTGGGCGCCGCATCGGTCGCCGCGGCCTTCCTCGTGGCCGTGTCGCCGGCCCATGCGTTCTCGAACCCGCCGATCCAGGTCGCGCAGGGCATCGAATACATGTGCGGCGGTGCCGCCAAGGGCGAAGCCGCCTTCATGGAAATGGTGGCGCCGCGCTGGGCCGCCGCCATCGACTTGCGCGTGAATGACGGCAAGGGCGCGCAGCAGGCCGGCTTCCCGGCCAAGGCCTCGATCCAGGTGCGCCAGAAGTACACAGGCCAGACGGTGATGCAAGTGCAGACCCAGGCGCCTTACATGCTCGCGCGGCTCGAACCGGGCGCCTACGACGTCGACGTGACGCTGGGCGGGCTCACGCTCACGCAGCAGCTGGTCGTGATTGCCGGCATTCCGGCGCGGGCCTCGTTCGTCTGGCCGTCGAACTTCGACATGGCCTCGGTCGCGCCACCGCTGCCCCAGGCGCTGGCACAAACCGCCGCGCGCTGACCCGACGCGGGCCGCTGCGGCCCGCGCGCAGTTAAGTCTTCCTTAAGTCGTGCCCGGCACAGTGCCTTCCTGCGTGGCGTGTCGCCACTACCGCCCGGAAAGGAAGGCTCCGATGTCTCTCACCACCAACCCCCTGTTTCTGTTCTCGCACGCCCGGCCCGTGGCCGCGGCGGCCGGCGCCGCCTTGCTGGTGCTGCTCGGCGGCGCGCTCTCGGCGCAGCCGGCCCAGGCCGCGATGAACCCGCCGATCCTCATGGCGCACGGCGTCGAGTACATGAGCGGCGGCATCGGCCAGGACGAGGCGCAGCTGATGGAAACCGTGTCGCCGCGCTGGCCCGCGAGCTTCGAATTCGCGATCAAGGACGGCCGCCGCGCCGATTTCGCGGCCGGCGTGCATGTGACGGTGCGCGACAGCCACGGCACCGCGTTGCTCGACAACGTGGTCTCGGGCGGCCCGTTCATGGTGGCGCGGCTCGAGCCCGGTCGCTATGAAGTGGAGGCTCGCATCGGCGGCCAGACGCTCAAGCAGACGCTGCTGGTGTCGCCCGGTGCGCCGGCCAAGGCGCTCTTCGAATGGCCGGCGGGCACCGACATGGCGTCGGCCGGCACGCGCACGGTGCGATAAGCGAGGCGGCATCGCGCCGCGGGCGGTGCCGAACGGGCGCGCCCGCGACGCCCCAACGCCCGCTATCCGGTTGCCCTGCGCTATAGAAAAAATAGCGACCCCGGCAGCTTTCGACGCCTTGAATGCGCGGCATGCGCCTTGCAGATGTCGTGTCCCGGGCAATGCCCGCGTCCCCCCAGTCCTCATGCCGATCCGTCCCCTGAGCGTCCTGACCGCGCTGCTGCACGTCTACATCGCGCTGCGCCTGCTGCCTGCGCTGGCGTCGCTCACGCCTGCGTGGCCGCTGGCGCTCGTGCTGCTGGCGGTGTCGGCGGTCACGATGCCGCTGCCCTTCGTGTCGCGCAGCCACCGCGCCGACCGCAAGGCGAAGCCGGCGGGCGAGACGCTGCACTGGATCGGCCTGATCAGCATGGGCTGGTTCTCCTCGCTGTTCGTGCTCACGCTGGTGCGCGACCTCGGCCTGTTGCTGGCCTGGCTGGCGAGCGCGCTCGGCGGCTTGCAAGTGCCCTGGGACAAGGTCGGGCCCTGGAGCGCGCTGGCGGTGCTGGCGCTGGCCACGGGCGTGTCGCTGGTCGGCTTCGTCAACGCGCGCCGCACGGCCGGCGTGAAGCAGGTCGACGTGCCCATTCGCGGCCTGCCCGCGGCGCTGGCCGGCTTCACGATCGCCCAGCTCAGCGACATCCACGTGGGCCCGACGATCCGCAACGGCTACATCCAGCGCATCGTCGACGCGGTGAACCGGCTCGGCGCCGACGCCATCGCGATCACCGGCGACCTGGTCGACGGCAGCGTGCCCGAGCTGCGCGAGCACATCGCGCCGCTGGCGGGTCTGCGCGCGCGCCACGGCACTTTCGTGGTCACGGGCAACCACGAGTACTACGCGGGCGCGCACGCCTGGATCGACGAGCTGCGCCGCCTCGGCCTGAAGGTGCTGCTGAACGAGCACGTGGTGCTGCAGACGCGCAACGTGCGCGGCGCGCAGACCGACGAAGAGCTGTTCGAAAGCGCGCTGGTGCTGGCCGGCGTGACCGACTTCACCGCCGGCCACTTCGACGCCACGCACGCGAGCGACCCGCACCTGGCGCTGTACGACGCACCGCCGCTGGTGCACACGCGCGTGCTGCTGGCGCACCAGCCGCGCAGCGCGCCGGTGGCGGCCGCGGCCGGCTACCAGCTGCAGCTGTCGGGCCATACGCACGGCGGCCAGTTCTTTCCGTGGAACCTGTTCGTGCCGATGCAGCAGCCGTTCACGGCCGGCCTGCACAAGCTGCACGACATGTGGATCTACGTGAGCCGGGGCACCGGCTACTGGGGGCCGCCGAAGCGTTTCGGCGCGCCGTCGGAAATCACGCTGGTGACGCTGGTCCCGGCGCAACCCTGAAACGCAGCGGCGTCAGGCCTGCAGTTCGGCCAGCAGTCGCCGCGCGTTCGACGTGGCGGCCGCGTGGATCGGCTTCAGGCCTTCGCGCGCAATGCGCGCCGCCACGCCCGTGAACTGACCCATCGTGCTGGCGCCGCGCGCCGTGGCTTGCACGAGCGCGTCGCCGTGCGTCGCTGCCTGCGCCGGCGTGAAGCTGCCGGCCAGCGAGAAGAGCGCCGTGGCGCCCTGCAGCCATTGCTGCCATGCGCGCTGGGCCAGCGAGGCCTGGCTGCTGTGCCACTGCCTGGCCATCGCCAGGCCCGATTCGCTGGCTGCCGCGAGCTTTTCGTGGCCCATCAACTGGAACTCCGCGAGATCGGCCGCGCTGGGCGTGAGCCCGGCTTTGGCGATGCGCTCGGTGCGCATGCGGATCACCGTGCCGGACGACAGCAGGGTCTCGTGAGTCTTGAGGGCCAGGTCGACCCATTGCATCAGCGGGCTGGCCACGCGGGCGGTGGTACTGAAGGACGACATGGGAAGAGGGCACGTAGGGGAACAGAGGGCCACTATAGGCCTGCAAAGTGAAAATTGTTGCAGTGCAACAATTCCTGACCGTCATTTCACCGATCGATTGCTTTCTGCGGGCAATATTTAACGTTTGTTGTGGTTGTTGCCGGCATCCGCGCGCAAGCGGCGTGCACGCGCCTCGGTGACGAGGTAAGCGACGAGCGCCACGGCCAGCGGCAGCAGGTAGTACAGCGCGCGGTAGGCCAGCAGCGCCCCCAGCAGCCGGGCGCTGGGCACCTCGTGCGCGAGCAGCGCGACGAACACGGCCTCCAGCACGCCGAGCCCCGCCGGCACGTGCGTGACCACGCCCGCCACGGCCGCGACCAGCAGCACCGCGAGCACCTGCGGATACCCGACCTCGCCCTGCAGCAGCACCCAGATCACGCCGCCGATGAGCGACCAGTTGACGCACGACATCGCCAGTTGCAGCAAGGCCATCGGCAAGCTCGGCGTGCGCAGCGCATGGCCGCGCACGCGCCAGACGTGGCCATCGGAAAACGCGCACAGCGCCAGGTAGGCGAGCGACACCATGAGCAGCACCGCGCCGAGCATGCGCAGGCCGCTGCCGTCGATCTTCCAGTCGGGCGGCAGCGCCATCGGCCAGAAGCAGAAGGCGGCGCCGGCCACCACGAGGTAGCCGAGCCAGTTGGTCAGCATGCTGAAGCCCAGCACGCGCGTGATGGTCTCGTTGCCGAGCCCCAGGCGCGAGTACAGCCGGTAGCGGAAAGCCACGCCGCCCACCAGCGAGCCGAAGTTGAGGTTGAAGGCGTAGCTGATGAAGGTTACGCCGACCACCGTGCCCGCGCCGAGCCGGTGCTTCGTGAGGTGGCGCCCCAGCAGGTCGTAGGTGCTGTAGAGCCCGAAGCTGGCGGCGGCCAGCGCGCCGGCCGCGAGCAGCGTGGTGCCCGGCAATGCGCGCAGTGCGGCGAACACCTCGGCCCAGTCGATGGTGCGCGCCTGCTTCAGCAGCAGCCAGGCGATGGCGCCGAAGAAGGCCCAGATCGCCACGCGCCGCGCCCACGGCCACCAGGGCCGGTGCGTGAGGGCGAGGGACGCGCTCATGCGGTCTCCGTGCGCGCCGCGCCCTCGTCGCCGTGTTTCTTCTGCTGCGCCATGAGGTCGGTCGCCTCGGCCGGCGTCAGGCGCGGTGCGTGGCGCGGCAGCCGGTTCAGCCACGACGGGTACCAGCGCAAGAAGTGAAAGACGAAGAAGCTGCGCACCAGCCGCCAGCCGCTCCACTCGCTGGCCAGGTCGTGCGTGCCGATCTGCTTGCAGCTGTGCTGCATGAGATGGTCCATGCGCTCCCACAGCACCTTGTTGAACGCGGTGTCGCGCACGACCACGTTGGCCTCGAGGTTGAGCGAGAGGCTCAGCGGGTCGAGGTTGCTCGAGCCCACGGTGCTCCAGCGGTCGTCCATGAGCGCGACCTTGCCGTGCAGCGGGCGGTCGCAGTACTCGTAGATGCGCACGCCCGCGTGCAGCAGGTGGTGGTACAGCATGCCGGCGGCCGTCTTCACGATCGGCATGTCGGGCTCGCCCTGCAGGATGAGGCGCACATCGACGCCGCGCCGCGCCGCGCGCCGCAGCTCCTTGATGAGCCGGTAGCCCGGAAAGAAGTAGGCGTTGGCGATCACGATGCGCTCGCGCGCGGCGCGGATCGCGGCGCGGTAGTGGCGCTCGATGTCGTTGGTGTGGCGGCGGTTGTCGCGCGTGACGAAGATCGCGTCGGCCTCGCCCGCCGCGGCCTGCAGCTGCGACACGGGCGGTGCCTGTTTCAGCCGGCGCCGGAACCAGCCCACGCCCTTGCCGCCGACCGCGATGGCGCGCAGCACGAACTGGTGGATCTCGGCCACGATCGGCCCCGCCAGTTCGACCGCGTAGTCCTGCTTGGCCTTGGGACCGAAGTCGAGCAGGTGGTCCTCGGAGTAGTTGATGCCGCCCACGAAGGCGCGTTCGCCGTCGACCACCACGATCTTGCGGTGCATGCGGCGGAACACGTTGAGCCGCTGGCCCAGGAAGCGCTGGCCCGGGTCGAACACGCGCACCTTGACGCCGGCCGTGGCCAGGCTTGCGAGGTACGCGTGCGAGAGATCGGGCGAACCGAAGCCGTCGATCATCAGGTCGACTTTCACGCCGCGCTGCGCCGCCGCGCGCATGGCCGCGTGCAGCGCCAGGCCCACCTTGTCCTCGAACAGGATGAAGGTCTCGATGATCACTTCGCGCCGCGCCGCGCCAATCGCTTCGAACACGCGCGGAAAGAATTCCTCGCCGTTCTCCAGCAGGTCGATGCGGTTGCCGCCGGTCCAGTGGCCGGCACGCTCGGGGGTGTCGCGCATGGGGGCCTCGCTGCTCACAGGTCGATGTCCGCCACCAGCGGGGCATGGTCCGACAGGTGCGACCACGGCCGGCGCGGCAGCACCACGGGCGCGTGCGCGCCCGCGTTGCGCACGTAGATGCGGTCCAGCGGCAGCAGAGGCAGGCGCGCCGGAAAGGTGCGCGCGGCGCGGCCGTGGGCATGCACGAACACTTCGCGCAGCGACGCGCCTTCGGCCAGCACGTCGTGCGCGCGGGCGCGCCAGTCGTTGAAGTCGCCCGCCACGATCAGCGGTGCGTCGGCCGGCACCTCGTCGCGCACGATGTGGCACAGCAGCTCCAGTTGCTGCTGGCGGTGCGCCTCGGCCAGACCCAGGTGCGCGCAGATCGCATGCACGTCGACCGTGCGCCCGGGCAGGCGCAGCACGCAGTGCAGCAGGCCGCGCTTCTCGGGGCCGCTCACCGACACGTCGTGGTTGCGGAAATGCACGATCGGAAACTTCGACAACACGGCGTTGCCGTGGTGCCCCTTCGGATACACCGCGTTGCGACCGTAGGCGAACTGCGGCCACATGGTGTCGGCCAGGAATTCGTAGTGCGGCGCCTCGGGCCAGTTGTTCACCGTGCGCGAATGGCGCGCGTGCGTGCCCATCACCTCCTGCAGAAACACCACGTCGGCGCCCACGGTGCGCACCGCGTCGCGCAGCTCCGGAAGGATGAAGCGGCGGTTCAGCGCCGTGAAGCCCTTGTGGGTGTTCACGGTCATGACCTTGAGCGAGGCCGGTGCGGCGGCGACAGCGGCCTCGGGCAGCGGGGAAGTGATGGGGGAGGACATCGGTGTTCCCGTTGTACGTGGCCGCGCCCGCGCCGACTGTAGGAACGCGCCACCTTCTTCGCGTGCCTTTCACGCAAGGGCGGCGGGCTCCTACAGGCAGGCCTGCCGCACCCCCACACAGCGCCCGAAACGAGGCTCCTACGGTGGTTTCAAAGCCGATGCCAACGCGCTCGGCTTTGTGCCTTTTTTCATTTGCAAAGGAGCTTTCCATGATGACCACCCTGCAACGCCTGACGATCCCCACCGCGCTGCTCGCCGCCCTGCTGGGCGCGGGCGTCGCCCAGGCCCAGAAGCCGGCACCTGTCGAACCGATGGCGGGCGACAGCTCGATGCCCGTCTCGCGCGAAGCCGTGAAGGCCGAGGCCCGCGCGCAGAACCGCAACAACGCCAACAGCGTGGTACCCAAGGGCGAAGCCAGCACCACCGTGAACCACCAGCCCAACGCGATGCCGTCGCCCACCGGCGAGCGCTCGCGCGCGGAGGTGCGCGCCGAGACGCAGCACGTGAAGCCGCGCTTCGGCCAGCCGGGTGAACGCCCGGCGGTGCCGACCAACCCGACCGAGAAGACGGGCACGCCGCAGTAACACCGCGCGCCCACGAAAAAGCCCGCGATGCTTCACGCATCGCGGGCTTTTTTCTGCCCTTTCCTGGAGGCCGGCTCCCTTCAGCCGGCCGCCCGGTCAGCCTCAGCTCTTGGCAGGCGCCGCACCGTGGTGGCCTTCATGCCCACCGCGATGGAAGCGATGGCCGTGGCCCGCGAACTTCGCGGTCTCGGCGTCGAAGGTCTTCTGCTGCTCGGGCGTCAGCGCGGCGTAGAAGGTCTTGGTCGCTTCGGCGCGCTTGGCGAACCGGGCGCTGCGCTCGGCCTGGCGGGCCTGCATGTGCTCCAGGCGCTGGGGCGTGGTCAGCTTGGCGAACTCGGCGCGGTCCATGCGCTGCGGACGGGCGGCACCGGCCGGCGGCTGGCTGGCCTCGGTGAAGCTGCTCCACGCGCCTTCCTGGGCGCTGGTGAGCTTGAGCTTGTCCTTCAGCGCGGCCAGGCGCTTGGCACGGTGCTCCTTCATGCGCTCCATGCGCTGGGCCGGGTCCATGCGCTTGTGCTGCGCCTTGGGTGCGGCGGTGGCATCGGCGGGGGCCGTGGCGGCCGTGGGTGCGGCGGTCGACGGCGCGGTGGCGGCCGGCGCCTGAGCGAAGGCACCCGAAGAGGCGAGGGCGGCCGAACCCAGCAGGCTGGCCCAGACGATGCGTTGGCGAAGAGAGATCATGAGAGTCGCTTCCTTTCGAAGAAGTCCGCCACCAAAGGGCAGCGGGTGAGACGAAGTGTGGAGCGCCTCTGTAACGCGTCCGTGAGCCGAACGTGAGCATGCGTAAAGAAGCATGAACCGCAGCGCGGTGCTGCCGCCCGCAGCGTGACTTATTTGGGCCGGGGCGCCTTCAACCCGCGGTCGGGCACCTGCAGCTTGCCGGCACGCAGCGCGGCCACCGCCAGCACCACGGCGCGCGCGACGTTGCGCACCTCTTCCTGCACGTCGGCATCGGCGTCCAGCGCCTCGTGGCTGGTGGCGTAGGGCGCGTAGTAGCCGATGTAGCGATCGAGCCGCGCCTGGGCGCCGGCGTCGACCAGGCCCATCCAGTCGAGCCAGTCCGTGAGGTTGCGGCGCAGGCCCTCGGGGCCGGCCACGTCGCCGTGCACCACCACGCCGTAGACGCGGCCTTCCAGGTGCTTGGGGTAGCCCCAGCCTTCGAGCTCCAGCGCCTTGGCCTCGTCGGGCTTCTTGCCGTGCGTGCTGGTGGGGTCGGGGTTGCCGCCGTCCGCGCACACGAGGCGGTCGATCATGAGCTTCAGCGGGCTCGCGGCCTGGTACCAGTGCGTGGGCGTGAGCACGATCACGCCGTGCGCGGCCACCCAGCGTTCGTAGATCTCGTTCATCCAGTCGCCGGTCTGGCGCAGCGCGTGGTTGGGGTAGCAGCTGCAGGGCCAGTGGCACAGCGGCATCGCGGTGGAGACGCAGCCCTTGCACGGGTGGATGTGGCGGCCGTAGTCCGACGTGAGCCGGCTCAGGTCGAGCACGTCGACCTCGATGCCGCCGCCTTCGAGCACCTCGCGCGCGCACTGCGTGAGGCGCCAGGTCTTGGAGATTTCGCCGGGGCAAGTGCCGTCGTTGCGCGGCGAGCCGTTGACGAGCAGCACGCGCGAGCGCGTCTCGGGCCGGCCCCAGGCGTCCTGCGCCGCGTCGATGCGCGCGCGGGCGTCGAGCCAGTCGACCGAGAGCTCGTAGTCGGGGTCGGCATAGCCCGGCCCGGCGCGGCGCGTGACGGGCGCCTTGCGGCCTTCGTCGTAGGCTTGCCAGGCGATGTCTTCCAGGCGACGCAGCGCCTCGGTCTCGGCCCGGAACGCCGGGTCGTGGAAGCTCTGCATGAAGCGGTCGTGGAACTCGGCGCGCTGCAGCATGGGCGGCGCCTGTCCCTTGCGTATCGTGGGAGGCATGACCGCAATCTAGGCCGCGCACCGGCCGGCGCGAACCGCACGCGACGCCGACTTGCGGTAGGCGAGCGACTACAGAGGCTTCGGGCTCAGCCCAGCTTGCCGTTCTGGAAGTCGTGCACTGCCTGCTTGATCTGCTCGGGCGTGTTCATCACGAAGGGCCCGTACTGCGCGATGGGCTCGTTCAGCGGACGGCCCGCGATGAGCAGCGCGCGCGCCGGGCTGTGGTTGCTGGCACCGGCGCGCAGCACCGTGCCATCGCTGCCGGGGTCGTTCGCCAGGATGGCCATGCGCCGCGTCGGCACCTCGCTGCCCGCGATCCACAGCGATTCGCGGAACACATAGACCAGCGCGTTGTGGTCAGGCGGCAGCGGCTGCGCGAACTCGGCGCCGGGCGGCAGCGTGATGTCCAGGTACAGCGGTTGGGTGTGCGCGCGCTGCTCCGCGCCCACGACGCCGTGGCTGGTGCCGGCGATCACGCGCACATGCGCGCCGCTGGCGGTCGTGAACTCGGGGATCTCGCTGCTGCGGATGTCGCGGTACCAGGGCTCGCGCATCTTGTCCTTGGCGGGCAGATTGAGCCAGAGTTGAAAGCCTTCCATCAGGCCTTCTTCCTGCTCGGGCAGCTCGCTGTGCACGAGGCCGCGGCCGGCCGTCATCCATTGCACGCCGCCGTTCTCAAGCAGGCCTTCGTGGCCCGCGCTGTCGCGGTGGCGCATGCGCCCGGCGATCATGTAAGTGACCGTTTCGAAGCCCCGGTGCGGGTGGTTCGGAAAGCCGCCGATGTAGTCGCCCGGGTTGTCGCTGCCGAAGGCATCGAGCATCAGGTAGGGGTCGAGCCGCTTCTGCAGCGGCTGCTGCAGCACGCGGGTGAGTTTGACGCCGTCGCCGTCACTGGTGGAAACACCGGCCACGATGTGGTCGATGCCGCGCGGGGTGGCGACGGGATCGGTGGGGTGGTGGTGGGCATGAACGTTCGTCATGCCGCCCATGGTGGCACCAAAGCCCCGACCGCGCCACCGGTGGGGGTGCCCACTGCCGGTGGGGTTCAGCTCAGCGCGGCCATTGCTGGCGCTGCCAGTAGCAGTACTGCCAGCGCGTCTCGAAGCCCGCGCGGCGGTACAGGGCCAGCGCCGGCTGGTTCTGCGCGTCGACCTGCAGGAACACCCGTTCGACGCCGCGCGCCAGCGCCGCCTGCGCCAGGCCGGCGAGCACGCGCCCGGCCAGGCCGCGCCCGCGCTGCGACTGTTCGGTGCGCATGCCGTGCACGCTGGCCCAGCCGTGGCCGAAAGCCATGGCGCCGGCCGCCACGGTGGCGCCGTTTTCGCGCACGCTCGCAAAGAGCGAACCCGTGGCGCGCGACAGCGAGCGCACGCGGTGCACGCCGTCGACCGGGTCGAAACCCTCGCCGAGGAACAGCGCGGCCCAGGCCGGGTCGGGTGTCGCGTCGACGTCGGCCAGCCGCACGTCCGCCGCGACGAGGTCGCGCATGCGCCGCGCCAAGCCGGTCTGCACGCAGGTCGGGCTGTCGGCCACGTAATGCCGGCGGGCGAGTTCGACGCGCAGCGTGTCGAAGCAGGCGGCGTCGGCCAGCCGCAGCGCGGGCGCGACCTGGCGGCTGTCGCAGCGGTCTTCGATGCGGTCCAGCGTGGCAGGCTCGACCGGGTCGCGGTGCAGCGGCACGGCCGAGCGGGCGCGCTTGACGGTGCCGCGGTCGAAGGGCAGCAGCCAGCCGTCGAGTTCTTCGCAGGCTTCGGGTGCGACCGCCGCGACGGTGGCGCGCTCGATGGCTTCGATGTCGTGCGGGGCAATGCTCATTGCACGGCTTCCGGCGGCGTGTACTTGGCCGCGGCCACGCTCTTGAGCAGCGCCTCGCGCTGGTTGCGGCTGATGCCACGCACGCTCTCGGCCACCCACTTGGTGCGGTCGGGATCGATCTGGCCGTCGCGCCGCCATTGCTCCAGCACGGCCTGCGGCTTGTGCAGCATGGCCGCGAGCCAGACGGCCTGCGCCGGCTCGAGCGTGCGCGCGCTGCGCTTGAAATAGCGCCGCGCCGCGGCCTCGCCGCCGCAGAGGTTGCCGCCCCACGGGGCGTTGTCGAGGTACAGCTGCAGGATGCGGGCCTTGCCCAGCGTCTGCTCCATCTCGACCGCGTAGAGCAGCTCGCGCAGCTTGCGCTCGGCCGTGCGGTCGCTGCCGGTGACCAGCAGTTTGGCCAGCTGCTGCGTGAGCGTGCTGCCGCCGCGCCGGGTCTGGCCGGGCTTCTGGTTGTGGTCGATCGAGGCGAGGATTTCGGTCAGGTCGTAGCCGGCGTGGCTGAAGAAGCGCTGGTCTTCCGCCGCGATGACGGCCCGTGCCAGCCAGCTGTCGTTGGCCAGCTTGCCCGACGGGCCGCAGCTGGTGCGCGCACCCAGCATGGCCTCGGTGCCCAGCCCCTCGACGGTGAACTGGCTGATGGTCGGCTGCACCGCGAAGGTGGCGTCGGGCAGCAGCAGCTGCGCCTGCAGCGCCAGCGTGCCGCCGATGCGGGCGCGCTGCAGCTCGGGCAGCGCCGGCACCAGCACGGCGTACCAGCGGGCGATGGGCGCGTCCTGCACGCGAACGTCCAGCTGCAGGTTCTTCGGCGCGAGGCGGCCGGTCCAGGTGCCCTGAAGCAGGGCGTTGCTGTCGGCCGCCTGGGGTGTGGCCTCGAAGGTGCCGGCCAGCGTGTTGCCGTCGCGCCGCACGGTGGCCACCAGCCGCTCGACCTTGATCGGCTGCGTACCGAGCGCGGGCACGTCGGCGCTGCACGGCGCGCAGCGCATCTGCTGCTGGCCGGTTTTCTCGTCCCAGGTGAAATGCACGGTGCCGAAGCGGGTGTCGAGCGCGTGGCCGTTCAGCCGCGGCGCGAACCAGGACGAGGTCGCCAGGCGCACCGCGGTGGGCACGCCGATCTCGAACGACAGCGGGCCGGCCTTCACCGTGGTGCTCCATTCGCCCGCCGCCGGCGCAAGGGCGATCTTGGCGATCAGGAAGATGGCCACCAGGGCGGTCAGGACGAGGGCCAGCAGCCCGAAAAGCACGAATCGCAGGGTCTTCTTCACAAACACGTTCTCATCACATCGGTCTTGCCACGGTGACAGCTTGCCACGGACCGTGCGACTGGCCGCTGGCCGCCGCCCAGTACCAAGCCGAAGTGTCGGTGAAAGCCGTGCCTTGGGCGTCGACGATGCGCTCGCAGACGCGGAAATTTGCCGTACCGTGCCGTTGCGCCACAAAACAGCGCCACATCCGCGCTTGCGCGTCGCGTTCCAGCCGCGCCTGCTCGATGCGGTAGCCCAGCGCGCGGTAGCAGTCGGCGGCCGGATGCAGCATGCGCGTGGGCCGGTTCACGGCGCGCATCACCAGCGTCTGCTGGCCGTCGGTCATGCGGCCGATGGCGCCCGGGAAGCGATCGGCAAAGCGCTGCTCGACCTCGCTCAGCGCCAGCGGGCGCAGCGGCACGCCGTCCCACTGGCTGGGCCATTCGTGGGAGCCCACGGCGTCGGCTTCTTCGGCCGGCGCGCGCAGCGCCGCCGCGGCCGACCAGAGCACGCACAGCAGCATCGCCAGCGCGAAGGCGCTCTTGTGGCCCACGCGGTTGATGAAATGGTTGGCGAACCAGCGCTCAACGAACGGTATCGACACGGCGGCCTCCTTCGGCAGTGATCAGGCCCGGCAGCGGGCGGTCGAGTTCGATGCGCGGTGCGACGCGCGCCGGCACCATCAGGCGCGCGATGGCGCCGCACACCACGGCCAGCAGCACCAGCCCCAGCGCGTTGTGCGCCCACGGCGCGAGCGCGTGGCCGGCGCCTTCGAAGGCGATCAGCACGCTGTTGCGCACGATGTTGCCGGCCAGCACCAGCAGGCCGACCGCCGGCAGGCGGCGCAGGAAGGCGCGGTCGCCGCGCCGTGCCCACAGCGCGACCGCGCAGGCCGTGAAGTAGCCCAGCCACACCATCTGCACGCCCGAGCAGGGCGCGTCGACGATCACCAGGCGGCCGTCGACCATCAGCGTCGCGCCTTCGCGCGCCACCTCGAAGCCCGGCGCGAGCAGCCAGCGGCTGGCCTCGGCCGTCACCACGCGCAGCGGGTAGCCGGCGTAGAACTGCAGCGACGACAGCAGCGGCAGCGCCAGCACCGACAGCCCGGCCACCGGTAGCGCCGCCACGCTGCGCGGCAAAAAGGCCAGCAGCCCGGCCGCGAGCGAGAGCACCGCCACCAGCCCCGAGGCCAGCGGCGGCAGCGCGGGCAGGCCGCCCCCGCCCGTGCGCAGCAGCGTGGCGAGCACGGTGCCCAGGCCGGCCAGCGCCAGCCACCCCAGGCGCGGCGAGGCGCGCAGCTCGCGCCGGCACTGCCAGGCGAGCGCGGCCAAGGCGACCAGCGCCACGAGCCCCAGCGGATCGTCGGAACCGTCCTGCAGGCGGCGGGCCATCCAGGCCCAGGTGGGCGCGAGCGCGGCGCACTGCAGCGCCAGCCAGCCGAAGGCCGGCGTGCGGTCGATGCGGATGGCCCAGTCCACGACGCGCGGATGTTGGTGGGCCAGGGTTGCCAGAGACATGGTCGTGCGTCCCGTGTTCAAGCAGTAAAGCGGCGCGGGTCGTTGCGGCGCGCGCGGCGGCGCAGCATGGCCAGCATCGACAGCACGACGGCGATCGCGCCCAGCGTTTCCGGCTCCGGCGTGCTCGGCACCTCGGCGCCCAGCGCCAGGTCGCTCACGCCTTGCGGCATCGGCAGCGGCTGGTTCACGTCCACGCTGTTCTGCGGCGCCACGTTGCGCACCACCTTGTCCACCGCGATGAAGCTGGTGTACTGCGTGAGCAGGCTGTACTTCAGGCCCAGTTCGGTGATGCGGTCCTTGAAGGCGGCGCTGCCTTCGAGCGCTTCCTGGTCGCTCAGGCTCTGGATGCGGTGGCGTGCCCACAGCGTGCGCAGCGCGGCGGTGTCCTGGCGCGTCTGCGGCGTGATGCGCACCTCCTCGCGGTACGGGCCGGTGGCGGCCTGGCCTTCGATGATCACGCGGCCCTTGGGCTCGCCGCGCCACTTGCCGAACACGATCACCGGGCGCTCGCCCAGCACGTCGGGCAGCGCCTGCGGCTCCACGTCGTACACGTCCAGGCCGCCGAAGGTGGCCTTCACGTTCGTGAGCACGGGCGACTCCACCATGCGGCGAAAACGCGCGGCCTGCTCGGGTGCCTGCACCGGGTCGGTGATGATGAAAGGCTCGCCCATGCCGGCGCGTGCAATGCCTTCCATGAGGCTGCGGTTCACCGACGAGCCGATGCCGAAGGCGAACACGTTGGCCTTGGAGAGGTTGTTGCGCACCAGCTCGAAGGCTTCGCGCTCGACCGTCACGTAGCCGTCGGTCACCACCACCACGGTGCGCGACACGTTCGCGGCCTTGGGCTCGGCGTACACGCGCTTGAGCGCCGGAATCAGCTCGGTGCTGCCGCTGCCGCTGTAGTTCTTGATCGTGGCGAGCGCCTGCTCGATGTTGGCGCGCGTGGCCGGCACCGACTGCGGCGACAGCATCTTGTTGCTGCCCGAGAACAGCAGCACGTTGAAGGTGTCGCTGGGGCGCAGGCCACCGATCAGGCGTTCGAGCACGGTCTTGGCGGTGTCCAGCGGAAAGCCGTGCATCGAACCCGAGATGTCGACCACGAAGATGTAGTCGCGCGGCGAGATGGCGCTGGCGGCCACGGCCTTGGGCGGCTCGACCATGGCGAGGAAGAAGTTTTCTGCGTTCTCTCCCTGGCCCTTGTAGAGCATCAGGCCCGATTCGATCTTTTCACCCGCCAGGCGGTAGTCGAGCACGAAGTCGCGGTTGTCGGCGGGGCGGCCGTCGGCGCCCAGCGTGATGTCGGCGTGCTGGTCTTCGTCGCGCTTCTTCACGTCGATGGTGTGCGTGGCGGAGCGGATTTCCTTCAGGCCCATCGGCGTGTCGATGCTCGCCGTGAGCTTGAAGCTGGTGCTCGGCGCCACGCCGGCGCGCAGCGTGGGCTGCGCCGGCCATTGGGCTTGCGCGTTCTCCGACTGCGGCGAGTTGTAGCGCGGGCCGACCACGGTCGGGAACACGAACTGGTAGTTGCCCGACTGCGGCACCAGCAGCTCGGTGTAGCGCAGCTCGACCTTCACGTCGTCGCCCGGCAGGATGTTGGCGACGTTCATCTGGAACACGTTGGGCAGGTGCTGCTCGAGCAGCGCGGCGGTCTTGCCTTCCTTCTTGGCGGTGTCGTATTCGATCTTGGCCTGCTGCTTCTCGCGGATCTGCGCCGTGATGAGCCGGTCGGCCAGGCGCACGTTGAGGCCACTCACCGCCGCCTTGGTGGAACCCGGGAACACGTACTTCGCCTCGATGGCACGCTGGCCTTCGTTGCGGTAGGTCTGCGTGACCGTGACGTCGGCGATCACGCCCGAAATCTTGACCGAGACCTCGGTGCCCTTCAGCGGCAGGCGGTCGACCGAGGGGTCATCGCTCTTGACGAAGAAATACGGGCTCTCGGTCTTCAGGCGCGGACCGGCGGGCGCTTCCTGCGCGTGGACCGGGCGGGCGCCCATGGCGATGAAACCCACGGTGGCCAGGCTCACGGTGGCGAGCCAGAGCCAACGGCCGGGGCGTGGGGTGGTGGGGGTGTCCATGGCGGGTGTCCTTCTGCGTGCGAACTTGCACGGCCCTCACTGTCGTGAGCGTGCGAGAAGGCAGTTGGAAGGCGCGTTGAAGTCGCAACCCCCGCAGGCGCCGCTGTGTGAAGTCTGTGTGAAGTGCGCGGCGCCGCGGCTTCATACGGCCTTCGGATCGGCCGGAGAGCATCGGCGCCTCATCACGAAAAACCCGCAAGAGAGGGGAGAAACCCATGCTTCAACTGTTGAAGGCCCTGCAGGCTTCGGTGCTGGTCAAGGTGGCCGGCCTGTTCTTCCTGCTGCTGGTGCTGTGCATTCCGCTGGCGCGCATCGACGACCTGAACCGCGCCCGCGGCGAAAGCCAGCAGGAGGCCGCGCGCGAGCTCGCCGCGTCCTATGCCGGGCCGCAGGCCATGGTCGGCCCGCTGCTGCTGGTGCCGTATGTGGAGCGCTGGATGGAGCCGCTGCGCAACGCGCAGGGCAAGGTGATCGGGCAGGCCCCGCAGAGCAAGGAGATGGTGCACGCCGTGTTCCCCGACAAGCTGCACATCGAAGGCGACATGGCGCCGCAGGAGCGCTACCGCGGCATCTTCCGCATTCCGTTCTACACGCTCACGGCCGCGCTCGGCGGCGGCTTCGCGGGCTTCGACCCGCAGGCCGTGCCGCACAGCGAAAGCGGCTCGTCGATCGAGTTCCGCCCGCCGTTCGTCGCCTTCCATGTGAGCGACCTGCGCGGCCTCGACGGCTCGCCCGCGCTCACCGTCAACGGCGAGGCGCTGCGCTTTCGCCAGCGCGTGCCGGGCCTGCCCGACAACGCGACGTACGCCGACGGCATCCACGCGCCGCTCACGGGCGCCGCGCTCGCCGCCTGGCAGACGGGCAAGCCGCTGGCCTTCGACATGAAGCTCTCGCTGGTGGGCCAGGACACGCTCTCGATGGTGCCGATCGCCGAGGAAACCACCGCGCACCTGCGTTCGCCGTGGGCGCACCCCAGCTTCGGCGGACGCTTCCTGGCCACGCAGCGCGAGGTGACACCGCAGGGCTTCGACGCGCACTGGCGCGTGTCCTCGCTGGTGACCACGGCGCGCGAGCAGGTGCGCGCCGGCCTGTGGGGTGGCGAAGGCGATGCCGCGCAGAACGCCGCGGCGGCCGTCGTGCGCACCGCGCCCTCGGCGTCCATGTCGCGCCATGCCTCGGGCCCGCTGCAGACCTTCGACGTGTCGCTCGCACAACCCGTCAACGTGTATTCGATGAGCACGCGGGCCGGCAAGTACGGCGCGCTCTTCATCGGCCTGGTGCTGATGGCGGCCTTCATGTTCGAGCTGTTCCGCAAGCTGCGCCTGCACCCGGTGCAGTACGGGCTGGTGGGCCTGTCGATCGCGCTGTTCTTCCTGCTGCTGCTCGCGCTGTCGGAGAAGTTCGCCTTCTGGATGGCCTACGCGGGCGCGGCCGCGGCCAGCGTGGCGCTGCTGGCCGTGTACTTCAGCGCGGTGCTCGAAGGCTGGCGCCGCGGCCTGTCGTTCGCCGCCTTCGTGGCGCTGCTGTACGGCGCGCTCTACGGCCTGCTGGCCTCGGAAAGCAATGCGCTGCTGCTGGGCGCGCTGCTGATCTTCGGCATGCTGGCCACGCTGATGCTCGTGACGCGCAAGGTCGACTGGTATGCGCTGTCGCGCCGCAGCGAACCCGCCCCGGCCACGCCGGCGGCCACGGTGGACGCATGAGGCTGCTGCGCGCCATCCCCGGCGTGCTCGGCTGGCTGCTGCTGGCCGTGCTGTGCGCCTGGGCCTGGCACCTGAAGGACCCGCACCTGCGCTTCTTGCGCGAGGAGGAGTTGCCGCTGCTGCTCGCCGCGCTGTGCGCCGCCGCCGCGATCGCCTGGCGCAGCGCGCGCGGTGCGCGCCGTGTGGTGGCGCTGGCCCTGACGGTGGGCGCGACGCTGACGGCGCTGGGCCACGAACTGGCCTCGCGCCAGCACCGGCTGGAAGTGAACGCGGCCTCGGGCCCGGTGGCGCAGGCCCTCGGCGCGCGCTTCATCGTCGGCTACGACGACGCGAACGACCTGCGCGAGCTGGCCCGCCGGGGCCTGATCGGCGGCATCTTCGTCACCGGCCGCAACGTGAAGGGCCGCAGCGCCGACACCTTGCGCGCGGAAATCGCCAGCCTGCAGGCGCTGCGGCTCGCGGCCGGCCTGCCGCCGCTGGTGGTGGCGACCGACCAGGAGGGCGGCGGCGTCTCGCGCCTGTCGCCGATGGTGCCCCGCCAGCCGGCGCTGGCCAGCCTGCTCGAGGCCGACGTGCCCGCACACGAACTGTTGCAACGTGCCCGCGCCTACGGCGCGCAGCAGGGCGAGGCGCTCGCCGCGCTGGGCATCACGCTGAACTTCAGCCCGGTGGTCGACCTGCGCCCCGGCCGCGCCCCAGGCCGCTGGGACCTGCACACCCGCATCGAGGAACGCGCCATTTCGAGCGACCCCGACGTCACCGCGCAGGTGGCGCTCGCTTACGAGCAAGGCCTTGAATCGGCTGGCGTGCGCGGAACGCTCAAGCACTTTCCCGGCCTGGCCGGCGTGACCGAGGACACGCACCACATGGGTGCCGAACTGCGCACGCCCGTGGCCCGGCTGGCCGCGCACGACTGGAAGCCGTTTCAAGACGTGTCGAAACATTCGGATGCCGCGATCATGCTGGCCCATGTCATCCTTGGGGAACTCGACGCGGACGCGCCGGTCTCTTTCTCACGCAAAATCGTGCGGCAGGTGATTCGAGGCGAATGGGGCTTTCAGGGCCTGCTCGTCACCGACGACCTCACGATGGGCGGGGCCTACAACCGAGGTCTTTGCAACGCCACGCTGGGCGCACTCGACGCCGGGGTGGACCTGCTGCTCATCGCCTACGACCACGACAAGTATTTCGATGCCATGCACTGCGCGCTGGAAGGCGTGCGGCGCGGCGCGCTCGATCCCCGGGTGACGGAACGCCCGCGCGCGCCACGGCTCCAACCTCTTCGCTAGCCCCCATCCCATGTCCCAAGAACCTCGCCCTTCCCAACCCGCCGGTGCGCTGCGCCAGCTCCCGTGGAAACGCATCGCCGGCTGGAGCGCCATCGCGGCCGGTGCCGGCGCCGTCGCGCTGCTGGGCGCCGCCATCGTGGGGGTGGTCGCCATCTACCCGAAGCTGCCCGACATTTCCGAGCTGGCCGACTACCGGCCCAAGCTGCCGCTGCGCGTGTACACGGCCGAGGGTTCGCTGATCGGCGAGTTCGGCGAGGAGCGCCGCAACCTCACGCCCTTCGCGAACATTCCGAAGGTCATGAAGGACGCCGTGCTGGCCGTGGAAGACGCGCGCTTCTACGACCACGGCGGCGTGGACTACAAGGGCTTCGCGCGCGCGGCCGTGGCCAGCTTCAAGGGCGGGCGCAAGCAGGGCGCCTCGACCATCACGATGCAGGTGGCGCGCAACGTCTACCTGAGCTCGGAGCGCACGCTGAGCCGCAAGGCCTCGGAGATCGTGCTGGCCTTCCGGCTCGAGCAGCAGCTCAGCAAGGACCAGATCCTGGAGATCTACCTGAACCAGATCTACCTGGGCAACCGCGCCTACGGTTTCGCCGCCGCCTCCGAGGCCTACTTCGGCAAGCCGCTGCAGCAGGTGACCATCGCCGAGGCCGCCATGCTCGCCGGCCTGCCGAAGGCGCCCGGCGCCAACAACCCGGTGGCCAACCCGCGCCGCGCGCGGGCGCGCCAGCTCTACGTGATCGACCGCATGCACGAGACCGGCTTCATCACCGCCGAACAGGCGGCCGAAGCCAAGAAGGAAGAACTGCACCTGCGCGACGCCGCCGACCCGAACCGGCTGCACGCCGAGTACGTGGCCGAGACCGTGCGCCAGATGATGTACGCGCAGTACGGCGACAGCATCTACACCAGCGGCATGAAGGTCTACACCTCGCTGGTGGCGGCCGACCAGGCGGCGGCGTACAAGTCGCTGCGCAAGGGCATCATGGATTACGAGCGCCGTCAGGTGTACCGCGGCCCCGAGAAGTTCGTCGACCTGCCGGCCAGCGGCCAGAAGGAAATCGACGAGGCCGTCGACGAAGCCCTGGCCGAGCACCCCGACAACGGCGACGTGATCTCGGCCGTGGTGCTGGAAGCCAGCGCCAAGGAAGTGACGGCGGTGCGCGCCAACGGCGAAGCCTTCGAGATCTCGGGCGAGGGCCTCAAGCCCGCGCAGTCCGGCCTGGCCGCGAAGGCGCCGCCGAACATCAAGATCCGCCGCGGCGCCGTGATCCGCGTCGCGAAGACGCCCAAGAACACCTGGGAAATCACGCAGCTGCCCGAAGTGGAGGGCGCCTTCATCGGCATGGACCCGCGCACGGGCGCGATCACGGCGCTGGTCGGCGGTTTCGACTTCGGCAAGAACAAGTTCAACCACGTGTCGCAGGCGTGGCGCCAGCCGGGTTCGAGCTTCAAGCCCTTCATCTACTCGGCCGCGCTCGAAAAAGGCTTCACGCCCGCCACCGTGGTGAACGACGCGCCGCTGGTGTTCGATGCCGCCGCCAACGGCGGCCAGCCCTGGGACCCGAAGAACTTCGACGGCGGCTTCGAAGGCCCGATGCCGCTGCGCAACGCGCTCATGAAGTCGAAGAACCTGGTCACGCTGCGCGTGCTGCAGTCGATCGGCGCGCCCTATGCGCAAGACTGGGTCACCAAGTTCGGCTTCGACAAGGACAAGCACCCGGCCAACCTGCCGATGGGCCTGGGCGCCGGCTCGGTCACGCCGATGCAGATGGCGGTGGGTTACTCGGTGTTCGCCAACGGCGGCTACCGCGTCAACCCGTACCTCGTGACGCGCGTGACCGACCTCAAGGACAAGGTGCTGATGGAAACCGAGCCCCCGGTGCTCGACGAAAGCCGCCGCGCCATTCCCGCGCGCAACGCGTTCATCATGGAATCGCTGCTGCAGAGCGTGGTCAAGGGCGGCTCCGGCTTCAAGGCCTACCAGGCGCTCAAGCGCGACGACCTGTACGGCAAGACCGGCACCACCAACGACTCCTTCGACACCTGGTTCGCGGGCTTCCAGCCCACGCGCGTGGGCATCGCCTGGGTCGGCTACGACACGCCGCGCCAGCTCGGCGTGCGCGGCGAGACCGGCGGCAGCCTGAGCCTGCCGATCTGGATCGGCTACATGCAGTCGGCGCTGCGCGGCGTGCCCGTGACCCTGCCGGCCGAACCGCCCGGCGTGGTCAACGTCGACGGCGAGTGGTACTTCGACGACTTCACGCCGGGCCACAATGTGGCGAGCCTGGGCCTGGAAAGCGCCGAGCAGCCGATCCAGCCGGTGGAAGTGCTGACGGGCGCGCCGGTGGGTGCGCCGCCACCGCCTGAAGAGCGCAACCGCATCCTGGACTTCTTCCGCTAGAAAACAGCGAGAGCCACCCAAAGACGCGGGGGACGCGCGGTGCCTACACTCGGTGCCGCGGCCCCCGCTTCTTTTTTGTCTCTTCTCTTTTCTCCCCTTTTCTCGCATCCATGGAAATCCTCACCCTGGTGGCCCTGATCGCCGCCGGCTTCTACATCCTCAAGTCCAAGGAACAGCGCCAGCGCATCGCGCTGCTCGGTCGCCATCTGGGCCGCTACCAGATCGAGAAGCTGATGGAGAGCCTGACCCAGGGCTACCTGCGCTGCCTCGGCGAAGACGACGCCGAGCGCCGCCAGCAGATCTGGCACCTGCTCGACGCCACCGAGGAAAAGCTCGCGGGCCAGTTCGAGACCTTCGCCGCCGAGCTGGCACGCGAACCCGAAGCCGACACGCGCGTGAGCCGGCTGCCGGTGGCCCTGCCGTTCGCCACCACGCTGTTCCCCGCCGCCAGCTTCGACCTGCGCGAGGCACTGCGCATTCATGCGCGCGGCATCGCGGGCGTGGCGAAAAATGCCGCCGGCCGCTCGCCGAAGTCGAAGGCCTTCACGATGTCGGCCGAGCTGTTCCTGATGCAGCACACCTGCCACTGGTTCTGCAAGTCGAAGGCCGTGGCGTCGGCGCGCATGCTGGCGCGGCATCAGACTTCGTACGAGCAGCTGCTCGACGCTGTGAGCCCCGAGACGCGCGAGGCATATCGCGCGCTGGTCGGGACCTGAGGCTCTGCCATGCTGCTCGCGGGCCTCGATCACCATCGTGTCCATGCCGAGCAAGCAGCCTTCGTTCTTGAAGGGGACGTTCGCTACGCCCCCGGAAAATCACTCTGGTTTTCAAGCATGGCTGTGGCCGCGCTGGTCGGCGGCAGCCTGTTCTTTCGCTGGGATGCGGTGGCGCTGTTCGTTGTCAGCACCGGCTTCGTGCTGCTCTTCGGCCACTCGCTGGGCAGCCATCGCCAGCTGATTCACCACAGCTTCCAGTGCCCCCGGTGGCTGCGCCTTGCGCTCATCTATTGCGGGGTGCAGGTCGGCCTGGCCGGACCGCTGGGCATTCTTCGCCAACATGAGTTGCGCGACTACGCGCAGCGTCTGCCCGTGTGCCACGACTACCTGCGCCACGGGCGCGGTTTCTGGACCGATGCGTGGTGGCAGCTGCATTGCGAACTGCACCTGCACCGGCCGCCGCATCTGGAGATCGAGCCACTCATCGCGAACGACCGCGTCCTGCGGTGGCTGGAAAAAACCTGGATGCTGCAACAGCTGCCGCCCGCCGTTCTTTTCTACCTCTGGGGCGGCTGGTCGTTCGTCTTCTGGGGCGTGTGCGCACGCGTCACCGCCGGTGTGCTCGGGCATTGGCTGATCGGCTGGTTCGCGCACAACCACGGCGCGATGAACTACGAAGTGCGAGGCGCCGCGGTGCAGGGCCGGAACATTCCCTGGACCTCGCTGCTGACGATGGGCGAGAGCTGGCACAACAACCACCATGCCTTTCCCGGTTCCGCCCGGCTGGGGCTGGCGCCCGGCGAATGGGATCCGGGATGGTGGATGCTGAAGCTGCTCGAACGCTGCGGACTCGTGTGGAACCTGCGCTTGCCCGAAGCGCTGCCGCCGCGCCCCGAACTTGCGGTGCTCGCCCTGCGTCAGTGAGGTGACAGCAGCGGCAGCGTGAGCGTCGCCACGGCGCCGCCGCGCGTCGCGTTGCCCAGGTCGATGCGGCCCCGGTGCAGGGTCGCGATTTCCTTCACGAACGCCAGGCCCAGCCCCGTGCTCTTCTTCTGGCTGTGCGGCCGGGCGAGCGAATAGAACTTCTCGAAGACTTTTTCCTGCGCGTAGTCCGGAATGCCCGGGCCGTGGTCGCGCACGTTGATGCGCGCCAGCCGCGAGGTGGTTTCCAGCGTCAGCAGCACCTCGCTGTCGGGCGGTGAAAAGTCGAGTGCGTTGTCGAGCAAATTGCTGATCGCGCGGCGCAGCAGGAACGGATCGCCTTCGACACGCGTGGGCTCGCGGATGTTCACGATCAAGCGGATGTTGCGTCGCGACGCAGCGGGTTGCGCGCTGGCGGCGATGTCTTCGATGAGCGGCCCCAGCGCCACGGGTTCGGTGCGGTCCAGCGTGCGCCGGGTCTCGAGCGCGGTGAGCTCCATCATGCGGTCGACGATTTCCTGGATGCGCTGGGTTTCGCGTTCGATGTTCTTCAGGAAACGCTCGCGTTGGTCGTGCGGCATCTGCGGTTCCTGCAGCAGCTCGGCCGCGCCGCGGATCGCCGACAGCGGGCTCTTCACTTCGTGCGTGAAGGTCTGCACGTAGTCGGCCACGTAGTTGCGCCCGGTGAGCGCGTCGCGCATTTCGCCGAAGCCGGTGCGCACCGCATCGACCGCGCGCCGCGCCATGCGCGACAGGCTCAGGCTGCGCTGCGCGCGCACCCAGGTCCAGTAGTCGCGGATCAGGCCGAAGGGCCGCACCAGCCAGACCGAGACGATCACGGTGAGCAGCAGCAGCGCCAGCGCCGAACCCACGCCGACCCAGATGGTGCGCACGCGCGCATCCTCGACGAACTGGCCGAAGCTCTGCACCGGCTTGCCGACGCTGACGACGCCGACGATCTCGTCGTTCCAGCGGATCGGCGCGCCGACGTACATCACCGAGGTGCGCGGGTCGCCGTCGACGTCGCGCGAAGTGCGCGCGCCGTACAGGCCGCCGAGCGTGCGCTTCACGTCGCTCCACTGCGAGTAGTCGTTGCCCAGGTGGCGGCCGAGCGAATCGAACATCACGCGGCCGGTGCGATCGGTGACGTACACGCGCAGCTCGACCCGGCTCTTGTGCAGGTTGTAGATCTGGGCCGAAAACTCGCGCGTGTAGACGCTGCGAAAGAGCGGCTCCAGCCGCGCCGTGTTGATGGCGCCGGCGATCACGTCCTGCTCGACCAGGCTGGCCATGAGCTGCGAGGTTTCGACCAGCGATTCCTCGGCCGACTCGCGGTAGCGCGGGTCGATGTCGGAGACGACGCGGTACAGCAGGAAGGCGATGCCCGCCGTGTAGATCAGCAGGATGCCGATGAAGATCCGGGTCCGGCGCGTCATTCCCTGCTGGCGGGCAGATCTTCGTGCAGCGCGTAGCCGGTGCCGCGCAGCGTGCGGATCGGCTCCACCTCCGGCGCGATGGTCTTGAGCTTGGCGCGCAGCGTCTTGATGTGCGCGTCGACCGTGCGGTCGAAGCTGTCGCTGGCGTCGTCCCAGACGAGTTGCAGCAGTTCGTCGCGCGTGAACACGCGCCCTGGCCGCTGGACCATGAGTTTCAGCAAGCCGTATTCGTAGCGCGAGAGTTCCAGCAGCCGTCCGTAGTAACGGATTTGCATGCGCTCGCTGTCGAGCGAAAAGGGCGTTGCAGGGGTCTGTGGCGCCGCTGGAAGCGGCGCCGGCGCGTTTTGATGGGGTACCCCATGAATCGGCGCTGCGGCCGCTGGCGGGCTTCCTGGGCCGTTTCTGGCGCTGCGCCGCAGGATGGTCCGCACGCGGGCAACCAGCTCACGGGGTGAAAACGGCTTGGCAATGTAGTCGTCCGCACCCAGTTCGAGGCCCACCACGCGGTCTATTTCGTCGCTGCGGGCCGTCAAAAACACCATCGGTACCTCCGGGCCGCCCATCGACTGGTTCAGCGCCTGGAGGCGTTTGAAGAGCTCGAAGCCATTCAGGTCGGGCAATCCGATGTCCAGGATCGCGAGCGCGGGGCGCTCCTGCGCGAACTGCGCGATGGCTTCTTCGGCCGTGGCGCACCAGATCGGCTGGAAACCGTCGCTGCTCAAAACGTACTGGAGCGTGTCGGCGATGCCCGATTCGTCTTCGGCAATCAGGATCCGGGGTTTGAAGCTCATCCGGCGATGTTAGCGAGGGCCACGGACCACCCGTGCCCGGTTTTCCGCCCGAGGCGCCGGCGACCGGCGCGGCCTTTCGCGGCCTTTTTTTTCGGGCGCGGCTTTTCCTCTTCCTGTCTTCTTATTCTTCTTATTCAAATTAGTAGTAGTAGATAAGGGTCGCACCCGTCTGTGGAAAGGTCGCTTTTTCCTTGACGTGACAACGACTTGTCATGCCCGCGTCACTGTGCGCACCCGCGCTTCCGCGGTGTACCCGCAACTTGGACAACATGGGGTAACCCGCCGGCCCTGTGGATAACCGATGGCTTGTGCAAAAACTCTCCCCAGAGTTGTCCTTTGACAGCCTTCGCCAATTCTGCGAAAGGCGGTTTTCGGGCCGAGAAATTCATTGCCTGTTAATTGAGCAGGCTGTAGATTTCCCTTGCAAATCAATGACTTGCAACGCCCCTACAGAGCAGTGCCGGGGTTATCCACAGAGTTGCCCCAGTTTTGTGGGGAGAACGCGAAGCGGAACCTTCGGGCGCCGAGCGGACCCAATCCGCTCCTTCACATGACGAAAAAACTCGAACATGACACCTTCTGAAACAAAAGCGATCGTCACCCTGAGCCTGCTGGCGGCCTTCGTCGACGGCGAGAAGCACGAACGCGAGCGCGCCGAGATCAAGCGCATCGCCGAGGGCCTGTCGCAGGCCGACGGCGTGAACCTGCCGACGATCTACCAGGACGTGCTGATGAAGCGGGTGTCGCTGGCCTCGGTGGCCGGCGAGCTGAAAAGCGCCGAGTCGCGCCAGCTGGCGTACGAGATGGCGGTGTGCATGTGCGACGCCGACGGTGTGCAGTCGGAGCCGGAGCGGCTCTTTCTGATGGACGTGCGCAGTTCGCTCGGCCTGGACGCCTCGGCGGTGCAGTTCTCGCAGCGGGCGGAAGACATCGCCGCCGCGGTACCGGCGGCGGTCGCGGTGACGGCCGGAGCGGCCGCAACGGCCACCGCCCCCGCAGCGCCGCAGGCGCCCGACAGCACCGAGCTGGACCGCGCGATCCTCAACGCCGCCATCCTCAATGGCGCGCTAGAGCTGCTGCCCGAGACGCTGTCGACCATGGCGATCATTCCGCTGCAGATGAAACTGGTCTACCGCATCGGGCAGGCGCACGGCTACCAGCTGGACACCGGCCACATCAAGGATTTCCTGGCCACCGTGGGCGTGGGCCTGACCTCGCAGTACCTGGAGCAGGCCGGGCGCAAGCTGCTCGGCGGCCTGCTGGGCAAGGTCGGCGGCGGTTTGCTGGGCGGTCTGGGCAAGCAGGCCGTGAGCTCGGGCATGAGCTTCGCGTCGACCTATGCGCTGGGCCACGTGGCCAAGCGCTACTACGCGGGCGGCCGGACGCTCTCCACGCAGATGCTGAAGGACGCGTTCTCCAGCGTGGTGAAGGAAGGGCAGGGCCTGCAGACGCAGTACCTGCCGGCGATCAAGGAACGCGCGCGCACGCTGGACACGAGCCAAGTCCTCTCGCTGGTTAAAAACGCCTGACTTTTTCCAGGGATACCGTGGAACCGGCTTTGCCGGGCCACCGGTATCGCCCCCGGCGAGGGGGTTGGCGCAGCGACACGAAGTGCGCGAAGCCTGGGGGAGTACCTGGACTCTAGACCTGGCTCAGGTCGTCGAGGATCGGGCAGTCGGGCCGTGCATCGCCGTGGCAGCAATGCACGAGGTGCGCGAGCGTGCTGCGCATCGACTGCATGTCGGCGATGCGCTGTTCCAGTTCACCCAGGTGCTTTTGCGCGATGCGCTTCACGCTCGAGCTGGCGCGGCGGCGGTTGTGCCACAGGCCGACCAGTTCGGCGATTTCTTCCATCGAGAACCCCAGGTCGCGCGAGCGCTTGATGAAGCGCAGCGTGTGGATGTCGGCGTCGTTGTACTGGCGGTAGCCGCTCTCGGTGCGTGCCACCGCGGGCAGCAGGCCCAGGCCTTCGTAGTGGCGCACCATGCGCGCCGACACGCCCGACAGCCGCGCGGCTTCGCCGATGGCCACCTGACGGCCGTGGGCGGAGGTCGCCGTCATCATTGAACGGTGTAGCCGGCGTTCTCGATCGCGACCACGATGTCCTGGCGCGGCTGCTGGCTCAACACGTCCACATGACCGGTTTCGAGATCGACCGTGACCTGCGCGTGCGGGTCGACCGTCTGTACCGCGTCCTGCACCGCCTCCACGCAGTGGTTGCAGCTCATGCCGGAGACCTGGAATTTCTGGCTCATCGTCGTTGCTCCTTGTCGGAATGAATGAAGGGTGGAAGGATTGAACACCCGAATCGGGGACAACGCCAGTTTCAACCCTCTCACGATGTCAACGTCCAGCCAAGGGCTTTGAAGCCACCGCGCTTGACCTTGCCATGGTGTCAGGCTTTAGCCTCGGGACCATGGAACACATTCAGCCTCAACCTTCCGCGGCCGCCGCCACGCTGGACCTCTCGGTCGGCGGCATGACCTGCGCCTCGTGCGTGATGCGCGTGGAGCGCGCGCTCAAGAACGTGCCCGGCGTGCAGAACGTGAGCGTCAACCTCGCCACCGAGTCGGCCCGCATCGTGGCCACCGGCGGCGAGGACATAGCCCTGCTGCTGCGCCGCGCCGTGCGCGCCGCCGGCTACGAACCGCGCGCCGAAAGCACCGCGCAGGACGAGGCCGCCGCGCTGTCGCCCTGGCACGGCTTCATGCCCGTGGCCATCGGCCTGGCGCTGTCGATCCCGTTGATGGCGCCGATGCTGGGCGACCTGGTCGGCCAGAGCTGGATGCTGCCGCCCTGGGTGCAGCTGCTGCTAGCCACGCCGGTGCAGTTCTGGCTTGGCGCGCGTTTCTACCGCGCGGGCTGGCACGCGGCCAGGGCCCGCACCGGCAACATGGACCTGCTGGTGGCGCTGGGCACCAGCGCGGCCTTCGGCCTGTCGCTGTGGCTGTGGTGGCGCGCCGCCACCGGCGAGCATGCCGGGCACGGCATGGTGCCGCACCTGTACTTCGAAGCGTCGGCGGTGGTGATCACGCTGGTGCTGCTGGGCAAGTGGCTCGAGGCACGCGCCAAGCGCCAGGCCACCTCCGCGATCCGCGCGCTGCAGCAGCTGCGGCCCGAAGTGGCGCACCTGATCAACGCACGCGGCAAGGAAAGCGACGTGCCGCTGGCCGAGGTGATGGTCGGCGACCGCCTCGCCGTGCGCCCCGGTGAACGCGTGCCGGCCGATGCACGTGTGCTCGAAGGGCAGTCCGAGGTGGACGAATCGATGCTCACCGGCGAACCGCTGCCCGTGGCCAAGAATCCCGGCGACAACTTGACCGGTGGCGCAGTGAACGGTGATGGCCGCATGGTCATCGAGGTGCGCGCGGTCGGCGCCGAGAGCGTGCTGGCCCGCATCATCCGGCTGGTCGAGGACGCGCAGGCCGCCAAGGCGCCGATCCAGCGCATGGTCGACCAGGTGGCGGCCGTGTTCGTGCCGGTGGTGCTGGTGATTGCGCTCGTCACCTTCGCGGGCTGGATGGTCGCGGGTGCCGGCGTCGAGACCGCGCTGATCCATGCGGTGGCGGTGCTGGTCATTGCCTGTCCCTGTGCGCTGGGCCTCGCGACGCCGGTGGCGGTGATGGCGGGCACGGGTGTGGCGGCGAAGCACGGCATCCTCATCAAGGACGCGCGGGCTTTGGAAATTGCACACCGCGTTGACACCGTAGCCTTCGACAAGACCGGCACGCTGACGGTGGGCCGCCCCGTGCTCACGGCGCTGCTGCCCGCGGCCGGTGCGCTGGCCAACGAGAACGACCTGCTCGCCACGGCCGCCAGCCTGCAAGGCGGCAGCGAACATCCGCTCGCACGCGCCGTGTTGTCTGCCGCTGCCGAACGCGGCGTGCAGGCGCCGCCGCTCGGTGCGATGCAGGCGATGCCGGGTCGCGGCGTGCGCGGCGAAGTGAACGGCGCGACCTGGGCCATCGCCAGCCTGCGCTGGTGCCGCGAACTCGACGCGATGCCGGCCGAGGCCGACATCGAACGCCTGCAGTCGCAAGGCGCCACGGTCTCCGCGCTGCTGCGTTTCGATGATGCGGGTTCCGCGCATGTGCAGGCGCTGTTGGCCTTCGCCGACGAGCCGAAGCCGCAAGCTGCCGAAGCGATCCGCACCTTGCGTGCGCGCGGCCTTCGCGTGGTGATGATCTCGGGCGACAACCTGCGCGCGGCGCAGGCGATGGCGGCCCGCCTGGGCATTCCGGCCGAGGATGTGCGCGCCGACGTGCTGCCGGCCGACAAGGCCGAGCAGGTGAGTGCATTGCGCAAGAACGGTCATGTGGTGGCGATGGTCGGCGACGGTGCCAACGATGCGCCCGCGCTCGCCGCGGCCGATGTGGGCATCGCGATGGCGCCATCGGGCGGCGGCACCGACGTGGCGATGGAAGCGGCCGGCATCACGCTGATGCGCGGCGACCTCGCGCTCGTGGCCGAAGCGCTCGAGCTCTCGGGCCGCACGGTGGCGAAGATCCGGCAGAACCTGTTCTGGGCCTTTGCCTACAACGTGGCCGGCATCCCGCTCGCGGCCTTCGGTTTGCTGAGCCCGGTGGTGGCCGGTGCGGCGATGGCGCTGTCGAGCGTGAGCGTGATGGCCAATGCGCTGTTGCTGCGGCGCTGGAAGCCGAAGCACCAACAGCAACAACAACACTGACCCGACAGCGGATCAGTCGAACAGCAGCGCCATCAGGTGCTCGTCGACGAAGTCCGCTTCACCGGCCCGGCGGTAGAACTGGCGCAGCGTGCCTTCCTGCACGAAGCCCAGCCGGGCATAGAAACGCAGGGCCGTGGCGTTGTCGCTCTCGGCCATCAGCTCGACGCGGCGAACGCCTTCGGCCTTCAGCCGCGCCAGCACGTCGGTCACCATGGTCTGCGCGATGCCACGGCCATGCAATGTGGGATCGACCGCGAGCGTGCCGAGGCTCGCCACATGCTGCGCACGGCCCGGGTAGCGCGTGACGCGGTAGAAGCCGGCGACCTGGCCATCGACTTCGAAGATGAAGAAGCCACCGCTGTCGAGCAAACCCTGGAAGACCGCGCGAAAGTCGTCGCGCGGCATCGGGTCGTAGCCCAGGTAGGGCACGACCCGCTCGTGCATGTAGAGATCGAAGACGGCGTCGAAGTCCGAGGGGGCGGCAGGGCGGTGCAGGGGCATGTCGCGCTTCTTCTGGGAGGTCTGCAGGGCAGGAAGCGGCCGAGCATAGTAAGGCGGTGCCGACGACCGCACCGCTTTTGTCCTCCCCCGAAGCTCAGCCCTCCGAGACGCGCCGGCTCGCAACGATCACCGCGTTGGTGCCGCCGAAGGCGAAAGAATTCGACAGCACATGGCGCAGCCCCCGCGCCTCGCGCGCCGCGCCGCGCACGAAGTCGACGTTGCCGAACGCAGCATCCGGCGTGTGCAGGTGGGCGATGGGCGGCAGGATCTCGCGGGCCAGCGCGCGCAGCGCGGCCACCAGTTCGATGGCGCCGCCGCCGCCCAGCACGTGGCCGTGGATCGCCTTGGTCGCACTGACCGGTGCGGCGTCGCCGAAGAGTTCGCCGATCGACGCGGCCTCGGCGGCATCGCCCGCGCTCGTGGCCGTGCCGTGGGCGTTGATGTGGCCGATGTCCGACGGCACGAGCCCGGCGTCGCGCAGCGCGGCACGCATGGCGCGCACCTGGCCGGCCGGGTCGGGGTTGGTGATGTGCGTGCCGTCGCAGTTGCTGGCGTAGCCGCTGAGCACGAAGGGCTGCGCGCCGGCACCACGGGCGCGCGCATGGGCTTCCGATTCGAGCACCAGCGCCGCCGCGCCCTCGCCGATGGCGAAGCCCGCGCGGTCGCCCGAGAACGGACGGCAGGCGGTGGCGGGCGCATCGGCCGGCGGCGGCGCCATGACGCGCATCGCGTGCCAGCTGGCCATCACGCCGGGCGTGAGCATGGCGTCGTGGCCGCCGACGATGGCGATGTCGATCCAGCCGCCGCGGATGGCGCGCATGGCCTCGCCGATGGCCACGGCCGATGAAGCGCAGGCGCAGGCATAGGCCAGGGCCGCGCCGCGCGCGCCGAAGTGCAGCGCCAGTTCGGCGACCGCCGCGTTGGGCATCACGGTGAGCACGGTGGTGGGGCGCATGCGGCGCTGTTCGCCGTAGAGCGCGCGCGTGGTGGCGTCGAAGGTGCTGGCGCCGGCCAGGCCGCTGCCCCAGAAGATGCCGAGGCGGTCGCGGTCGAGGGCGTCGAGGTCCAGACCGGCATCGGCCGCGGCGTCCTGCGCGGCGGCCAGGGCCATCGCGGTGCCGCGGTCCAGCGGCAGGCGCGAGGCACTGCGCACGCTGCTGGCGTCGAAGTCGCAGGTGGCGGCGGCGATGGCCATCGGGTCCATGCCCGGGATCTCGAGCGGCTGCGCGCGCACCGCGGAGCGGCCGGCGAACAGCGCGTCGTCGAAGGCCTCGATGCTGCGTCCGAGCGGCGTGATGAACCCGAGCCCGCTCACGTGCACGGGTGCGGCGGCGGTGTGGGCCGTGGCGGTGGCCGCCAGCACGGCATGGGCGGCGCCGCTGCTCATGCGGCGGCTGCCATGGGTTCGGCGCGTGCGGCGGCGGCTTCGCCCTCGGCATCGATCACCTCGCACAGCCGCTGCAGCGTGATGCCGGCTTCGCGCGGGTCGAGCCGGTCTTCGGGAATGCGCAGGTGGAAGGCGTCTTCCACCGCGAAGACGAACTCCATGAGCGCCAGCGAATCGAGGCCGAGGTCCGACAGCGCGGTGGCCGGCGAGATGTTTGCGCGCGCGACGCGGAAGTCGGTCTCGAGGATGGTGGCGATGCTGTTGAAGGTGGGAGAGGACGACATGGGCGGGTTCCTTTCGGTCTGGCCTGGGGTCAGGCGTGGAGAACAAGTCCGCGGACGCGGAACACGGGTTCGGGCACCGGGCCGTGGGCCACGGTCTCGGCGAAGGCGAGGGTCTCGCGCACCACCTGCTGGCGGTCGTTGTCGATGCTGATCATGTGGTAGCTGTTGTTCAGGACCACGGTGCGCAACGAGGCGCAGCGCAGCCCGCGCACCAGCAGGTCGAGGTTGGACAGGCTGGCCACCTCGTCCTCGCGCGCATGCAGCGCCAGCACCTGCTCGCACTGCACGTCGTTCAGGCGTCGCCGCACGTGGCGGATGAGCCGGTCGTGTTCGCGCAGGTGGCCCACGCCGATCACCGCGCTGCCGGCGCGCGAGACCTGGCGATGGCGCAGCTCGCGCTCGATCCAGGTGCGCACGCGCTCGTTCTTCACGCCGTAGGGCGGGCGCTCGCGGTACTGCCAGAAGCGGCCCAGTGGCGTGTAGAAAGCCAGCGGCAGCAGGAAGCGCGTGCGCGGCACGGCCCAGCCGTCGAAGCGCAGCGTGGTCGACATGAGCACCAGCGCGTCCACCTCGCGCCCGCAGCGGATGGCGCCGCCCAGGGCCAGCGAGGCGCCGGCCGAGATGCCGACCAGCATCACGCGGTCGTGCGTGCGCCGCAGCGCCTTCACGTGCGCCTCGAGGGTGTCGAGCCAGCGCTCGAAGGGCACGGCCTGCTGCAGCGGCGCGGCGGCGTCGAACGAGTAGCCGGCGATGCTCAGCGGCTGCACCGCATACCCGTGGCGCTGAAGGGTCGATTGCACGGTCAGCAGCTCGTCAGGCGTGCTGCATAAACCATGCAGCAGAACCACCGCGGTGCGCTGCACGGCGGGGGACACCAGGCTCAAGGGATCGGAGGGATCGCGTGCACTCATCGGAAGGTGTGTCGTATGCTCATGTCGCGTTTATCGCGGTGAGCGACTGACCGGCCGCTGACGCGTCCATCGCCAGGGCAGACCCACAAATCACCCACCACTCATTCACTCACCATGCGAATCCTGCTTGTGGAAGATGACACCGTGCTGCGCGACGTGATGCTGCGCAGCCTCGCCGACGCCGGCCACCGGGTCGACGTGTCGACCAACGTCGAGGATGCCGACCACCTGTGGCGCGTGCAGCCCTTCGACGCCGTGCTGCTCGACCTCAACCTGCCCGCCACCGCCAGCCCCACCAGCGGCCTGGCGAGCGGCCTCACGGCCTTGCGACAGGCGCGTGCGCGCGGCGACCGCACGCCGGTGCTGGTGCTCACGGCGCGCGGTCGCACCGAAGAGCGCATCGCCGGGCTCGACGCCGGCGCCGACGACTACCTGGGCAAGCCCTTCGACCTCGCCGAGGTGGAGGCGCGGCTGCGCGCCCTGGTGCGGCGCGCCAAGGGCACCGAAGACATCGTGGTGCTCGGCCAGCTCAAGCTCGACCGCAAGGCGCGGCGCTTCGCGGTCGCGAACGCACCGCTCGATCTGCCGGCGCGCGAGTTCGAGGTGTTGTGGGAACTCATGAGCCCGCCGGGCCGCACGGTGAGCAAGCGGGCGCTGTCGGACAAGCTCTCGGGCTTTGACGAATCGCTGGGCGACAACGCGCTCGAGGCCTTCATCTCGCGCCTGCGCAAGAAGCTGCTCGGCTCGGGCGCGGGCATCCGCACGCTGCGCGGCATCGGCTACCTGCTCGAAGCCGAGGTGTGAGGCCGCCCGTGAGCGAGGCCACCCCACCGGTCACGCGCACTGCACCTTCGCTCACGCGGCGCGTGCTGCGCAACGTGCTGGTGCCGCTGGCGCTGACCTGGATGGCCGGCGCGGTGATCGCGCTGGTCATCGCCAACTATTTTTCGGAACAGGCCTTCGACCGCGGCATGCTCGACGACGCCTATGCGTTGTCGGCCAACGTGCAGGCCGGCGAACGCGGCATCGAGCTGCTGCTCACGCCGCGCGAGGTGGCGACCGTGCTGTTCGACCAGACCGACAAGGTCTACTTCTCGGTGCAGCGGCTCGACGGCACGCTCATCTCCGGCAGGGGCGACCTGAAGGCGCCGTTGCCCGACGAAGGTTCGCGCTACCGTTTTTCCGACATCGACTACGACGGGAACGTGCTGCGCGCCGTCGTGCTCGATCACGACGCCGAGCCCGGCCTGCACATGCCCTACCGCGTGATCGTGGCCCAGACCACGCTGAGCCGCGCCGCACTGGTGCAGCGGCTGCTGTTCTATGCCATGGCGCCGCAGGTGCTGCTGCTCGTGCTGCTGGCCGTGTGGCTCTGGCACGGCATCCGGCGCGATCTGCGACCGCTCGGCGAGCTGCAGCGTGCACTCGACACCCGCGACGTGCGCGACCTCTCGCCGGTGACCGTGGCGCAGACCTCGAAAGAACTGCAGCGCCTGGGCGATGCCGTCAATGCGCTGTTCGACCGGCTGCGCCACAGCGTGCGCGCGCAGCGCGAGTTCGTGGGCAACGTGGCGCACGAGCTGCGCACGCCGCTCGCCGGCATTCGCGCCCTGGCCGAGTACGGGCTCGCACAGCACGACACCGGGGTGTGGCGCGAACAGCTCACGCGCGTGTCCGAACGGCAGGCGCGTGCGAGCCACCTGATCGACCAGCTGCTCGCGCTCGCGCTGGCCGACGAGGCGCGCACCGACCTGCAGCGCACGCCGGTGTCGCTTGACATGTTGGCCGAGCAGACCGTGCTGCGCCACCTGGCGCGCGCCGATGCGCGCGGCGTCGACCTGGGGGCGCGCGGCCTCGACGACGGCGTGACGGTGCTTGCAAACGAAGCGCTGGTGGAGGGCATCCTCGACAACCTGATCGACAACGCGCTGCGCTACGGCGGCCGCACTATCACCGTCGAACTCGCGGGCCGCACGCTGAGCGTGATCGACGACGGGCCCGGCATTCCGCTCGAAGCGCAGCGCGACCTCATGCAACGCTGGGCGCAAGGCCCCGCGGGCCAGAAGCTGGGGCAGGGCGCGGGGCTGGGGCTGTCGATCGTGGCGCGCTATGCCGAACTGCTCGGCGCCGAGTTGCGGCTCGATGCTGCAGAGCCCACCGGTCTGCGCGTGAGCGTGACCTTCGGGGACGACGCCTGACCGTTCACGCGCGTGTCAGTGGCTTGCGCAGATAGACGCGTGTGCGCCCGTCGAGGGATTCGCGCCGGAACTCGACATAGCCGATGCGCTGGTAGAGCGCGAGGTTCTCGGTCATCTTCTCGTTCGTGAACAGGTAGATCGATGCGTGGCCCTGGCGCAGCGCTTCGCGCTCGGCCAGTTCGAGCAAGGCGCGACCCGCGCCGCTGCCCTGGTGGTCGGGGTGCACCGCGATCACGTCGATGAGGAAGCCTTCGTCGGTCACGTCGAGCAACAGCGCCGCGCCGACCTGCGAACCCTTGCGCTCGGCCACCCACACCTGCAGGTGCGCGATGGCCTGCGCGTAGTCGCGCGTCATCGGCCGCGGCGTGAGGCCCAGGCGCGGGATGTAGGTGCGGAAGGCCTCGACGGCGCATGCGGTGACGGCCGCCACGTCGTCGGCGGTGGCGCGGCGCAGATGCCAGGGTGCAGCGTTGTCGCTCACGCGTCGAACTCGACCTCGCCCTCGATCTCCACCGGGATGCCGAAAGGCAGCTCCGCCATGCCCACGGCGCTGCGCGCATGGCCGCCGACCTCGGGACCGAAGAGCTCGAGGATCAGATCGGAAAACCCGTTGATGACCGCCGGCTGCTGTTGAAAGCCGGGCGCCGAGGCCACCATGCCGAACACGCGCGTCCATGCGGTGATGCGGTCCAGGTCGCCGAGCGCGCGCTGCAGGCTGCCGAGCATCGCGAGGCCGGTGAGGCGCGCGGCGGCGTAGCCCTGCTCGACGGTCAGCTCGGCGCCGAGCTTGCCCAGCGGCGCGGCGATGCGGCCATCGGCCGTGAGCGGGCCGTGGCCCGAGACGAGCGCGCGCCGGCCGATGAGGCGGACGAACTGGAAGGGAAGGATGACGCCGGGTGGTGGCGTGACCGGCGGGGGCAGCACGAGGCCGAGTGCTGCAAGCCGTTGTTCGATGCGGGCCATGGCGTTGCGCTCCTGCAGGCGGACGTTGATGAAGAGGTCCGCCGCATCTTGCCATGGCCCTCAGGGGCCGTCGTGGGCTCAGCCCAGCGCCGGATAGTCCGTATACCCCTTCACCCCACCCCCATACATCGTCGCCTTGTCCAGCTCGTTCAGCGGCGCGTGCTCACGCAGGCGGCGCACCAGGTCGGGGTTCGAGATGAAGGGCTTGCCGAAGGCCACGAGGTCGTCGCCTTCCTTCACGGCTTCTTCGGCCAGGGGGCGGTCGTAGCCGTTGTTGACCATCCAGGCGGCCTTGCCGCCGGCGGCGCGGTAGGCGGCCTTGAGGGCTTCGTAGTCGAAGGGGCGGTCGGCGATCTCGCGCGGGCCGCCGGTGGCGCCTTCGATGATGTGGATGTAGGCCAGGTTCAGCGGCGCGAGCTGCTGCACGACGTAGGTGAACAGCGGCTGCGGGTCGCTGTCGTGCGCGTCGTTGGCGGGCGTGACGGGCGACAGGCGGATGCCGGTCTTGCCGCCGCCGACGGCATCGACCACGGCGCGCGTGGACTCGAGCAGCAGGCGTGCGCGGTTCTTGATGGAGCCGCCGTAGTCGTCGGTGCGCTTGTTGCTGCCGTCCTTCAGGAACTGGTCGAGCAGGTAGCCGTTGGCGCCGTGCAGCTCCACGCCGTCGAAGCCCGCGGTCTCGACGGCGTTGCGTGCGGCCGCGGCATAGGCGTGGACGATGCCGGGCAGCTCGGCCGCGTCGAGCGCACGTGGCTCCGAGGTCTCGACGAAGGTGGGCACGCCGTCCTTGATGAGCACGGTCTTGGTCTTGGCGGTGATGGCCGAGGGCGCGACGGGCTTGCCGCCACCGGGTTGCAGTTCGGTGTGCGAGACGCGGCCCACGTGCCACAGCTGCACGACGATCTTGCCGCCCTCGGCGTGCACGGCGTCGGTCACGCGCTTCCAGGCGTCGAGCTGCTCGGTGCCGTAGAGGCCGGGCACGTCGGCGTAGCCCTGGCCCTGGTGGCTGATGGCGGTGGCTTCGGTGATGAGCAGGCCGGCGCTGGCGCGCTGGGCGTAGTAGGTGGCGGCGATGTCGGGCGGGATCGCGTTGGGCGAGCGGTTGCGCGTGAGCGGCGCCATCACGATGCGGTTGGCGAGCTGGAGGTCGCCGGCCTGGACGGGGTCGAAAAGGGTGGACATCGTGGATTGAGGGGGCAGAGTTGAAACAGGCGCAAGGCTAAGCCGCCCGTCTCAACCCTGCTGTCGCACGGTTGTCCCGATTGGTGCTATGGAAGCAGCCGCGCCAGCAACACCGGGCTCGCGCGCACGGGCAGCGCCAGCAGGATCTGTCCCATGCCCTTGCCGAGCGGGTCGTTGCGCAGCGAGGCCATGCCGCCGCCGCCCAGCGCCTGTTCGCAGACGAAGTTGAAGGCGTGGATGCCGGGCACCTCGTGGCGCGTGACGCGGCCCTGCACCAGGTGCGCGAGCCATGCGGCCACGCGGGCCTCGGTGAGCTGCGCGCGCAGTAGCGGCAGCAAGTCGGGATGGCGCGCGATGACGCCGATGTTCGAGGTGTCGCCCTTGTCGCCGCTGCGGGCCCACGCGAGGCGGATCAGCGGGACTTCGATGGCGTCGTCGCCGGGCGTGGCCAGGGGCAGTTCATCGTTGGTGCGCACAGCGGGTGGGTCGTCGCTGGTGGCGTGCGTCGCGGGCACATCGACGGCCTGCCCATCGACGCGCACCTGCGGGCTCACGCGCGCCTTGTCGAGCAGGAACGCGTACTGCCGGATCGACGGCGACACCGAGGCGCGCCCGCCGCCCGCGCCCGTGGTGCCGGGCGCCCAGGAGGTGCCGGCCGGCGCGACCTCGCGCGCGAACAGCTCCAGCGCGTCCTTGCGCGGATGCGTCACGGCGAGCCGCAGCACGGCCTCGCGGATCTGCTGCGCCTGTGTCTGCGCGTGCGGGCCGTAGCAGGACTCGGCGCCGAGCACTTCGAGCTGCGTGCCGCTGTAGGGCCCGAGGCCCTGTTGCGCGAAGAGGGCGCCGGTGCGCGCGAGGATCGCCTCGCCGGTGCGCCGCGCCTTGGCCACCGCGTCGAAGCCGACGATCGTGAGCTGCGCCGCGGTCTTGAAGCCGTCGACATACGTGGCGCAGACCTTGTAGCTGCCGGTGGGTGCGCGGCCGCGCGCGCCGTGCACGCGCACGCGGTGTTCGCCCGCCTGTTCGATGCGCACCTGCGTGAAGTCGGCCACCACGTCGGGCAGCAGGTAGGCGGCAGGGTCGCCGATTTCGTAGAGCAGCTGCTCGCCGACCACGGCGGGCGTGAGCTTGCCGCCGGTGCCCGCGGGCTTGGTGACGACGAAGCTGCAGTCCGCGCTGCATTCGACGATGGGGTAGCCGATGTTCGGCCAGTCGGGCACGGTGTCCCAGTCGGTGTGCAGGCCGCCGGTGGCCTGGCAGCCGCACTCGATGATGTGACCCGCGAGGCTACCCGCGGCGAGCAGGTGGTGGTCGCCGGGCTGCCATTGGAATTCGTGCATGAGCACGCCGAGCGTGACGGCCGAGTCGACGCAGCGGCCGGTGATGACGACCTGCGCGCCCGCGTCGAGCGCGGCCTGGACCGGGCGCGCGCCCAGGTAGGCGTTGGCGCTGAGCACGCGCTCGGGCAGCGGCGCGCCGCTCTGCAGTTCGCGCACGGGCGGTTGCGAGGCGCGCAGCTCGGGCAGCAGCGGCGACACGTCGTCACCGCTCACCACGGCGATCTTCAGCGAGACGCCTTGCTCGGCGGCCAGTGCCGCGAGCGCATCGGCGCAGCCTTGCGGGTTGACGCCGCCCGCGTTGCTCACGACGCGGATGCCCTGTTTCACGACGTCTTTCAGCACGGCCTTCATCGCGACGGAGACGAAGTCGGTCGCGTAGCCCAGCTCGGGCTTCTTGAGCCGTGCGCCCGCGAGGATCGACATGGTGAGCTCGGCGAGGTAGTCGAACACGAGGTAGTCGATCTGCCCGCTGGCCACGAGCTGCGGCGCGCCCACGCTGCTGTCGCCCCAGAAGCCGGAGGCGCCGCCGATGCGGACGACGCGATTGCTGTTGCTGCTGTTCATCGTCCGCTCCATTGCGGCTTGCGCTTCTCGCGGAAGGCGAGCTGGCCTTCGGCCGCGTCTTCGGTGAGCGCGAACAGGCCGATCTGGCTTTCGGTGAAGGCCATCGATTCCTCGAAGGCCATGGCCTCGATCTTCTTCATCGTGTACAGGCCGCGGCGGATGGCAGCGGGCGACTTGTCGAGCAGGCGACCCAGCAGCCAGTCGACGCTGTCGTCGACGTCGTCGCTCACGCGGTTGACCAGCTTCAGCTCGAGCGCCTGCGCGGCGTCGATCGGTTCGCCGGTGATGCACATCTCGGCCAGCACGCGGCGCGGCAGCAGGCCGCCGAGCACGCTGAGCACCTGCGCGGGAAACACGCCGACCTTCACCTCGGGCAGGCCGAACACGGCCTGGCGGCTGGCCACGGCCAGGTCGCACATCGCCATGAGGCCCATGCCGCCCGCCATGCAGGCGCCGTTGACGCGCGCGATCAGCGGCACGGTCGATTGCCGCGCCTGGCGAAAGAGGTTGGCCATGCCCTGGTAGGGCGCGGCGTAGTCGAACTTGAACGAGGTGCCGCTTTGCAGGTCGGCGCCGGCGCAGAAGGCGCGCGTGCCGGCGCCGGTGAGGACCACGGCGCGCACGGCGGTGTCGCGGTTGGCACGGGCCAGCGCATCGGACAGGCCCTCGAGCACGGCCGCGTTGATGGCGTTGCGGCGTTCCTGGCGATCGATGGTGAGCCACATGACGGGCCCGCGCATCTCTTCGCGCAGCTCGACGGAGAAAGGGGAAGAGGGGGAAGAAGGGGGAGGGGATTCGGACATGGGCGGCTCGGCTTCCTGGTGACGGATGCCGTAGCGTCGCCCGAAAAAAAAGCCGCGGCATGCGGCTTGTGGCTGCGGTGATCCGGGTTTTCCCTGGGGTAGCCCGGATCGTCGCTGGCGTCGCGTTCTGCGCGCTTCGGCTTACTTCAGCAGGCCTTCGGCCTTCATCGCTTCCTGAACGGCGGGGCGGGCGGCGACGCGGGCGTGCCAGGCCAGCACGTTGGGGAAGTCCGAGATGTCCACGCCGGTGGGCTTGGTCCAGTTGGTCACGGTGAACAGGTAGCCGTCAGCCACGCTGAAATGCTCGCCCATCAGGTACTGCTTGGCGGCGAGTTCGCCGTCGAGCCACTGGAAGCGGGCCTTCAGCTTGTCCTTGGAGATGGACTTGGCTTCCTCGGGCATGGCCGGGTTGAACAGCGGGCTGAAGCCCTTGTGCATCTCGGTGCCGATGAAGGTCAGCCACTCCTGCAGGCGGTAGCGCGGCATGGTGCCGTTGGCGGGCGCGAGGTTCTTGGTGGGGGCGAGGTCGGCAATGTATTGCACGATCGCCGGGCCTTCGCGCAGGCGGGTGCCGTCGTCGAGCTCGAGCATCGGCACGTAGCCCAGCGGGTTGATGCCGTAGTAGTCGGTGCCGTCCTGCAGCTTGTGGCTCTTGGTGCTGGCCAGCACGGGCTCGAAGGCGATGCCCGCTTCGTGCAGCGCGATGTGGGGGGAGAGCGAGCAGGCGCCGGGCGAGTAGTACAGCTTCATTCGAAAAAACTCCAATGGATAGAAGGAAAAGATCTGTGCGACCGAAAGGGATGCTAGCGGGTTTGGCTGCATCGCGTTTTTGTCCTACGGCGGCTCGCGCGTGGCGACTATCGGGCGGCGCGGCGGGGCTTCCTACAGTCCGGACACGGCGGCGCATGCCCGCTGCAAAGCAACCAAGGAGTGGTTCACCATGCTCAAGTACGCGATCATTTTTGCGGTCATCTCGCTCGTGGCGGGTCTGCTGGGCTTTGGCGGCGTGGCGGCCGGCGCGGCGGGCATCGCCAAGTTGCTGTTCGGCCTGTTCCTCGTGCTGGCGGTGCTGTTCGTGGTGCTGGCCGCACTTGGCGTGGGCGCGGTGAAGAAGGCGCTCGATTGACCGCCTTGCCCCATGCCATGCACCTGTCGCACGTCGATCTGCGCCTGGACTACGAGGTGGACGCCCCGGCGCACCTGCGGCTGAACATCGAGGCCGCGCGCACGGGTGCGCAGGCGGTGCTGGCCGAGACGCTGACCATCGAGCCGCCCGTGCGGCTGCGGGTGGGCTGCGAGCCCGACAGCGGCAACCGCTTCGTGCGCTTCGACGCGGCGCCCGGCCCGCTGACCATCGCCTACCGCGCGACGGTGCGGCGCCCGGTGGTGCATGTGCCGGCCACCTTGCCCGAGGTGCCGGTGAGCCAGCTGCCCGACGCGGTGCTGGGCGACCTGCTGCCCACGCGCTATTGCGAGTCGGACCTGCTGGCGCGCTGCGCGCAGCAGCTCTTCGGGGATCTGCCGCCGGGCATCGGCCGCGTGCAGGCGATTGCCGACTGGATCCACGACAGCATCGTCTACGTGCCGGGCAGCAGCGACTCGACCACCACGGCGCGCGAAGTGTTCGTGCAGCGCGCTGGCGTGTGCCGCGACTTCGCGCACCTGGGCATCACCTTCTGCCGCGCGCTCAACATTCCGGCGCGGCTGGTGGTGGGCTATGTGTGGTTCGACGAGCCGCCGCAGGACTTCCATGCCGTGTTCGAAGCGTGGCTGGGCGGGCAGTGGGTGCTGTTCGATCCGACGCGCATGGCGCCCGTCGACCGGCTGGTGCGCGTGGGCACGGGGCGCGACGCGAAGGACGTGGCCTTCTCCACGATCTTCGGCGCGGTGCGCATGACCGACAAGAAGCTCGCCGTGCGCGAACTGCAGGACGAGCGGGCCATTGCGCCGCGCACGCCGGCACCCAGTGGCGAGCTGCGGGGCATCGAGAAGCCCGAACCGGTGCTCTGACCCTCCCAAGTGACCGCCCCATGCGGGTTAATTGCTATTAAATATATAGCAACCTGCGCAATGCCGACAAGGCTCCGGACCGATTTTGGCGCGGCTCCCTAGCTTGTCCACACAGGGGTTGCGGCAGGGCATCGCCGCTTAAAATTAGTGCCCTTTTTTGCGCCGCGCACGCGTCTGTGGTGCGCCCCCTTTTTCCAATGCTGTACCCCGAAGAATTCGATGTGATCGTCGTCGGCGGTGGCCATGCCGGCACCGAAGCCGCGCTCGCTTCCGCACGCATGGGCGCCAAGACGCTGCTGCTCTCCCACAACATCGAGACGCTGGGGCAGATGAGCTGCAACCCGTCGATCGGCGGCATCGGCAAGGGCCACCTCGTGAAGGAGGTCGACGCGCTCGGCGGCGCGATGGCCATTGCCACGGACGAGGCGGGCATCCAGTTCCGCATCCTCAATTCGAGCAAGGGCCCGGCCGTGCGCGCCACGCGGGCGCAGGCCGACCGCGTGCTGTACAAGGCCGCGATCCGCCACCGCCTGGAAAACCAGCCGAACCTCAGCCTGTTCCAGCAGGCCGTCGACGACCTGATGATCGAAGGCGACCGCGTCGTCGGTGCCGTCACGCAGGTGGGCATTTCTTTCCGCGCGCGCACCGTGGTGCTGACCGCGGGCACGTTCCTCGACGGCCGCATCCACGTCGGCCTCGACAACTACCAGGCCGGCCGCGCGGGCGACCCGCCGGCCATCAGCCTGTCGGCGCGCCTGAAGGAACTCAAGCTGCCGCAGGGTCGCCTCAAGACCGGCACGCCGCCGCGCCTCGATGGCCGCAGCATCGACTTCTCGAAGTGCACCGAACAACCCGGCGACGGCATGCCCGGTGGGGCAGGGCCGATGCCCGTGTTCAGCTTCATGGGCAAGGTCGAGATGCACCCGCAGCAAATGCCGTGCTGGGTGACGCACACCAACCAGCGCACGCACGACATCATCCGCTCGGGCTTCGACCGCAGCCCGATGTTCACCGGCAAGATCGACGGCGTGGGTCCGCGCTACTGCCCGAGCGTCGAAGACAAGATCAACCGCTTTGCCGACAAGGACAGCCACCAGATCTTTCTCGAGCCCGAAGGCCTGACGACCAACGAGTACTACCCGAACGGGATCTCGACCAGCCTGCCGTTCGACATCCAGTACCAGCTGGTGCGCTCGATGCCGGGCCTGGAAAACGCCCACATCCTGCGTCCGGGCTACGCCATCGAGTACGACTACTTCGATCCGCGCGAGCTCAAGAGCAGCTTCGAGACCCGTGCGATTCGCGGCCTGTTCTTTGCCGGCCAGATCAACGGCACCACCGGCTACGAAGAGGCGGCAGCCCAGGGCTTGTTCGCCGGCATCAACGCCGCGCTGCAATGCCGGGGCGAAGACGCCTGGCTGCCGCGCCGCGACGAGGCCTACCTGGGCGTGCTGGTCGACGACCTGATCACCAAGGGCGTGACCGAGCCGTACCGCATGTTCACCAGCCGCGCCGAGTTCCGGCTGCAGCTGCGCGAGGACAACGCCGACATGCGCCTGACCGAAGCAGGGCGCAAGCTGGGCCTCGTGGACGACGCACGCTGGGACGCTTTCAGCCGAAAGCGCGACGCTGTTTCACGTGAAACAGAACGGCTCAAGTCGATCTGGGTGAACCCGCGCAACCTGCCGGCGACCGAGTCGGCCCGGGTGCTGGGCAAGGCCATCGAGCATGAATACAACCTGGCCGACCTGCTGCGCCGGCCCGACGTCAACTACGAAACCCTGATGTCGCTGGACGGCGGCAAGTACGGCCCGTCGTCGGCGCTGAGCGCTTCCGAGATCGAGCAGATCGAGATCTCGGCCAAGTACTCCGGCTACATCGAGCGCCAGCACGACGAAGTGGAGCGTGCCGCCCACTTCGAGAACCTGAAGCTGCCGGCCGACTTCGACTACGGCCAGGTCAAGGCTTTGAGCTTCGAGGTGCGCCAGAAGCTGGACAAGCACCGGCCCGAAACGCTGGGGCTGGCATCGCGCATCTCGGGCGTGACGCCCGCGGCGATCTCGCTGCTGATGATTCACCTGCGCAAGGGCGGGCACAAGGCCTTCGCCCGCGATGCCGCCGATACGGCCACGACCACCGAAGCTGCTGCCACCGAGCCGCACACCGCACCATGAGCGCGACGCCTCTCGACACGCTGCGCGCAGGCGCAGCCACCTTGGGCGTGGCCCTGTCCGACACACAGGGCGAACAGCTGCTGGCCTACGGCACGCTGATGCTCAAGTGGAACAAGGTCTACAACCTGACGGCCGTGCGCGACCCGGCCGGCGTCATGACGCACCACCTGCTCGACAGCCTCGCGGCCGTCGCACCCCTGCAGCGCGAGTGGGCAGGGAAGGGCAGGCTGCTCGACGTCGGCTCCGGCGGCGGTCTGCCGGGCGTGGTGATCGCCATCATGCGGCCCGACATCGAGGTCAGCTGCCTCGATGCCGTCGCCAAGAAAGCCGCCTTCGTGCAGCAGGTGGCGGCCGAACTGGAGCTGCCGAACCTGCGCGGCCTGCATGCGCGGGTCGAATCGCTGGCCGGCAGCTACGAGGTGATCAGCTCGCGCGCCTTCGCGTCGCTGCCCGATTTCTTCAACGGCTCGGTGCACCTGCTGGCACCGGGCGGCGTCTGGCTGGCCATGAAGGGCAAGGTGCCGACCGACGAACTGGCCGCCTTGCCGGCCGGCGTCGCAGTGTTTCACGTGGAACAACTGACGGTGCCGGGCCTGGACGCCGAGCGCTGCATCGTCTGGGCGCGCAAAGAGGCCGCCTGATTTCGTAAAAGATGCGACGGCGCCGGCAAAAGCCGGTGCCGGAGCAATCTTCCCGGCGCTGGCCTGCCTTAGACTCGAAGCCTCCCCCTGGCTCTCTTTTTCGAGGCAAATCCCATGTTCGGCATCGCTGACTACGGCGCATTCGTCGCCGCCATCGTCCTGTTCCTTCTGATTCCCGGTCCGGGCAATCTGGCGCTGATCACTTCGACCAGCAAAGGCGGCATTCGTGGCGGCCTGGCAGCGACCTTCGGCGTGATCCTGGGAGACCAGGTCCTGATGTGGGCGGCGGTGGCGGGCGTGTCCGCCGTGCTGGCGGCCTACCCGGCCGCCTTCAAGGCGGTGCAATGGCTGGGCGCCGCCTACCTGGCGTGGCTCGGCCTCAAGATGCTCCTGGCCAAGCCCGGCGCGGCACCGATCCTGAACATCCGCCCGAGCCATTTCCTGCGCCAGGCGCTGACGATCACCTTGCTGAACCCCAAGGCGATCGTGTTCTACATGGCCTTCTTCCCGCTGTTCGTCGATCCGGCGCGCCACCAGGGTGTCATTACCTTCGGCGCCATGGCCGTGACCATCGCCGCGCTGACCTTCCTGTACGGCCTGACCTCGACGCTGCTCACGCACTTCCTGGCCGAGCGCATCCGCGCCAATCCCCGCATCTCGGCCACGCTCGAAAAGCTGGCCGGCACCTTCCTGATTGCCTTCGGCATCAAGCTCGCGATCTCGCGCTGACCGACCCCGACGACCCGCACTGACGACACATGGCCAAGATTTTCTGCATCGCCAACCAGAAGGGCGGCGTCGGCAAGACCACCACCACCGTCAATCTCGCCGCCGGCCTGGCCAAGGTGGGCCAACGCGTGCTGATGATCGACCTCGACCCCCAGGGCAACGCCACCATGGGTTCGGGCATCGACAAGCGCCAGCTGGAACTCACGGTGTACGACGTACTGCTCGAATCGGCCTCGGTGGCCGAGGCGCGGGTGAAGTCCGACAAGCTCGTCGAGGCCGAAGCCAGCTACGACGTGCTGGGCGCCAACCGGGAGCTGGCCGGCGCCGAAGTCGAAATGGTGGCGCTCGACCGCCGCGAAAAACGCCTGCGCACCGCGCTGGCCGCAGTCGGCGCCGAGTACGACTTCGTGCTGATCGACTGCCCGCCGAGCCTGAGCCTGTTGACGCTCAACGGCCTGTGCGCGGCCCACGGCGTGATCGTGCCGATGCAGTGCGAGTACTTCGCGCTCGAAGGGCTCACGGACCTGGTCAACACCATCAAGCAGGTGCACGCCAACCTCAACAAGAACCTGCAGATCATCGGCCTGCTGCGCGTGATGTTCGATCCGCGCATCACGCTGCAGCAGCAGGTGAGCGAGCAGCTCAAGT